>OGFY01000341.1_pt1 | contig 47355 bp, 47 predicted proteins | sample 1570951 | NCBI WGS metagenome assembly OGFY01 (sample SAMEA2581942, study PRJEB24529) | metagenome | biome: Human gut stool | place: China | collected 2011
TTCGCTGAAAGAAATAATCATCGTATTCCGGGTCGAAAGGGTTTGCCTCACCTTTAACTTGTTTGTACGGAGTATAATGAATATCCGACAACTTTTTAAGAGTTAGGTAGTTGACCCTCTTGTCCTTTGTTTCATATTTCCATGCAAAAGTCCATCTACGCCCTCTTAATTTGTGCCAATACTTCTCTGCCACCCAAGACTTTTTCTTTTTGGGATGGCGACGTAATGCCCACTTATTTGTAAGGGTGTATATGTGATTGTCGCAGCCGTGAAAAGCATCGGTTGATGCACCATATCGGAAGTAATTCCCCCAGCCTGTTATTACAGGATTGAGCATTCTTATTAACGATTCCTGTTTACACATCTTATGTCTTTTGACGATGTCGCTGATTTTTGCTCTAAATCGTTTTTGCGAATCTTTGGACGGGGACGTGTATAGCCTTTTGTTGAACTTCCTTATATTGAATCCCAAGAAATCAAATCCGTCAAATATATTTGTGATGGTCGTTTTCTCTTCTGATAGGGTAAGCCCCCTTTGTTTGAGAAATTCTATCACAAGTGGTTTGACCTCGTTTTCCAATAATTCCTTGTCTCGACCAGTGATTATAAAGTCGTCAGCATAGCGAATAAGATTTACCTTGTAATGGAATGTCTTATAGTTGATGAAACGTCTTTTAAATCTTTCAGCCAAGAGCGGTTGAAGTCCGTCAAGTGCCATGTTTGCAAGCGTAGGTGATATGATACCTCCTTGCGGTGTGCCCTCCTCTGTCGGGAATAATTTACCATTGAATACAGCCCCACATTTCAACCATTTTCTGAGTATCGTCTTATCCATGGGGATATTTTCAATAAGCCAGTCGTGACTGATGTGGTCGAAGCAGCCTTTAATATCTCCCTCCAAAACCCATTCGGGGGAATGCTGGCGATTTAGAACTGTGTCAATTTGACGGATTGCGTCCATTGTCCTACGCTTCTTTCGGAAGCCGTATGAGAAACGGTCGCCTGTCGTCTCGGCTATCGGTTCTAATGCCATGAGATATAATGCCTGCATAGCTCTGTCTTTCATGGTCGGTATTCCCAACGGTCGGAGTTTACCGTTCTTTTTCTTGATGTGAACCCTACGGAGTGGCTGCGGATTGTAGCCACGGCGTTTCAGTTCACCGATTGCTTTGTACTTGCGCTTGGGAGAGTCCCAAAGCTGTTTATCTACTCCAGACGTTTTCTTCCCTTTGTTGGAAGTAACCCTCTTTACAGCCAATGCCTTGGCGTAAAAAGAGTGAGTGAGCATCCATTGCAAGGCTTTCACCTTGTTATGTCTGCCTTCTTTCTGAGCCTTTACAATACGCGCTTGTAGCTTTCGGACATAGGTTTCACACTTGGACCAGTCCATTCCGTCCCAAGTCAGATTCCTGTTGTCAGCAGGCGCACACGATGTTTTAGTTTCGTTCATTTGCTTTCCTCCTTTTGAAAGTTCTAAAAGTTATCTTGTAAAGAGTTACCATATACGGAAGTCTGCCCACTTTCGTGTCGGATGATGTTACCAGCATAAACTCGTTATGTCGATGCAATCCGTATCCTCCCCATTACAGGGCGGCATTCGCTTTCTCCGTAATCTCATACCTGCACCTCATTCGGCTTGCCTTGCGGTTCGCTTACTCGCTGTGTTACGAGAGAGATACAGGCTTGCCCTGTTCCACGTAATTGACAAATGGATAGTTTAGGTTCTGCAAATCCGCCGACAGTGCTATGTCCGTGTAACCCCAAACATGGGCTAGGGTTATCCGACTGCTTACCTTTTGGTAGGAGCGAACAGTATCTTGCGCTCTTTCAAACCTCACGACGGCTAAAGTCAGTTCACTTACGTTAACCATGCTATCCAGCCTAGCCACTCGGCAGTATGATACTAACCGCCTTTGACATACCTCACGGTTCTGTCTAATCCTCTCGGAAAGTGTACATTGTCCCATAAGCTTGGCACAACCCATCACTGGAGATGCACCTTATAGTAGGCTACCGTTGACGGAACAACGGGTTAAATCTCATGATACAAGTTTGTGTATCATTGTTCAACAATCAATTACGTGACTTTTCAGGTCACACCCACGTGCGGTTCAAATTTAACATAATCGTGTACGCACTCTCGTAGGCATCGGATATGTCCGTCATAAAGTCCGGGTGAATGGGATTGCATCGGTGGCTACCTGCCGGATCATCGAAATTTATCACATAGAATTTCGGCTTGACCTTGTACCCGTCCAGATTGTTAAGCAGGTGGTTGTAAGCAATTTCGGAAAGGTCGGGATATTTGAAATCGTACAAGAAAACGGAAAACCCTTTCTCTATAACCTGTTTAATGTATTGATTGATAATCGCATAGGATTTCCCGCTGCCCGGAGTTCCCAATACCATTGTCGCACGAAAAATATTAACAAGGTTAATCCATCCGTCATACGTCTTTCCCCTGAACCAAAAGCGGGTACGGAGATTGACGGAATACTCGTTCTCTTTGAGTTCCGTCTCCTGCATAAAGCTCTCGTTCTCGATATTGAACACATCTTCAAGCAGGTTGGTTTTGAGCAGGCGGGACATCCACAGCCCTGCCATGAGCAGCAGGATATACCCTGCCGTGAGGGTGGCGACGTAGAACACCGTGTTTGCCGATAGCGGCAACGGTAGTGCGAGCAGCCACCAGTTGAAAAAGAACAGCAGCAATCCCGACACACCGGAAAGGATAATCTTCCGCCAAGTGATCTTCTGCTCTTTCACGCCCTTAGTCCCTAAACAGGAAAGGGCGAGGAACACCACGGCAAAGAGCTTCGTCCAAAGGATATTGGAGAACAGCCCGGCGGTATGCTGGAAACCGAGCAGGATTCTATCGACCACGCCGATATTAATGCCCCACTCCCGGATGGACTGGTAACAGAACCAATAAATATTGATTACTACAAATAAAATACTGATAGCACGCATGAACTCCATTACTTTGGCAAGTCCACGCAAATCGTCTTCGTTTTGCATAAATCTAAATTTTAAATAGTGAGTAAACTAAAAAACGGAAGGCTACTGCTGCCTGCCGTACCTGCGCTTCTTCTTCCTTTTCCGCTGCTGCGGTGCGGACTGGTCGCCGGATGCACCAGCCTGCACGGGTGCGAACAGGCTGAAAGCATTTGCCACGTTCTCGGCGGTACTGTCCTTGTGGTCGGGCTGGTACACTGTATCACGTTCCTGCCATTCAGGTGCGCCGGAATGTCCCTGCTGCTGTACGGGGTGCGTACCGTCCTGCCCGGCAAAAAGGTCGTTGAACACATTGGCTGAAAACTCCTTGCCCAGACGGGAATCGTTGAAAACGGTCTTGTCGGCATGGTCGATGAAGGTTGCGCCATAGATGCGCCCGGCTTCGTTCTGACGGAACACCACGCCGATACCCTGCCGGAGCAGTTCACGCTCGAAAAGTACCCGGTCATGCCCGGCGGTCTGCATGGCTGCCGCTATGCGGGCGGCGGTGTCGGCTGCAATTTCCTTGTGCTTCTTCACCCATGCAGCGGAAACCTGCATACGCTTTTCCAGTGCGTCGATGCCCGCTTCCTTGCCGAAGATGGAGGATTTGAAGGGCTTGCCTACCTTGTTACCTTCCTTATCCGTTGCCGAATACGAAAGCCCGTGATATGCCCCGCCGCCATACTCGCCCTTGACCTCGTCCACCGTTATGCCGTAGAGTGAAAGGACGGCACGGTATTCGCCCAATGTCTGGAAATGCCACTCACGGGCTATCGGACGGATCACGCCCGCCAACTGCCCTTTGAGGTTGCCGCCCTCGTAATCGACGGGCGACAAGGGCAGCCCTTCCTTCCATTCCTTTTTGGTTGCCGGGGTAAGGCTGAACTGCTGTTCCAGTTCCCGGCAGACGGCCATCGAACGCTCGTGTTCGTAGCTGTCGGAAATGGCACGCCCGGTTTCGTCCACCCGGACGGAAACGATGTGCAGGTGTTCCCTACCGATGTCGTTGTGGCGATAGACAATATAAGGCTGGTCGCCGAAGCCCATGCGCCGCATATACTCTTCCGCCAACTTGATAAACTGCTCTTCACTCACGCAATCTTTCGGATCGGGATTGAGCGAGATGTGCAGGATGGGTTTTTCGGTCTTGCGGTTGGCGGTCAGGTAATCCCCGAACGAACGGGAAAGATGCTCTATCGTGTAGGGGTTATCGCCCTGCGGCTCGATAATCCGATTACCGAAAAGCACGTCGGCATGAAGCCCGTCCACCTTCAACTGGTTGTACGAAAGCACGCCGTACAGACTGCTGCCGTGTGAAATCTTGGCTATCATCTGACCGGGTATTTGGTCTGAAACTCTTCCACCAGTGCGGAAATCCGGTTGCTAAGTTCCACCAGTTCGAGGGTGTGCTGTTCCAGTTTATAAAGGAAAGCGAGTGCCTTCTTCTCCGAGAAATTGGATTTGAGCGCACGCACGCATTGGTTGTAGTTCACGCCGATGCTGCGGAACTGGGAGTGGAAAGAGGTCAGGCGCATGTAGAAATCCTGCGTGCCCTTGTCGAGTTTGACGACCTTTATCTCCCTGCCGAAGAGTGCGGAAACGATAAATTCAGCACGGGTTGCCTTGCCGGATTCATCGAACAGGGCAAGGAAACGGGCGTTGTCCTCGTCGTCCAGACGGAACACGTAACGGTGTCGCATCTTGTCGGTTTTGGGCTTACGCCCGTGATTGTTGGAATACTTCTTCTGACTATCCATAGTCCTATCAAATTTTAAGTGAAACATGGGTTGAAACTGCCGTATGCCGGACGGCTCTCCCCCGCAAAGGAAAATCCGACTTCGGAGGATTTTGCACCGGCGGGGCAAGGTGGTGGTGAGGCACGGAAAGCGAAGCGAGTGCCGCAGCACACAACTTGCTAATTTCGGTTGAAATTAAAATCCGTCCTACCGGACAGATTGGGGATGCCCTTGTCTGTTGCGGACTGACCCGGCAGTCCTTCGGGCGGTTACTACTCTTGTTCATCTTCTCTGAATTTTGGTTCACGGCTGCAAAGTAACAGCCCTTTTCCCGTCCGGTCATTATGCCCGTATGCGACAACTATACAAGTGGAAAGACAATGCGTGACAGGCTGATAATCAAGTGAATAATCTACCGATAATTTGATATTCCTTTGCGCCGTGGAAGCGGTAAAACGGCTGGTTGGCCGGACGGGTAAACGGACGGTTAAACGAGTGGATGATTGGCTGGATGAACAGCGGAACAGATGATGGTTTTGCCGGACGGACAAACGGACGAACGACTGAACGGTTAGCCGGATGATTGGCTAAACAGCCAAATGACTAAACGGCTAAACGATTAAACGGATGGACAGCCGGACAATTGGGCGAATGATTGAATGATTGAATGAATGAACAGATAACCGATTGCTTAGGCAACCGAATGATTAACTAATTGATTGACGATATGGATAGACAGACATTGAACGTGGCTTTCGCCACACAAAAGGGGGGGCAGCGGAAAGTCCGCCTTTACGGTACTGGTAGCAAGCTACCTGCATTACAACTATGGCGTTCCGCTGGCGGTGATCGACTGCGACTTCCCCCAATACAGCCTGTACGAGATGCGGGAGAGGGACAGCCGGGCGGTACTGGAAAACGAGTACCTGAAACAGATGGCTTACGGGAAGATGCAACAGGCGGGGCGTGCCGCTTATCCGGTGCGGAAGTGCCGGGTGGAGCAAGCCCCCGATGTGGCAAGGGAACTGACGGCGGGCGGAAACTATGACCTGCTGTTCTTCGACCTGCCGGGAACGGTGAACTCGTCGGGCATACTGCGCACCATCGCACAGATGGATTACATTTTCGCCCCGGTGGTTGCCGACAAGACGGTGCTGGAAAGCACGCTTGCCTTTTTGGACGTGCTGCAACGGATGATGTTAGGCAAGGAAACAAGCCGACTGAAAGGGCTTTACCTTTTCTGGAATCAGGTGGATAAACGGGAAAAGAGCAACGTGTACGAAAATTACGGGAAGGTAATCGCCGAAATGGGGCTGCCGATGCTCGCCACGCAGATACCCGACACGAAACGCTTCCGCAAGGAACTGGATGCGGAAAACCGGGCGGTGTTCCGTTCCACACTGTTCGCTCCCGACAAGCGGCTGGTTGCGGGCAGCGGGTTGCCGGAATTGACGCACGAAATATTATCCATACTAAAATTACCTACCTATGAAGAAACAGCAAACAGATAAGCCCATCGACGAGGAGCTGCTGATGCGGATGATGGCGGGCGAAACAGAAAAACTGCAAGGTAACGGCGATACACCGGAAACAGAGGAAACAGGACAAGAGGCGGAAGAACAGGAACAGGAAACAGAGAAAAGGGAAACTGCCGTGCCTGCGGAGAAAGTACCGGACGGGAAAGCCACGGACGGGAAACGGCGCAAGGCAAAGCAGGCGGCGGACTACGACACGACCTTTCTAAAAGGAATGGATATACCGGCACGTTACGGCAAGCCCGTGTACGTGCGGCGTGAGTACCACGAGAGGATCGCCAAAATCTCCATGATGCTGACGGGCGGCAAAGTGTCGCTTTCCGCCTACATAGACAACGTGCTGGCACAGCACTTCGAGCAGTACCGGGAAGAAATCGAGGCGGCATACGCCGGAAAAATAGAAAACTTATTCTAATGCCGGGAGGAACTGCCATGATACTGAAAATGATAATCTCCGTCATCCTGCTCTACTACCTTGCCGTGCTGTGGCAATACTTCCGTCACGATCTGATGCGGTCTTTCTGGAAAGCGGATGCGGAAGAAGCCGACGACGAACCGGAGGAAAAAACGGACGAACCGTACACGGTTATCGGAAAAAGCACCTACCGGAAAAGACAAACGGACGAGCCGGACGACAAGCAAAGACACGCTGATAATCAAGCGGATAAAACGGATAATTTCGCACCCGGAACGCCCGGAAACGATACGGAAAAACAGCCGAAAACGGCTACCGGAGAACCTGCGGCTGACGGTACGGAACAACCGGAAGAAACCGCCCCGACGGATGATGATGCGGACTACTCCGACATCGAGGTAGAGCCGGAAGAGGACGAGGCGGAAGAAGAGGAATATGTACCCACGCCCGAAGAGGTGGAAGAGGAAGAAGGACTGGGAGCTTATTACCCCGACGGCAACCCCGACTTTGCCACCGGGTACACCTTCGAGGACTTGAAGAAGGTACACCGGATCATGGTAACGGACGATGCGAACGAGCAAGAGAAACAGCAAGCCCGTGAAGTGCTGCCCGCCGTGATGGGTTCGGACGTGTGGGATGAAATGCTGGATGAGTTTGAAGGGGCACGGCAACGTGTCGCCCGACTGATGAATAACAACAATGTTTAATTTAATTTTTTAAGACAATGACAAAGAAGAGAATCTTTTTGATGGCGAGCCTTGTAATGGCTGCCGCAGGTGCAATGGCACAGGGTAACGGACAAGCGGGTATCACCGAAGCCACGCAGATGGTGACAAGTTATTTCGATCCGGGAACAAAGTTGATTTACGCAATCGGTGCGGTGGTCGGGCTGATCGGAGGCGTGAAAGTATATGGCAAATTTAGTTCAGGCGACCCCGACACGTCGAAGACGGCGGCGAGCTGGTTCGGGGCTTGTATCTTCCTGATTGTTGCCGCCACTATCCTACGTTCTTTCTTCTTGTAAACAAGCGGGTTATGAACTTTGAAATCAACAAGGGGATTGGCAGGAACGTGGAGTTCAAGGGCTTGGAAAGCCAGTATCTTTTCGTGTTTGCCGCCGGGCTGCTCGCCGTGTTCGTGGTCTTCGTGATTATGTACATGGCGGGCGTGAACCAGTGGGTGTGCATCGGCTTCGGCGTGGTTGCGGCTACGCTGCTGGTGTGGCTCACCTTCCGGCTGAACGCCCGGTACGGCACGCACGGGCTGATGAAAGCCGCCGCCCGCAAACGGCATCCGAGGTACGTGCTGAACCGACTGAAAATTCCCCGATTATTCACCACCAAAAACAAGAAAGAATGAAAAACGTAATGAAAGCGGCAACGCTGGAAAGCAAATTCCCGCTCTTGGCTGTGGAGAACGGCTGCATCGTGAGCAAGGATGCGGACGTGACGGTAGCCTTCCGGGTGGAACTGCCGGAACTGTTCACCGTTACCCAAACGGAGTACGAGGCGATACATTCGGCGTGGCACAAGGCAGTAAAGGTGCTGCCGGACTACTCCATCGTGCATAAGCAGGACTTTTTTATTGAGGAGAAGTACCAGCCGAAGATTAACAAGGACGACCTTAGTTTCTTGTCCCGCTCGTTTGAGAGGCACTTCAACGAACGCCCGTTCCTGAACCATTTCTGCTACCTGTTCCTTACCAAGACAACGAAGATGCGCAGCCGTCAGGAAAGCACGTTCAGCACGCTGTGCAAGGGAAAGATTATCCCGAAGGAGATCGAGGACAAGGAAACGGTAACGAAATTCCTTGAAGCGGTCGGGCAGTTCGAGCGAATCATGAACGACAGCGGGTTTATCACGCTCTGCCGCCTGACGACGGACGAGATTGTCGGGACGGAAACGACAGCGGGCATCGTGGAGAAATATTTCTCCCTCTCGCAAAGCGATACTACGGTGCTGAAAGACATCCAGTTGAACCCGGAAGAAATGCGCATTGGCGACGACATTCTTTGCCTGCACACCCTTTCGGACGTGGAGGACTTGCCGGGCAAGGTGGGTACGGACAGCCGTTATGAACGGTTGTCCACCGACCGGAGCGATTGCAGGTTGAGTTTCGCCGCCCCGGTGGGCGTGCTGCTCTCCTGTAACCATTGCTACAACCAGTACCTCTTTATCGACAACCACACGGAGAGCCTGAAACGCTTCGAGCAGACCGCAAGGAATATGCAGTCGCTATCCCGCTATTCCCGTTCCAATCAGATCAACCGGGAATGGATAGAGGAATACCTGAACGAAGCGCACAGCAAGGGGCTGACCTCGGTACGCTGCCATTGCAACGTGATGGCGTGGGCGGACGACCGGGAAGAACTGAAACACATCAAGAATGACGTGGGCAGCCAGCTTGCCCTTATGGAGTGCAAGCCCCGGCATAACACAACGGACGTGCCGACGCTGTTCTGGGCGGGCATACCGGGGAACGAGGGGGATTTTCCTTTCGAGGAAAGTTTCTACACGTTCATCCCGCAAGCCCTGTGTTTCTTCACGGAAGAGACGAACTACAAAGATTCCTTATCGCCTTTCGGTATCAAGATGGTGGACAGGGTAACGGGCAGACCGCTGCATCTGGATATTTCAGACCTGCCGATGAAACGGGGGATTATCACGAACCGAAACAAATTCGTATTGGGACCGAGTGGTTCGGGAAAGTCGTTCTTTATGAACCATTTAGTCCGGCAGTACTACGAGCAGAACAGCCACGTGGTACTGATCGACACGGGTAACTCGTATCAGGGGTTGTGCGAACTGATACACCGCAAGACAAAGGGCGAGGACGGGGTGTATTACACGTATTCGGAAGATAAGCCCATCAGTTTCAATCCTTTCTATACCGACGATTACAAGTTCAGCGTGGAGAAAAAAGACAGTATAAAGACGTTGCTGCTCACCCTGTGGAAGAGCGAGGACGAGAAAATCACGAAGACGGAAAGCGGCGAGCTGGGCAGTGCGGTGTCGGCATACATCCGCAAGATACAGCAAGACCGGAATATTGTGCCCTCGTTCGATACCTTCTACGAGTATATGCTGGAGGATTACCGGGCGGAACTGGATAAAAGGGACATCAAGGTAAGCCGGGATGATTTCAATATCGACAACCTCCTTACCACGCTACGGCAATATTACAAAGGCGGTCGTTACGATTTCCTGCTGAACTCCCGTGAGAACATCGACCTGCTGAACAAGCGGTTTATTGTCTTTGAAATTGATTCGATAAAAGGTGCGCCCGTCAAGGCTGCATAAATAACTATTCCTTTAGCAAGGAATTAGGCAAGAGTACATTGAAATGACCTATCATCCACCTACTTATCCATTCAACGAAAGACGATGGGGAGTGTAGCATGTAGGAAAAACCATGAGTCAATTAGCTATCAAGTTGCGACTGAATGGTAGGATGAAATGATAGACAAAGGATAAAATTCATACTGATTAAATGATAGTCCAAGCGGTATTCGGCTGTACCTGCAACGTAAGATAGCTAAACTCGTTGTATCGTGACACTCATTTTCCAGTCTTTGAGGAGAATAGAGCATGTACATGTCACGACGCATCTGCAATAAGCAGAAACGGACGGAAGTCATATCCTCCTGTCTATCACGCAATAGTTATTATGCAAGCAAACGGGGATTGCCTAAATCGGAAAGCCAGTTGTAAGGCTATGAGGTGCAGACCTCTGAATATCCGACAAGGCAACGGAGCCTCCGTAGTAGTCCGAGCAGGGTAACGTCCTGTACATGGCGAAGGGAGGCAGTTAATTCTTTTAATACAATTAATGAAAAATGTGTGAGACATTATGAGAAGTTCAGAAAAAGTATTAAACAGTCTGGCTAAACATAGTCAACAACCAGACTACAAATTTGAGAGGCTTTATCGCCTATTGTTCAACGAACAGATATACTACGTTGCCTATCAACGTATTTATGCGAAAGAAGGCAACATGACCAAAGGTGCAGATAATCCCACCATTGACCACATGAGTATATCTCGTATCGAAAAGCTGATTACTTCGTTGAAAAACGAGACTTATCAGCCAATCCCGTCAAGAAGGGTGTATATTCCCAAAAAGAATGGGAAAAAACGTCCTCTTGGAATACCTACGTTCAATGACAAACTTTTGCAAGAAGTAGTCAGAATGATTTTGGAAGCAATCTATGAAGGTAGCTTTGATGCAAACTCTCACGGATTCAGACCTAAACGTAGCTGTCATACGGCGTTACGTCAAATCCAACAGACATTCAACGGAGCAAGCTGGTTTATAGAAGGAGACATCAAAGGTTTCTTTGATAATATCAATCACGATGTAATGATTTCTATTCTCAGAAAACGCATCGCCGATGAACGTTTTATCCGACTAATCCGCAAGTTTCTGAACGCAGGATATATTGAAGACTGGATATTTAATAAAGCATACAGTGGAACACCCCAAGGTGGTATTATCAGTCCAATTCTGGCTAATATATACCTTGACCAGTTTGACCGCTATATGCGAGAATACATATCCCAGTTTGATAAGGGAAAAGAACGAAAGGATAATCCCGAACGTATCAAATTTGAGTATGGGAAACGACTTGCAGTATTGAAACTTAAAAAGGTAACAAGCATGAAAGAGCGTAAACTAATCATCAAAGAAATAAAACGCTTTGACAGAGAAAGAACCATGATTTCATGTGGCGTAGAAATGGACTACGATTTCAGACGACTGAAGTATGTTCGTTATGCTGATGATTTTTTGTGTGCCGTAATAGGAACGAAAGACGAAGCGAAAGTTATCAAACAGGATATTAAGAGATTCCTTGAAGAGAAACTTTCTCTTGAACTATCAGAAGATAAAACCCTTATCACCCACGGAAAGAAATCGGCTAAGTTCCTCGGTTATGAAATCTATGTTCGTAAATCCGCACAGACCAAGAGAAACAAGGCAGGCAAACTGACAAGACCTTACAACAATAAGATTTATCTGAAAATGCCTACCGAGGTGGTTCGGAAGAAACTGCTTGACTATGATGCGCTGCAAATTAAAGTGCATAATGGCAAGGAAAGGTATAAACCGAAACACCGTACATATCTTATAAATAATGACGATTTGGAAATCTTGGAAAGATACAATGCGGAAATCAGAGGTCTTTACAATTTTTATTCACTTGCAAACAACTGCCATACACTCCATACTTTCAAGTACATTATGGAATACAGTATGTATAAGACTTTTGCAGCCAAATATAAAAGTACGGTTGTGAAAATCTGCAAGAAGTATAAGAAAGACAAGGTGTTTACGGTAAGTTATAAAAATAAAAACGGTAAGACTTTGACACGCCAATTCTACCATGACGGTTTCAAGCGAAAAAGGCAAGATTATGCACAATGTTGCGACAAAGAGCCAGTTCGCTATTTCTACACAGCAACAAGCCTTATAGACAGACTAAAGGCAAAACGTTGTGAATTATGTGGAAAAGAGAACGTCAAACTTGACATGCACCATGTACGCAAACTCAAAAATCTACAAGGAAAAGAAGATTGGGAACGCCACATGATTGCACGAAAGCGTAAGACAATAGCACTTTGCCGAAGTTGTCATAAAAAAGTTGACGGTGGATGGAAAGACTGATAGAATTAATGGAGAGCCGGATACGCCGAAATGTGTACGTCCGGTTCGGGGGCGAGCATTTGAAAACCTACCATAGTAATATGGAAAGGCGTTGGGTGCTTAGCCTACATAACGCAGAGCTTTTTCCCGTGGTAACGATTATTGTCATGGAAGCCTTTATCAACAAGATGCGCAGGCTGAAAGGGGTGCGGAAGATGCTTATCTGTGAGGAAGCATGGAAAGCCCTTTCCTCACCGAGTATGTCAGAATATTTAAAATATCTCTACAAGACCGTCCGCAAGTATTATGGTGAAGCTGTGGTAGTTACGCAGGAGGTGGACGATATAATCTCGTCGCCCATCGTGAAGGAAGCGATCATCAATAATTCGGATTGCAAGATACTGCTCGACCAGAAGAAGTATATGAACAAGTTCGACGGCATACAGTCGATGCTCGGACTGACGGAAAAGGAGAAAGCGCAAATCTTGTCAATCAACCTTGCCAACCATCCCGGACGGAAATACAAAGAGGTGTGGATCGGACTGAACGGGGTGCAGTCGGCGGTATATGCCACAGAAGTAAGCCCTTCGGAATACTTGACGTACACCACCGAAGAGAGCGAGAAAACGGAGGTGTTCAACCTTGCGGAAGAGTTGGGCGGCGACTTGGAGCTTGCCATCAGGCGGCTGGCGGAAACGAAGTATAAATAAATAATGTGCCAATGGGACAATGTGCCGATATACTAATGGGATGATGTGCCAATGGGTAAATAAATGAATAACCGGATGTACGGGTAGCCGGATGGTTGATTGGCTGACTGGTTAATCGGCTGAACGATTAAACGGTTGGTTGGCTAAATGGCTAAACGGCTAAACGTACAAACGGCTGGTTGTACAAATCATCATTAAAAACGAAATCATTATGAAACGATTGAATTTAATCCTGCTGCTGTCAGCGGTGACGGTGGCATTGGCGTTCGTCATTTCCTGCAAGGAGACGAACGCCGACAAACTGGAAAAGATGCGGGGCGACTGGGTAAGCACGGGCAGTAAGCCGCCCTTCACCCTTTCGGAAGAAAACGGGCAATACCGGGTAACAGTGATAAAGAAAAGCCATGCGGGAAGCACCCGGACGGAAACGTACCTGATACGGGAGACGGACGGCTACTTCTTCATCGAAACGGGGCTGGCGGTGATGCTGACCTACGACAAGGAGAAAGACCGCATACACCTGTCACCCGGCGGAGAATATAAACGGAGTAACCATCAATTAAACAAGTAAAAGTATGAAACAGATAAAAACGATAGTCATGGGATTGGCGTGCCTGCTGGCAGCGGGTACGGCTAACGCACAATGGGTTGTGAGCGATCCGGGAAACTTGGCGCAAGGGATTATCAACACCGTCAAACAGATTGCGCAGACCTCGACAACGGCGAAAAACACATTGGACGGGTTCAAGGAAACCGCTAAAGTATTTGAACAAGGAAAGCGGTACTATGATGCGCTAAAGGATGTACACGACGTGATTAAGGGCGGTGTAAAGGTGAAGAAAAGCATCGAACTGGTGGCGGATATTTCGGAAATCTATGTACGGAACTACCAGAAGATGCTGGGCGATCCGAACTATACGCCGGATGAATTGAGTACTATCTCCTTCGGTTACGCAAAGCTGCTGAACGAGAGTGCGGACGTGTTGCAGGATTTGAAAAACGTGGTGAATATCACCGGAATGTCGCTCTCGGATGCGGAACGGCTGGCGATTATCGACCAAAGCTATAAAAGGCTGCTGGAATACCGCAACCTCGTGCAATATTACACGAACAAGAATATATCGGTGAGTTACCTGCGGGCGAAGAAGAAGAAGGACACCGACCGGGTGATGGCGTTGTACGGCTCGGCAGACGAACGCTATTGGTGAGAACGGATTCCTATACATATATATAATAAGGTAAGATGATGTTATTATCAATAGACTTTGAAAACCTGCACCAGATATTGCACACGCTATATCAGGAAATGATGCCGCTATGCTCCAACCTGACGGGCGTAGCCAAAGGGATAGCCGGGTTGGGGGCGCTGTTCTACGTCGCCGCCAAAGTGTGGCAAGCCCTTGCCCGTGCCGAACCTATCGACGTGTACCCGCTGCTGCGCCCGTTCGCCATCGGGCTGTGTATCATGTTCTTCCCGACGTTCGTACTGGGCACGATCAACACGGTGCTTTCGCCCGTGGTGAAAGGCTGCCACGGGATGCTGGAAACACAGACCTTCGACATGAACAAGTACCGGGAACAGAAGGACAAACTGGAATATGAAGCGAACAAACGGAATCCGGAAACGGCGTACCTCGTGGATAAGGAAGAGTTCGACAAAAAATTAGAGGAACTCGGCTGGTCGGCTGGCGACCTGATAACGATGGGCGGCATGTACATAGACCGTGCGGAATACCGGATGAAACAGAACATACGCAAATGGTTTCAGGAATTGCTGGAACTGCTGTTCCAGTCTGCCGGGCTGGTGATAGACACGATACGGACGTTCTTTCTGATCGTCCTCTCCATCTTAGGGCCTATCGCCTTTGCGATAAGCGTCTATGATGGATTCCAAAGCACCCTGACGCAATGGATAACCCGGTATATCTCCGTCTATATGTGGCTGCCCGTGAGCGACCTGTTCAGTTCGGTACTGGCAAGGATTCAGGTGCTTATGCTCACCAAAGACATAGAAGCGATGAGCGATCCAACCTTTATACCGGACAGTACGAATACGGTGTACATGGTATTCCTGATTATCGGGATATTCGGGTACTTCACGATACCGACCGTTGCCAACTGGATCATCATGGCGGGCGGTGTAAGCGGTGCGAACCGTGCGATGAACACGACTGCCGCCAAAGCGGGAAATGTCGCCGCTGCCGGGGCGGGTGCTGCCGTGGGCAATGTTGCCGGAAAACTTATCAAGTAACTAAAAAAACAATCAAGAAATGGAATTTAAAAGTTTGAAGAATATCGAAACGAGTTTCAGGCAGATACGTCTCTTTGCGCTGGTATTCATCTGCCTGTGTGCGGTGGTGACGGGCTTCGCCCTTTGGAAGTCGTACAGCTTCGCCGAAGCGCAACGGGAGAAAATATACGTCTTGGATAACGGAAAGTCGCTGATGCTGGCACTCTCGCAGGACGTGCAGCAGAACCGCCCGGTGGAAGCACGGGAACACGTGCGCAGGTTTCACGAACTGTTCTTCACGTTGTCACCCGACAAGTCGGCTATCGAAAGCAATATCAAACGCTCGCTGATGCTGGCGGACAAGAGCGCATTCAACTACTACAAAGACCTCTCGGAAAAGGGATATTACAACCGGGTGATTTCGGGGAACATCAACCAGATGGTGCAGATCGACAGCGTGCGGTGCGACTTTGACAAGTACCCGTACAACGTGCGGACGTTCGCCCGGCAGATTATCCTCCGTGAAAGCTCGGTAACGGAGCGAAGCCTTGTCACCCGCTGCCGGTTGTTGGATGCCGTAAGGAGTGACAACAACCCGCAGGGGTTCATCATCGAGGGTTTCGAGATTACCGAAAACAAGGACTTGCAAACCATCAAACGCTAACGGCATGGTCGGAAGATTTATGGCGAAGGTCATTGCTGATATGCAGGACTGGGCGGACGTAAAGCTCCGCCGCCTGTGCGGGCGTATCACGCCGGATCAGCGGGTGGTGGTTATCCTTGTGATGTTCGTGGTGTTCGGCGGGTTGTCGGTCTATATGACCGTCGCCGCCATCTACAACATCGGCAAAAGTGACGGTCGGGAGTTGGGGATAGAACATATCGACCAAATCCGGCTAAAGAATGACAGTATAATCAATCCTTTTAACAATCAGTAAATCATGGAAGAACAGAATCAGGAAAAAGAAACGGCAACGCAGCACGTGACGGTGAGCGACGCCGCAGCCCCGGAAACGGGGACGGAGAACAAAGGAAAGAAAAGCGGTGAAAAGGACAGGAAACCCGCCAAAGAACTAACGCCGAAACAGATGCAGCAACGGAAAAAGCTGCTGGTGTACCCGTTAATGGGCTTGCTGTTCCTCGGCTCGATGTGGCTGATTTTCGCACCTTCGGACAAAAAGGACGAAAGCGGGGAAACAGTCGGGGCGTTCAACGCTGACATTCCCTTGCCGGAGAATGACGGGATTATCGGTGACAAGCGGAAAGCCTACGAGCAAGCCGGGCTGGAAAAGAAACAGGCGGACAAGGTGCGTTCGTTGGAAGACTTCGCCTTTTCGGGCAATAACAATGCGGACGGGGTGGAACTGGAACTGCCGGACAGTGAACCGGAACGGGAGCCGTTCAAGGATTATTCGGGAAACTCACGGGCAGGCGGCGTAAGTTCTTCAACGGCTGCTTACCGGGACATCAACCGACAATTAGGCACATTCTACGAAACGCCGAAGGTGGACGAGGAAAAGGAGGAACTGAAAAAGCAGGTGGAGGAACTGACAGCGAAACTGGAAGCACAGCAGGGACAGGCGGGTGGCATAGACGAGCAAGTCGCCCTGATGGAAAAGAGCTACGAGCTTGCCGCCAAGTATATGGGACAGAACGGGCAGGCGGGACAAAACGGCACAATCGTGCAAGTTCCCGTTACCGGACAGAGTACCGGGCAACGGACGGGAAAGCCCGCTGTTGCGGTACAGGCGGCACGGCAGCAAACGGTGTCGGGACTGCAACAACCGATGAGCGATGCGGAGTTCATGCGGGCGTACAGCCACCCGAGAAACTACGGGTTCAACACGGCAGTGGGCGACGGTTACGCTATGGGAAAGAACACCATCCGGGCGTGTATCCACCAAGACCAGACCATCATGGACGGTCAGACGGTGAAGCTCCGGCTGCTCGAACCGCTGCAAGCGGGAAACCTTGTGATCCCGCAGAACACCCTTGTTTCGGGAACGGGCAAGGTACAGGGGGAACGGCTGGATATTGTGGTATCGTCCATCGAATACCGGGGGAACCTGTTGCCCGTGGAACTGGCGGTGTATGACAGCGACGGGCAAAAAGGCTTGTCCGTGCCCTCGTCACTGGAACAGGAAGCGGCAAAGGAAGCTCTTGCAAACATCGGCGGCGGGCTGGGGACAAGCATATCGTTTGCGCAGAGTGCGGGACAGCAGATCGCAATGGATTTGACAAGGGGCGTGATGCAAGGCGGCAGCCAATACCTTGCCAAGAAATTCCGCACGGTGAAAGTGCATCTGAAAGCGGGCTACGAACTGATGCTTTACGCCAAACAACAATAACAGGAAACAGAATATGAACCAAATTAAAAAAGAAAAGACAATGAAAAAGATTTTTGGATTGGTCGCCCTGCTTATGGGCGTGGTGATGGGTGCGAACGCACAAGTGAATGACACGGTACAGACGGTTGCCGGAAATGACCTGTATCAAGGGATAACGCAGAAGCTACCCTATCGGCAGATGGTGACACCCTACGGGGTACAGGTGACGTTTTCAAAAACGGTACATATCATTTTCCCGTCAGCGGTGAAGTACGTGGACTTGGGCAGTAATTGGATTATCGCCGGGAAAGCGGACGGGGCGGAAAATGTGGTCAGGGTGAAAGCCACGACAGAAGGGTTTCCGGGGGAAACAAACTTTTCCGTTATCTGTGAGGACGGAAGTTTTTACAGTTTCAACGCCCGTTACGCCCATGAGCCGGAAATGCTGAACATCGAAATGAAGGACTTTCTGGAGAATGAGGACACGACGGATTTCAGCCACACACGGATGAATATCTATTTCCGTGAACTGGGCAGTGAAAGCCCGCTACTGGTGAAGCTGATTATGCAGGGCATCTATAAAGCGGACAAACGGGAAATCAAACATTTGGGTTGCAAACGCTTCGGGGTACAGTTCCTTTTGAAGTCCATCCACTCGCATAACGGGCTGTTCTATTTCCACACGGAAACGAGAAATCGGTCGAACGTGGCTTTCAACACGGACTTTATCAAGTTCAAGATCGTGGACAAGAAAGTACCGAAACGCACCGCCATTCAGGAGAGGGTACTCGATCCGGTACGCAGCTATAACGAAGTGCTGGTAACGAACAGGAAAAGCAACGTGCGCACGGTGTATGTCGTTCCGCAGTTCACCATACCGGACGACAAGATTCTGGTAATCGAACTCTTCGAGAAGAACGGCGGCAGGCATCAGACTATCCGGGTGGAAAACGCCGACCTTGTGGCGGCAAAAGTGATTAACGAACTGAAAATAAAGTAAGATATGAAAAGAGTACTGTTCATTATCATGCTCTTCGGGGTGTGCCTGCATTTTAACCAGGCACACGCCCAAAGATGCCTGCCCGGAATGAGGGGAATCCAGTTCACGGGCGGACTTTCGGACAATATGCGCTGGAAAAGCGGTGACGGTTTCGGCTACCATGCCGGGATAGCGGTAAGCACCTACACGAAGAACGCCCACCATTGGGTGATCGGTGCGGAATATCTGGAAAAACGGTATGACTACCGGGGCAGCCTTTATCCAGTCAGCCAGTTCACGGGGGAAGGCGGGTATTACCTGAACTTCCTTTCGGACAGGAAAAAGACATTCTTTGCGGCGTTGGGCTTGTCCGCCCTTGCCGGATATGAGACGGTGAACTGGGGCGAACAGATGATGCCGGACGGCTCGCTGCTCACGGACGGGGACAATTTCATCTATGGCGGTGCGCTGACATTGGAACTATCCGCCTACCTGACGGATAAGGTTGTATTGCTGGTAAGCGGACGGCAAAGGATGCTGTTCGGGGGTGATTGCGGAAGATTCCACTCGCAGATAGGCGTGGGTGTCCGGTTTATGATTCGATAATAACTATAATATAATAATGTATATGAAGAAAAGATTTTATCAAATGCTCGTGGGCTGCTACATAGTGGCCGCCCTCGTGCTTGTCGCTGCCTGTAATGACAAGCTGGATATTCAGACGAAATACCCGTTCACCGTCGAGACGATGCCCGTTCCGAAGAAACTGAAGGTGAACGAGACGGTGGAAATCCGCTGTGAACTCAAACGGGAAGGACGCTGGGAAGATACCCGGTACACTATCCGGTGGTTCCTCTATGACGGAAAAGGGACGTTGAAAACGGAGGACGGCACGGTGCTGTTGCCCAATGACCGTTACCCGCTGGAGAAAGAAACGTTCCGGCTGTACTACACCTCGTTGTCGGACGACCAGAGCAGTTTGAAGGTGTGGGTGGAAGATTCGTTCGGGCAGGCGGTGGAACTGGAATTTTCGTATAATAATGATAATTCGGAAGATAAGGAGGACGCAGAATGAAAGAAGAAAATATGTATCAAGTACCTTTGGAAATGATGTGCAGGCATGAGCGCACGGCGGAAGTCTGCCGCGCCGCTATTGAAGAGGACGGCTGGCAGTTGGAGAACGTGCCGGAAGAAATGAAAACACCGGAACTGTGCCGTCGGGCACTCGATACGGGTGCGGACTTGGGAAATGAACATTTAGGATTGCTGCACTACATTCCGTTCCCGGATGTGTGTCTGGACGTGCTGAAAGAATGCCACGAAAGCGGCATGACGGATATTTACGAGGTGGCAACCGCTATCCGTGCGGAAGTGATGAACGATGCGATAGCTGATTACTTGCTGCCGATAGACGGCAAGTGCCTAAGTATTTTGCCCGTACACCTGCAAACGCCGGAACGGGTGAAAGTGGCGGTAGAAACGTCGGGGACGTTCGCTCTGGAAAGAGGCGGTGTAAAGGACAGCCTGAAAACACCGGAAATATATGTAGGATGCGCCGCCCATAGCTGGCAGTCATTCGCCATGATCCCGTGGGTGGAACGTTCGCCGGAAGTTTGCCTGATGGCTGCGACACTGTACCCGGAAGTGCTGGAGAAAAGACCGGAACTTGTGCCGGAAAGCGTAAAAAACGGGTGCAACGTGTATTCTCTCTACAAGATGATGGAGGTACGGACGGGAGAAAAGTTCACATACCAACAAATGACGGACTTTTACAACGGGAAACCTCTGAACGTGAAAAGTATGGAAATGCCGGACGGCGTGCAGAAGGACAAGGCGGTAAGGTTCGACAAGGAAAAACAGGACTTTTCTTTCTCCGCTATCCGGCAGGAACGGAAGAAAGGATTGAGAATGTGATGGCTGGATGGTTGATTGCCTACGGTGCGGTTCTGCTCCTTTCTTTCGGATAGAGTTGGTATGAACTGGCATACGCTCCCACTGATAAGGAGTTGTGGGGCGAAGAGATAGAATAGTGCAAGTATGTAAATGATTTATGTTTTACAATACATTTATGGTAAAGAAGGCTATATTGGTGACAGTATAGCCTTTTTGTCGGATTTGAGGTTGTAACAGAGGTTCTTTGCTACTTTGCTTTTCGCAACAGCTCACGAAGAAAGTAGTGGAAAAATTTGGTTGGGGAAGAGGTTTCTTTGCTTCTTTTCTTTTTCCGTTCCCGTCATGAAAGAAAGAAGTCCGGCAAAATATCCGGTGAAAGACAAAGGACGGTAAAAAAAGAAGTCCGGGCGGATCGCTACCCGTCCCGGACATCCGGCGATGAAACAAAAGGAGAATGTTATAGCTTGATTTCTCCCGTTGGTAAAGTGGTTTCTTTGCTATCTTTCTTTTACCGCTTTCGGCTCACTGAAAGAAAGTAGCGGGCGGATTGCTCCGCCCTTGCTCTCTGTTTGGTCAGGCTGCAATCCCTTCGGGTTGCTGTTGTTCTTCGGGCTGGGTGATTTCCTGCCCTTTTGCCTTTGCCTTTTCCTGCACCAAAAGAACGGCTTTCTTTACCTCGATGCGCTGGTGTCGCTTCTCGTACACCTCGTTATATTCATTCTCGATAGTGGCGAGTTCTTCGGGCATGTGCTTACGTGCGAAGTCGAGCAAAAGGCTTGCAACGGTATTCTTCCCGTAGGCGTTCTTGAAATTGGCTATTAGATAGTCCCTGCGGATAATGGTCTTTATCTTGACGGTGAGATTAGCCACAATCTTCATTTTATCCCCGTCCGTTAGATGATGTTCCCTTTCTTCGGTGATACCCACGGCTGCGAAATGTTCCTTCCGTAATGAGGACAAAAGGAAGAAATAGAGCATGGTGTCCTCGTCCGCACCGAACTTGCCGCCCGTGATGTCGGCTTCCATTATTTGCCGTTTGGTATCTTCAACCGTCCTTTCAAGGGCTATCTCCTTGTTTCGCTCGTCCTGCTTCTCCAATTTCTGAACGGGTGAAAGCGGTGCTTGCAGGGTTGTTCCGTCCTCCGTCTGTTCGGTTGCGTTCTCCACATAGCAGAAAGCAATCTCCTTTTGCCCTATCTTGGCGTAAACGGTGATTTCTCCGGCTTCGCTCCTTCGGGTGATTTCTTCCTCCTTCTCCATGTAGTCAGCCCATTGTTGCTCGTAACGGTTGCGGGCTTCCTCGTAATGTTCGGGATTGTTGAAATTCTCCGCTTTGGGTTCTTTGGGGCTGAGAGGGAAAGCCGTGTAGGTTTCAAGGTTTTCGACCTCGTAGCCCAAAGCGATTAACCGTTCTATAACGGTGTCATTTGCTGTATAACAGTCACGGCAAAGGGAGACATTCGGGTTCTGCCGCATGATTTGAACGGCTCTCTCCATGAGGAAAGATGCATTCATTTCGGCAAGACACGTGCGGTTGGCGCAATGTCCGCAACCTCCGTCACAGAACAACAGCAGGTTGTTCGTGTTATGGGGGCACGTGGCGCACTCGGTCTTGTTAAAATGGTAATAGTCCAAATCTGTGGTATAATTGCTCTCTATCCGCTTGGCAACGTCGGCAGCTTTCAGTCCCCGCCAACTGTTGTATGCGATACCGTCCTGCAAATGTTTCTCGTAAACTTCTTTTTGTATATCCTCACCGTATCGGCAGATTTCGGTTGCCACGCTGATAGTCAGTTCGTCCGATTCCAAAAGGGTGGCGATTTCGGGAATTAGGGCGGTGAATTTCAGACGGGTGCGGATATAGTTCTCGTTCTTGCCGAAAAGTACCGCCAATGTTTCTACGGTGTGCCTTCCCGTTTCAATCATGCGTTGGTAGGCATTGGCTTCCTCGATGGGTGTCACGTCCTTACGCTGCAAGTTTTCCGTTATCGCCATTTCTTCGGCTGCCTCGTCCGAAAGGTCTGCCACGATAGCCGGTATTTCTTCCTTGTCTGCGATGACGGAAGCACGGTATCTGCGCTCACCGAAAACAATCTCGTAGCGGTCTGTTTCCGCTATCGGGCGCACGGTGATAGGCTGTAAAATTCCCTGCTGCTTGATACTCTCGGCAAGTTCGTAAAGGTTCGCTTCATCGAAGTGCTTACGGGGGTTGAAACTGCTCGGCTGGATGTTTGCCAATGATACCAATGTGATGTTTCTCTCTGCTGCTGATTGATTTACTGTTGCTTTCATAATTCTGTTATTTTTTAAGTTGATTAAAATTCTGTTGATAAAAATGGTTTCTTTGCTATCTTTCTTTCACCGCTTCGGCTCACCGAAAGAAAGTAGCTGGCGGACTGCTCCGCCCTTGTGAGCCTTTATTGACGGTTATAGCATACGTTTTGAAACTGTATTTTCCGTTCCATTGCATGGCGTAACGTGTAGGCAGTTCCGCCCGTTGGGGTGCTGTCGTAAAAGACTACGAGATAAGCGGAGTTATCCAAAAGGTAGTTATTGCGATGCAAAAAACAACGGTCTGAATATTCATCCTGCAATATAATCACCTCGTCCGCTTGGGCTAAAATACGGTTATAACGCTGTTTGTCGGCTTCGGTGTAATGGTCTGCCTGCCCTTTGAACGGAATAACGGCTTTTAGCTGAATGTAAGAAAACGTCTTTTTTGCGTTTAGAACTTCCTCGGCTGCGATAAGGTCGAAGCCGTTCGCCGTGCCCGATAAAAACGTATGGTAGTCACGTTTGCAAAGTTCCGTTATCGCTACATAGGTGTCGAAGCCTATATCTGTCAACCGCTTTTGTGTGTCGGGGCTGTTCCTTGTCATTCTTTCGGCTCGGTGTCCCGAAAAAGAAACGGTCTTTTCCCGTAGCCAAAAATCACGCTCGGCACGGCATTGTATCAACGTCCTGCGTAGGGTTGTAAACTCCTGCCCGTTGGTGTGGCGGTATTTGTAATCGAAATAGGTTTCGCCCCGAAATGCTCCCAAACAGCACTGTATATAAGTTTCTTCACCGAAAAGCCTGGTTTCGGCTGCTCCGTTCTTGATGAATGTCTTTGTCTCCATATCGGTATATTTTAAAAGATTAAAAGAATGATTATCAGAACGAAAACATACCGACAAACAACCGCCAAACAAGGGCAAGAATGAACCGTGCCACGAAGTAAAACAAGAGTACGGCAAACAGTAAGGCGAAAAACTGCCCTGCGGTGGTGGTGAAAAAGTAAATCACCACAGACCAAAGGATAAGGCGGTATATCAGTTTTGAAATGAGTATCGTTTTCATGTTCTTGGGTGTTGCGGGCGGATTTCTCCGCCCTTATTGTTAATACTATCTTGTTGTCAGTGCAAGACGGTTGTCCGCCAGCTTGGTAAATGTGGTGTAATCGCTTTTGTCGTTTGGAACACTCAATTTTATTTCTTCACGGATATTTCGCCCGCAGATATAAAAAGAGAAAATAAAACCGTTCCTTTTAATTGTTCCTGCCGTGTGCCGTACCGTATCTTTCCATTCGATTTTTTCGTTTTTCAGAAGTGCAAGGTATTCGGCTTTCATCCTTTGGATAACTTCATTTTCCGCTTCCAGTTCCTTGTAAATGTTCAAACCTCGTGTTATCCAGTCTTCTAACTTCCGTTTGGTGAACACGCCTATTCGGTTGGGTTCGGGGTAGTCCTGCTTCACCCGATATAAAATACTGTCTTCGGCTTCCTTGAACATGGAAGTTATCACGTCTATATAGTATTTGTTATTATTATATACCTTTTTTAGAATGAATGTCACACCGTTGCGGATAAAGCCTACATTCACGGTACAATAGACTTTATATGTGTCATTGGAACATTGCACGCAATAGTAAACGGTTGCTTCGGGTATGATTTTTTGTATCTCCCCGCAAAAAGGCTGTATCTGTTCCACATCTTTAGGGGCTTTTTCCGCTCTGTCCATACCGGACTTTGAATTTTGAAATTCTTCTGCTGTCAAATAAATATAATTATTCATCTTCTTATGTCTTTAGTGGGTGGATTGCTCCACCCGTTTGTTAATACTCTTGTCTTTTGCTGTCCTTTAGGCTGCTATCGGTTCGTTTATCGGCTCTGTCACCCGCTCGGTTATCATCTTTGCAGCCTTGTTCACATCGCCCAAAATATCAATCAGAAAGGCGGGTTCCTGCTTTAGCTTGGTGAGCCAGTGTTTCAGATAGGCAGCGTTGTTGTCCTGCGGTGTGGTGGCGATACCGAAGAAAGCACCGCAAAGGGCTGATGTGAGTTCCGCTACAAGTTCCTCACGTGCGTAGAGTTCATCACCGAAACAAGTTCCAAACGTGCGGTTCAGCCGTTGGGGGTTGCCTGTGCTGTGTGCCATTTCGTGCAAAAGTGTCCCGTAAAATTCCACGCCCTGCGGGAACTGTTCTTTTTCGGGGCAAACGATATAATCGGTTGCGGGTACATAGAAAGCACTATCGGAATACTTCACTTTGATAGGGCAATACCAATTTTGCATATATATCAGTTCATCCAGCATTCCGCACTCGATACCGTCCGAATGGTTTTCGGGCTGCTCGTTCTTCTTCATGCGCTCGTAGCGTTCGGGGTACTTCTCCGCGAAATTGGTTTGGTCGAGATTGAACACATTGTAATATTTCATTTGGGGTATTACTTTGTATTCGTCCTTTTCCGCTTTGGATAGCTTGCAATATTCCTCGTAGGGCATGGATTTGTTGCTGTCCTTGTGTACTACGAACTTGAACCAATAGTAAACGGGGAACGAGTGTGCGCCCTTGTTTACGTTCACTTCCTCGGCTTTGGCTTGGTTGAATGTAAGGAACACGGGCAAAGTGAATTTCATAAACTCGGTATAAAACAGCAGCATTAAAATGTTACCGCCATTATAAACCGTTCCTCTTAGGTTGCGGGGGAAACCGTGTTTAAGGCTCGTTATCCACGGTTTTTGCCAATCGCTTTTCAAACACTCGATTTTCTTGATAAGCAAATCGGTGAACACGGGAGAAATTTTCTCGATGGTGTTGTTTGTTGTCGTTGCCATAACTTTACGCTTTAAAATTGTTACTACTTGTTTTTGTTATCATCGCTTGTCGCCCCAACCAAATTTTTCCCTTGGCTGATTGGGAAGAACATTGACAATAATTGAAGCGGAAAAGGCGAATTGCAACCATTTGAAAAAATGGTAAATACTACCCGCAGGGTGGAGATTTGGCATTTTTTGCGGATTTGCTTTCGACTCCGCCTACCTTCGTCAATGTTTTTCCAATCAGCTTAGGGAAAAATAGCCTTCCAGTAGATTGAATGAATGAATGATAGATTACTTACCGGTACAAGACGGGAAAGTTCTGTTGGAAAACCGGGAACTCCGGTTTCCGGAAAAGAAAGAAATACGGGTTGAAGGTTGCGAGGTGGAGAGACAACTCTTTGCCATACAAGTATTCTTCTTTTGCCGATTTATCGGGTTAGAAAGAAGGGTGCTTGCGTGGCAATGGGTTGTGCGGGTTGGCGAGGTACTTTCCGTTTTTGGAAAGTTGCGCAGACAAAGGATTATCCTTTTAGCCATGGTGAAGCTTAAAAAAAGAAAATAATGGTTGCAAACCGGGTAAGACGATAAGGGGCTGCCGGGACAAACATCAGGGGAACTTGTTTGAACGGGATGGCGCACGGAAAGCTTCGCACGTAGGCGAAGCTCCGGGGGACAGCACGGGCGGACGTGTTCCGTTTGTCCTTTCCGGCTTTGCGTTTTCTTTATGGCATGTAGCTTGCCGGAGTGCCGGAAAGGGAATGGGAAGCCGGAACAGACCTATACCGCTGACGGGTGGGCGGGAGTAAATGGAATAAAAAGAATATGTAGGCAAAGGCGAATTTACACGTTAGGGATTGCAGGGGAAAGCCCACAGCTTCGGCGAGGACTTGTAACGGAAAGCCCGACCGTTTACGGGAACGCCAAAAAAATATCCGTATCACATATCATGGGTTTGCCGCAAAGGTAAGGCTAAGCCGCCGAATAATGGCAGTCAGCCCGGTTTTCTTAGTATTTCTTACCTTTTCAATATCTTGACGGTGACAAAGGCGCAAGCGTGAAGCAAAGCACGGACAAGCGGTACATAAACGAACGGAGCGGAGCATTACTGATTATATATTTGCACCCGAATGAAAAATAAAATGAGATTATGGAAATAGTGACTATCGAAAAGAAAACCTTTGAGGAAATGAAAAGCAGGTTCAACCAGTTCAACGAACATATACAGAACTTGTGTTCCCGGTACAAGCCGCCCGAAAGAATGAACTGGCTGGACAATGCAGACGTGTGCGAAAAGCTGAACGTGAGCAAACGGACATTGCAGACGTACCGTGACCGGGGGCTGCTGCCGTACAGCCAGATAAATCACAAGATGTATTATAAACTGGAGGACGTGGAAGCATTTTTAGCCGCCATGAGTGAGGAACTATTTAATTCGCAAGAAGATGGAAGTGATAACAAAGGAGCATGAAGGGGTGCAGGCGTATTTTGCCGCATTGGAACAAGGTATGAGGTACGTGGATAACGTGACGGCGAATTTTCGTCCGGCAATGAACGGGGAAGTGTACCTGACGGGAGAGGATGTGTGCAATATCTTGCATATTACGGCAAGGACATTGCAGGATTACAGGACGCAACGACTGGTTCCCTTCATATCATTGCCGGGAAAGACGCTATATCGTCAATCCGACATTGAACGTATGTTGAACGAGAACTATGTGCAGATGAAGAAAAGGAATGAAAAGCCATACTGGGAGTAGGGCTGTCAGGCATCGGTTTATGAAACGAAGGCGGGAATCTTATTGTAAAGTTCCCGCCTTTGCCGCATTTTACACTTATCGCATACGTATCATGCCCCGGTACGGAGTTTGTTTTGCAGGCTGTCAAGGTTGCCGATTATCTGCTGCATATCACGACTGATCTTCTCGTTGGTTATCTTTGCGTAGATTTGTGTGGTGGTAATATTCTTATGTCCCATCATCTTGGCTAAAGATTCAATCGTACCGCCGTTACTGAGTATGACGGTCGTAGCGAAGGTATGGCGGCTTTGATGGAATATACACGGCAAAGCAAGCGACAGCGAATAGGTAAAGATTAAACGTAACCTGTTAGGAATAAGCGATATTTCTGTATTTTGCAAAGTTGAGAAAATGCAAACGACGACGGAATATTGAGGTTGTTCAGTTACCAAACCGTTAGCCGGGCAGTTACCGAAATGGAAACAGGTAACGGTAAGCAATGAAAAGAAATCCTCACCGTTTTGTTTGCACTCATACACAGTGTTTTGCGTGTCAATGGACGCTTATATGGCAAGTAAATTTGCACTTAAAAATATAAGCGTATGAAAGTAGAAAAATTCAAGGTGCTGCTCTACCTCAAAAAGAGCGGACTGGACAAGTCGGGCAAGGCTCCCATCATGGGACGCATCACGGTGAACCGCACGATGGCGCAATTCGGCTGCAAGCTGTCCTGCACTCCCGAACTGTGGAATCCCCGTGAAAGCCGTCTGAATGGCAAGAGTAAGGAGGCGGTGGAAACCAATGCCAAGATTGAGAAACTGTTGCTTGCCGTCAATTCGGCATTCGATTCCTTGCTGGAGCGCAGGCAGGAGTTTGACGCTACAGCGGTCAAGGACATGGTTCAGGGAAGCATGGAAAAGCAAATGACCCTGTTAAGGCAGTTTGACCGTATCAACGAGGAACTGAAATCGCGTGTCGGCATTGACCGGGCAGAGGGAACTTACTCCAAGCAATGCTATACACGGCAGATTCTCGCGGAGTTCATCCGAAACAGGTTCAAAACGGAGGACATCGCTTTCGGGCAGCTTTACGAGCGTTTCATCTGGGACTTTCAGGATTATGTGCTGGACGAGAAGAAACAATCCCTCCAATCCGTGCGCCATTATCTCGCCCTCTTGAAGAAGGTATGCCGCATCGCCTACAAGGATGGGCATTCCGAGCGTTACTTCTTCTGCAACTTCAAGCTGCCGAAACAGGAAATCAGCGCACCGAAGGCACTCACACGGGAGGAGTTCGTGAAAGTGCGTGACGTGGAAATCTCTGTGAAGCGCAGACCATCGCTTGCCCTCACCCGTGACCTGTTCCTGTTTGCCTGTTATGTCGGGACTTCCTATGCAGATACCGTTTCCATCACCCGTGACAACCTCTTTACCGATGATGAAGGTGACCTGTGGCTGAAATACCACCGCAAGAAAAACGAGTACCTCGCACGAGTGAAGCTGCTCCCGGAAGCAATAGCCCTTTTGGAGAAATACAAGGACGATTCACGGGAAACGCTCCTGCCTGTACAGGACTACCGTGTGCTGAGAGCCAACATGAAAAGCCTCCGTGTGCTGGCAGGCATCAAGACCGACATCGTCTATCATGTCGGCCGCCATAGTTTCGCAAGCCTGATAACACTTGAGGAGGGTGTGCCTATCGAAACCATCAGCAGGATGCTGGGGCACACCAATATCCAGACAACGCAGATTTACGCCCGTGTGACCCCGAAGAAGCTCTTTGAGGACATGGACAGGTTTGTCGAAGCGACCCAAGACCTGCAACTTGTCCTATGATAAACAATCATTCAATTATAGCCATTCAAAAACGAATCATTATGCGCAGCACATTCAAGCAACTTTATTATATCAACCGCAGCAAGGTAAAGGCTGACGGTACGACCGCCATTTGGTGCAGAATCAGCATAGACGGCAAACAGGCGGTGCTTTCCACGGGTATCTATTGCAATCCCGATGATTGGAACAGCAAGAAAGGCGAATTGAAGGATATCCGCACAAACGGGCGTTTGAGCCAATACCGCCAGCACATTGAGGATACATACAATTCCATACTGAAAGAACAGTGTGTAGTCAGTGCGGAGATATTAAAAAATACCATAGTGGCGGAAAACTCACTGCCCACCACATTGTTGCAGACGGGCGAACAGGAATTGGAACGGCTGAAGAAACGCTCCGTTGAAATCCGGTCACGCTCCACTTATCGACAATCCATTATTTTTCAAGACAGTATCAGGCGGTACATAGAATCGGTATATGATATGCCGGACATACCGTTGGAGGATGTGACGGAACAGTTCGGCAGGGACTACAAGACTTTCCTGCTGGGGAATTTGGGATGCAGCACGGACAAGATGAACAAGTGCCTGTGCTGGCTCAGCAGGCTGCTGTACCTTGCCGTTGACAGGGAGATTATACGCGCCAACCCCATCGAGGAAGTTGAGTATGAGAAGAAGAACCCGCCCAGACTGAAGCATATCAGCCGCAATGAGTTGAAACGCCTGATGGCGACACCGTTTGAGGACGGGAACATGGAACTTGCGCGACGTATGTTTATCTTTTCAAGCTTTTGCGGTCTGGCGTATGTGGATATACACAGGCTCTATCCTCACGATATCGGAGAGGCTGCGGACGGCAGGAAGTATATCCGCCAAAAGAGAGGTAAAACCAACGTGGAAGCGTTTGTCCCGTTGCATCCGGTGGCGGAACGTATATTGTCACTCTACAACACAACCGACGACACCAAGCCCGTTTTCCCCCTTCCCATCCGTGATATACTCTGGCATGAGGTACATTCCATCGGCAACGCACTGGAGTTTGAGGAAAATCTTTCCCATCACCAAGCCCGGCACACGTTCGGAACCCTGCTGATTTCCGCAGGCATTTCGATAGAGAGCATCGCCAAGATGATGGGACACACGAATATCGTCAGTTCTCAAATCTATGCAAAAATAACCGATGATAAAATCTCCAAAGACATGGACAAACTGATGGAGCGAAGAAAGAAAATATCGGCTGGCGAAAAGAAAAAATCATAAATAATCATCATAAGATAAGGGAATTATGAACAGAGGAATAATAACAATCAGTGAAATGGGGACAATTACAATCCCTACTACTACCGTGTGGATGACCAAGTTCGAGATAGCCGACCTGTTCGGGGTATTCTCCTGCGACATCCGCAAGGTAATACGGGCAATCTACAAAAATAAGGAGTTGAACGAAACTGATACGATGAAGTATATCAAGCAAACTGACGGCATCAGCTATGATGTTTACAACCTTGAAATGGTCATAGCCGTTGCTTTCAGGATATGCAGCAGAGAGAGTATCCGATTCCGGCAGTTTGTGATGAATGAAATCTGCGCCACCAAGAAAGGAAGCCCAATAACATTGTTCTTCTCTTGTGGCAAGGGCGGCAACCTATGGTATAACTGAGGTTCATCCCGTCAGTCACCCGTTCCCGATGCTCGGATGCAAAGGTAGCGTGCGTTTCTGACGGCATTGGCAAGGTCGGGCGGCGGAGCCGTTTCGGTCGGAATCTTCCTCAAACAAGTTTGAGCGTATTCAGCCCGAAAACCTTGTCATTGCCGGCCACACGCTTTGGGGCATCCGGCAACGGAAACAAGCGACTGACGGGAAATCAGTAGAAAAAGAGCGGAACGGCTTACAGACGAAGCGTAATACTGATGCTTCATCCGTAAGCCGTTCCTTTTGTTCCATTGCTGCCGCAAACACAGGGCAGACGGCAAACTGCGCTCCCTCAAGAAAATCAGGGTGCTTTCTGTCGGTAGGCGGTGCGGTAGCCGTCAGCCAGCATTTTTTCGATGTCGGATTCACGGTAGAGGATTTTGCCGCCCAACTGGATATAGGCTATCCTTCCCTCGTTGCGGTAGTCCTGAAGCGTCCGGCGGCTCACTTTCAACCGCGCCGACACCTCCTTGTCAGTGAAGAAACGCTCCCCGTTCAGTGTCGGACGGTAATTGGAGGTCAGATGCTCTACATTGTCCAGCAGACGGTCGAGGCTGCCCATGAAGTGGATTATCCACTCGTTGTCTTTGTTAATCAGTTCATTCATATTACTTTGGATTTAGTGTGATTGTGATTGCTGTTATTGCTTTATCTGGTTGTCAGATTGTCCTGCCTTTGAACCTTGCTTCCTTCCGCCTGTCCTCCACGATGGAGACGATACGCTCCACGTCTTCGGGTCGGTAATAGGTCTTGTGGTTTATCTGCGAGTAAGCCAGGGTCCCGTTGTCACGCAGGGTCTGCAACGTACGCGGGCTGATGTTGAGCATCCGGCACACGTCCTGATTGTCCTTCCACTCGCTCATTTTCTTTTCGCCGTGCCTATGGCAGATGGCATCCATGCGGCTGACGAAGCGGTCGAACTTGGCGACCATCGCCTCGAAGGTCTTTCTTTCGATTGATACGATTTCCATATTGTCTTTCTTTTAACTGTTGTTGTTCCTTTTGCCACAAAGGAATATACAATACGTTATCCGACAATGGATTTTCCAGAACCGGCAGCATGTGGCACCGGTGTGGCAGAGGTTGTCCGGGATATAGACTGTCGTCTTCGTCTTAATCTGAAAGCTCATGTGGAATCGGAAGGAAAAATAAGGGCTTAATTCAAAATCGCCCGTGACGGGAACTTTGCCCATTCGGGCATTCATATCCGGCAAAACGGTGAAGTCCGCACCGCTTTGTCAACCGCCATAAAGCAAAACCGTACAAAATTGCCGAACAGAACCCAAGTCCTTGACCGACTGCACCGAAGTGTCTTACTTTGCTCCTGATAAACGGTCACCCATGCGCATGAGACCACCAAGTATTAACTTTCAAAATTCAACAAAATGGCAAAGAAAAGAAACTACGAGAATGACGAAGCGTTCAAGAACTTCAGGATAGAGGACTACATGCCTGAAATGAAATGGCATGAGCCGGAGGCAAAGGCTTCCGTAAAGGAAGAGACGGCTCGGTTCCCTTCGATGGACGAGCCGGACACACCTGCAATGCAGGATACAGTGTCCGATGCAGACCGACCTGATAAGTCGGAGATACGGGATGCACAGGACGGAGAAACGGCAGAAAAAAACGCTGCCGAAGATGCCGGTGTTCCGGCTGAGCGGACTGTCGCCAGACGCATCAGTTGCAAGCAGCGCAGGCTTTCGTTGGAGGAGTACCGCGCCACTTATCTGAAAGTCCCCAAGATTGTCAACCGCAAGCCCGTGTTCGTCAGCGAGGAGGTGCGTGACGAGCTGGACAGGATTGTCGGCAACTTCGGAAAACGCGGCATGAGCGCGTCGGGACTGATTGAAAACCTCGTCCGCCTGCACCTCGACAGCTACCGTGAGGACTTCGGGCAGTGGCGCAAACTCTGACGGAATTTCGGAGAACCCGGATGAACCGGTGAATGCACTTCATCGGCTTAACCGATTCCTGAATTAAGTGATTACACTCAGAAACAAATCCGACAGGCGGAGGATTTTTGTGTCCTCAAAGACACAGCAAGATATATTTTCAGTTACCCGAATAATTCTAAGTAACTGAAAATGCCTTCACCGCCGTGGGCAGAATTATCCTCCGCAGTCGGATAATTTCGGGGTTCCTTAATCAAAGATTAAACAATGGATAAACCATAAAATTAAAAAAGTAAGAAGTATGAAAAAGAAGAGCAAGTACGGGAGAAATCCTAAGTTGAACCCGAAGACCCACTGCGTGATGGTGCGCTTCGACGATGTGGAATGGAACAGGTTCCTGACGATGTACGAGGAATCAAACGTGTACGCGAAAGCCGTCTTTCTCAAGGCGCATTTCTTCGGGCAAAAGTTCAAGGTGCTGAAAGTGGACAAGACGCTGGTGGATTACTATACCAAGCTGTCGGACTTCCACGCCCAGTTTCGCGGCATAGGCACGAACTACAATCAGGTCGTCAAGGAACTGCGCATCCACTTCTCGGAGAAGAAGGCGATGGCGTTGCTCTACAGGTTGGAGAAGTGTACCATCGACCTTGTGAAGCTGAGCCGGGAGATTGTGGAGCTTTCAAGAGAAATGGAAGCTAAATGGCAACAAAGACGGGATGATTCTATGACATAGCAATATGTTCCTCTGACACGCAGACAAGTGAACGAAGTCCCACGGGCAACTTCATTGCCGACCATGTAATAATCGGGCGTCCGGGGCTGTATATCAAGGATGAGAACCGTCCGAAAGGATTGAAAATATAATTTTATCATAGAAACGACTTTGTCATTATGCAGTGCCATTATGCGCAGTCGTTTCTATCTTTTATCGCCCTCTTTTAGTGAGTATTCAATACAAAATTGCTACTTTTGTAAAATGATTCAAGAGGAGTTCAATTTTTACAAACCTTGTAAGTTGTTACAACCTTACGTTAGGTATTATTGGGTATTCAAAAGTAACCAGCGACTGAATACCCTGACTTTTCCTATTGGCTGTCCTCAAATCATCTTTCACAAGCAAGCACCACTATATATACCCGAACTGAACACGACACAAGACAGACTGACTATCAGCGGACAAGTTAATTTTTCATCACATCTGTATGCAGACGGGAACTTGGAAATGATAGTAGTTGTATTCCACCCACATGCCATGAGTGTGTTTCTGAATATGCCTATATCGCTCTTTTACAATCAAGAAGTCTCCGGGTACAGTATTGAGAACAAGAGTTTAAAAGAACTTGCTGACCGAGTGTCAGGATGTGAAGATAATTCCATTTGTGTACATTATATAGAAGAATGGCTTTTGTCGCAAATTGCCAATAGTTCATCCAACACCGCATATCAAATAGAAAGAATAGACGCTGCGATACGGCAAATATGCGCTATTCCACAGATTTCTGTAACCGAGTTGTCTTCCATTGCCTGTCTAAGTAAAAAGCAATTTGAACGATTGTTTAGTTCATTTGTAGGCATCAATCCCAAAGAATATACCCGCATAGTCCGCTTTCAAAAAGCATTGGGACAGATGCAGCATCAAGCGGGCAAAGAAATCAATCAGGCACAAATAGCTTATGCAAGCGGTTATGCAGACCAATCACACTTTATTCGGGAGTTTAAGAAATTCAGCGGATACACGCCCATGTCATTGTTGAAAGTATCAAATCCTTATTCTGATTTATTCACCACCCCGGCATAATGTCCCTTTTGTTCTATTGAGGTTCAAATGCTTCTCCTACTTTTGCGTCTAAAAACACAAAAAGCATGAAAGAAGTAAATCCAAAAGAAACAAGTCGGGCATACGCCTTTGAAATGTGGATGAACGCACCGATGCCAATGGTGACGTTCTTTAAGACGCTTAACGTATCACGTCTTATAAAAATCAGTCGGAAAACAGGAATGAAATTCAATATGCTTATGTGCTATTGCATCGGCAAAGCAGCAAGCGGCGTGAAAGAATTTTATCTGCTGCCCGTTGGCGACAAACTGATGCAATATGACAACATAGCTGTGAATACGATTGTGCTCAACAAAAAGGATGAAGTAAGTTCGTGTGATATTCCTTTCTGCAATGATTTATCTATGTTTAATCAGCACTATCTGCGACTTACCAAACAAGTGGCTGAAAGTTGCGTCAATCACGACTTGACGGAAAGTATGGTTATCGGAACTTCCGCATTGGCACAATATGAAATAGAGGGTGCAGTCGGCATGTATAGCGGTATTTTTAATAATCCGTTTCTTATTTGGGGCAAATACAAACACCGCCTGCTGAAAACGACGCTTACCGTTTCTTTCCAGTTCCACCACACGCAAATGGACGGGGCGCACGCTTCCCGCTTTTTAGATAGGGTTCAGAAAGAAATTGAGAATCTGAGAATATAAGTTTAAGGGAAAAACGCTAACTTTGCAGAACTAACAGAAAAAGAAATAGTTGTTCAACAATATGAAATGGCAGTTGTGCATATAGCTACGCCCAACGAATAGCGCTTCCAATTATTGCTATTCAGCAATAGACAGGCTTATGTTTTAAGTTTGCCTGTTATTGTTTTGTCATTATTCCCTACACATAATATTATCAAAAAGTTGTACTGCTAAAGTAGTATGACTTGTTGTGTTGAATTACATTGAATTGAACAATTATATGATGAACAAGATATATCCCCGCAAAGGTGACACGCAAACCGTTTATTTGAACGCTGTCGTAAAAGACCCTTCTATCGAAATAGGCGACTATACCATTTACAATGATTTTGTTTCAGACCCTTGTCTGTTTGAGCAAAACAACGTATTGTATCATTATCCCATTAACCATGAACGGCTGATAATTGGCAAATTCTGTTCCATTGCCTGTGGCGTGAAGTTCCTGTTTAATTGTGCTAATCATACCCTGAAATCACTATCGAATTATACGTTTCCACTGTTTTACGAAGATTGGGAATTAGATAAGGCAGATGTGGCTTCCGCTTGGGACAACAAAGGCGATATCGTGATAGGCAATGATGTATGGATAGGCTATGAAGCCGTAATTATGGCAGGTGTCCATATCGGTGACGGGTCTATTGTTGGCACAAGGGCGGTTGTGACGAAAGATGTGCCGCCTTATACTATTGTAGGCGGCATTCCAGCTAAAGAGATACGGAAACGGTTCAGCCCTGATATAATAGAGCTGATGCAGACTTTGAAATGGTGGGACTGGCCGGTAGATAAAATACGGAAAAGTTTACCTTATTTGAAAGATGGACGTTGGGATAAATTATAGTCTGTATGAAATCAATCAAGAATCTAATTTCACTCGGATATTTGCTGATAATATTATTAGTTATCGGCATAATGCATATTTGGCATCGTGAATGGCAGGAAGTGGAAGCCTTGGAAGTTCGCAATCGACAGATAGATGAATTTCGGAAAGAGGTAAATCGTGTTCATATCCACTTGATAGAGTTCTCGCTATTAGGAGAAACTGTATTGGAATGGGACGAAACGGATCTGGCGGACTATCATGCTAAACGCATAGAATTGGACAGCATATTATGCAGTTTCAATGCAACTTATCCAATTGAGAGAATTGACAGCGTGCGTGGCCTTTTGGAAGACAAGGAACGGCAGATGCACCGGATTGTGCAGGTGCTTGATGAGCAACAAACCATCAATAATAAGATAGCTAATCAAGTACCGATTATCGCAAAGAAAAGCGTACAGGAACAACCCAAGAAACCAAAGCGAAAAGGCTTCTTGGGCATCTTCGGCAAGAAAATGGAAGCACAGCCAACGGCAACAACCGTCATGCTTAATTCGCTCAATAGAAACGTAATTAGTGAGCAGAAAGCACAAAGCCGTAGGCTGTCGGAGCAAGCCGACAGCCTTGCGGCCCGTAATGCGGAACTTAACAGACATCTGCAAGAACTGATTATTCAAATAGAAGAGAAAGTTCAAGTTGATTTACAGAGGCGGGAAACGGAGATAGCCGCCATGAGGGAACAATCATTTATGCAGATAGGCGGCTTGATGGGATTTGTCCTTTTGTTGTTGGTCATTTCCTATATCATCATACACCGTGATGCAAAGAGCATCAAACGATACAAACGCAAGACAACGGATTTGATAGGGCAACTGGAACAATCCGTGCAACAGAATAAAGTACTGATAGCCTCCCGCAAGAAAGCGGTGCATACCATTACCCATGAACTGCGCACACCGCTGACTGCAATAACAGGTTATACCGAGCTGTTGCAGAAAGAGTGCAGCAAAGGGAACAATGTGCATTTTCTTCAAAGCATACAACAATCTTCCAACCGTATGCGGGATATGCTAAATACCCTGCTGGACTTCTTTCGCTTGGACAATGGCAAGGAACAGCCCAGACTGTTACCCTGCCGTATTTCCACAATCACGCATACCCTTGAAACGGAGTTCATGCCCGTTGCCTTGAACAAAGGGTTGTCCTTGACCGTGAAGAACGGGAATGATGCTCTTGTATTGACCGACAAGGAACGAATAATCCAAATCGGAAACAACCTGTTGTCAAACGCTATCAAGTTCACGGAGGAAGGAGGCGTGTCGTTTACTACCGACTATACCGATGGAGTTCTGATAATTACGGTTGAAGATACGGGTACAGGCATGACCGAAGAGGAACAGCGACGTGTATTTGGGGCATTTGAACGCCTGTCAAATGCTGCCGTTAAGGACGGCTTCGGACTTGGACTTGCCATCGTGCATAATATCGTAACGATGCTTCATGGAAAAATCAGACTGGACAGTGAAAAAGGGAAAGGAAGCCGTTTCACAGTGGAGATACCCATGCAGAAAGCCGAGGAACTGCCGGAGCAGACGATACACGACTATATCCACCCAAAGGAAAGAAACATCAATGTCATCGCCATCGACAATGACGAGTTGTTGCTTCTGATGCTGAAAGAGATATACGCCCAAGAGGGAATACACTGCGACACCTGTACCGATGCGGCGGAATTGATGGAAATGATACGCAGGAAAGAATATAATCTGCTGCTGACAGATCTGAATATGCCCGAAATAAACGGCTTTGAACTGCTGGAACTGCTCCGTTCGTCCAACGTGGGCAATTCACAGACAATACCCGTGGTCGTGGCAACCGCTTCGGGCAGTTGCGATGCGGAAGAACTTTTGGCGAAAGGCTTTGCCGGATGCCTTTTCAAGCCGTTCTCCATATCGGAACTGATGGAAGTTTCCGACAAGTGTGCCATAAAAACGACTAAGGACGGAAAACCAGACTTTTCAGCATTATTGTCTTACGGCAATGAAGCCGTCATGCTGGATAAACTGATAACAGAAACCAAAAAGGAAATGTGCTTGATGCAGGATGCGGTAACGAAAAAAGACATGAAAGAACTGGACGCTCTCACACATCATCTGCGCAGTTCGTGGGAGATACTCCGTGCTGGCCAACCGCTGAAGGTACTTTATGGTGTGCTTCATAGAAAGGCAATACCGGAAGAAAGTGAGTTAAGCCATGCTGTTACCACAGTATTGAATAAGGGTGCGGAAATAATCCGGCTGGCAGAAGAGGAAAGGAGAAAATACGAAAATGGATAAGACAAGAATAATCGTGGTGGAAGACAACATCGTGTATTGCGAATATGTCTGCAACCTGCTGGCACGGGAGGGCTACCATACCGTGAAAGCTTACCACCTATCGACAGCGAAGAAACATCTGCAACAGGCAACGGATAATGACATAGTAGTTGCCGACCTGCGTCTGCCTGACGGCAACGGAATAGACCTGCTGCGCTGGATGCGCAAGGAGGGAAAGACGCAACCTTTCATCATAATGACCGATTATGCCGAAGTGCATACGGCAGTGGAAAGTATGAAACTCGGTTCTTTGGATTACATACCCAAACAACTTGTGGAAGACAAACTTGTTCCTCTTCTCCGTTCCATACAGAAAGAACGACAGGCTGGACACCGCCGTATGCCCGTGTTCGCCCGTAACGGTTCTGCCTTTCAGAAAATCATGCACCGGATAAGGCTGGTAGCGGCAACTGATATGAGCGTGATGATATTCGGGGAGAACGGCACGGGCAAGGAGCATATCGCCCACCACCTGCACGACAAGAGCAAACGGGTGGGCAAGCCTTTTGTGGCGGTGGACTGTGGTTCACTCACCAAAGAACTTGCACCGTCAGCTTTCTTCGGACACGTAAAAGGAGCGTTCACAGGTGCGGACAGTGCCAAGAGAGGATATTTCCATGAAGCGGAAGGCGGTACACTGTTTCTTGACGAAGTGGGCAACCTTGCGTTGGAAACCCAACAGATGTTGCTCCGAGCCATACAGGAAAGGCGGTATCGTCCGGTCGGTGACAAATCGGACAGAAGTTTCAATGTCCGTATCATCGCCGCCACTAATGAAGATTTGGAAGTAGCGGTGAATGAAAAGCGTTTCCGGCAAGATTTGCTATATCGTCTGCATGACTTCGTAATAAACGTGCCGCCCTTGCGTGACTGTAAGGAGGACATTATGCCGCTTGCGGAGTTCTTCCGTGAGATAGCCAACAAAGAGTTGGAATGTAACGTGAGTGGTTTCAGTTCCGAAGCCCGTAAAGCGTTGCTAACCTACACATGGCCGGGCAATGTGAGGGAGCTTCGGCAGAAAATCATGGGAGCCGTATTACAGGCTCAGGAAGGAGTTGTTACAAAAGAGCATCTGGAACTTGTCGTGACGAAACCGACCTCACCAGTCAGCTTCGCCCTGCGCAATGACGCGGAGGATAAGGAACGGATAATGCGTGCGTTGAAACAGACAAACGGCAACCGGTGTGCCGCCGCTGAACTGTTGGGCATAAGCAGAACAACTCTATACGGCAAACTTGAAGAGTATGGACTTAAATATAAATTCAGGCAACCATAGCCCGTACTTCACTGATTTGTCGTATCTTTGCATTTAGTTTAATGCTTGTTTAGATACAAATATAAATTATGACAACCGTGAAAAAATGGAAAGCACCAAACGGAAATGTGTGTTTTAGTTTTCCTATGCGTAATATATTTGAACGGCCGTGGATAATTATAGCAATAACTTTTTTTGTCGTTGCAACTGGCGGCATAGAGTTCTATGTTTACGGAAGTTATATATTACTTGTGCCCATTACCATTTTGTTGGTTTTGGCTTTCTTATGGTGGATAGATATACCATTAAAGAGTAATGATGCTATTATTGCAAAGGTTATTCACGAGATAATGGATGATGTAGTTAATGACGATGCCAAATCTATCAATCTAAATATAGTCAAAAGTTTGGTAAACCATGATAGTAAAGGAACGTATGGAATAGTAGAAGCCAGTAGCCTACTTGTATTATTAGATAATGGAGAGGTTTGGGAATATCCTATTATTTATCATAAGCCGAATAAGCATAATGTTGCTTATTTTGAATGTGTAAGGGAACATATTATTAGCAAAGATCAGGAACACATCCGCATAATGAATCCGAAACGATGGAATCGTTTTCTCTGCAATCTCAAACTATCAGAGAAAACTATTTTGAAATTGTTGTTGGCTACTATATTTATTGTTGGGGGGCTAACTTTTATAGGTCTCTTTTGGTTGTTTGTAGACTTCTTTGTAGATTTTAAATGGTGGTCACTATTGATATTTGCAGGTTATGGATTTGTGTATTTTTTGACTAAATACTTATATACGAAATGGCATAATAAGTTTACGGATTTTATTATGAGAGCAATGTCTGTACCATTGGAAGTCATTTGTTTTCTTGTGAATATCATTTCTCCTTTTATCACAATAGTCGGAACATATTGTTCTGTTCTTTTATTAGCATTTGGTGTACCAACTGTTGTATTGGCAAGTCTTTCGCATATAGGTTGGCTTGTCCTTAAACCAGAAACGATAGTATTTATCGTGTTTGCCATAGGTTCTATCTTATGTTCCAGTTCTTATAGAACTACCAAATGGATGATTCATCATACACCATTACGAGATTGGGGTAATCATACTTATGAATCTTATCGCGAAGCTCTTGCTATTTATTTGATTCATCCAAGCAATGTAATTTTTTTATTGTACTTAATTTATTTTGCGTTTTTGACTGTATCGGGATTTCTACAGATAGAAAAAGGAAGCTATTTAATATCTCAAGAATTAGATACTGCTGTACTAAAAGCCTTTTTAGTATTTATCGCTTTCACCAATATGCGTACAAAAGCAAAAGACACAGAAGTGAACATTAAAGATTTATTCCAACGAACTCTAAAACTATTTGTACATGACTAATAAAAGTATATCCTCATGACTTTAAGAATAGTTACAAAAGATTCTTTAGATTTTACTATGCCCTAACCACTCTCGTTTTTCTGTTTACTGAGTAAGGGTATAAAATAGATATTGTGAGTTTTGGAATTGTAAATGATAATCACAAAAGAATAAGAAAATAATCAAAATAGTCGATATTTATTGATTTAAGCAATTAATATAGATGTGTATTAAAAATATATTATTACCTTTGTATTTAGGAAAATGCGTTCTTTTGAATTACTGCAAAATGAGGTGAAACACAGAATTTCGCTGGTTTCTAAATCGTTACCTATTAAGCTGAAATATTTTGCAAGTGCTTGAATTTTAGCAAGAAAGAAAACTTGCTATGTCTTCTTGAATGGAAAGTAAAGTCCTTGTATATCCCGCATTGGATGGCTATCTTGCGCAACTGGTTGTTGCAGGAAGTATCGGAAGGTACGGGAAATACCTTGTTGCCCTTGGCAAGCCCTCTGTATTTCTCTATCAACTGCAAGGGAATATCCAGCAAGGGTATGTTGCTCGACACTTCGGATTTGTTGCGGCGGGTAATAATCCAATATCTGCCGTCGTAATCGGATTTTTGTATCTCCGCATAGGTCAGTGAGCGCAAGTCCGTATGGGAAAGTCCAGTCCAGCAACAGAACAAATACATGTCACGGACAAGACGTGTCTGTGCAAGACGTAGCTCTACGGAGGCGACCTTTGTCAGTTCCTCTTCCGTCAGGAAAGTACGGTCACTTTCTTTGGATGTGGATGTTTCCTCGTATTTGCGGAAAGGGTTGGTCTTGATAATCCCGTTCATCCATGCCTCACGGACAAAATGGAGTACGGGCATGGTATAAAGCCATACGGTATTATGGGAAAGTCCTATGATGTCCCGCAGGTAACTGTCAAATTCCCAAATGAACTGTTCCGTCAGTTCCTTGTAGGCAATGTCTTTCCGGTTCTTCTTGATGGTTAGGAAGTTGTAGAGGTGGTTATATACGCTGCAATACTTTGTAAGGGTACTTCTGTCACGTGTGCCGCTATCTACCATGCCTTTAAATGACGCATTGAACTCCGCATAGTCTTTCAGCAGGGTGCGGTTCATCACTCCGATACCGAGAAAGGCGTTTTTAACTTTTTCAGCCGTAGCGAAATCTTCTTCCTGCATGATACGGTTGTAATGCTGGACAATGCGGGCTTTTATCTGCTCCAGCAAGGGATTGGTCTGTACGGCTTCGGCACTCTTGCCCGATACTTTTCCGGCTGCCGTGTCCCACAAATCGGGAGTTACAAAGAGTTTGGCACTCAACTGTGCAATTTCACCATCAACCGTAATGCGGATCATTACAGGTACTTTTCCGTCTGCTCTTTCTGCTTTCTTCTTTAAGTAAAATAATACTTTAAAGGTACTTCTTTTTGCTTTCATAACTCTTTAATTAATCGTTTGTAAAGGTAACTACTTTGTAGTTATCAAGAGTTATGAAGAATAGCGCAAACCTATGAAACAGAACTTGTTACCTAATAATGGGTAAAAGTAGGATTGGTAACGAGTTGGCAATTCAACTTTGTCCTAACCCTACTTTTTCAGTCTGTTTTTGCTTGTTACCTTTTTGCCCCGATGTACAACTAATATGCTGTTGTACATTCTGTTACGACTGTTCCTACTTCATTTTGCTTTGATATATTATCTTTTATAAAAAGATGGCGGGAAATCTAAAAAAAGCAACCATCTTTTTTATATTTCCCGCCACAACTTATTCATACAAATGAGGAATCCACAAAATTATTCGAAAACTCATCAATCATAAATCACAATTATTTCATATCTTTGCCAATGTTTTAACAGTAATTCAACAATTATGAGAGCAGAGACCCCTTCCGTTTTGTTAATTTACACGGGTGGAACGATCGGAATGATAGAAAATCCGGAAACTGGTGCTTTAGAAAACTTTAACTTCGATCATCTACTCAAGCATGTACCCGAATTAAAAAGATTCAACTACCGCATCTCTTCCTATCAATTCGAACCACCTCTCGACTCTTCGGATATGGAACCTGCTTACTGGGCAAAACTGGTAAAGATTATCAATTATAATTACGACTATTTCGATGGTTTTGTCATTCTTCACGGAACGGACACAATGGCTTACACAGCTTCCGCATTAAGTTTTATGCTCGAAAACCTGAGCAAACCTGTCATCCTCACAGGTTCACAGCTTCCTATCGGGACTTTACGGACGGATGGAAAAGAAAACCTTATCACAGCTATTGAAATCGCTGCCGCCAAGAACCCGGACGGAACAGCCATCGTTCCTGAGGTCTGCATATTTTTTGAAAATCATTTGATGCGTGGCAACCGTACAACCAAAATCAATGCGGAAAACTTCAACGCATTTCGTTCTTTCAACTACCCACCATTAGCACGGGTAGGCATCCATATCAAATATGAGCCTAACTTGATTCGCAAACCCGATCCGACAAAACCGTTAAAGCCACATTATTTATTTGATACCAATGTCGTTATTCTGACGCTCTTTCCCGGCATTCAAGAAAGTATCGTGACCTCCCTCCTTCATGTTCCGGGATTAAAGGCTGTCGTAATGAAGACTTTCGGATCGGGAAACGCACCGCAAAAAGAATGGTTTATCCGCCAGCTAAAGGAAGCGACGGAACGTGGAATCATCATTGTCAACATTACCCAATGCGCGTCCGGAGCTGTAGAAATGGGACGTTATGAAACAGGAATGCATCTTTTGGAAGCCGGTGTTATCAGCGGATATGACAGTACCCCCGAATGCGCCATTACGAAACTGATGTTTCTGCTGGGGCACGGATTATCCAACCAAGACATTCGGTACAAAATGAATTCTTGTCTGATAGGAGAAATCACTAAAGTTTGAAATAGGAGCCTATTATCATACTTATTTGATTTTATTTGTTTAAATATAGGTGTTATTCTAAAATAATATCTATATTTGCACTGCTTGTAAATTTTATGTAACAACAAACTTATCTATAAACCTGATAACAAAGCAAGCGATAGAAAGGTCTATTCGTATGAAAAAGAAAATATTACTAGTCGACGATAAAGCGACAATTGGAAAAGTAGCCGGTGTATACTTAGGAAAAGATTATGATTTTACCTATCGGGAAGATCCTATCAAAGCTATCGAATGGCTGAACGAGGGCAATATACCCGATCTTATCATATCGGATATCCGCATGCCTCTCATGACAGGAGACGAGTTCTTAAGATACATGAAAAATAATGAATTATTCAAGTCAATCCCTATTGTCATGTTATCCAGTGAGGAAAGCACGACGGAAAGAATCAGACTATTGGAAGAAGGAGCGGAAGACTACATATTAAAGCCATTCAACCCATTGGAACTCAAAGTCCGAATCAAAAAGATTATTGACTAATACCAGGCTGCTACATGCAATATTTTATTTATATAGGTAGAGATAGCAAGACGATAGAGTTGTTTTCCAGATTAAATGTAGGGGTATTTTATGCTGTTCCCAATTGTAGCAAAGCTATTAAAGCAGTAGACAAAATACGTGAAAAATATGATATAGCTCTATTTTTTGAACAAGTAGACCTCTCCAAAGATATTGCAGATATCCGGTATATGCGCAAGAAATATCCGGGACTTTACATGGTACTTGTTATGGATTCGTTGTCTAAAGAAGAAGCGGCACAATATCTGAAAGCCGGAATCAACAATACCATTAAATTTGAAATGACTCATGAAGCCTTAACAGACTTATCAACTTTTCTCAAACGCCGCAAGGAACAGAAAATAAAAGATCTCCAGCTCAAGGCACAAAATATCAAAGCTTTCCGGTTACCTTTATGGAAACGAATCTTTGATATATTATTTTCGGGAATGGCTATATTATGTCTTTCCCCTCTTTTGATATTTACCGCATTAGCCATTCGCTTGGAAAGTAAAGGAGCAGTCATCTATAAATCCAAACGAGTCGGAAGCAACTATCAGATATTTGATTTTCTCAAATTTCGTTCCATGTATACTGACGCGGACAAGCATCTGAAAGATTTCAATGCTCTTAACCAATACCAGCAGGAAGAAGAGGAGGAGCCCGATATATGGGGAGAAGACATCGATACAGACATGAATGAAGAAGGCGATGAAGAAGAAATTCTTTTAGTATCCGATGATTTCGTTATCTCCGAAGAAGATTATATTCACAAAAAATCCAAAGAGAAAAGCAATGCTTTTGTTAAACTGGAAAATGATCCGAGAATAACAAAGATAGGACGCTTTATCCGCAAATACAGTATCGACGAGTTACCGCAGCTTTTTAATATTTTAAAAGGGGATATGTCAATAGTCGGCAATCGACCTCTCCCACTCTATGAAGCCGAACTACTGACTAGCGACGAACACATCGACCGCTTCATAGGTCCTGCTGGGCTAACCGGTCTATGGCAGGTAGAGAAAAGAGGTGAAGCAGGCAAACTTTCCGCTGAAGAACGTAAACAATTGGATATCACTTATGCCAAAACTTTTTCTTTCTGGCTGGATATAAAGATTATTCTAAAGACAGTTACTGCATTTATTCAAAAAGAGAACGTATAACTTCCCTTAAGTGATGGACTCTTATATCTACATAATAGATGATCTGGCATTTTTCCTTACAGGGATTCTGTTTCTATACCTTTTTGTATTATCCACCGCTTCACATTTCAAACATATCACATACCCTAAAGCTCAAAAAAAATATCGCTGCGCCATCCTTATTCGTGAAAGCAGTCCCCTTCCCGATTTATATGGAAAAGAATCACCCTACGAATTCATCACATACAGCGATCTATATCAAGGTATCAACAGTTTAGACAAAGAACATTACGACTTGGCTCTTATCCTGCCTGATACCGCCCGTACTCTGTCCCCACAACTGTTGGACAAGATTTATGACGCTTATGATGCCGGAATACAGGCAATCCAGCTACATACACTCGCAGAAGGCTGCAAGGGATTTCGTTTCAAATTTCGAGTGATGCGTGATGAAATAAAAAACAGCCTGTACAGAGCAGGCAATACGCAATTCGGGTTATCATCCAATTTGCTTGGAACCAATATGGCTATTGATCTGGCATGGTTACAGAAAAACCTGAAAAGTTCCAAAACCAATATCGAACGGAAGTTACTTCGACAGAACATATATATCGACTATCTTCCGGAAGCCATTGTTTACTGCGAATCCTATCCGACCTGTCCTTATCGGAAGCGCCCCCGAAAAATGATCTCTTATTTGCTCCCCTCTCTATTAGAAGGTAACTGGAGTTTCCTTAATCGGATTATGCAGCTATTAATACCCTCTCCGCTGAAATTGTGCATCTTCGTCGGTATCTATGCTTTACTGATGACAGCATATAACTGGACTTCATCATTTGGCTGGTGGAGCATATTATTCGGTTTATTCATTGTATACAGTCTGGCGATTCCGGATTATCTGGTAGAAGACAAAAAGAAGAAAAAACACTCAATATGGAGAAAAAAACACTTAAGCAGCGAATTAAAGAAAACTCCGGCTTAAAACAGGCCGTTCACCGATTCATCATGCATCCTGTCAAAACGCGTCCTAACTGGTGGATACGTATCTTCGGTTACGTATATCTTAAACGAGGTAAAGGCTCCGTGATTTATCGAAGCGTTCGCAAAGATCTCCCTCCCTTCAACCGATTCTCTTTAGGAAGATATTCCGTTGTTGAGGATTTTTCCTGCCTCAACAATGCAGTAGGCGACCTGACTATCGGAGATTATACACGAATCGGATTAAGAAATACAATCATTGGTCCGGCCGCTATCGGCAACCACGTCAACCTTGCTCAGAATGTAACCGTCACAGGACTCAATCATAATTATGAGAATGTGGAAAAGAGAATTGACGAACAGGGTGTCAGCACACAAGCGGTTGTTATTGAGGATGATGTATGGATAGGCGCCAATTCAGTCATTCTCCCGGGAGTGACTTTAGGAAAACATTGTGTTGTAGCTGCCGGAAGTATAGTCACTCATTCCGTCCCTCCCTATTCGATATGTGCCGGTTGCCCCGCAAAAGTTATCAAATCATATGATTTTGAAACAAATGAATGGAAAAAAGTAGAAAAATCAGCCATCAATAACCATAAATAATGAGAATAGCTACGCAATATACCTTATATAGGGGATTGTGACATATGTTGAGATGCACTATCTTTGCAGTATCAGAATTGAATTAATTAGTCATAATTTTATTACGTAGCCAC
>OGFY01000342.1_pt1 | contig 47325 bp, 40 predicted proteins | sample 1570951 | NCBI WGS metagenome assembly OGFY01 (sample SAMEA2581942, study PRJEB24529) | metagenome | biome: Human gut stool | place: China | collected 2011
GCATTTTCACTACTTCTTATATGCTTGTAAGTACATAATTTTTGCAGTCATGACACAAGAAAAGCTCCCTCACAGGAAGGAGCTTTGTCTACAGTCTGTGCAGAGGGGTATGTTACCCTCTGCTGTTATAAAAGGCCCATTGGAGTAAAGGAACAAAAAAAACTATGAGTATATATAGTCTCTCCATATATCTCAATCTCATATCATTAATCACGACCGAAAAGATCTCTTGTATATACCTTCTCCTTTACATCGTCCAGACAGCTGTCATACCGGTTGGCAATGATGGACTGGCTCATCTCCTTGAACTTCGCAAGGTCATTGACCACCTTGCTGCCGAAGAACGTACTGCCGTCCTCCAGAGTAGGCTCGTAGACAATCACCGTAGCTCCTTTCGCCTTGATCCGCTTCATCACGCCCAGGATGCTGCTCTGGCGGAAGTTATCGGAATTGCTCTTCATGGTCAGGCGGAATACACCTTTTATACATGTTTTTTCTTCATCTTTACTGTAGTCACCTTTATTATAATAGTCATAATATCCTGCCATAGAAAATACCTGATCAGCAATAAAATCTTTTCTCGTCCGATTAGATTCTACAATTGCTGATATCATGTTCTGGGGTACATATCATAGGGTGTTCCTGAGCTTTTTTCATTTGTAAAAATAATGATATTAGGGTGAGACTCTTTCAAGCTGCCTTCTCTCTGTGAATAATCTACCAAGGATCTGTGTCGGCTCTTCAGCATTTTCAGTTAAGTTCAATCTTCTGACCAATACTTCATTGAAATAGGTTCTATTACAACTGCAATTATATTATTATTTTGATCTACTCTAAATCTAAATGCATAAAAGTAGTCTTTGGTTGAATCAATTTTTAAGAAATAATTATATGCTCCGGAGTCCTTTAACCCATCATGTGAGAATACATCTTTAATATCTGCGGAACGCTGCTTTGTATCTCCATATAATTCAATTACTTTGTCTATACTGTCTCCAAGTTTGATGCCTCTTACTGTACTTTCTATTACATTACCATCATCTGTAAATTCACCTGATACTATCATGTTTGCATTATCGGCAAGCATGTATGCAGCCTCATCATTTCCTGCCTCTACATATTCATTATATGTATCATATCCCAAAAAACTAAATGCAAGGTCTTTTTCTGAAAGTGGCTCTGCTTCTTCTATGTTGGTTACTTCTGTGGTCTTTTCTGCCTCTGTTGATTCGTCTTTCGTTTCTGCTTCACTTGTGTTATCTTCTACTACCTCAGTGCTTTCTATTGTCTCCGTGGTTGTTTCTGTAAGTTCTACTTGTGCAGATTCAACGGCATTGGGGATGGATTCTGTTGTCGCTGTAGCTTCCTGTTTTCCGCAGGAAACAAAAGATAAAATACATATTGTCATCAGTGCTAAAATAATTTTTCTTTTCATAGTCTGTTCCTCGCTTTGTTAAAATCAATATTCTTTTGTAATCTCTCCCTCAATCCCATACATTATCTTAAATGTCTCAAGGTCTTCCGCCCGGCGGATCAGCATGACTTCTTCAAATTTTCCCGTGTGGATATCCTTGAATCCCGCCACCTGTTCACCGTTGCAGATGCTGGCTTTGATAACAGGTTTTTGATTGCTTCTGTCGTAAGTCTTCTTTTCGGTTCTCTTTGGAAAAAGTCTCATTTCTCTTCCTCCAGTGCTGCTTTTACCATCCGTTCAAAGGATTGTGCAAATCTTTCGTCATCCTCTTCTGTCCGCTTCTTCGGACCTTTTAAATGATTTTTATGAGAAGCTCTTCTTGCCTTTTTATTCAGATGTCGTTCCATGAGCATCTGGTCGATGTTCTCATCCGTGTACCATTTACCGGACTGGTGGATGGCGTAGGCACTCTTGCCCAGCGTCATGGCTGCCACGCCATAGTCCTGAGTTACCACGATGTCTCCCCTGCGACAGAGACTGATCAGCTTATAATCCACAGCATCCGCCCCGGCTCCCACGACCACCACCTCGCTGTAACCGGAAGTCAGTATATGATTGGTATCGCACAGAAGTGTCACCGAAATCTGATATTTCTTTGCAATCTTTTCCACTATGTCCACCACCGGACAGGCATCTGCATCCACATAAATCTGCATAAGTAAGTTCTCCATCACCTTTTTCTGTAATTGAAATTATAGTAACTTTATCAGACGTTTACAAGTGTATATTTAGCCATAAAAAAACCGACCTCCTATCGTTAGATTTTAGGTCTAACGATAGGAGGTCGGTTCAGAATAAGGCTATTTTTCAATCCATATCAAAAATTATCCATTTTGAACAATTCACTTCTTGTTTTTATTCAGTTTCGTTTTCTTCCTCTAATAGCTTTAATAATGCAGAAGATTCACACACCTTAACAGAAGATTTCATATAATCTTTTACATTTCTGGTTACTATACAATCCATTTCTGAACGAATTGCTGTTTCCACCATAATAGCATCTTCATAATCACCAATTTCAGAAGATATTGCTTTCCGGCAATCTAAAGAAGTGGTATCCAACAAATGAAATAAAGTAAAAAGCTTGCTCAAAATCTTTCGTGTTTCTACGTCGTTATGTGTTAAACGGTGTGTCAGATAATAGATATCTGTAACTGACTTTGCTGTAATATAACCCTCAAATTGCTTATTTGCAGAATATATAAAGAGTTTTTGCGCTACTTCTGAAAATGGAGCACGAGACTGTAATGCATCGATGATAACACAAGTATCAACTAAAACTCTCATATCGTATTCAACCTTTCTTCCCGTGCTTCTTCCAGAGTCATATCATTTGAAAGAACGCCAAACAATGATTTAGCAACATCTACTCTATCCTGATATGGATTAGACAATTTTGCAACAACTTTTCCGTTACGAGTAATATAAATATCCTCTGTTTCTGCAAGCATAAGATATTTGCCAAGATTAATTTTTAATTCAGTTGCAGTAATGGACATATCATCATCACCTTTCTTGAAGAATAACTATTTATCGTCTCATAAAGAGAATCTCTCTTTTCAATTATATTATACACAAATCGAACGATTTTATCAATAAAATCGTTCGAAAATCGACTATTGAATGCTGGTCGGAGCGCTACTCCGCCAGATACATTTTCAAACTTCCTTCCACCGCATCCATGGCTTCCTCCACACTCGCCTGCCCGTTTAGGTATGCCTGTAAGCTCTCGGTCAGGGAAGTCTCGATCTGAGTGTCTTCCTTAAGGCACAGGGTGGCTGCCCTGCACAGCTCCATCAGATGATTTGCGGTCTCCTCAGAGTAGGCTTTGATGGCGAACTCTGCGGTACTGCCGTCGATATCATAGGTGGTATAGGCTTCCGCCATGCTGCGGTCTGCTGCAGCCTGCGTCTCCAACGCTTTTGCATTGACAGGAAATCCCTCATAGGTATCCACGCTCTGTAATTCTTCGGACAGAGCAAAATGCAGGAACTCTTTTGCAGTCTCCACATGCTCACTCCGGCTGTTGATTCCAATGACCATCTTCGGATAAAATGCATTTTCCATGGAGACCACATTGGCATTTAAAAGCTCCGCCACTGCATAAGGCATCATTGCCTCATTAAAGCCGTCAGTCTCTTGAAGTACCAGCTTCACATCAGATCCCAGATCCCAGATATTCGCTGCACGGCCTTCTTTTCTGGAAGGCAGGATACCGCAGTTATCCGCAATCTTCTTCAAATCTTCCAGCCAGGGACGTAAGGTATCACGATTCACCTGACGGTTCTGTAAAATATCATCCACGATCAACGGATAGAACTCTTCCACCAGTTCGCCGCAGGTACGGTCTCCCATATAACTCTCCGTCTTTCCGGATACCGCCTTTGCAATAGCGTCCATGCTGCTCATTTCCTCCGGCTGCACATCCCTGCCGACAGCTAACAATAATCCGAATTGCAGCGGCACCGCATACCGTGCTCCATCCGTCTCTTCATAGGCTGTTGTAATGTTGGAAAGCAGGCTTCCGTCCTCTTCCATGGGCTGCAATATCTCCTGCAGATTAAGCAGCAAGCCCTTAGAGGCATACGTGTCCAGTTTCAGATGATCCATCACCATGAGATCCGGTCCGTTGCCGGAGGTCAGGGAAGTGTTAAGATCCTGATATATCTGCTGATAATCCGCATTTCCGCTGTATTTATCCGTCATGGAGATTGCCGCATCCACATGGATCAGTATCTCCGGATGCTGCTTATGATACTGCACCGCAGCCTGCTGTAAAAAGAAGCTCTCCTCTACGGTATACAGCGTCAGTTCTTCGGTCACCTCTGTCACCGCATCGGGATCATATCGATAAATCATTATTTTATCCCCGCTCTCACTTCCAAACCACGCGTATACACTGCCGTCCGACAGCGCCACAATATCCCTGCACCACTGATCCGACAGAGAAAAACCTGTATCGATTCCCTGAAGCAACTTCTGCCAGTTAGTATCGCCTGCGTCGCAGCGGAAGAATCCGTCTGCATCCGCCGCATAGACTGTGCCGTCTCCCAGCACACTGAAATAAGCAGAGCTGTAACTGTCCTGGGAAAAAGGAAGCACTTCCTTCTTTTTTGCCCCATTGTTTCCGTCCAGCTGCATCTGCAACAGACCGTTCACGTTTCCCTGTTCATCCGCCTGTGCCAGATACAACGTATCTCCCACAGCACTGACCCACTTATTATCCGACAGACTGCCACTGTCTGTCAGGCTGTCGCTCTCCTGGCTGCTCACCAGGCTCCCGTCCTGTGCCAATACAACATCCAGGGAAAAATAAGACAGTCCCACTAACAATTCATCCTCTGTCAGTGTCACATACTGCGGCGTATCATAGAACCGATAGCCATCCATATCCATAGGTTCCAGCCACTTCTGTGGTGTAATATCCAACGCACTGCCGTCCGCTTCCTTCCACAGATGTGCGGAAGAGCTCTCCTCATCCCGGTAACAGTTGCCGTACAGGTACTGATTCCCCTCCGCATCCTGCAACAGTGTAAAACTGTCACGGCTCTCCAGACCCTTTCCATCGGGAAGCGCCTTCAGCCAGTCCTTCGTCACTTCCGTCAGAGTATCCCCTTCGCCCAGCATCCATTCCTCTAAAGAGACCTGACCTTCTGCGCCTCCTGCCACAAGAAAATGTAATTCATCACCTGAACGGAAGATCTGGCTGATATTTTTGTCCTTCCATTCCTCCGGAAGTGAGAGTTCCGTCTCTACATATCGTCCTTTCTGCACTTCATCAGGTGACGCTGCGATCTGCTGATCGTTCTTATTCCCACACCCGGTGAACAGTCCCATGACGATTGCCATACAGGTCGCCAGTGCGATTCCTTTCTGCATGTTATTGTTACTGTTATTCCAATAAATTCTGTTTTGCATCTTAATCCCTATGCCTTTCTCCCATTCTGCTGTGTGTTCCACAGCTTTTTCTTACAGGAAAAGTATAACGGTTTCTTTTTTAAGATAACAGCAGGCACGGGTTAAGATGCCTTTACCATATGATTAAGATTTTCTTAACGAAAAACGGAACCGGCACAAACGCCGATTCCGTCTTCTCCGGGAACCATTTAGGAATTCAATATCTTCATAAATTCTTCTCCGGTAATGGTCTCTTTTTCATATAAGTACTGGGACAGTTCATCCAGTTTAGCACGATTTTCCAACAGGATCTGCCCTGCCTTCTCATGCTGCTTCTTCACCAGTTCCACGACTTCTCTGTCGATGGCAGTCTGGGTCTCCATGGAACAGGTCAGGGAGGAATCTCCACCCAGATACTGGTTCGTCACGGTCTCCATGGCTACCATGTCAAAATCCTTGCTCATACCGTAGCGGGTGATCATGCCTCTGGCAAGCTTGGTTGCCTGCTCGATATCGTTGGAAGCTCCTGTGGTCACAGAACCGAAAGCAATCTCTTCCGCGGCACGTCCACCGGTCAGTGTAGCGATCTTGTTCTCCATCTCTTCCTTGCTCATCAGATAATGATTTCCTTCCTCTTCCACCTGCATGGTATAACCCAGTGCACCGGAGGTACGGGGCACAATGGTGATCTTCTGCACCGGTGCGGAATTAGTCTGCTTCGCTGCCACCAGTGCGTGTCCGATCTCATGGTATGCCACGATCCGCTTTTCCTTATCTGTAAGGATGGCATTCTTTTTCTGATAACCGGCAATGACTACTTCAATACTCTCTTCTAAGTCTGCCTGGGTTGCGAACTTACGTCCATCTCTGACTGCCCGAAGAGCTGCCTCATTGACGATATTGGCAAGCTCTGCACCGGAGGCTCCGGAAGCCATACGGGCGATTTTATTGAAATCTACATTATCTGCGACTTTGATCTTACGGGCATGCACTTTCAGGATTTCTTCTCTTCCTTTCAGGTCGGGAAGCTCTACCGGCACACGTCTGTCAAAACGTCCGGGACGTAACAGTGCGGGATCCAGACTCTCCGGACGGTTGGTGGCCGCCAGGATGATAACACCGTTGTTGCCTTCGAATCCATCCATCTCGGTCAACAGCTGGTTCAATGTCTGTTCTCTCTCATCGTTTCCGCCCACCTGTCCGTCACGCTTTTTACCGATGGCATCAATCTCATCGATAAATACGATACAGGGAGCCTTTTCCTTCGCCTGTTTGAACAGGTCTCTGACCTTGGACGCACCCATACCCACGAACATCTCCACGAATTCCGAACCGGACATGGAGAAAAAGGGAACATTGGCTTCTCCGGCTACTGCCTTGGCTAACATCGTCTTACCGGTTCCGGGAGGGCCTACTAAGAGGATACCCTTCGGCATGGAAGCACCGATCTCTTTGTATTTGTCGGGGTCATGCAGGTATTCCACGATCTCTGTCAGATTTTCTTTCGCCTCGTCCTCTCCTGCCACATCGGTGAACTTGATACCGTTGGAAGACTTCACATAGACCTTCGCATTGCTCTTGCCCATGCCTCCCATGCCGAACATCATGGAGTCGCCGCCGGCCTTTTTCGCCATCTGACGGTACATCAATTGTCCGAAGCCAATAATGATGATCAAAGGCAGCAGCCAGCTGATCAGGAAGCTTAAAATCGGCGATGCTTCCTCCACGATCTCACTGGAGAATTTTGCCCCGCTGTCATACAGTCTCTGCGTTCTGTCCGGATCATCCATCAGACCGGTCTTGTAGATGGTCTTGTCATCTTTTGCCGTGAATACAATCTGATTGTCCTGGACCTGTACCTCATCGATCTGTTTATCATAAGTCATCTGCATAAAAGTGTTGTAATCCACTTCCTTCACTGCCCTCTGTACGATCTGAGGTACCAGAAGACTGTTGATCAGGATAATCACGATCAATGCAATCATATAATAGAATATGAACGGTTTTTTGTTTGGTTGTTTGACTTCCTGCATACATTTTCCCTTTCTCATTCCTGTATTATTGTCCAAATCTGTTGTAATAAATCAATCATAGCCACTTTTCATCAGACAATCAATGGATATTCTCTTACCTTATTCTAAAAAAAAGATAAACTTATGCGGTGAAAAGACTACGTTTTTCAAAATCTGTTTCTTTCCATTTTCAGGCAAAAGAGAGACAATCAAAATAGATTTTTACTTGCCAAAAGGTTCAAAAAGGAGGAAACGTCTGTGTCGGATACTACCAAAAAGAGATTAAAATTCGCAGGAAAGCTTCTGTTTGTCTGTCTGTTATTAGGTATCCTGTATTACAGCTTCCGGGATTCCATGGGAGATATGCTGACGGAGCTTGCCAATGTCTCCCCGCAAGTGGTCATGTCCCTGTTCCTGACCGTGATCCTCTACCATATCTTTGAAGGGCACATCACCTGGCTGATCGTGCATAAAACGCACCCGGAATATCCCCGCCTGAAGGGATTCTGTAATGCTTTCTACTGCTCTTTCTATAAGACAGCCACTCTGGGCAGCGGTTCCGGCATCGCAGGAATCTATTACCTGAACAAAGCCGGTATCCCGGTTCCCAATGCCACCGGCATGTACTTTTTCCAATATATTGTCCACAAGGTCTCTATGGCAGTCTATAGTCTGCTATTGTTTTTGGCAACCTATGGATTTATTCATGCTTCATTTGCCGATTATCAATGTTATATCCTGCTGGGATTTGCAGGAGTCTGTGTGATTGCAGGAGTTCTGTTAGCTGTCGCTACCGTACCCTGGATGCAGACTGCCTGTAATCTGCTGGCCAACCGGTTCCGTGCAAAGCATCCCTCCTGGGAGGAAAAACTCACCGGTGCCGGGCATAAGCTTGCCCTGCTACAGGCGGAAAGCCGGTCTCTGTTACAGGATCCAATATTGCTGCTTCACCTGTTCCTGTGTAATGTATTAAAGTTCACTATCTGGTATATCATCCCCTGGATCGTGTTCTGCAATTCTCTTGGGGGAGAATACGGCGATCTGCCTTTTTCTTTCCTGCAATGTTTTGCTCTGACCTCTCTCAGCCAGTCGCTGGCGGGTGTCATCCCCACCCCGGCGGGGATCGGATCCGTAGAAGCTGTCTTTACATTGCTGTTCCGGCGTCTCCTGCCGGAGGCCAAAGCCCTGTCTGCCGTGCTTCTCTACCGTTTCGCCACCATGCTGTTACCTTGTGCGATCGGTGCGTTCTTTGTACTGGGGGAGAGGATTATTTCTCTGCACAGGAAAAAGAGAACGGCAGACTAATATGCTTTCCTAAAATCTCCACACAAAACAAGCCACTACACAGTATTCTGTGTCGTGGCTCTTATTATGTTCCGTTATTATAAAAACAAATGCTAAGTATTACTTTCTCTGTAAGAAATCAGGAATCTTCAGAGATTTCTCTTCTACAGAGCTTCTGATATCTGTAGGCTTATGAATACCGGGCACCGGCTGTATGGGTCTCGGAGCCTGTCCTCCCTGTCCCTGGGATGTCGTAGGAGCGGTAGACTGTATATTCATTCCCTTCAGAGAACTGGGAGTCATATGGGAAGCAGGCTGTCTGAATGCAGCGCCTCCTCCCAGACGATTCTGTACACCGTTGTTGGCCTTGTCTTCCAGACCGGTAGCAATAACCGTAATGGTGCAACTGTCGGACTTGGACTCATCATACATGGCACCGAAGATAATATTTACATCGTCTCCTGCCAGCTCCTGAACATAGCTTGCCGCATCGGAAGCATCTGCCAGGGTAATGTCACCGGAAATATTGATGATAACATGGGTAGCACCGGAAATCGTAGTCTCTAACAGAGGGCTCTCCACTGCCATCTTGACAGCTTCCATAGCCTTGTCATCGCCCTTGCCTTCACCGATACCGATGTGAGCAATACCCTTGTCCTTCATAACCGTCTGTACATCTGCGAAATCCAGATTGATAACTGCGGGAACATTGATCAGGTCAGTGATTCCCTGTACTGCCTGCTGCAGTACTTCATCCGCCTTCTTCAGTGCTTCCGGCATGGTGGTACGTCTGTCCACGATCTCCAGAAGCTTATCATTGGGGATTACGATCAGGGTATCCACGTGTTCCTTGATACGCTCGATACCGTTTAATGCATTGACCATACGGGCTTTTGCTTCAAAACGGAAAGGCTTCGTTACCACACCAACGGTTAAGATGCCCATATCCTTTGCAAGCTTGGCCACTACCGGAGCAGCTCCGGTTCCGGTACCTCCGCCCATACCACAGGTGACGAATACCATGTCTGCACCCTTCAGAGCTGCGGAAATCTCTTCTGCACTCTCCTCGGCTGCTTTCTCACCGATCTCAGGCTTGGCTCCCGCACCAAGACCCTTGGTCAGCTTCTCACCGATCTGTAACAGTTTCGGAGCTTTGCAGAGCTGCAATGCCTGCTTATCGGTATTCACCCCGATAAAATCCACTCCGTCAATCTTCTCATCTATCATTCTATTTACAGCGTTGTTACCCGCGCCACCTACACCGACTACGATGATCTTGGCAGCTACATCCGCGTCATTCGTCTTAATCTCCAGCAAGGTTAGTTCCTCCTTTTAACCCTTTTCAACTTCACATAGACTATCATATAATCATTTTACAAATTTAGCAACCTATTTTTTCAAAATGTTTCACAAATGTTTCACGCGTCCGGTTTGAATGTAAATTTACCCTTTCCTTCCTCGTAGTTTTCCATTTGCAGGGTTCCGCTTTTACCCTGTAACTTCTCCAGGAAGTCCGGCAACAACTGCAGCTTGTCCTCTATATGGCTGTTGTCACTGCCCATGGACACCTTGATCTGTCCGAAGTAGATCGTAATGTCACCGGAAGAATGCAAATAGATCTTGTCCGCAGCCAGTGAATATTTGTTCAAAAGCTTTGTCAGATCCATGATCCTGGAAAACACCTGCGGATCCTCCACCGGCAGTTGCTCTCCCAGCACCACATGGTTGAAGGAAAGCCCCGTGATCTGCGGTATTCCCTGGGTACGGATCCCGGAACTTTCCACCACATAGCCGTCTTTATCAAAATACATATAAGTATCCAGATATTTCACATATCCCGCCAGTGCTTTTTCATATACAGTGATCTTGATCGTGTCGGGTGCCAGAATCGATACATTCATCACATCCACAAAGGGAATGTCCTGAATCCCTCTGTCCCGGTATTTCAGAGACAGATACAGGGAATTATCTCCCAAAGGTCCCGACATTACGATCTCCATGATCTCGTCCTCAGTATAATGCACATTGCCCTCCACATACACGGTACGTACCGTATACACGGAGTGCAATGCCACCGCACCACCGCCCAGTGCCAGCAGCAGGATGCCTATGATCACTATTCTTCTGATAATTTTGCTTCGGTCTCTATACACTGATGATCCGTGCTCCTAATTCTCTCAAGTCTCTGCAGATATTTTCATATCCGCGTTCTATAAAGTGCTGTCCTGTCACGAAACTCTCGCCTTCTGCCGCAAGCCCCGCCAGAACCAGTGCCGCACCGCCGCGAAGTTCACAGGCTTCCATCCGGCTTCCCCGTAAATGCTCCACTCCAGTGATCACGGCATGTCTTCCGTCCTTCAGAACAATCTCTGCTCCCATGCCCTTTAGCGGTTCCGCAATACGAAAACGATTCTCGAAAATATTCTCTTCAATGCAGCTGCATCCTTCCGCTCTCGTCAGCACCGCCATTGCCACCGACTGCAGATCCGTGGGGAACTCCGGGTATGGCCCAGTCCGCAAATGTGATATGGCCTGCGGCCTTTTGGAACACTGTACGAACAGGCCTTCCTCCGAGGCAATACACTGTGCACCCATTTTTTCCGCCACAAAGGTCACCGCTTCCATCTGCTCCCAGGGAGCCTCTGTCAAAAGTGTACTGCCTCCGCAGCCGATACAGGCGAACAGATACGTCCCGGCTACGATCCGGTCTGCCGGAACCGTGAACTGTGTACCATGAAGCGGTCTGTCACCATGAACCAATAGTTCCGTTTCTCCGATTCCTTCGATCTGTGCACCACATGCCGTCAGAAATTTGCACAATGCCGTCACTTCCGGTTCTCTGGCGGCCCCCAGTATCCTGGTGTCTCCGTCCGCCTTCACCGCAGCCAGCAAAATATTCTCCGTAGCTCCCACACTGGGAAACTCCAGTGTGATCTCTGCCCCGTGCATTTTCCCATCCTTCACCTGTGCAGACAGAAGCCCTTCTTCCTCCCGGAATTCGACGCCCATCTGCTGTAGTGCCCTGATGTGCAGATCGATCGGCCGTTCTCCGATGATGCACCCACCCGGATGCTCCATGGTCACATAACCACATCTTCCCAGCAATGCTCCCAACAGGCACAGAGATGAACGCATTCCGGTGATAGCTTCCCCCTGCATCCGTCTGGCCTCCGCTCTCTCGCAGGGAAGTTCTTCATTTTCTCCCGGCTGTACCCGGATCCCTTTTTCCTGCCAGTGCACCAGACATCCCAGTTCCCGAAGCAGATGCACAAAACGATGTACATCTGCAATACGTGGGCAGTTCTGAATATAGGATACTTCATTGGTAAGAAGCGTTGCCGCCAGGATCGGAAGTGCCGCATTTTTTGATCCCTGTATGCGTACCTTCCCCTGCAGCGGAATGCCTCCCTGCATGCGGATTCCTTTCATACAGCACCATCCCCGTTTTTATGATAATCTTATCTTATGTAGGAAAGCACTGTTTCGTACCATGTCTTCTGAATATGTATTTTTCTACAGCTCTTTTAACTGGATCCTGCGCGCCACGCTTAATACCAGTCCGATCTCCGACAGCAAAAACAATGCCGAAGAACCACCGTAACTGATAAACGGCAGGGAAATTCCTGTGTTGGGAATGGAGTTGGTAACTACGGCAATGTTTAAGATCGCCTGGATCGCGATATGTCCCATAACGCCCACCACCAGCATGGCGCCGAACAGGTCCGGTGCATTGTTGGCAATGACCATCATTCGCCATAAGAGCATAATGAACATGAGAATAATGGCAACCGCTCCGAACAATCCCAGTTCCTCGCAGATAATGGAGAAGATCATGTCGTTCTGCGCCTCGGGCAGGAAGCTTAACTTCTGCATACTCTGCCCCAGTCCCTTGCCCCAGATGCCACCGCTTCCGATGGCATACAATGCCTGCAGGGTCTGGAAACCTTTATCCTGCGCCTGACTTTCCGGATTCAGCCACGCCTGGATTCTCGCCAGACGGAAGGTACCAATTTTATCTCCCATCTGTACGACTGCGACTACCAAAAGTCCAGCCGCCGCCAGTACGCTGCCGCCCATGATGATGAATTTCTTGTAATCCGGGCTTGCCACGAATACCATCAGCACCGCAATACCCATAATAATAATGGCGGAACTCAAATTATCCGTAATGAGGTACACCGATGCTGCGATCGGCAGGGGTGCCGCCATCATGGTAAAAAAGCCTTTCATGGTACGGACGCTTTTTCCCATCTTGCATACCAGACTTGCCAGGAACAGGATCATACACAATTTCGCTACTTCCGCAGGCTGCAGGTTGAAGCCCGTATGTGGGATACCGATCCATCTGGTAGCGCCGTGGGAAGTGATACCCAGGGGTGTCTTTACCAGGAAGATCAGGATCATGGACACCACATATCCCAGGGTGGCAAACCGTTCCCAGAAGGTATACGGGATATTGGCAATGACCATCATGAAGACCAGACCGATGATATTGGCGATCAGCTGTCTCTTCATATAATAGGCGGCATCTCCATGGGAATCATAAGCCTCATAGGAGCTGGCCGAATAGATCATGATCAGTCCGAATCCCAGTAAAAACAGCACAATAAAAAGCAGGCTGTAGTCAAAAAAGTATTCGGATTGTTGTTTCTTTTTACGTCTTCTTCCCCGCGTTTCCGCCATGCCTGCTTTTACTCCTTACTTCTGTTATGATTTCTTATTCCGCCAGTCCGTGTACATATTCCTTGAAAAGCTGTCCTCTGACTTCATAGTTCGGGAACATGCCCCAGCTTGCACAGGCCGGAGACAACAGTACCGCTTCTCCCGGCTGGGCCAGTTCGGTACACAGCTTCAGGCATTCCTCATAGGTATCTGCGAAACGGATCTTATCAAAGCCATGCTTTCTGGCACACTCGGCAATCTTCTCTCTGGTCTGGCCGATGAGGACAAGGCACTTTACCTTGCCATCAAAGCTGTCGATCCACTCATCGTACTCGCTCTGCTTGTCATAGCCTCCGCCGATCAGCACGGTAGGCTTGCTCATGGCTTTGATGCCCTGGATCGCCGCATCGGGATTGGTTCCCTTGGAATCGTTGTAATAGTCCACACCGCCCTTGGTAGCCACGAATTCGATCCGGTGCTCCACCGCATGGAAACCACGGATCACAGTAAGGATCGTCTCCATGGGCACCTGCATACCTTCTGCAATGGCTATGGCTGCCATGACATTTTCCACATTGCACAGGCCTACCAGATTCATATCCTTGTGAATATCCATCAGTTCGGTCTCTTCGCCGTTCACACTTTTGATAATCTTGTCTCCCCGCAGGAAGTAACCGTTTTTCAGCTCGTGATGGGAGGAGAACAGTACCGGAGTCGCAGGACATCTTCCTGCGAAATCTCTGGTATAATCATTGTCATAATTCAATACACAGATATCATTTTTTGTCTGGTGGGAAGCCACTGCTTCCTTGGCTGCCACATAGGCCTCCATGGTATGATGTCTGTTCAGGTGATCCGGTGTAATATTCAGGATGGCTGATACTACCGGATGGAATGTATGTATGGTCTCCAGCTGGAAAGAACTGATCTCTCCCACGGTGACACTATCCTTTGACGTCTTCGTTACTTCCAGTGTATAAGGGTTGCCAATATTACCCACTACAAAGGTCTTCTCCTCACCGAAATGAGCTTTCATGATCTCACCGGTCAATGTGGTGGTGGTAGTCTTGCCGTTAGTGCCGGTAATGGCGATCACTCTGCCTTGCTCCGCAAGGAATCCCAGTTCGATCTCTCCCAGGATCTGTACCCCGCGGTCCCTCATACGGTTCACCAGAGGAATATCCGTAGGTACTCCGGGGCTTAAAACGGCTGCCTGAATGCTCAGTTCTACCTCTTCCGGCAGTTCTCCGGCGATACAGACTGCCTTGCTTTCCCCGGGAAGCTTCGCCTCCAGATCTTCCTTTGTCAATTTATCACTGCTGTCATACAGAACCACGTCTGCATGGTATTTTTCCAATAAAGCCACTGCACCAATCCCGCTGATGCCGGAGCCGATGACCAGACATTTTTGTCCTTCTAACATTTTCCTTACCATACCTTTCTGTAAAAGTCCATTAGTTCATTATAACGCATTCCCTACAAATGGGGAAGAGATTTTTACAGGAGACTTACGCAAAGAAGCCCTCCAACATATATATGTCGGAGAGCTCCGGTTCATTCCAGTTTCTGTGTACAATAATCTTCGGTTCTACGCTTCTACGATCAGATATCTGCCGTCTCCGATATCGAATACTTCATCTGCCTCCAGAATCTCATCATCCACAGCGCCGTCCACATCCATGCCGGCCTCATCAAAATACTCAATGACATCCTCCACGGAATCTACCACGACTGCCATGCACTCTTCCAGAAAATCTTCTGCCTCATCCAGTGTCTCTGCTACAGCTTCCGGGAAAAGCTGGAGCTGTTTGTCCAGGAAGCATTCCAGTACCGCATCATCATACTCTCGCATGCTATTACCTCCAAATTCTTACAAAAATGTCTTATTTATTTTCATAATAATATGGATATAAGATTACGTCAATTAGCAATTCGATATAGATGTAAATAGAGAGTTAGTAAAGAAATGCTATCAAATCCCCGTAGCCCTTGGCAGGGTATAAGAAACGCGGCACTGCTTATTCTTATACCCAGCCGGGGCTACTGTTTTTTTGAAAGCTTTCCAAAACGCAGAACTCCCGGCGTATGCGGTGCCATGTCGAAGATGTTTGTCGGAGGATGTTGATATTTTCTAGAAAAGTGCTGAAAGGCAGGGGGAAAGCGGACACGATGTCCGCGTCAGCCGATTGTCGACATGGATGTCGACTGTAGGCGGCCCCGTCATGACGAGAACTACTCATCACTTTTCGTAGAAAATTCACATCCGGAGACCTTACATCGAGACATGTGTATCGCATGCTCCGGGAGTTCGTCTGGTCTAAGGCTCCCTCCGCTACGAACCATGCCTATTCATAAGATTGTCAGCAAAGAACGCTGTCAATCTTATTTCATAGACGGCTGTCGCCGTATAAAAATAGAGTGAACCAGCCTCGCTTGTGCGCAAGCGCCCATCGAGGTGTTCCACTCTATTTTTGCATGGCTCGTAGCTATGCTAACTTTCAATTTACCTGTCTTGTCCAATTATTCATGCTGCAAAGTTCTGACAACTTACAAAAATATGAAATAATTAACAATATTTACTTGTAATAGCAACATATATTTAGTAAAATACACGTAAGGGGTTAAAAATCCAATCCAACGGCTGGACAAAATACCCAAAATGCAGAATAAATGGAGGATGGGATATGAATATTTACACAACAGACAAGATCCGTAACGTAGTATTACTGGGCCATGGCGGCAGTGGCAAGACCAGTCTTGCAGAAGCCTTTGGTTATCTGTCCGGTATCACCTCCCGTATGGGCAAGGTAGATGACGGCAATACCCTCAGTGATTACAGTAAAGAAGAACAGAGACGTCATTTCTCTATCAGTACCTCCGTGATCCCCATTGAGTGGGAAGGATACAAGATCAATATTATTGATACACCGGGTTATTTTGATTTCGTGGGAGAAGTGGAAGAGGCAGTCAGTGCCGCAGGAGCAGCCATCATAGTAGTTAACGGCAAGTCCGGCATCGAAGTCGGCACCCAGAAGGCATGGGAGCTTTGCGAGAAATACAAGCTGCCCCGTTTTATCTATGTCTCCAACATGGACGTGGATAATGCCTCCTTCCGTCAGGTGGTGGAAGATATGACTAATCTGTACGGCAAGAAGATGGCACCGTTTCATCTGCCAATCCGTGAGAACGAGAAATTCGTAGGATACATCAATGTTATCACTGAGAGCGGTAACCGCTGGGAGGGTAAGGAAGTTGTTCCCTGTGAGGTACCGGATTACAGCCAGGCCAACCTGCAGATCTGCCGTGATACTCTGATGGAAGCCGTAGCCGAGACCAGTGAAGAATTCATGGAGCGGTATTTCGGCGGAGAGACCTTCTCAGAGGCAGAGATCCGTGCAGCACTCCGTACCAATGTCTGCGATGGCAGCATCGTTCCCATGACCATGGGTTCCAACATCCTGTGTCAGGGTATGTACACACTGTTAGATGATATTGTCAAATACATGCCCAGCCCCGAGAATAGAGAAGTGGCGGGCATCAATTTAAAGACCAATGAGATTTACCATGCGGATTACGATTTCGCCAAGGCAAAATCCGCCTATATCTGGAAGACCATAGTGGATCCTTTCATCGGAAAATACTCTCTGATCAAGGTAAACTCCGGTGTACTTAAGACCGACGACCTGCTGTACAACGTAGACCGTGACATTGAGGAAAAGATCGGCAAAATCTATGTACTGCAGGGCAATAAGCCCATTGAAGTCAGCGAGCTGCATGCCGGAGATATCGGAGCACTGGCGAAACTGACTGCAGCGAGAACCGGCAACAGTCTCTCGACCAAGGCAACGACTATTAAATACGGCAAGTTCGATATTTCCACTCCCTATACCTACATGCGGTATAAGCCGAAGAACAAGGCGGATGTGGATAAGATATCCCAGGCATTGCAGAAGATGACTCATGAAGATCTGACCATCCGGGTGGTGAACGATGCGGAGAACCGCCAGACCTTACTTTACGGCATGGGTGACCAGCACCTGGATATCGTGGTCAGCCGTCTGTTAAACGAATACAAAGTAGAGATCGAGCTGTCCAGACCGAAGATCGCATACAAAGAGACTATCAAGAAACAGTCCGATGTGGAATATAAGTACAAGAAACAGTCCGGAGGACACGGTCAGTACGGTCATGTAAAAATGCGTTTTTCACCTTCCGGCGATCTGACCAAACCCTATGAGTTCGCAACAGAAGTCGTAGGTGGCGCGGTACCGAAGAATTTCTTCCCTGCGGTGGAAAAAGGTATTCAGGAATCCGTAGGCAGAGGACCTCTGGCGGCCTACCCGGTAGTCGGTGTCAAAGCGGTACTGTATGATGGATCCTATCATCCGGTAGATTCTTCGGAAATGGCATTTAAGACCGCGGCTATCCAGGCTTTCAAGAAAGGTGTCATGGAAGCAGGCCCCGTTCTGTTGGAGCCCATCATGTCCTTAAAGGTTACCGTGCCGGATGCCTATACCGGAGACATCATGGGAGATCTGAACAAGAGAAGAGGCCGGGTGCTGGGCATGACACCCATGAGCGGCGGCAAGCAGATCATCGAAGCGGATATTCCCATGAGCGGATTATTCGGTTATTGCACAGATCTGCGTTCCATGACCGGAGGCAGAGGGGATTATTCCTATGAATTTGCCCGCTACGAGCAGGCACCTTCCGACGTACAGGAGAAGGAAGTAGCGGCCAGAGCAGCAAAGGTTGCGGAGAACAATGCAGAAGACTAACGAGTAATTACATAACATACACAGCAAAAAGAGACCGGTTGGCTTTCCGGTCTCTTTTTCGGTATTGTGCAGTAAATATCATCGATATCGCTGCATCAGATTGATCAGTAATGTGATCCATGCAAACATGATTCATCACCTCTCGTATACAGCATATGCCCCGGCAGACGAAAATATGCAAAAAACCATGCGGATAGAGCCGCAGTCCTTGACAGTATCGGGAAAACACGATAAAATAATCGATAGTTTTTTAACGACTTGAGAACAAAAAATTTAAATAGAAAGCTTCTCATAGTTTAGGAGGAAATAATTATGGCAGTACCTTACAATCACAGAGAGGTAGAGAAAAAATGGCAGACTGTCTGGGATGATGAAAAAGCATTCAAGACTTCCGACGATTTCTCCAAGCCCAAATATTACGCACTGGTAGAGTTCCCTTATCCTTCAGGACAGGGATTACATGTAGGTCATCCGAGACCTTATACTGCACTGGATATCGTAGCACGTAAGCGCAGAATGCAGGGCTATAATGTGCTGTATCCCATGGGATGGGATGCATTCGGTCTCCCTACCGAGAACTACGCGATCAAGAATCATATCCATCCCAAGATCGTAACCAAGAACAACGTGGCAAGATTCAAGAATCAGCTGCATTCCTTAGGTTATTCTTTCGACTGGGACAGAGAGATCAACACCACAGATCCCGAGTATTATCACTGGACCCAGTGGATCTTCTTAAAGCTGTTCAAGGCAGGACTGGCTTACAAAACGGAGATGCCTATCAACTGGTGTACCTCCTGTAAGGTAGGTCTGGCAAATGAGGAAGTAGTGAACGGCGTCTGCGAACGTTGCGGTTCCGAAGTCATCCGTAAGGTCAAGAGCCAGTGGATGTTAAAGATCACCGAATATGCTGACAAGCTGATCCAGGGACTGGATACCGTAGATTATATCGAGCGTGTCAAAGTCTCCCAGAAGAACTGGATCGGTAAGTCCCAGGGTGCCGAGGTTGATTTCACCCTGACAGGCAAGGATGAGAAGCTGCGCATTTACACCACCAGACCGGATACTCTGTTCGGGGTTACTTACATGGTAGTATCTCCGGAGCATCCTGTTCTGGATAAATATAAAGATGAGATCAAGAACTGGGATGACATCGTGGCATATCGCGAGATGGCTGCGAAGAAGTCCGATTTTGAACGTACCGAACTGGCAAAGGATAAGACCGGTGTCTGCATTCAGGGTCTGACCGCTACCAACCCCGTGAATGGCAAGGAAATCCCTGTTTGGGTATCCGATTATGTACTGATGACTTACGGTACCGGCGCTATCATGGCAGTTCCTGCCCACGATGAGAGAGACTGGGAGTTCGCGAAGAAATTCGGTATGCCTATCATTGAAGTTGTTGCAGGGAGCCCTGTCAGCGTAGAAGAAGCTGTATATACCGATGTTGCTGATGGTACATTGGTCAATTCCGATTTCCTGAACGGCCTGTCTGTGGCAGAAGCCAAAGAGAAGATCATGAACTATCTGGAAGAGAAGGGCATCGGTAACCGCAAGACCAATTATAAATTAAGAGACTGGGTATTCTCCAGACAGCGTTACTGGGGTGAGCCGATCCCTATCGTACATTGCGATAAGTGCGGATATGTTCCCATTGATGAGAGCGAGCTTCCTCTGCAGTTACCCGATGTAGAGAGCTACATGCCTACCGATACCGGAGAATCTCCTTTGGCTGCCATGACTGACTGGGTAAATACCACCTGTCCCTGCTGTGGCGGTCCGGCAAAGAGAGAGACCGATACCATGCCTCAGTGGGCAGGTTCTTCCTGGTATTACCTGCGTTATACCGATCCTCACAATGACAAGGCACTGGCAAGTCCTGAAGCATTGAAGTACTGGCTGCCGGTTGACTGGTACAACGGCGGTATGGAACATACCACACTGCATCTTTTGTACTCCCGTTTCTGGCACAAGTTCCTGTATGATCAGGGCGTAGTACCTACTCCAGAACCTTACCAGAAGAGAACCAGCCACGGTATGATCCTTGGCTCCAACGGCGAGAAGATGTCCAAGTCCCGTGGCAATGTGGTAAATCCGGACGATATCGTACAGGATTACGGTGCAGATACTCTGCGTACCTATGAGATGTTCATCGGTGCCTTTGATCTGAGTGCTTCCTGGAGTGAGGAAGGCGTAAAGGGCTGCCGCAGATTCCTGGAGAGAGTATGGAAGTTACAGGATATATTGACATCCGAGGAAGGCTACAGCGCAGATCTGGAGACCAAGATGCACCAGACCATCAAGAAGGTCAGCAGCGATTTCGAGAACCTGAAGTACAACACCGCCATCGCGGCTATGATGTCCCTGATCAATGAGTTCTACAAGAAGAACTCTATTACCAGAGGCGAATACAAGACACTGCTTACTCTGCTGAACCCCGTGGCTCCTCATATCACCGAGGAACTGTGGCAGACTGCTGGATTCGAGGGCAGACTGTATCAGGCAGCATGGCCTGAGTACGAGGAAGACAAGACCGTAGAGAGCGTAGTGGAGATCGGTGTTCAGGTCAACGGCAAGATGCGTGTGACTATCAATGTTTCCAAGGATGAGACTAAGGAAAATGTCATCAACATGGCAAAAGAAGCTCTGGGTGACAAGCTGACCGGCAACATTGTAAAAGAAATCTATGTTCCCGGTAGAATCGTCAACATCGTAGCAAAATAGTTCAGCCATGGACAAATAAGTGAAATAAAATCATGCAAGCATGATTTTATGATCGAATATGTCCATGAGGTAAATGCCGTCTTATGAACAAAGGTAGTCACGTAGTGATGGAAAGCGTGATAACGCGACTTTGCGAATGGCGTTGGCTGAACGTTGAATAAAATAACTCTTGACAGACATTAAGCCTGCCGGGAGTTATTTTTTTGTGATCGGCTTTTCTCCAGAATATTTTCAATCTGACGAAGCTCCGATTCCGTACTGTATTTTTTGATAGCGGTGATGGCAGCCTGCATTTCCTGCGGGGTAAAAGTCAGGTGTTCCTGTTTCGCTTTACGCATGGCGGGCATGAGAAGTGCCATCATTTCTTTTTGAGTTTTACCGTGCCCCTGGGCAAAAAGTTTCGAGAGAAAATCCAGTTTTTCTCTGGGGATGTCCTTCACGAGATCATCCTGCATCCAGAGGGGTGTCTTGGAATAGTCCATTTTTCTGACCTCCTGTGTCTGATTTTGCAGTGGAAAAAAGACCGGACAACATAGACGGATCCATGCCGGAGAGATCGGAGAAGCCCTCCGGGAACAATTCCTGCATGGTCTGCACCATTTCCATCATTTCCTGGAAATTATGAATATTGTCCATCATTTGTGTGATTTGTCGAAGAGCTGATTTCTGAGTCTCGTCGCACAGGGGCATGAGATCATTACACAGTTCAGTGGCAGTTTCTTCGTTTGCAGAAGAGGGAGCAATGCACAGAGAAGTCTCCGGATGCCTGCGAAAAAGTGTCAGCGTGTATTGCAACTCCGACATTTTTATGTAAACAGCAAGTCCTTTCAGCAGCCGGGGATCCATATAATAAGCCAGTATTTTCAGAATCTGAATGCGGTTGGAAGTGAATAATGTGTCAAAGGCCGCCGCCTTGTCGATTCTCTTATCATCCATGTACCGATACCTTCCTGCAAAAGAGTTACTAGTATTTTATGAGAGCGGCAGCATGCTTATGCCGATCAATCCTTCGGGGTACAGAAAAGTCCGTACCCCGGAGTGATCGTGCCTACAAAGCTCCGGGAGATCCCGGAAAGCAGTATCAGAGATTAGCAACCGCAACCGTTGTTGTTACCGCAGCCACCGCCGCAGAAGCAGGACAGAAGCAGGATCCAGATCAGCCATTCACAGCAGTCATTGCCACCGCAGCCATTGTTGTTGCCCAGCAGCCCGCAGCCGTTGTTGTTACCGCAGCCACCGCCGCAGAACAGCAACAGGATGATCCAGATGCAGCTGTTGCCGAAGATACCGTTACCACAGTTGTTATTGCCGCAGGAATTATTGCAGCCGCAATTTGTAGCAGTTAAGTCACTCATTTTTAGTGCCTCCACATTTTATTTATGCTCTATTGTATGCGGGGGAGCCTGTCAATGTTTCCGGAAAAGACTTGCAATAATTTCCGGATATAGTAAAATATAGATATCTATATAGACATGCATAGATTGTGAAAAGACAGATTTTAATTAAGGATAGATAGATGGCACAGAAGATATATGTGGTAGAGGGGCGAAAGTTCCGCACGGAGGCGGATTATCAGAATGCCCTGAAGGATCAGCAGGTGATCGAGAATCTTCGGGTACAGACGAAGAAGATGAGCCTGGCAGATCAGAAGAAACTGCTGGAAGTGATCCGCAGCGGCAGGTGTAGATTCCATAGTATTCTGGGACAGGATTACATGGAAGAGCTGTCGGAGGACATTCAAAGACAGGAAGGAAAAGTACCGGAAACATCTCCGGCGAAAGGACATTTTCTTCAGAAAGAAAATACAAAAACAATCGGGAAGGCCCAAACTCCCAAAAATAAAAAAGAAGCATCAAAGAAAAAAGAAACTGTAAAAAAAGAAAGTCCTGATAAAAAAGTTCCCAAAAAGAGGCCGACAACAAAAAAGAAGACTTCTGTGAAGAAGAAAGCAGAACCGCAGTTTGACGAGGCAGAGATTGACAAAATCGTTCAGGAAGAATTGAAAAAACAGGAGAAACGAAGGAAACTTCTTGTGGTCTGTTGCAGTGTGATCGCAGTGGCATGCCTTGGCTATTTCGGAATTTATAACTGGTATAACATCCGTACTGCCGATAATTACAAGCAATTAAGTGAATTGAAGGATAAAGAGCCGGAAACCGGTCAGAATCAGGATCCTGTGATCCATTACACCGCGGATGAAACGCAGAGTACGCCCCCTCCGGTACTGGATGAATATAAAAATTTATTAAATAAGAACAAAAGACTAATCGGATGGGTAAAAATTGACGATACTAATATAGATTACCCTGTAATGCAGACAACGGATAATGAATATTATCTGGATCATAATCTGAATCAGGAGTATGATAAGAACGGATCCATTTTTATGGACAAGGACTGTGATGTGCTCAAGCCCAGCACGAACTTCATTTTATATGGACATCATATGAAGAGCGGGCAGATGTTCGGAAGCTTATCTTCATACAGCGAACAGAGCTATTGTGAGAAACATCCCTACATACAGTTTGACACCATCTATGAAAAAGGCCTGTATGAGATCATGTATGTATTCAGATCCCGGGTCTATAGTGAAGATGAAATCGTATTTAAATATTATCAGTTTATAGACGCCCAGAGCGAGCAGGAATTTGACTCCTATATGAATGATATGGCAGAGATGTCATTATATGACACAGGAGTCACAGCTTCGTTCGGTGACCAGCTTTTAACACTGTCCACCTGTGATTACCAGGAGAAAAACGGCAGATTTGTAGTGGTTGCCAAAAAGGTGACGACAAAGGAGTAAAGGATGACTAAGGGTAAAAAGAAGACTAACAGAAGATTAAAAAGGACAGTAAGGAAAACCCTGGGAACATTGTTCCTGATCTCAGCGATCGTAGTGGCAGCGATTCCTACGGAAGGACTGCGTGCGGAGGAAGATGCTGTGGCACAGGCGGCAGGACATACACATGCCGCTACACATACTTCCGGCAGTGCAAAATACAAGGTATCCATCCGGAAAGATGCGTCGGAGAAGGCAGCGGATCTGAAGGCTGGAAGCAATGTCCCGACTATGGATTCATTGATTCCTGTAGTTCCTTCGGGAACAACGATCTATACCACCAGTACGAATGCTGACGGAAGCAACTATCAGTTCGCATATATGGCAGTAAACGGTGTATGGTCAGCCATTCTGCTGGGGTATAATAAGGACAATACTCTGCCGAACAATACGCTGACGATCCCTAATAAAGTAAATGCGTACATACAGCCTACCGGCAACCTTGGTACCGGTAACGGTTATGTGGCAGCCAACATAAAAGGGGAGCCACTTTATTATGAAGCAACAACGGAATACACCCGTATGGTAGATGATATAACCAAGCCAAGATATCAAGATGATGGGAAAACACCGTTGGTGGATGCTACCGGTAAGCAGTTGTATGAACAGAAGGAAGAAACTTATAAAGTAGGAGAGATAAAACCCTGTTATGCTACTGATAATGCATGGAAGGATCTGGATGTTTTAACACAGTTTTATTATTATTCCAAGGGAGCTAACGGTTCCAGCGTAAATGGTGCGGAGGACGGTAAGGGAAACGCAGCAGTATATGCCGATTATGCGATCGCAACTGACAGTGATCACCAGTGGATCAAAGATGCGGAAGTAAAATATATCGGCAACCAGTACCTGGATTCTGCATTTGATGCCCTGACAAATACAAATAAATGGAGTGTTCCAACAGACGGAGGCTATATTACAGCAGCAACTGCTTCCAAGGGTATCTTTGCACAGGCCGGTAATATCGGAACGCTGATCATCGGAGAGGATTTGGTAGGCATCGGTAACTATGCTTTTTATGAATGCACAGGTCTGAATGATGTAGAGTTTGGTAATGGTATTACCGTTATTGGCAACTATGCTTTTGCCGGATGCGGCAGTATGAGAGATGTGTCTATTCCGGAAAAATGTAATCTCGGTCAGATCGGAGACCATGCCTTTTATAACTGTACCAACCTTACAAGCTTTACTTTACCAATAAGTGTAAAGTATATCGGAGATTATGCTTTCGCAGAATGCCGTTTCTTAAGTGATTTTGAAATGTGCAATTCCGGTGACGGAACCAGTGCAAGTAATTTGAAGGAGCTGGGGTGGAATGTATTTGAAAACTGTGAGACCCTTTCTTCTCTGACCTTCCCGGAGAGTTACAATGAAGCTCTGGATATTTCAGCCTTTAAGGGATGTAAGAATCTGAGACACATTACTGCCCGCAGCAAGCAGATGACGTTTACGGAGAAAGAAGATGGGGATGTCTATTGCTTTGACTGCTTTAAGGATATGCTGTCCGGAGATCCGGTAAACGGAACCTTCTACTTTGAAAGCAGGGATGATTCCACACTGCATACCTTCACCAGAGATCATTGTTTTGCATTCAGTTATATTGATTATGATTCCGAGGCAAATCAGTATAAAAGCCTGAATAAATATGAACTTACGGTTCAGGATCTGAATGTGACAGGGGAGAAAGGAAGATCTACTTATGTAGTAAATTCCAACAATGTACTGATATCCAGTACGGTAGGAGAAAATGTATCGAGGCTGGAGATCCCGGATCCTATCGGACCTTATCATATTTATAATATTGACGCCAATACTTTTGCCAACAACTGTAATCTGACCATGGTATCACTGCCTGCCAGTGTTGTATCTGTAGGGGATAACGCTTTCAAAGGATGTCATAATCTGGCAACGGTGATCTTCAATAACAGTTCAGTGGCAATAGGAACAGATGCATTTAAAACGCAGGATTATACAGGAGCAGCGCACAGAGGCAATTGCCCTGGAAAGGTAGAAGTCGACAGTGATAATTCTCCGAAGGTAAAGCTTACCTTTGTCGGAGAAGTTTCGCCGAGCTCCACACCTTACCTGTATGCCATGAGTGAAGATGGAAGATATAATAACAGCAGTCAGCTGAAGACTTATGTCAGATATTGCAGCGGCTGGCCGACCAATCTGGTAGTACAGTACAATGAGGAAAAGGGTGTCAGCGAGCTGATCGATTTCCCTGCTTTTTCACAACTGAGCGGATATACAAATGAAACAAACTATCCTTATCTTACAGCTGCCCAGATAGAGGCGGCAAAAACTGCCTTGAGCAAATATTTGAATGGTGAGCCCAGGACGGAGGATCAGCAGCAGTTTATTGATTCCGCACTGAATGTTGTAATACCTGAAGGTATCCAGGCGATTAAGGACGGACTGTTTGTAGCTAAAGAAGATGCAGATGCTGCAAGCCTTAAGGAAGACAAGACAGTTACGATATACGGTCTGGATGCCATCGAGGTAAATGACTTTAGAAGTGCAGACGGTACCAAAGCTGCAGCACATTTGAAGGGAATTAACATTCTTGGCAATACAGCATCTATTGCAGCCAATGCTTTTGAGGGCTGTGAGAAACTGGAAACGGTCAATATCACCGGAAATATGAGCTCCATCGGGGACTATGTCTTTAAGGATTGTCCTGCCCTGAATGATGTGACATTGTCCGGAACGATCAACAGTCTGGGACTGATTCCTTTTACCGGATGTGACAAATTGAGTAATGTATCGTTCTTAGGAAACGATTATTTCAGCTGCGATAATTCCATTATTTATGGAATGAGTGGCGGTGCCAAAGCAAGGATTATTGAGTGCCTGGAAGGCAGAACCAGTAAATATGTAAAGCCTTCTGAACTGGCAGGGGTTACTTCCATTGCACCCAGAGCATTCCAGGGATGTGATGCCCTGAGAGAAATCGATCTCACGGAAAGTAAGATTACAACGGTGCCGGAATATGCCTTTGCAGATACAGCGGAAATGCGTACGATTAAGCTGCCCACTACCTGTACCACTATTGAAGATTATGCGTTCAAGAAAAGCGGTATGGAGCGGTTGGAGGCGAGTCAGTATCTGAACCTTATCGGCCAGCATGCATTTGATGATCTGCTCAAGGCAAATCCGAAACCAGAGGATGTGGTGATCTGCAGTCCGGAAAACAGTTACTTGTATAATTACGCAAAGTTAAAGGGTTTTACAGTAGATACTACTCCCTTGGTAGAGTATTTTACCGTTAACTTCAGAGACTGGAATGAAGAATTAGGCAGCTATGCTCTGGTACCTGATGCAGAGCAGAGAGTTAAGGGCGGTGAAGCTGCAACGCCTCCAACTCCGGCAGGTAAGAGTGGAGAGGTGTTCCAGTATTGGGATCCGGATCCCAGTGAAATCACAGCAGATGTTACAATTACTGCTATGTACAGCAAGGAAGATCCCGATGCCAACAAGCTGACGGTAACCTTTGAAGACTGGGATGGTACTGTCATTAAGGAAATCAAAGTGTCCTCCGGCGGCAGCATCGCAGATGCGGATCTGCCCAATACCTCCAATCTGGTGAGAGACGGTTATGTCTTCACCGGATGGGACAGAGAACTGACCAATATTACAGAGTCCTTTACCACCAGAGCAGTATACAAAGCTCTGAGTGAAGACGATATTGTCATCCGTTATATTAATAGCGTGACCAAGGAAGTATTCTATCAGACCACGATCAAGAAGGGATCTGTTGCACCCAGCATTCAGACTCCTACGGTCAGCGGATATACTTTCAAGGAATGGTTACCGGATATTGCAACGGCACTTACCGAAGATACAGATTTCTATGCGGTATATGAGGCCAGTAGTTCCAATAACGGTGGAACGACCAGCCCGGGAACCGGTACCAGTCCGAATCCCGGCACCAGCACCAGCCCGGGAACCAGTACCAGCCCCGGAACGAACGGTACGACAGCTAAGATGTATACCCTGACTGTTAAGAACGGATCCGGATCCGGAAGCTACATAGCAGGTTCACAGCCGATCATCGTAGCGAATGACCCTGCGGCAAACCAGCAGTTCAGCAGCTGGTCCATTGATCCCGGTAATACGAAGATTGCCAGCAAGGTATTGTCTGCTACAGTAATCACCATGCCGGAAGCAAATGTAACTGTAACTGCAAACTATACGGCAAAATCAAATAGTGGCAACAGAACCAGTACTTCTACCGGAAGCGGTAATTCTACGAATTCCAATTCCAACAGAAGACCGAACAGTACTACAACAGGAAATGTCTCCGGCGGCAGAACCACCGTTGTCATTGACAAGAACGGTCTGTCCAATACCGGCGTGGTATCTGCTACGGTAAACGGATCTTCCGATAACTTTGTGATCAAGATCACTGAGAGCGCATCTGCTTCCGAGGAAGTAGTAAAGGCGCTGATGGCAGAGTATGGCAACGATATTAGTGCCATCAAGTATTTCCCGATGGATATCAGTCTCTATGATTCCACCGGCAATAACAAGATCACGGATACTACAGGTTTGTCCATCAGCATTACCCTGCCGATCCCGGATTCTCTGATCACCTATGCAGGTAACAACAAGGTGGCAGGAGTGGTGAACAGTAAGTTAGACAAGCTGACACCGAAGTTCTCCACGATTTCCGGAGTATCCTGCATTACCTTTACGGCGGAGCATTTCTCACCGTATGTGATCTATGTGGATACGAACAACCTGACAGCCGGAACAATCGCAGACAGCACTCCTAAGACCGGAGATGCCATTCATCCGAAGTGGTTCCTGTCTCTGGGTCTTGCATGTCTGTCCATAGTATTCTTCATGAAGAAGGATAAGAAGACTCTGCGCAAGGCCAGAGCCTAGTGAAAATAAAGGATGGGAAGGTTTATGAATCATAAAAAGTGGGTAGTTGCATTGGCATTGATAGCTACCGCATTGATCCTGACACATCTTCCTGTGTCGGAGGCAGATGCGGCAGCGTCTGCCTCCGATTTTCAGATTGAAGGCAGTACACTGACAAAATACAGAGGAAGCGATGAACGTGTCACGATTCCCGATACAGTGGAAGTCGTGGGTGAGAGTGCTTTTGAAAATAACCAGAAGGTACAGTTTGTTGTGGTTCCCAAATCTGTGAAACGACTGGATGCCTATGTGTTCTGGGGCTGTAATAATCTGGAAGAGGTTGTACTTGGTAAAGGTCTTACCTCAGTGGATGAATATGCTTTTTCAGGATGCACCGGACTGAAACAGATCACGATCCCTGAGAATGTACAGAGTATTGATGCACAGGCATTTGCCGGATGTACGAACCTTACGGATATTTATATTCCGGACACGGTGACAAGCATCGCAGACGATGCATTCTTAAATTGTGATAACGTAACGATTCATGCGGACGAAGGCAGCGTGGCTGAAAAGTTTGCACAGAAGCTGGCAGAGCAGAAAAGTCAGAGTCCTCTGGTAACGGCAGCGCCGACGGCGACACCGGCGGCAGACGGAACTTCGGATTCACAGGCAACAACAGAGCCTGCCCCCACTGAAACGCCGACCCCTGCACCGACACCGGTGCCCGGAAATGTGCTCGGCAGTACCTTTGTCGTAGGAAATCATGCGATGGTTATGATGCTGCCTGAGGAAGAAACTGTGCAACAGGGCTATACGGAACCGGTAGCAGGACAGGAGACTGACGGTGAACCGCAGGATATCACAGCGGAAACAGAAGACGGAAAAATTCCGGAATGGAAATATTACAGGAACCAGTCGGTAGGAGCAGTGAGCATACCGGAGGGAACGACCGAAATCGGACGTTTTGCTTTTTCCAGAAGTTCTGTACAGTCGATTACTTTACCGGAAGGTGTGACCACTATTGATTATGCAGCATTTTATCACTGTGATGATCTGAGTAGTGTGATATTGCCGGATACGGTGACCCGGGTGGAAGCCAAGGCATTTACGCATACCGGATGGATGGATGATTTTGAAGAAAACAGCATGGATGATTACCTGATCAGCGGGGACATTCTGGTGGCTTACAAGGGGGATCTTCCCGAAGTGACCATACCGGATGGTGTTCGTGTGATCGCTGATGAAGTGTTCCGCAGCCATACGGAACTGAAAAAGGTGCATCTGCCTGCAAGTGTCACCAATATCGGTGACAGCGCATTCCCGGAGGGAATCGAAATTATAAATGAATAAGGGTCAGATTTTACCGACACCAGGATAAGAAACCGGCATAAGATAGAATAAGTCTTATGCCGGTTTTGTCTTATTTTACGGGGAAGGAACAAGATGCAGCGGGTAAGGGAACAGGTACAGGTGCCGGAACAATTGCATAGTGGGGCAGGACGTGTGAAATCTGTGACTGTTGCTGTGCTGGATACCGGAATTGCTTATCATCCGGATCTGGTAGGACGGCTGCTTGCTTTTTCCGACTTTGTAGAAGGCCGTTCCTTTCCGTATGACGATAATGGACACGGGACACATGTCTGCGGGATTGTATGCGGAAGCGGAGAACTGTCCGGAGGAAGATTTCGCGGAATGGCACCGGAGGCAAAGCTTGTGGTGGGAAAAGTGCTGGACAGACAGGGGGAGGGCTCCTGTGATTCCATGCAGGAAGCACTGGAATGGGTACTGCGGGTGAAAAACAGGTATGGAATCCGTGTCCTGAATATCTCTGTGGGGATCGGAGACCTGAAGGAACGTTACAAGGAGCAGATGCTGCGAAAATCTCTGGAATTGTTGTGGGACCATAATATTCTCGTGGTCTGTGCTGCAGGCAATACCGGTCCGGAGGACGGTAGTATTTCGGAGATGGCCAGTAGCAGAAAGGTTCTGACGGTGGGTTGTCATGACGGAAGATATTGTAAAAATGATCCCGGAAGGTGTGAGACATACTCCGGCAGGGGCAGAAGATATGATGTGACCCGTAAACCGGATATTGTGGCTCCGGGGACAAGGATTCTGTCCTGTAATGCTTTCTGGCAGAACCGGAACGGCAGAATCTACAGACCCTATGTAGCAAAAAGCGGCACATCCATGGCAACACCCATTGTATCCGGGGCGGCAGCCCTTGTTATGGAAAAATATCCGCAAATTACCAATGAAGAATTTGTCCGTCTGCTGTCCCTTACAGCTACTGATCTGGGAGAGCCGTGGAACAAGCAGGGCTTCGGCATGCTTAATGTACGGAGATTATTAGAAAACAAGTAAAAGGATAAAATCACTGGGAAAAATAAAAAATATGATTAAAATAAGTCAATAAAATAAATACCAAAGATATTGACACAAATGGTATGATTGTATACAATGATACGAGAACTACAAAATGTATTTTTACTGCGCAGAGTAAAAATTATAAAATCTTGCAGATATCGAATGTCAGGGAAGAGAGGTATACCAATGAGAGAAAGTGATGCATTTCAGAATCGTCCGGTCTCCATGAATCCGAAGAACAACCTTTTGGAGATTGAAGAGCATATGTACATACTGGATGATGTGGAGAAGCCGAACGTGTTCCGTAACATGTTCCCTTATTCCGAAATCCCAAAAATACCTTTTAATGATCGTATCGTGCCTCATAACATGCCAAAGGATATCTGGATCACAGATACTACCTTCAGAGACGGACAGCAGTCCAGAGCACCTTATACCACAGAGCAGATCGTAAAGATCTATGACTATCTGCATGAACTGGGTGGCCCCAACGGAATGATCCGTGCCAGTGAATTTTTCCTGTACAGCAAGAAGGACAGAGACGCTGTTTATAAATGTATGGAAAGGGGATACAAGTTCCCCGAAGTTACCAGCTGGATCCGTGCCAGCAAGGAGGACTTTAAGCTGGTAAAAGAGATCGGAATGAAGGAGACTGGCATTCTGGTCAGCTGTTCCGATTATCATATTTTCCTGAAATTAAAAATGACCAGAAGACAGGCCATGGATCACTATTTAAGCGTTATCCGTGACTGCCTGGAGGAGGGTATCAGCCCCAGATGTCATCTGGAGGATATCACCAGAGCGGATATCTACGGTTATGTGGTTCCGTTCTGCCTGGAACTGATGAAACTGATGAAGGAGTATCAGATCCCCATCAAGGTCCGGGCCTGCGATACCATGGGATATGGTGTCAACTATCCCGGTGCCGTTATTCCCCGTAGTGTACAGGGTATCATTTACGCAATTCATACCCACGCAGGTGTGCCGCATGAGCTGATCGAATGGCATGGTCACAATGACTTTTACAAGGCGGTGTCCAATTCTACCACAGCATGGTTGTACGGTTGTTCCGGTGTAAATACCTCACTGTTTGGTATCGGTGAGCGTACCGGTAATACACCGCTGGAGGCAATGGTATTCGAATATGCACAGTTGAAGGGTGATCTGAACGGTATGAATACCCGTGTCATCACGGAGCTGGCAGAGTACTATGAGAAGGAGATCGGCTATCAGATCCCGCCCAGAACCCCGTTTGTCGGCAAGAATTTCAACGTGACCAGAGCCGGTATCCATGCGGACGGTCTGCTGAAGAACGAAGAGATCTACAACATTTTCGATACCGAGAAATTCCTGAATCGTCCGGTATTGTGCGCTATTTCCAACACCTCCGGTCTGGCAGGTATCGCACACTGGCTGAACACCTATTATAAGTTAAAGGGAGACAAGCAGGTACAGAAGACTTCCGAACTGGTAGCGGAGATCAAAAAGTGGGTAGACGAGGAGTACGCCGGTGGACGTGTCACCGTGCTTACGGATGAAGAGATCGTGGCCTGCGTCAACCGTATCTGCCTGGAGAAGAACCTGAAGATCGGTGAGTAAGAAAATATGGCGGCATTTTTTGCTGCCCGGAAATGAGGATTATAGTGAGTAAGTATGATGTAAAGCAGGAAGTAACGGATAAGTTCTCCCTGCGGGGACGGGTATTTCACAAGCTGAGAGAAGACATCTTAAGCGGAAAATATCAGGAACATGAAGAATTGAAGGAAGTGGCCATCGGCGAGGAGATGGGAGTCAGCAGAACCCCCGTCAGAGAAGCGTTCCGTCAGCTGGAGCTGGAGGGACTGATTCAGATCATCCCCAACAAGGGAGCCTATGTCACCGGTATTACCCAGAAGGATGTGAAGGATATTTACATGATCCGTTCCCTGCTGGAAGGTCTGTGTGCCCGTTGGGCTACGGAACATATCACCAAGGAGCAGATGGAAGAGATGGAAGAGAATGTCTATCTGTCCAAGTTCCATGCCCAGAAGGGGCATCTGGAGCAGCTGGCGGAGTTAGATAATCGTTTCCATGATATTCTGTATGAAGCCTGTGACAGCAAGATGCTGGAGCATCAGCTGAAGGATTTCCATCAGTATGTTCTCCGTGTCCGTAAGAAGACGCTGTCCAGTGCCAATAGAGGTCCAAAGTCCAACGAAGAGCATGAAAAGATCATGGAAGCCATTAAGGCTGGCAACGCCGATCTGGCAGAGCAACTGGCACATCAGCATATGATCAATGCTTATGAGAACATGGTGAAGAACGGTCTGAATGAGGCTTATGCACAGCAGGATAAGCCGCAGGAATAGGTTGCCTGTCTGTGAAAATTACTGTAGAATGTAATTATTCAGAGCCAATGGGCGAAGTAACCACATGAGCAAATAACATGCAGGCATGTTATTCGGTGAAGCCTTGCAGAAGCGATTTTGCCAATGTGGTTCTGGATAGCTATTGCAAAGTAAAAGAATAAATACCGGAAAGGAAATCGTTATGGAAAAGATCAAAATGACAACCCCTCTCGTGGAGATGGACGGAGACGAAATGACCAGAATCCTCTGGCAGATGATCAAGGATGAGCTGTTACTGCCCTATATCGATCTGAAGACAGAGTACTATGATCTGGGACTGGAACATCGTAATGAGACAGACGATCAGGTAACCGTGGATTCTGCTAACGCTACCTTAAAATACGGTGTTGCCGTAAAATGTGCGACCATTACCCCCAACGCTGCCAGAATGACAGAGTACAACCTGAAGGAAATGTGGAAGAGCCCCAATGGAACCATCCGTGCTATCTTAGACGGTACTGTATTCCGTGCACCGATCCTGGTAAAGGGTATCGTTCCTTATGTCAAGAACTGGACCAAGCCCATTACCATTGCCCGTCATGCTTACGGCGATGTGTATAAAAATACTGAGATCAAGGTACCCGGCCCCGGTAAGGCAGAACTGGTATTTACTGCAGCAGACGGCACCGAGACCCGTGAACTGATCCATAATTTTGATGGAGCAGGTATCATTCAGGGTATCCACAATACGAATAAGTCTATCGAGAGCTTTGCAAGAGCATGCTTCAGCTATGCCGTAGATACGAAGCAGGATCTGTGGTTCTCCACCAAGGACACCATTTCCAAAAAATACGATCATACCTTCAAGGATATTTTCCAGGAGATCTATGATAACGAGTACAAGGCAAAATTCGAGGAACTGGGCATTACATATTTCTATACCCTGATCGATGATGCCGTAGCTCGTGTCATCCGTTCTGAGGGCGGATTCATCTGGGCATGTAAGAATTATGATGGTGATGTAATGTCCGATATGGTAGCTACCGCTTACGGCGATCTGTCCATGATGACCTCCGTTCTGGTATCTCCCAGCGGTGTCTATGAGTACGAGGCTGCTCATGGAACTGTACAGCGTCATTACTACAAGCACTTAAAGGGTGAAGAGACCTCCACCAACTCCATTGCTACCATCTACGCATGGACCGGAGCTCTCAGAAAGCGCGGCGAGCTGGATCAGATCCCCGAGCTGTGTAACTTCGCAGACAAGCTGGAGCAGGCATGCATCAAGACCATCGAGGACGGCAAGATGACCAAGAGCCTGTCCCTGATCTCCACTTGTGAGCATCCTGTGATCCTCAACAGCCTGGATTTCATCAAGGCCATCAGAGAGACACTGGACAGCCTGCTGTAAAAATAAAATGGAAGAAATGGATGCTTCCCTGTAGGAATGGGGGCATCCGTTTTTGGTGTACACCCAAAGATCTTACCGGAGGATTACAGAAGTGAAGGATGAAAAAGAAGCTGTGTGTTCCGGAAGAACATTGACACCATTGCTACTTGGAGTGTTTTTCTGGTTCATCGGAGTGGGAGTTTTTTTAATATTGATTTCAAGCACTTCAAAGGAAGTGAAAGGCGCAGGTATTATCTTTTTTCTATTATGCGGAATGGAAGGAAGCTATTTCCTCCTGTTTTGGCGCAACAAAAGAATTACTATGACGCGGGATGATATTACTTATCGTTCCATTTGGGGAAAAGAGAAAAAATACTCATGGGAAGACGTGAGATCGGTGCGTTATAAGTCGGCTGGAAGAGGGGCGTATAGAATTCTGATCCAGACAGACCGAAAGATATCTATCGAAACCGGAATGATGGAAAACAGTGAAGAGGCTGAAAAACTGATAAAGGGAAAAGGGTATTTAGGTCTCCATTAACCTTCGGTAATCAATCCGTAAAGAGATGAACATTAACGAGTGGGAAGCTTAGGCTTCCCATATTTTTTGCTCAAAATACAAAGGAGTAGTACCATGTTTACGCTGGAAGCAGAGATGATTTTAATATCGTCTCTGCTTTTTTCGTGGATTTTTTATTAATTATCTTGGAAGAATTTGGGGCATTTTGGCGAGGAACAGTTGCGGGGGATCGGGGATACAGGTACAATAGAAGGAAAGGAATCGGCAAACGATAAAAGCGTGCGAAAGGGGAAGAAGATGGATTTAATACGGAATAAAAAAAGGCTGTTTGATGAAATAAAATATTATTGTGAAGAAAATAAACTGGATCAGAGGATGTTCCTTCGGCAGGAGATTCTTCGGGAGGATATAGAGAATCAGACAACCTCATCCAAGTGACCGACAGGGAGGGAAAAGTTACTCTTATTGAACTATAATCTCCATACCGATGATGACCGGAAGGGTAATTCCGGCAACGCAACGGGAACAACAAGGACAACTCCGGCAGTGGAAATAAAGGAAACGGAAATTCCGGCAATAACGGCAATGGAAACGGCAACGGTAAGGGGAAGGGCAACAATAAGAAGAACAGCAAGTCCGGGGGCACGGATGATGCAGGCTACGGCAATGCAACCAATGCGGAGGAGAACAACAGCCAGAACCAGTGCGGCATTCTCTTCCCGGTACAGGAGGAAGTCAGCGCGACAGAGGCAGATCTGATCGCCCGGATCAAGACCACCGGTAAGGAAAAGAATTACGAGCTGATCGAGTACTTAAACGACGTCAACCGTGAGCATGCAGAGGTACTGGTCGAGCAGAACATCAATGGCAGGACGGATACCTCTTATATCTACGGAGCGGAGATAAAGGGCGGATTCGACCGGATCTCCCTTGACCGCTTCGATGGCAGCACCGGCTACTACCTCTACGATGCCAGAGGAAGTGTCTCCGGCGTCACCAATGAAGAGGGACAGGTCTACCAGTCCTACCGCTACAGTGTCACCGGAGAGATCACTTTCGGTGCTCCGCAGTATGAGAATGAATACACCTACAATGGAGAGTCCTACAATCCGAATATCGAGAGCCAGTATTTGAGAGCAAGGTATTACTGTGTGGTAACAGCGGTCTTCCTCACCGAGGACAGCTGCCTGGGCAGCCTGACAGAGCCACTGACGCTCAACCGGTATAATTACTGCGTGAGCAGCTATCTGAATTATACGGATCCGAGTGGAAACAGTACTGAGAATGATGTTGATAGAATCCTTCGGGAATATCCGATACTCAGTAATCAAAAATCCGAACAGGCAATAGCAGTGGAATCTTTTGTAAACGGAGTACTGGGATCCGCAGCAAAGGTGATTATAGATAAACCCACTGCAGCATATATGCCGGGTATGGCAATGGAGGAACTGTACGGCGGACAGTACAGGTTCAACGAACGTGCATACAATAATTACGTTAACCTGACGGAGACATTGATAGAAGCCTTATCCAAGGATGCAACGAACAAGACGGCATACTATGCAGGAAGATGTACCGGAGATGTTGTTATCACAGCAGTTGGTGGAGTGGAATTTGTCTATGGACTGATTACTACTATTTCGGGAGGAAGTGGATCTGCAGCAGCACTTGCAACCGGAATAGGAATAGCAGCTGAGCCGGTAACTATAGCTGTGACAGCAGAAGGTGTCGTTACAGTTGTTGACGGTGTTAATACCATACATTATGGCATTACAGCTTTTAAGAAGGATGCAGACAAAGGGAAAGAAGCTAAAGAAGCAGACAGTAAGGCTGCTGAGAGTGGTTTAAACTCTAATCTATTAGACGAATTAGCTAATAGTGGAGTAAAGTATAATCCAGAGGATATCGTTGCAATAACAAAGACTGCGGATGGGAAATTAGTGTGGTTGGAAAATGGAACAGATACTGCGGGATTAAATCACATTATTACTGAGCATGCTGACGATTTTCTAAATAAAGGAATAACGCAAGAGCAAATTCCTGATTATGTAATGAATGCACTAGAAAATGGAAAAATCGTTGGATATCAGGGAAGAGGTACTGGAAGACCTATATATGAATTTACATATAACGGAGAAATTCATAAAGTTGCTATTACAGTAGGCAATAATGGATTTATAGTTGGTGCTAATCCAAAGTAGAGAGGAATGTGTATGAAAGTAATAAAAATCAAATTTGAATATGGATGTTTCCCTGTGTGGATTTATGGTGAAAATAATGAATTGATAGAGAATGATTTGCCACCATATTTAATAGGAGATAGTGATATAGACCCTAAATTTTTAAATATTCAAAAAATATATGATAGTTTGTATTTGGATGATGGAAAAGAATTCAAATATATTGGATTTAAAGAGGCTGAAAAGAGAGAAAATTTTTTCAGAGAATTGCTTTTGGTAATCAATCTTCTAAAGAATAAACTGAATGATGAGTATATCATTGAGGATAATATGGATTTTTTAAAGAAAACTATTAATTAATGGTTGCTCAATAACAAAAAATCCACACAAATCCCTTGAAAATACTGAGTTTTCCACTCAAGAGTAGTATAATGAATGCAGGGAAAATATATAAATTGCTATAAAAACCTTGCATTTGGAGGAAAACTCATGTATAAATTCGAACGATATCGTCAGCTTGGACTTGCAGATTTCAATCAGCCCGTCGGGTTCAAGATGGATCCGGAAAACCGCTGGGTTAAGAAATCGGAAACGATTCCGAGGGACACTATTGAGGAAAAGTATGCAAAACTGTTTCCGAGTAAAACCGTAATGCCAGCAAAACCTCTCCGTATGGCACTTGGCTCTCTTCTGATCCAGAAACAGCTTGGTTTTTCGGACCGGGAACTGGTTGAGGAGATCATGGAAAATCCGTATTTTCAGTACTTCATAGGGCTTCCGGGGTACCAGACAGAGGCTCCCTTTGTACTATCACTTCTTGTTGAGTTCCGTAAGCGCCTTACAGATGACGTTCTCAGTGAAATCAATGAGATGATCATTGCATACAACACACCGGATGATCCAACACCGGGTGATGGAAGCCATCCGGATACAGATGAAAAAGATTCCGGCGAGAACAGCGGAACAGTGATTCTTGATGCAACCTGTGCCCCGCAGAAGATCTCTTTCCCACAGGATGTAAATCTCCTGAATGAGGCAAGAGAAAACCTGGAAGAAATCGTCGATGACCTCTGCAGAAGATTTGATTATTACATTCCACGGATGTAACGCAGGAATGCCCGAAAGGAATAAATTGCGCATGAAAGAAATGATATATGATTTCGCAATACATACTTTGTATTATGAAAATCAGGATATTAGAGTTCCTAATTTTTCGTTAGCTATAGACACGTTGGAATTGGTTTTTGAAATACAAACGGGAAAACTACTTTGCATACAGGGATTTTTCCCATTAGTTCAGGCTTCAGAAGGAAATGTCAATCTTCCTGAATGTAAAAAGGGTGACTATTTATTACATAATTTTGATTTATCAACATGTAAACAAGATGAAGTATATGATTTGATAAAAAAAATACCTCAGACACAGAAATATTTTGAAAAGGCACCTATAAAATATGATAAAGAAAGAGGAATAATTCAAATTGGGAAGGAAACGGGGGAAAATGAGATTGTAATAGAAGTAAGTGATAATATAATTTGTGGACTTGATCAGAATTCTGATTTAGAAAGTATATATATATTTCCAACGAGATTTATTAATGAAACAACGAGATAATATTGAGGGGAGGTCATCTTTACATACCGCCTTGCGGGAAACAGTTATACGTGGGTTCCATGGGAGGATAACCCGGACTATACGGGAATGTCATTTGTCGGATCCATTGTCGGAACGCAGGGAGAGCAGGTAGAAGTAGCATTTGACATTGACAAGACTGCGGCGGGCGGGAACCGTTATGGATTTGCCCCGGCGACGGGAAACCTGATGTACTGTATGCCGCAGAAGGGAACAAAAACATCATTATATATAGGAAATGGAGATGAGGCGCAGGGAATAGCGACAGGGTGTATCCGTACTAATGGAAGCACCTGTGAGGGGACGGGAAGTCCCGAGAAAAAAAGTTTCCGGTCAGAGCACGGAAAAGGAATGGATCTGTATCCGCAGCGAATGGGATTGGATGGCGGTGAAACGGGAAAGATTACATTTGAGGATGAAACGGGGACTACCATAGAAAGCAATGGCGGGCTTGTTCTGATGGCAAAAGAAGGAATCCGGCTGGAGAGCATGACAGGGATTGCCATGCAGGGAATGTCGGATATCATGGCATTGTACGCAGAAGGGGCATCCAGCCTTTGTGTGAACGGCAGTGTGGATATGCTGGGCAGGCTGGCAGGAATATCAGCCAGTAAGTATACTGGGTATCCGCCCTATGATGATGCACCTAAGGAGGGTGAATTTGACTGGGATGGATTTACGAGAAACCTTGCAATCGGTCTTGGAGTAGTTGCAGTATGTGCCATTGGTGCCGCAATTAGTATAGCAACGTTTGGAGCTGGAAGTATTTTAGCCGGGGCGTTTATAGGTGCGGGTATTGGCGCATTATCTACGACAGCGATGAAAGCAGGAGAGGAGATTTCGACTGGAAATGTCCGAAGTGCGAAAGAAGCTTTTCGGGATGTAGGAATATCAGCTGTCAGTGGTTTTATAACAGGGGCATTTGGAGCAAAATTTCCGGGAGCACATCGTTTGGTTGAAGGTGTTGTAGATACGGTGGTATCGGCAGGTGAAAGATATTTATATGCAGTTTTTGACGATAGCATGTCACGGGAGGAAAAGAGGGCATATGCTCTTGATCCAAGACAGATGGTGGCAGATTTTGTAACAGGTGTTGTCATAGGAGAATTCCTTGATGGAATAACGGCAGCAATACAGAATAAGTTAAGAAGTATTTTTGCAAATTATGATGCTACGATGCGTGAGGCTCTTGAGAGTGGTACAGAGACAGACTTATTCTTACCAGATGAATTCTATAATAAGAGTTTGCCAAATCAAGTAGCACCAGGAACCAAGTATTTACCGAAGTATGATGAACTTGGCAATGTTAAACAGATAAAAAAGTATGATGACTATGGACGAGAAATTGGTTGGGTAGATTATACTAATCATGGGTATGGAGACATAAACTCTCCTCATTATCATACTACTCCACATTGGCATGAAAAAATATATAATGCGCAGTATCCAGATGGAATAAAAATAAACCATAGAACAGATGTTAATACACCCTTGGGAGATAAGTGATGAAAGAAATTATATATGAAGATTGTAATAATAATATTCAATTTATTAAGGAGATGTTTCTCAAGATTGGCTTAATGGTTAAAGAAGAGTTGATGTGGAATATTTCGAATTTTGATTCAGTTCCGGTCAATTCAGAAGATTATAGTGGTGTTGGAAGAACTGTTAATGACAGTAGGCAGAGAGTTTATCTATTTCAACAAAGAATTTTGAATGAACATACTGTAGTAATCGGACATAAAGAATTATTAAATCTGTTTGGTGATATTAGAACGATATATGAAGCTGTATTTGTTGCTACAATAGATGGTTGCCAAAGTGAAATCTCAATTTTTGATGGAGATATTATAAGCATACAAGGCAATATCGAAGATTTTTTATAGTCGCAAAGGGGGTATAAGGGGGATGAAAAGTTCTCGTAATACCTAAACAAAAACACAGAATCGGGAATGTTTTATTGGCGACAACCGCCATGGAACATTCTCGATTTTTTGATACACGGCAATTCCGATAAAACTGTCCCGAAGCATAACAAATTCCCAAACAGCAGAGAAGGTTATGTCACACCACATTTCTCCCAACGGCTCTGCCGGTGGGGGTCTCCCAGCTTATGCCGTCCTCCGGCGGCATAAGTCCTTTAACCTGCACTATTTTCGACCCTATTTATTTTGGCACTATCTTAAGAAATCAAATCTCTCACATTTCCCCAACAAGCCTTAAAAAGTTTATCATGGGTAACTATACCTCGACTTTGCTCTTAAAATCGCACACAGGGGCAACACAGGCTCTCACAGGGGCAAGAGAACGTTGTTTTGTATGCTCGGATAGTAAATTTGTGCATCTTTACTGTTATTTCTCTGTTTTTGGTCTATGGCATAAAGCCGATTTTGCCCATTTTTAATGGATTTAAATAAAAATCTGCTCAAAAAGCAAAAAATTGACTTGCAACCTTTCTTTTTCAGAGTTAACATCACACACCACGAAGGAGATTTCTTCTGCTTCGTGTCCTGTGTTCTGCAGGATGCATCCATCTCCATGAAAGTCAGCGGTGTTCCTGTATGGAATACTTTGTGCCTGACCAGAAATGGATAGGCTATACCACTCTTGCACACTCGGTAGCTGAAAAGATGCGTAATTCCGAGAAAGATGCTTAACAGTTGAGATTGCCACTATTTTGCCAAACATTGAGATTGGGGTTGATTCTATGGTTAAAGAAAATTTTATTTATGTGGGTATCGATTTACATAAAGAAACCCACACAGCAGTTATGATTGACTGCTACAATCAAAAGCTGGGAGAGATTACTTTCCCAAACAGACCAGCCGCTTTTCCTAAGCTGGTTACTAAAGTAAAGAAGTGTAATACCGATGGAAAAGAAGTAGTTTATGGTCTTGAGAACGCCTACGGTTACGGCAGAGCCTTAGCGGTCTGGCTAATTGACAAGGGGTATCTGGTTAAGGATGTAAACACCGCTATCTCACATCGACAGGCAAAGCATCGAGGTGCTATGTACCGTAAGAGCGATAGTGACGATGCCAAAGCCATTGCTCTGGCGACACTAAATATGCTGGACAAACTTCCGGATGCCTGCCCCAATGATGCGTACTGGTCACTTGGTCAGTTGGTGCATCGTAGGGATAATATCATGAAGCAAAGGACGAGATTAGTCAACCAATTGCATGAGCAGTTGTGTATTGCCTATCCGTCATACAAGCAGTTTTTCAATGACATCAGTAGACCCACAGCACTGTATTTCTGGGAGCATTACCCATCCAGAAAGTATTTGAAGGGTAAGTCTGTGGAAGATTTGCGAGCAGAACTTGTTCCTGTCAGTCATAACAAATGCTCCACTAAAACCTGTGAGAAAATCTTGGATGCAGTAGCCAGTGATAAGGTTAAAAACAATGCTTATCAAGATGCCAGAGATATGGTGACACTTAGTATTGTCAGTGATTTACAGCACTATGATAGCCAGCTTACGGAAGTAGACAAGATGCTGGAACAGATGTATAAGATGCTGGGCTGCACACTTACAACCATTCCTGGTGTAAATGTTATCACAGCAGTGAAGATTCTTGCTGAAATCGGTGATATCAAACGCTTTAGTAATGCCAATAAACTGGCACAGTTTGCCGGAATTGCACCGCTTCATTTATCCTCCAGCGGTAAGGGGAAGGATGTAGCTACCAAGCAGGGTAACAGACGACTGCAGGCAACCATTTATTTCCTTGCAATCCAGATGGTGCAGGTATCCTCAAAGGGTACACCGAGAAATTCGGTGGTACGGGCATACTACGAGAAACGTAAGGCAGAGGGGAAAACCAGCCAACAGGCTTTGATTTGTATTTCAAGACGGTTAATCAGTGTTATTTACGGAATGTTAAAGAACGGTACGGAGTACCGTATGCCGGTAGTGGAAAACGCTGGCGAAAAGTTGTAGAGCAAATGGCAAATATATGGTAAACTTTTAAGCAGATGCAAGAGTCGGCTTTGGGAAGTGTATTCATTTTTCGGGGTAGGAGCATCGGCTTGGATAATTATAAGAGTAAAGAGTCTTTGTCAAGAGTGGTAGTAAAACAGATGTTACTACAGGACTTGGATATGATGCAGGAGATACTCCAGTAAGAATAGATGGTGATTGGACTGAAAATGATATGAAACAAGCATTGTTAGGACATTCACCTAGAGGTTTAGGAAGTCCCGATATTCATCATGGTGGACAGATGCCAGGAGGTGCCCTGCATGAAGTACTACCAGGACAACACAGAAATAATCCAGCACTACACCCAAATACATACAACCAAGGCGTAACTCCTGAAATGAGAATGGAAGACAGGCAATTACATTGGTGGTATCGAGCAAGAGAACAGGGAGCAGATGAATTACTACCAGACTGGATATATGACTAGAGAGGATAAAATATGGACAGAATTAGTTTTCAAAACAAGGTTAGGGAGATGTCAGAAAAGAAACCCAGATTATTTGCCTTGGAGTCAGATGCCAAAGTAGATATTGAAAAGATTGAAGATGTCGAAAAATATTACGACATAATACTGCCAGACTCTTATAAAGATTTTGCAAGCCAATATGGAGGAGGATATTTTGGATTTATAGTAGTGTATTCATGTGACTGCAATGGCATGTTTTACATCAAGGATAATGTATTAAAAGAATGGGTTATAGAGAAGTCTTTTTTTCCAGTTGTCGATTTAGAAACAGGAGATTTCCTGGGATTTGAAATAGATGCTGGAATATGCAAAAGCAAAGTTACTTTGTATTCACATGAGGAAGAAGCATTACAGGGAATGCAAATGGATTTTTATGAGGCTTTATTAAAATATGGTTTAAAATGTGATGAATAAAATGTAATAATTTTGTAATATTTCTCTTGACGATCCAAAATCGCTCATGTTACAATGGCACTCAACAGGGGGTATAAGAGGGATGAAAAATCCCCTTAATTCCTAAATGGAAACAATCGAGGATGTTCTAATGGCGACAACCGTCATGGAGCATTCTCGATTTTTCTGTTATATGGCAAAACAAATAGAGTCTCATAAAGGCATAACAAATATCCGAACAGTAGAGAAAGTTATGCCACAACAGATTTCTTCCAACGGCTTTGCCGGTGGGTGTTTCCTGACTTATGCTGTCTTTGGCGGCATAAGCCCTTTAACCTGCACTATTTTCGACCCTACTTATTTTGGCAGTATCTTAAGAAATCATGTCTTTCACATTTCCCCAGCAAGGCTCAAATCTTCCATTATGGGTAACTACCTCGACTTCGCTCTTAAAATCGCACACAGGGGCAACACAGGCTCTCACAGGGGCAAGAGAAAGTTGGGTTGTGTGTCAGAAAAGTAAATTTGTGCATTATTACTTGTTTTTGTCTGTTTTGGTCTTTTGGCATAAAGCCAATTCTGCTTGTTTTTAGAGGTTTATATAAAAAATCTGCTCCAAAATCAAAAAATCAACTTGCAACCTCTTTTGTTCAGAGTTAACATCACACACCACGAAGGAGATTTCTTCTGCTTCGTGTCCTGTGTTCTGCAGGATGCATCCATCTCCATGAAAGTCAGCGGTGTTCCTGTATGGAATACTTTGTGCCTGACCAGAAATGGATAGGCTATACCACTCTTGCACACTCGGTAGCTGAAAAGATGCGTAATTCCGAGAAAGATGCTTAACAGTTGAGATTGCCACTATTTTGCCAAACATTGAGATTGGGGTTGATTCTATGGTTAAAGAAAATTTTATTTATGTGGGTATCGATTTACATAAAGAAACCCACACAGCAGTTATGATTGACTGCTACAATCAAAAGCTGGGAGAGATTACTTTCCCAAACAGACCAGCCGATTTTCCTAAGCTGGTAACAAAGGTTAAAAAATGTAATACTGATGCAAAAGAAGTAGTCTATGGTCTGGAGAATGCTTATGGTTACGGCAGACCTTTAGCGGTGTGGCTGATTGATAAGGGGTATTTCGTAAAAGATGTAAATACAGCGATATCCCATCGTCAGGCGAAACACAGAGGAGCCATGTACCGTAAGAGTGACAGTGATGATGCAGGAGCCATTGCCCTTGCAACATTAAACATGCTTGATAAGCTTCCGGATGCCTGCCCCAATGATGCGTACTGGTCACTCGGTCAGTTGGTGCACCGCAGAGACAATATCATGAAACAGAGAACCAGACTGGTGAATCAGTTGCATGAACAGTTGTGCATTGCGTATACATCTTACAAGCAGTTTTTCAATGATATCAGCAGACCCACTGCGTTGTATTTCTGGGAGCATTACCCATCCAGAAAATATCTAAAGGGTAAGTCAGTGGAAGATTTGCGGGCGGAACTTGTTCCAGTCAGCCATAATAAATGTTCCACCAGGACCTGCGAAAAAATCTTGGATGCCATTGCCGGTGACAAAGTAAAAAATAATGCTTATCAAGATGCCAGAGATATGGTGACTCTTAGCATTGTCAGTGATTTACAGCATTATGACAAACAGCTTGCTGAAGTAGATAAAATGCTGGAACAGATGTATAAGATGCTTGGCTGCACGCTTACAACCATTCCCGGTGTAAATGTCATCACAGCAGTGAAGATTCTTGCAGAGATTGGTGATATCAAACGTTTCAGTAATGCCAATAAACTGGCACAGTTTGCCGGGATTGCACCACTTCATTTATCATCCAGCGGTAAGGGGAAAGATTTAGCCACCAAGCAAGGTAACAGACGATTGCAGGCAACCATTTATTTCCTTGCGATTCAGATGGTGCAGATATCTTCTAAGGGTACACCACGAAATCCCGTGGTGCGAGCATACTATGAGAAACGTAAAGCAGAAGGAAAAACCAGCCAACAGGCACTGATTTGTATATCAAGACGATTAATCAGTATAATTTATGGAATGTTGAAAAGCGGTACGGAGTATCGTATGCCAGTCATGGAAAATACTGGCGAAACTGTATAGTGAAAATGGCAAATATGTGATAAAATTTTAAGCAGATGTAAAGGTCGGTTTTGGAGAGTTTACTCTTTTTTCGATAGTGGATCATCGGCTTGGATTATTATAAGGGTAAAGAGTTTATGTCAAGAATGGTAGAAATACTAGTGCAGGAGAATATGCGGCACCAAGTGGAGGTGGCGGAATAACTTCAACAATTAAAGAAAATGGCAAAACTGTAAACTTTGGGCATGGAGGTAGACATCTAGAAGAAACTGATCTAAATGTTGATGCAGTAAATCAAGCATTGGCAACAGAAGTTTCTACATTGAATTTGAGAACAGGGCAGTTTCATAAGGGGCGAATTATCGTAGACGGGATTACCATAGAGTATACTTCTTATGGTGTTGCTGAGGGAATTATTAACGTAGGAACTTATTATCCGTTGCAGTAATATAATAATGAAAATGGGAGGGATTGAAATCTATCGAAATATATATATAAAAGAGCAACAATGGATTAATAGATTAATGGATGTTGAATTTCGCGGCAGAGATATTTTGCTTAAACAGTTCTCAAAAGCAAAAATTATTTATAAGCAAGAGTACGCCTTTATTTCTTTAAAATTTAAAATTGAAGGAGAAATTGAACCGTATCCATATCTTGTTAGAGTTCCTGTAGAGATGAGAGCGTTTCAAACTTCAACAGCACCAATTGTATTTTTGTTACATGTTGTTAATGGAGTTATAGATGAATTAGAGATTATTACAGCAGATTTAACGCAGATCGATGCAGATAGCATTAAATTGGAAAAAGTTGAGTATGAAGTAAATCAAGAAGTTGTTGTTAAAAAGTGAATTATCATGTTCTCAAAGTCCTAATAACTTAATTTTTTTCTGTTAATTAACCATCATGGCTGTTGCAAAGCAATTAAGAATCCATGCTGTTAATTAATAGACACTTGACAAAATATTATACTGATGTAACGCACTCTTAGTAACAGAATGTTGCGAAAGGGTGCGTTTTTTTGAGGACAATTACAGCACCTACGTGTCTATACGTTCGAGTATGACCTTATGGGTAACCGTACCTACATGGAGAAAACTTTGAACGGGACGGTTGTGGAGTGGCACAGATATGAGTATAATGAGAGTAACCAGCTGATCTCTGAAAAGCTCTACAATGGCAAGAAGACCACCAGCCTTGCCTACACCTATGATGCAGATGGCAACCGGGGTATTCTTACTGAACTATAATCTCCATACCGATGACGACTGGAAGGGCAATTCCGGCAACGGCAACGGGAACAACAAGGACAATTCCGGCAGCGGAAACAACGGCAAGGAAAAGAATTACGAACTGATCGAGTACTTAAACGACGTCAACCGTGAGCATGCAGAGGTACTGGTCGAGC
>OGFY01000343.1_pt1 | contig 47284 bp, 38 predicted proteins | sample 1570951 | NCBI WGS metagenome assembly OGFY01 (sample SAMEA2581942, study PRJEB24529) | metagenome | biome: Human gut stool | place: China | collected 2011
GCATATCGTTCCATTTTCCTTTACGAATAAAGAGGAAGATATCAAGCGGGATCAGGTATCCTGCTGGCTTTGTTATACAAATGAGGAGACACATGAGATAATTCGTGAGAATATCAACCGTTCTCCATTGTTTTCCGGTGTGATTGAGGGTACAGGACCAAGATACTGTCCTTCAATCGAAGACAAGGTTATGAAGTTTCCGGATAAGACGAGACATCAGATTTTTATAGAGCCGGAGGGTGAATTTACAAATGAGATGTATATGGGCGGAATGTCCAGTTCTCTTCCGGAGGATGTTCAGTATAAGATGATACGGAGCATGAAAGGACTTGAGAATGTCAGGATTGTAAGAAATGCTTATGCGATCGAGTATGATTGTATCAGTGCGATCAATTTGAAACATTCACTGGAATTTAAGAATGTGGAAGGTTTATTTGGCGCAGGTCAGTTAAATGGAAGCTCCGGTTATGAGGAAGCAGCAGCGCAGGGTCTTATGGCAGGTATCAATGCAGCCAGAAAGGTACTTGGAAAGGAGCCTGTTGTATTGGATCGTTCACAGGCTTATATCGGTGTATTGATCGATGATCTGGTTACAAAGGAGACAAAAGAACCATACCGTATGATGACTTCCAGAGCAGAATATCGTCTGCTGTTAAGACAGGATAATGCGGATCTTCGACTGACCGATATCGGTCATGAAATCGGTCTGATCGACGATGAGAGATATGAGAAATTCTGTCAGAAACGTACAATGATCGAAGAAGAAACAAAGCGTTTAAAAGAAACGATGGTTGGCGGAAACAGTAAGATTCAGGAATTCTTACGTTCTATGGAGACAACGGAGTTAAAGACAGCAGTAAGTCTTGCAGAGTTGATCCGCAGACCGGAGCTTTCTTATGAGAAAATTGTACCGATTGATCCGGACAGACATCCGTTGCCTGCGGATGTGATCGAACAGATTGATATATCAATCAAGTATGAAGGATATATCAAGAGACAGACAGAACAGGTACATCAGTTTAAAAAGATGGAAAAGAGGATGATCCCGGCTGATCTGAATTATGATGATGTATCGAATCTTCGAAAAGAAGCCAGACAGAAGTTAAAGGATATCAAGCCGGAAAATATCGGTCAGGCATCCAGAATCTCCGGTGTATCACCGGCAGATATATCTGTGCTGCTGGTTTATCTGAAGATGAAGCAGCATGACGGAGAGCCTGAAATTAAATAATAGAAGGGATATCACAATATGGATCGACTAAGTGAATTAGCAAAGAAGATAGATATTGAATTAAATGATCATCAGTTAGAGCAGTTTCAGAGATATTATGAGCTTTTGGTAGAGTGGAATAAGGTTATGAATCTGACAGCCATCACAGAGAAGGAAGATGTCATTATAAAGCATTTTGCAGATAGTCTTCTGCTTGCAAAATATAAAAAGCTGGATGAATCTTTATCAGTCATAGATGTAGGGACCGGAGCAGGATTTCCCGGAATACCGCTTAAAATCGCTTTTCCGGGTTTAAAGGTAACATTAATGGATTCCCTGAATAAGCGTGTAAAGTTCTTAAATGAGGTTATCCGGACACTTGAGATGGACGATATAGAAGCTATTCACAGCAGAGCTGAGGATGGTGGAAGAAATGCACAGTATCGTGAGAAGTATGATCTTGCGGTATCAAGAGCGGTTGCAAATTTATCCTCTTTATCAGAGTTTTGTATGCCATTTGTTAAGACAGGTGGATATTTTATTCCATATAAGGCATCCGGACTGGATGAAGAGATACATGCAGGAAAAAAGGCGATTCGTATCCTTGGAGGACAGGTAGAGAATATCTTTCATACAACGATACCTGATACGGATATGGAGCGTTGCTTTGTATTTGTAAAGAAGATGGCAGCAACACCGGAGGAGTATCCAAGAAAAGCAGGAACAGCGACAAAGAAGCCTCTTGGAATGAAGGAAAAATAAAAAAGTATAGTAGAAATGAAAAATATATATAATATCAATGAAAGACATTATATAAAAATGGAGCAGGTATTTGTAAACCTGCTCCATTTTTATTAGGAAAATATACAGAAAAATGATCTGTTCGTTTTATTATCAAATGTTAGAATATTATCTTGTAGCACGAGTGTGCCGTTTTTCTTTACGTCTCTCTCGAATTTCTGTCTGTTTTTGTTTGATAGCTTCAACACCGTTTTTATCTATTGGTTTAATTGTTTTAACAACATAGTATTTTCCGTTATCAAGTGGTTTAAATTTTATCTTTCCACTGAAATAACCATGGTGCCAGCATTTCCCTGCACAGATGTAAGAAGACGGACTGTTTGAAAACCATTCAAGCCTCTTATTGATCTTCTTGTTACATTTGTAGCATCTTATACAGGCAATATCTTTATCGTCCATTGCTTCCTGCTTGCTTGAAAATTCTCTTGTAATGTATTCATACTGATTATTATGTATGGCTACAATTTCCTCTTCCTTTTTTGTAGGATGAATATACAGATCGAAGCTGTATAAATCTTTCAAATTTCTTGGATGCATCTCTTTTAAAACAAGAGCGGTATATCTGGCATCGTTTACAGCAGAATGAAAAGGTTCATCTTCCGGTATATTAAAATCTGCAACTGCTTTTTCCAGTTTACTGACGGTAGAACCGGTTGGGTCGACCATGTTTGCATATATCTGCTGAAGATTTAAAAATTTCAAAGGACGAGGAAGCTTGTCCATATAGTAGAAAGCCATATTTGTCTGTAATTCGGTAAGATCCATGGGACCCCAGGTACAGAAGATATAATCTTTACCGCACCATTCCAGAAATTCCGTACAGACTTCTTTAAATCCTCTTCCTTTTGCCAGATCCGTTTCATCATAATTTAAAATGGTTCTGATTTTTGAATGTAATTTTTTATAGATCCGGGGTTTTATCAAACTGGAGTATTCATCAATGATGCGATAGTTCTTATCTACTTTAACCGCACCGATTTCGATTATTTCAAACGGCATTCGGGGATGTTCTCCGATATGACCGGAATAACTTTGATTCCACTCAAGATCCATTACGATATAGTTCATGTGTATTGATCCTTTGATTTGTTATATGAAAATAACTGTCGTATACTTTCAAATTAATTTATATGCACTAAAATGCACCTGGCGGGATTCGAACCCACGGCCTTCCGCTTAGGAGGCGGACGCTCTATCCTGCTGAGCTACAAATGCAGAAGGGGAAAATATATAATAAACCCAACATTACTATGATACCCAAGAATGTAAGAAATGTCAATTTCTTAAAAAATAACATTTCCCTGGAGCCAGATTTCGCCTTTGAACCGGCGACCTGGAGCAGGTGTACCGAGCAGATCTTTTTCATTGATCGCTATAGCCATCAGCATTTCATTTGTTTCCACATTCAGAAGGTATACAGGTTCCTTTGTATAATCATTTTCGCACAGGCTGCAGTCCAGAATATTTCCTATGATAGAATAATGTTCTGTTTCAATGCCATATGGCATGAAATTCGTTTCTACGATAGAAAGGATATCTTCGTAATGTGCACGGCGACTTACCTGTGTATAGATATCCATATCATCTAATGTAAGGCTTTCCATGGCGGAACGGTCTCCTTGTCTGGCAGCTTCGATCAGTTTGTTTCGATTAACAGAGGAACATTTATGTTCTCTGTTTGCAGGTGGAAGCTGTTCAATATCAAGAATAACTTTACCGCTTGTTGACAGTCCGGACATATAAGCCTTAGTGATCAGATGGTTGGAATAGTTCATCCATTTTGTATTTGCATAATCAGAAATATTTGTCAGAAAGAAGATGAGTGTCATGCCCAGATTATAGTCTTCACAGACACCGGCATAGGATTCTTTATCACCATGTTTTTCTATATAGATCCGTTCCTGATTCATAATGAAAGAACTGCGGACATAGGGAAAATAGTATTCAAATGAAATGGTATTATCGATGTCCATTTCTCCGACAAGAGAGATACCGAAGTGTTTTCCAAAGTCCTTATTTAATTGAACCAGACGGGTGTCTGCATCAACAGTTACAATGTTTTTTGTTGTTGGGTTGGCAATGATCTCCTTTGTGATCGGAGTTAACTGCCGTCTGTTTTTAATGTCGGAAAATCCAATGGAACGTAAATAACTGTGCACACAGACACCTCCTTTCTGATTCTTAACTTATTTTACTATGGTCAAAAAAGTATATTTAATTAATAAATATGAAATTAAGCTTCAATCTTATCTTTTCCACCCATGTATGGACGGAGTGCTTTCGGAATTCTTACAGAGCCGTCTGCCTGAAGATTATTCTCAAGGAAAGCAATCAGCATTCTAGGGGGAGCAACAACTGTGTTGTTTAATGTATGAGCGAAGTAGCTTCCGTTCTCTCCTTTGATACGGATACCAAGTCTTCTTGCCTGAGCATCTCCTAAGTTAGAGCAGCTTCCTACCTCGAAGTATTTCTGCTGTCTTGGTGACCATGCTTCTACATCCAGTGATTTAACCTTCAGATCTGCGAGATCACCGGAGCAGCATTCCAGTGTACGTACAGGAATATCAAGTGAACGGAAGAGATCAACGGTGTTCTGCCATAATTTATCAAACCACATTTTGCTTTCTTCCGGTTTGCAGACAACGATCATTTCCTGTTTCTCAAACTGATGAATACGGTATACACCACGTTCCTCAATACCATGAGCACCTTTTTCTTTTCTGAAACAAGGCGAATAGCTTGTAAGTGTCTTTGGAAGTTCTTCTTCCGGAATGATCTGATCGATGAATTTACCGATCATGGAATGTTCAGATGTACCGATCAGGTAAAGGTCTTCGCCTTCAATCTTGTACATCATGGCATCCATTTCTGCAAAGCTCATAACACCAGTAACGACGTTACTTCGGATCATGAAAGGAGGAACACAATAGGTAAATCCTCTGTCAATCATGAAATCTCTTGCGTAAGAGATAACAGCAGAATGAAGTCTTGCGATATCACCCATCAGATAGTAGAAACCATTTCCTGCTACACGTCTTGCTGAATCAAGATCCAGTCCATGAAGATGTTCCATGATCTCTGAGTGATATGGAATCTCAAAATCAGGAACAACCGGCTCACCAAAACGTTCAATTTCTACGTTTTCGGAATCATCTTTACCAATAGGAACAGATGGATCAATGATATTTGGAATTACCATCATGATCTCTTTTACTTTTGCCTGAAGTTCAGTTTCTTTTTCCTGTAATTCAGATAAGCGTTCTGCCTGTTCTGTTACCTGTTTTTTTACTTCTTCAGCTTCTTCTTTTTTGCCCTGTGCCATTAATGCACCGATTTGTTTGGAGAGCTTATTACGATTCGCTCTCAGATCGTCAGCCTCCTGCTGAGTTGCTCTTGCCTGGGCATCAAGTTCAATTACTTCATCAACAAGTGGAAGTTTGCTGTCCTGAAATTTGTTCTTAATGTTCTGTTTTACTACATCTGGATTCTCTCTTAAAAATTTAATGTCTATCATTTTTTGATATTCCTCCTGGTTCATATGGAATAAGGTTGTTTATACTTATTCTCACATGCTTTTATATTTTTTGACTATAGTCAATTATAATTATTTTTAATTATATTCAATTGTTTTTAATCATTTTCAATTATAATTAATTGTATTTAATTGTTTTAAATCATATTTAATTATATTTAATTGTTTTTTATTATGATTTATTATTCTTCTTCCATAATATCAGCAATCTCTTCATCAAGCGTTTTTGCACGTTCAATGGCTTCTTTTTCTTCATCAGAAAGAGCTACATAGGATTCACCTTTGATCAATTCTTTTGCATAAGCGAAGCATCCCTCTCTGGAATGCATACAATTTAAAACTACACCATTGTTACGACTGTCTAGAAATGCAACTGCGAAGCTTAGACTTCCGCCCATTCCCTCAAATGCATCATATTTGACTAATCCGATTTTGCTGATACATGCTGCAAGTGTTTCCTGGATCTCTTTGTGTTCTTTTGTAAGCCGCTTGGAATTGTTCTTCACAGCATCCATTTCAGCAAATCGATCCAATATAATTTCTTCCATATCACCTGCCGTTTTACCACTTAAAAGGCGTTTGATATCTTTATTTCTTTTCTTTATATTCGCCATAAGATAGAATACAAGTCCAAATAAAACGATGACGAGTACAAGAAGTATGATTAAAATAATGGCAGGGTCAATACCAATCTTATCTAGTAAAGAACTGTTCATTCTGATATTTCCTTTCCAATTATTCTCTGTGAATAGAATATAACATCTCTGTTATTCTTTCCAATTCTTCCTGAGAATAATAATTTATTTCAATTTTTCCTTTATCATTGTTTTTTGATTTGATTTCAATCTTTGCACCCAAAATATTTTTCAGACGGCTTTCAATATCATTGTAGAAGATAGAAAGATCTTTTGTGTCCACATTATTCTGTTTTGGTTCTTTTGGTGCACTAAGTAGTTTCTTGACATAGATTTCTGTATCACGAACACTTAATTTATTATCAAATATAAAGTTTGCAGCTTCTGTCTGTAGAGCAGCATCCTCAATCGGAATTAACGCTCTGGCGTGTCCGGTTGTCAGCTTGTCTTCTATGATCATTTGACGAACTTCATCACATAATTTCAGAAGTCGAAGAGAGTTTGCAATCGTTGAACGATTCTTTGAAACCTTTTCAGCTACTTCTTCCTGTGTAAGACTATATTCGTTGATAAGACTTTCATATGCCATTGCTTCTTCAATCGGATTCAGGTCCTCACGCTGAATATTTTCTATGAGAGAGATCTCCATAATTTCACGGTCTGTGTATTCTCGGATTACAACAGGTATTTCCTTTATTCCGGCCATCCTGGCAGCACGCCATCTTCTTTCACCGGCAATAATCTCATAGAATTTTCCTTTTTTTGTTCCAATAAGAGGTTCTAACCCTCAGTATTGTTTGATAGAATCAGCCAGTTCCTGTAAAGCATCTTCATCAAATTGCTTTCTTGGCTGTGATTGGTTTGGTTCAATCTGTGTTATTTTAATTTTCTGTTCTACTTCTTTTACAACTTCCTTCACAACTTCTTTTGTGACAGTTTTTGTTGTCCCACTGGAAGCAGATTTTGATTTACTCTTTGGTGGATCATTTGTAGGAATTAACTGATCCAGACCTCTGCCTAAGCCTTTTTTTACAGGCATTTTATTTCCTCCTGTGAGTCATTTGATTTTTATTTGTAATAATCATTTGCTATGACTTCATCAGCCAGCATCATATAATGTTCAGCTCCGGCAGATCGTGGATCATATGCAATGATTGGCATTCCATAGCTTGGGGATTCAGCCAGACGAACATTTCTTGGAATAATAGTGTTGTAAATATGCTGATTCAGATTTTGTTTTACATTATCTACAACCTGCATTGACAGATTGGTACGGGAATCGTACATGGTAAATACAATCCCTTCAATCGTAAGTAGTCTGTTTAATTGTTTCCGTATCAGATTAACGGTGTAAATTAACTGGGATAATCCATCTAATGCAAAGAACTCACATTGAATTGGAACTAATACAGTATTGGCTGCTGTTAAGGCATTTACTGTTAACATTCCAAGAGCAGGAGGGCAGTCAATGATAATATAATCAAATTTACGTCTTACATTCTTGATATGGTTTTTAAGAATATACTGTGGATCTTCCACTGTAACAAATTCTACTTCTGCACCTGCAAGCTCTCTGCTGGCTGGGAGAAGATTCAGTCCTTTGATATCAGGGTAAACGTCGATAAGCATACATTCGCCTAAATTGCAGTCACCGTTTAACATATCATAAACACTGTACTCAAGGGAATTCTTATCAACTCCAAGTCCACTGGTCATATTTCCCTGTGGATCCATGTCAATTGCTAAGACTTTCTTTCCTTTTTTTGCAAGACATGCCGCAAGATTGATTGCAGTTGTAGTTTTTCCTACGCCACCCTTCTGGTTGGCTATTGCGATAATTCTTCCCACTTGATATTCTCCTTTTTATGTTTCACGTGAAACATTCTATATTTCCAATAATTGTTTTCTCTACATATGTGAACATACATATTATATAATATAATTAAGTGATTATTAGCTAAAGAAGACATGTAGCTGTTTTCTATATCTTTTATTCATATAATATATATGATTTTCATAATATGTAATTTTATTGTATTATGCCAACAGATTAAATGTTTGTTTATTGATTCCGTGTTCCATTATATCACTATAATAGGATTAATGAAATGAAAATATCTCTATATATTACAAATCCCGTTACACTAATTATTGAATAATCAGTAGAACGGGAATTTTGTAATAGTCTAATAAAAAAGGAAAGATGTGACGTAACATAATATAGCGGCTCCGGAAAGAGCAATTTAAAAAAAGGGGGGGATTAAATTTTGCTATATCATGTGTAGTCACATCAATCTTATCGAAACGTAGACTGCGTCTTCGATGCTCTTATTATAACACCATTGTGTAGAAATATCTACTATTATTTTGAAAAATGTTGAAAAATTTACAAGGAATGTTTCACATGAAACAATAAGTTATTAATTAAGATTATGTTTCACGTGAAACATAAAAACAGGATTGCCCCTTTAGATTAAGACAATCCTGTTTTATGTGTGTGACATATCAAGATTATAATATCATCATTTGCTCTAAAAACTTGGAAACTTCCACCCATGCCTTTTTGGACTCCGGCATAAGAGTCATACCCATTTGAAATACATGGAACATATTCTCGTAGATCGATAGGCGAACTTTTACACCTTGTGACTTGGCTTTTTCAGCAACCAGAACAGAATCGGATAAAAGCATTTCATTTGATCCAACTTGAATCAGCATTGGAGGAAAACCGGTGAAATCTCCAAACAATGGTGAAATATATGGATCTGTCAGATCGTGATTTCCGGGATATACACTGTTATAAATCAGACTTTCATTTGTATTGCCAAAGAGTGGATCAATCTCAAAGTTTTCTGTATAGGATGATCCGCTTGCAGTCAGATCTGTCCATGGTGACATAGCTACGATTCCGGCAGGAAGAATACGGTCACGATCTGTAAGATAATGGCAGAGAGCCATAGCCAGTCCGCCACCTGCAGAATCACCACCCAGAATAATATGGTTTTCCGAGTATCCATGATTTAGCAGCCAATCATATGCATATAAAGCATCATTTAATGCTGCAGGATATGGATTTTCAGGAGCAACCCGATAGTCAATGGATAAGACGGATGCACCTTTTCCAAGTTCCGAATATAATCCGGCAAACATACGATACTGTGTTTTAAAAGCTCCAACATAACCACCACCATGAAATTGCAGGACAACATATGGATTATGAGAATTTTTCCACTTTAACAGCTCCATTTTGAAATTTTTGGTTTCAATCAATTCACTGGTGAAGTGATCGGGATATTTGTATGTTTTATCAATGTCGCTTTTGGAACGATTGTTATTTCTGATCTGCGTAAGAAGATTATTGCTGTTAAAATCAGCGACCAGTTCACATACAAGCTTTGCCTGTTTGCTCATTCCTGAAGTATCAGGAGGGGTAGAAGAACCAGAGGTTAATTTATCTAAAAGTGCCATTTAATAAAATCTCTCTTTCTAAATTTAGTTAATAGTAAGCAGTGCACAACGAAAAATAATTGCTGGCACTGCTTTTTACTATAAGATAATTTGTAATTAAAAAAATTATATTTGTAGTATTATCTGTGATGTCATTTATAAAATAATATCATGCCTGAAATATAATTCTTAATTCTATACATGAAATCTGCGTTTTAGTTCTGTTGTTGCAGGTCGATCTCCGAACACCAGTGTACCACCGAGCAACAGAGCACTCATAATATCTGCAATGATCATAAAGAAATCATGTTTAAAGAACTTTCCGGTAAGCATAAGTATTGTCAGGATCACACAGATAATAATGATATATATCTGTAATAAAATATAGGATTGCCAGTTTGATGTATTAATAATCATCAATACAAGAATTGCAATGTCGAGCATTGCAATAACACAAGGTATTGCAAAGTCGATTGACCATCCGGTATATCCAAGGATATAATCAATCAATATAAGAACCGGCATGATAAAAATTGCCTGTACCAGCATTTTCTTTCGATGACTCTTATTGTGCCTGAATGAATAGATCAGTGAGAAACAGGCATACGCAAGTCCGATTCCACAAAGAGCTGACCATTTGACCTTTGAATATGTCAGGTAGTTGATCAGGATCAGAATTCCTTCTACAACAATACTGCAAAAAATTGTCAGTTTGATAACAAATCGCATACGACGCATTGCAGGCGTGATGTCCGGATACATAACAGATTTTGACTTTTCACCAGTTTCTTGACTATGGTCAAGAAAGTCTTTTTCACTTTCCGGATCTTTCACCGGATCATATTCCAGAACTCCGTTACATAAAGGGCATGAAAGGGAGTGGTCCAGAACATCTATGTTACAACGTCTACATTTACTCATAATACACCCCGTTACTTTCTATCGATACATGAATTCCATCCCGAACCATCTGGCGGAAGAATTCTTTCTGTATAAATGTTTCACGAATGGCAGAACTGAAGGTGAAGACCAATGTATCTTTATAACTGATGACACTTCCTTTGATGAACTGTCCTTTGGACATCGACAGAACAACATGGAAGCGGTCAATATATTCCTTATACATATCATCAACGGATACAACTCCAAGGTTGGTGATCGTTGATGTATTTGCTTTTAACGAAGCTTTATAGATACGGCGCATGGCGATGCTCTTAAAGACACGCGGAACAGCACGTATGATAAAATTCACTTCATTGGAAACGTTATAGGATAACAGCTTCTCCAGATTTTCTTTATTGATCTGTTCCTTCAGACTATCTGCGATGATGTGCAGAACATCTTCAAATGTATAAGTATCCTTCTCCGGCTTGAAGTAAGCAGAGACAACGGCAAAGAAGTTCTTCGTTGTATTGGAATTAAAATATGGGCGAAGATTTACAGGAACAACGGTGCTGATCGGACGCTTGGAAGGCTGCCCTTTCAGGTATTCTTTGTAGATTGCCCATGTAAATGTTCCAAGCAGATACTGGTTGATGGTTACACCATATTTTGCTGCCGCCTGTTTGATCTCGGAAACCGGGATATAGCCGTGCAGGATAGCAAAATGATTAAAAGGCAGCTTTTCACCTTTTAAGATAACTGCTTTTTCCGTTTTATAGGAACGTTTGGCAGGTCTTATATAGTTCTTCTTGTAGCTGTCCTCGATATCCAACGAGGAATCTGCATTTAAGGTATTACCTGCTTTTTCAGCAAGTTCCGGGTATTTGTACCGGAGGTACTGATAAGTCAGTTCCTTCAGGAAAATAAGAGCACCATTTCCATCTGTTAAGACATGAAAGACTTCCAGATTGATCCGTTTCTGATAGTAGGTAACACGGAACAGATATTCATTATTTGTATAGGGATTGATATACAGACAAGGGTATGTGTCTTCTGGCATTACCCTTGGAGCAGGTCGTTCATTTGCTTCAAAGTAATACCAGAAGATCCCATTTTTTAGTTTGTGATTAAACACATCAAAAAATGGAAGAATCTTATCCAGTGCCTTTTGCAGGAGCTCTGCATCTATGTCTTCTGTCAATGTAACGGAAATACGATAAACGTTGCTTACATTTTCGCTTACAATGACAGGAAACAGGTTGGCAGTGTTATCGAGTTTATCCCATTTAATTGTCTTATTTAATCGTTTCGACATGAAAGATCACCTGATTTACATAGCTTCCGGTGCATTGATTCCGAGAAGCTCTAATGCATCGTGAAGAGTTTTCTTTGTAAGGTATGTCAGCATGACACGGGCATTCTTTACATTTTCCTCCGGTACGTTGATACGTGTGGAGTTATAGAATTTGTTAAATGCCTGAGCAACATCGACAGCGAATCTTGCAACAACAGATGGTTCGTATTTCTCTGCTGCATCCGATACAACCTTAGGGAAACGGCTGATCTCTTTTAAGAGATTCATAGCATCCGGTTCAGAGATCGTGCTGTAATCAACCGGCTTTGCAGGATCGAAATTCTCAGCAAGTCTTACAACGCTGGAGCATCTTGCATGTGTGTACTGAACATAAGGACCGGTCTCACCGTCAAAGTTTAATACCTTATCCCAGCTAAAGGATACATCCTTGATACGCTGGTTATAAAGGTCATTGAACAGAACAGAGCCAACGCCGACGATCTTGGCAACTTCTTCCTTATCAGGAAGGTTCGGGCTCTTTTCTGAGATGATTTCAAAACTCTTTTTAATTGCATCATGCAGAATATCTTCTGCATAGATGATATTTCCGCTTCTGGTTGAAAGCTTTGCACCCTCTAAGCTTACCAGTCCATAAGGAATGTGAACCAGAGAATCCTTTGCCCAGTCATTTCCAAGAAGCTCAACTACCTTGAATACCTGTGCAAAATGCAGCTTCTGTTCCTGTCCGGTTACATATAAGCATTTTGTGAAATGATAGGTATTCTTACGATAGAAAATAGCAGCCAGATCACGGGTTGCATAGATGGAGCTTCCATCTTTCTTTGTAACGATACATGGAGCCATATCATAGTCGGACAGATCTACGATCATAGCACCTTCGCTTTCCTTTAACAGGTTCGCATTTGTCAACTGGTCAACAACTTCCTGACATTTGTCACGATAGAAGCTTTCACCGAGATAATAATCAAAATCCATACCCAGAAGGTCATAGGTACGTTTGTATTCTACAAGGCTGATGTCCTTGAACCACTGCCAGATCGAGAGTGCTTCTTCATCCCCATGCTCCATCTTGCTGAACCATGCTCTTGCTTCATCTACAAGCTCCGGATTCTGGTCTGCTTCTTCATGGAACTTCACATAGAGACGCATAAGCTCGGCAACGCCATCTTTCTCAACTGCTTCCTTTGTTCCCCAGTTCTTATATGCAACGATCAGCTTACCAAACTGTGTACCCCAGTCACCTAAGTGGTTGATACGGATTACTTTATAGCCGAGTTTGGAATAGATCTTATAGAGGGAATTACCGATGATAGTAGTTCTGAGGTGTCCAACGTGGAAGTTCTTTGCTACGTTTGGCGAGGAGTAATCGATGCAGATAACCTTGTCTGCACCTTCATCGGAACCGCCGAAGTTGTCCTTTAATGCTGATTCGATCATGGTCTGGACAAAGATATTTTTCTTTACGAAGAAGTTCAGATATGCGCCCTGAACATCGATCTTATCGAGAAAATCAATATCACCAATAGCTTCTTTGATATCGGCTGCGATCAGGTTTGGTGCTTTGTGCATAGTCTTTGCCAGTCTGAAGCAAGGAAATGCATAGTCGCCAAGCTCCTGCTTTGGTGGTATCTCAATAAAAGTTGCAATTTCTTCAGCAGTCATGCCTTCTACATGATTTGCAATCAGATTTACGATTTTTTCTTTCATAATTAAGGTTGTCCTTTCAAATTCTTTCTTATATATTAAGGAAATGTCCTTATTTTTCTTTCATTTCATAATTAAGGGGGAGAACCCATAATCTACATTATTTCAATCGGGATAGAAAAACGGATATCTGTTCCACTGATGATATCACCTTCTATCTTAAGTTGTCCATTTAACAAATAAATAATCTCCTGAATGCGGTGAAGTCCACTGTTCCATGGAGAGGTGTGACTGTAATTCTCATCAATGCCGATGCCGTTATCATTGATATGTACCGATATCTGATCACTGTAGATCTGAATGTTGATACCAACACGATTTGCATTTGCATGCTTATATACATTGTCCAGACATTCACACAGTATACGGATCAGACTGATCGTGATAATTTCCGGAATCTCGATCGAAGCATCCGGACAGTCAATGTCAGATTCAATGACACATTCTGGATAAGCATCTTTGTATCGGAAAATGGTATCTTCTAATAAGGTTTCAATCGGTACAGTTGCATCAATGTCACCGGTAAGTCCCAAAAGGATAGCATTCAGAGAATCTTCCATGGATGCAGTTGAGTCGATGAGTTCATCAAGTGTGATCTTTGCCCGGTTGACATCCGACTTGATCAGCCATGACAGGGAATCCAGAGTATGTCTGGTTCGATCTAATTGCTCCAGAATATCGGTATGTAAGGATTGTACTAATTTATCCTGATCGTATTTTTTCAGACGAAGAATATTGAAGCCATGATTGATAACCGGAAGGTCTTCTTCAACCGGCTCTTTTTCCAATGCAACCGCTTCCTTTGTGAATTCTTCTGCCATTTCATCCAGAAAAGCATCCAGCTTTTTGGTTGCTGTATGAATGCGTGTGATCCTGCCCTTCAGCTCGTCGGCATCTGCCTGTAAGCAGTGGATCTTTGTTGTAAGAGCAGCATTAGAAGCGTTCAGCTCTTTTAATTCCTGTTCAATCTGTGCAGCTTTTTCTTCCTGCGTTGTTGTCGTTGTAGAAAATGGAGAAAAGACATTATGTCCGGCACTGTTTTTAAAGGAGTAGACCTCCAGTGTTTTCATAAGTTCATCAATTTTAATCTTTAATTCAAACTGTTCTGTTTTCAGAGCCTGGATCTGTTCCAGTTTCTCTACATACAGTTCGTTGAAGTAGTCCAGAATTTCCTGATTGGAATCCCGCACTGTTTTCAGATTTTCCGTTGTTGAAATATCCATGATATTCTCCATTCTCCTCTATATCTGTTAAGAGGTTTTGTTGTTTCTATTGTACCTTACTCGTCAAGGTCATTATCAAATGTTTCCTGAAGCTGTCGTCTGCGTTCTTCATATTGTTTTTTTCTTGCTGCCTGAAGCGCGCGTTGATGCTTTCTTGCTTTCTGTATATGGATCAGATAGGCCACAAACAATACGGCAAGAAGAAGCAGAACTGCAAGAATGATCCACAATGGATGGATCGACAGCTTCTTTTTTGCTGCAGAGGCTGCAACTGTTGCACCGGCTACATGTTCTGTGTTATTTGATGAAATCTGTTTCCCATCCGGGTTATAGCCGGTTACGGTAAGATCTGTTGTTCCTATCATATTTCCGCCATAGGAGAGAATCAGATGCCCCACGGTATAAGTATCTCCATCTTTTACCGGTTCTTTGTTATATTCGATACTGTAAGTTAATTTCTTAATATCATCATTTTTATTAAAATTCAGTTTATAGTCCTTATCAATCTGCAATGTAATATCAGAACCGGAATCAGTCTTGTAATAGGAGTTCAAATAATCAAGCGTCTGTGATGTCTGGGTGCTGTCAAAGGTATAGTCGGCCAGAGGTGTCTGGAGACTATAATTCCGGAAGCAATACTCATAGATGGCTTTGCTGTCAGTGTAGGTATTTGCTGCACCGTTACAGTTCATCAGAACGCAGATCAGTTCGGTATCACCTTTTTTACTCCAGGTAACAAGGGTATTTAATGCATCATTTGTATAACCGGTCTTACCGCCTTCGCAGTATTCATAGTAATATTTGCTGTCGGGATTTGTCATTTTACAGTGCTGCCAGAGCTGGCGTTCTTCCTCGCAAATATTTGTCGGTCCAATGACATGATTTCTGGTACCTGTTATTTTACGAAATTCATCGTGTTTCAGACAGGCTTTGGTTATTAATGCCATGTCATAACAGGTGGTATAATGGTTCTCATCCGGAAGACCATTTGCATTTACAAAATGAGTGCCAAGGCAGCCAAGCTTGACTGCACGTTCATTCATCATTTTAGCAAAATCTTCGATGCTCCCACCAGAGACAAATTCTCCGATGCCCCATGCAACTTCATTTGCGGCTTCCAGCATCATACCATAGAGGGCATCCTCCATAGAGATCTGTTCACCTTCATCCAGACCGATATGGCTGCTTCCTCGATCAATGCCGAAGACGGCATCGTGTGACATTGTTACAGTATCGGTCAGCTTTGTATTTTCAATGGCAAGTAAGAAGGTCATAATCTTCGTGATACTTGCCGGGTACTGTTTATCAAAAGCGTTTTTTTGATATAGAATATTCCCAGTATTTGCGTCCAGTACGATGGCATAGTTGGACGCAAGCTCCGGTGCTTTGCCCGGTTCATCAGGGTACTCGGTTGTAACTAAGTATTCAGTTGTTCCATCCTCATCTGTGCTGTTATCTGATCCTTCGTTTGTAGAGTCATCAGATGCCGTATTCGTAACTGTACTGTCTGGAAGAAACAAATGGTCTGTTCCGGCAGCAGAGGATGACGTGCTGTCTATATAGAAAACGCTCATGGTAAATAACAGAACAGTGGACAGGATAACGACAGGAATTGCATGTCTTGTCCTGTTTTTCTTCGGGTTCTTTCTTATCTTCATGAACGGTTATTCTCCAATGCTATTTCTTTGTTCGATATGCAACCAGCCGGTTGATCGGAGTACCAAGAGCAGAAAACTTTGCTTCGTATTCTGTCATGATATTTCCTTCGTTGTATTCGGAATGGTGCAGATCATATGTGTAGTTTTCAAGTGTCCATCCTGCTTCCGGAACCTGCTCTAAGGAGAAGTCAAATAATGGGCGGTTATCTGTCTTGAACATAACACGTCCGTCCGGCGCAAGGATATGATCGTAGTGTTCGAAAAAGTGAGTTGAAGTCAGTCGTCTCCTGGCATGGCGATCCTTTGGCCATGGATCAGAGAAGTTCAGGTAGATATTTGCTACTTCATTTTCTGCAAAGACATTCTCGATGTACTCAGCATCCATTCTTATAAAATAAAGATTGGTCATGTCTTCTTCCTGTTCACGTTTCTCGATGGCACGTACCAGAACACTGGAATATTTCTCGATGCCGAGATAGTTGATATCCGGATTCCGTCTGGCAAGCTCCATGATAAATTGTCCTTTTCCCATACCAATCTCGATGTGGATGGGATTTGTATTCCCAAAAAATTCGCTCCATTTGCCTTTCATGCTTTCTTCGTCGTGTACGACGTATTTGTTGTCGGCGATTGTCTCTCTGGAGCCTTTTACGTTTCTAAGTCTCACGAGGGTGTTCCTCCAAAATAATCTTAATTCGCAATGCCCACCATGTGGTCAATTCGCAATGCCTACCATGTGGTCAATTCGCAATGCCTACCATGTGGTCAATTCGCAATGCCCACCTCGCCTGACGGCTCGTTGTAGTGCTTCGCACTATAGAATTATATATATATAGAACTCGCCGTAAGCAAGCTTCCGCTCGTTCTACATATATATAATTCTGCATTGCTCATTGTTCCATTATATCAATATTAGGGTTTTAAAGTAAATAGCGGTGCTGTTTTTTTTATGTTTTTTCGTGGGTTTTGATGGTGATATCAGGAATTACCGGGAACTTATTCCGGTTTCTTCATATAATATGGTATAGGAGGCTTTTTTTGGTGGGGATGAGGTTTTTGTCCGTCAGAAGTTGGATGAAAAGCGGAGGTGTTTTTGTGAATGGGAGATCATAAATTTCAGAAAAAGGTGACTGCATGCTGTTACTGCAAAAAAGGATTTAACAAATGGTGTGTTTGTTTATACAGGGGATATGAGGAAGTGAAAAAAATTTTGAATCAGGATTGCTGCAAGAGAGAAAAGAAACCGCGCTGCTACAATAGAAGAAGGTAAAAATCAATAGGAAAAAAGTACAAAAATCTGCATAAAATCTATGCAAATAACCGATATTAAAAAAAGTTAAAATTTTTTGAAAAAAATGCTTGCATTTGGATAAACTATGTTATATAATCAATTTCGTTGTCGGCGAGATAACAAAATAAAAACGACTTCGGGCCGCTAGCTCATTTGGTAGAGCACCTGACTCTTAATCAGGGTGTGCGGGGTTCGAGCCCCCGGCGGCCCACTACAAAAGTCCTAATTTGGCAGATATTTGAAGCTGCTGGGTTGGGGCTTTTTTTCGGTATAAGAATATATATTTTTGATTCAGGTAGTTCTCTTTTTTTCAGGAATAATAACCGTTACGGAATAGATTCCATTTTCGTAATTGATCAGGCAAAATCCGCCGCAGGCTTCAGCAGAATTTTTTACATTCTTCAAACCATATCCATGAATAAAGTCCAGATTTTCTATATCTTCCGGTGGTTTTTCTCCAATAGGAAAATGGTAGGTATTTGTAATATAGATCGTAAAGGTATGTTCAATCGTCTGAATATTGATATTGATTTCTCCACTCTGTTCTTCCAGACAGGCATTTAGAGCATTATCCAGAAGATTTCCTAAAATAATCGTCATATGGTAATCGTCGCATGGGACCAGATTATTGTCGATCTTGAGTTTCGTTGTGAGCTTGATGTTGTGTCGGGCAGTACGGAGCATCAGATTGCTTATAAAGGCATCAATGACCAGATTTCCGGTATTGATGGTGCAGTATCTTGCTTCCAGATCGGACATCGTCTCTCTGGCATATGGAATGATACGATCATAGTGTTCTTCATTTACACAGGTTTCAATATAGAATAAATGCTTTTTGATATCATGCATAAAACCGCGGATATTTTTATAGGCATCTCCAAGCTGCTGGTATTTCTGTCGTTGATAGTTTACCTGCTCGGTAAGCTGATTTGTTTCCTGTGCAAGGGACTCTGCTTTTAATACACTTTGGAGCAGAATGTAATTTACAATGTTGATAATAAGCAGAAATATAACCAGGATCAGATAAGTGTTTGGTTCGGTTTTATTCAAACTGAAAAAGGTAGGAAGTAATACAAGTGTGCAGGAAAGTAATGGGATGATCAATAGTAAAATGCTATATTTTTTAGATTTGATTCCAGCCTTTTGCTTTCGAATGACATGAAGAATCATAATGATAAGCAGAATTAATAAATCACTAACAAGAGAAATAGATGTGAATACGATCTCAGGTAAGGAATCAAATTGTATGGTTATATCTGTAAAATGTGAAATAATATAATATGCCATTTCTTCGCAGATGGAAATTATTATAGAATAACTTAAAGTGACAGAAATTCTATAAATAATTCCGGAAGTAAAAAATAAAGAGAGACATAAATTCATAATATTTGTAAGCATTGTCCTTGTAGCAGATGCCCAATATGAAACATTTCCTACCAGTGGATATGAAATTATCCAGAAGATAGAGTCAGCTATTATAAAGGCAAATAAAATATAATATGGATTGTAATCTCTTTTTTTCTTTTCAAACATAGTTTGAAAAAAGATATATAATAATGAATTATCAAATATAAAACTAAGCACGCTTATTAGAACTATCATGTTTGATATCCTCTTCTTTCTATTTTAAAACGTGAATAATACGGTTGGCATAAAGTTGCTGTAAAGTTGTTACTTTTCTTCTGCTTATAGGAATCAAAGTCCCATTAGCTATTACAATATTTGAAGGTTGAATTGTTTGAATATGCCGTATATTTACCAGATATCCACGGTAAGGAGAACAAAAATCATGATCAGATAAGCGATTTTCCCAATCCTGAATCGTTCCTTCTCCTGTTAATATGGCATCAATTAAATGGTATTCCAGATATCGTTTTTCTCCTTTAACAGCCTGAATATATAAGATATTGTTCACAGATATCAAATGTTCTTTTCCATGTGAGTCAATTACAATTTTAGTTATATGAGAATGTTTATATCGACGGATGATATCGGAAAGTAGTTTTTCTATTCTTGTATAACTAACAGGTTTTGTAAGGAACTGAAAAGGCTGTACATCAAAACTTTCCTGCATGTATTGTGGATAGGATGTTACAAAGACAATGAAAACATCATCATATAATTCATCACGTAGATATCGGGCGATCATCATACCATTAATTTCAGGCATTTCGATATCAAGCAGTAAAATGTGAAATGGCTGCTCCTTTTGTGCCTGCAGAAGGGCTGCCCCAGAACGGAAGGATTCGATTTTAAATTCAATATTATAAGATGCCATATAATGTTTAATGTGTTTTTCCAAATGAATAATGTCTGTTTGTGTGTCATCACAGATGCCGATTCGTAATATCATAAATTCCTCCTGTTTTTCCAGATGCCAATATATACACTTATTACACCCTCGACCATACACAGCATAATAATTCCGCAATAGGTGATCTGGTGATGTAGATATAGAAAACCTGTTAAGATTGTTAAAATGAAACAGGTTATCAGGCATCGGTGAAATAATTTCTTTTTCTGATGTTCAGATAAACGCTTGTTTTTTGTATCTACTGGTGCAACCGGAAGTATCATACACCAGGTGAGCAGATATAGGATAAATATCCAGACAGGCTTTATATGTTTAAGAATAAGCGAACAAGAAAAAATAGTTATAAGATAAATTCCATAGGATAGTATGGTACAGCCAAGTCTGGTATTTGCATGAAATCCACCTGCGAAGTGGCGGAGAGGAATGGTGACCAGAAGATAGCAGAGCGTTAGGTCGAGGCGGTGTACGAGTAAACCGATAATAAGAACAACTATATCATATAGTAGGGCTTCAATCAGATAATCAAACAGATAAGCATAGATTGCCTGTTGTTCTTTTGATATCTGTCCATCTTCGGTTAAGGTATCTGCCAGATATGTTCCAAGTTGTTTCATGTGTATTGTCCCCCTTTTTATAGATAAAGCCAGTATAACATGATTTAAAAAAAAGTGCATTTTTTTGGAGTGAACGGTCGAAATTAGGGAGCAAATGGTATAACTACTACCGTTCACTCCTTAATTTCGACCACTCACTCCCAAATCGACACAATTTGCAAATAATATGCTAGAATATAACTACGGTTTGGATTTTAGCCGTGATAAACAAAGGCTAAATAATAAGAAAGGGGGAGATGCTTATGAAGAAGGCAATAGCCAGACTAATCTGTAAGTTTGGAACACAGCTTTGTGCTGTGGCTATGGTCATTGCACCACTGGTATCTGATGTATGTAAGAATAAGTATTATCAGGCAGAAGAACCAGAAGGATTAGATGCATTTGCAGATAGTCAGAGATTCAAATTGAGGGGATAAAAGCAGAAAGCGATTCTTCAAATAATGAAGCACGTTATATTTTCCATGTTGTTTATAATAAGAAAAATCGACTGTAAATGGAAAATATGACGTGCTTTTGTTAAATAAAAATATTGAGCGCAGAGAGGTGGATATCATGATAAAAATAGAACATTTGACAAAAAAGTATGGAGAAGGAGATTCCTGTTGTCTGGCGCTTAATGACGTTAGTGCAGATATTCAGGAAAATACATTTACAGTTATTACAGGCAAAAGTGGAAGCGGAAAAACAACATTATTAAATATGATCGGATTGATTGATAAGCCGGATTCTGGAAGCATATTGGTTGAAGACAGGAATATATTGGACTATGGTAAAAAAGACTGTTTACGATATCGTCGGGAAATGATTGGAATGGTATTCCAGTTTTTTCAGTTAATACCGGTTCTTACATGTCGGGATAATATTATGATCGCAAATGAATGTGTAAAGAAATGTAAGAAGGATTATTTTGATACATTGACAGAACAATTAGATATAAAAGATCTTTTAAATAAATATCCGGATCAGTTATCAGGTGGACAACAACAACGGATTGCAATCGCGAGGGCATTGATCAATCAACCCAGGATCATTCTGGCAGACGAACCAACCGGTAATCTGGATTCGGAGAACAGCAGACGTGTCATTGATCTGTTGAAACAGACAACAAATGAATATGGCATGACTTTGCTCATGGTGACGCATGATGCTGATATTGCAAAGCAGGCAGATCACTGTATTCATCTTGTTGACGGAAGAATCCAGCAGAATTAAGGAGGGGAAACAATATGAAGTGCCGATTGATATTTCACAATATCCTGCACAACAGGAAAAAAGCGGTTCGGGCAATTATAAGTATTTGTTTTTCTGTTATGCTTATCTTTTCCTCGATCAATGCATATATATCATTTCAGGATATGCGGCTGCAAAATGCGTATCAGACAAATGGAGAATATAATATTACTTTACATAATGTAACATATAAGGTTCGTGACTGGATATTGGAGCAGTATAAGGATCAGGCAACACTTGGTGTAGAAAAAATAGTTGCAAATGTAAATAATGAATTATGCATCGTGGATAGTGATGCAGCTTCGATCACTATGAATCATTACCAATTAGAAAAGGGCATTTTTCCCCAAAAAGAAAATGAGATTGCTATATCGGCAACAGCCAAATACAAAAATGTATATATTGCTAAACAATTTGATCTGGGAGACACAGTTACCTTCAAGGATCAGACCTATACGATTAGTGGAATTTTAAATGATTATGATTATAGTACACAGGACGTCTATAAGGTTGCGATCGTAAATGGAAGTATACGGGGAAATTTATACAACATCTATATTCATTTTAATGATCGACGGGACTATCAGCCGGGATATAAAGCAATAAAAAAATATATGGATCTGAGTTCCAAACAGATTTTTAATGGTGATACCGCCCATGGATTTATGGAAGGATACCATATGATTACAAATGGAGATCTGAATGCGATAGAGATTGACAGATCAGGCGGGCTGGAGGATACCAATATTGGACAACTCCTCATAGGTTTTATCATACTAATCATACTTACTTCACTCATTCTTGGTATTCATATTTTCCTGTCGTATATGAGTGAAAGAAGTAATCAGCAGGGAATCCTAATGAGTCTTGGATTTTCAAATAGCTATATTTTTTCGGCATATTTCCTGGAGGGTTTCATTCTGATAATTATTGGATGTGTGCTTGGACTTATACTTGGAAGATATATTACCATTTTGATCTTTAAGCTTATACAGTCATTACGAACCATCCCACTGGAACATTTCGCTCCACAGTTCCAGCCAATTTCATATATGGTCATTTGGGGAATCTGTGTATTGGATTTTATAGTTGGAATCTGTCCTGTATTAATATATCGTTCAAGAATGAAAATGATCGATATTATGAAAGGTGGAAAGAACAATTATAAGGTAAAGGATAAACGTGGATCTGAAAAAGGAAATATCATGATGCGGTATTCCATTCGGGATACCGGAGATTATGAAAAGGTATTTTCATTCCTGTCTCTTGTCTTGATCGGAATGGTAACGATGCTGGTTCTTATGGTAAATCGTTATGTATCATATCAGTTATTGTCTGAGGAAAGTCAGGATGTACAGTTTTCACTAATATCCGATGATGTCAGTCATATGGACGATTTTGAAAATCTGATACCGGGCGTTTCCTACTATGATGAGGTTTATGATACTATGGGTGAGTTTTTCATTGATCCTTCTCTTATCAATATGGACTATGCAGATGATTTGATATTTTCAGATGATGAAAAGGGTGTGTGGTGTGAGATTGTTGGTGTCAGTGAAAAACAATATAACCGAAAAATAGAGATGTCACAGGAGGTCAGCTATAATAAGTTTGTCCAATCTGGAGGAGTGATCATAATTGATAATTATAAGAATACAGAAGATTGTATTTTAAATGATATCCCGGATACACTAAAGTATGCGGGTCGTCAGGAGGAAGAAGGACCGGTATTTTCAGAGGGAGAAGTACCGGTTTTCGGAAGAAGCAGATTCTTAAACTGGAAGGATCAGAATGGAATCGCTATCATTGTTCCTGAAGAGCTGTTTAAAAAACAATTCGATTATACAAATGTACTTATTAATATAAATGTAAAGTCGGGTTATGAGTTAAAGGCAGCAGAGCTTCTGAATACACATGCACCTGTATATGAATATTCTTTCTTCGATACTTTGACAGATTATATCCGGGATCAGGATAATAAGAAAACGATTCAGGGTGGTACTTATGGAATTTTTGTAATCATTATGGTAATTAATTTCCTGGCAGTTTTATATATCCATGCACTGACATTCGTTCGACGCAGACACAACTTTGCCATCCTGAAGGCAATTGGCCGCACAGACAGCAGTATTATTTTGCCGATGCTTCTGACCAAGATTGGTCAGGGAATTGTTGTATCTATTGTAGCTGTCTTTATAGTGACACTTTTGTGCCGCTTATATTTGTCAGAAATAACAAAAAATATTGTGTTAGTTGATGGCTGGAAAAGCATAGCACTGGTGCTTGCATTTGTTCTGTTTATTCAGATAGTGGCAATTTTTATGGATGTTATTCAATTAAAAAGACAAAGAATCTTAAGGGATCTGAGAGAGGAATAAGGGAGGGTAATTATGAAAATGAAGGTAAAGATTCTTTTATGATAAGAGCTGACACGATAACAATAGAATTGTTAGGTGTCAGCTCCTTTTTTTAAGATATATTATTTCAATTCTTTCAATATCTTTAAGGTATATTTCCATGTTCTGCGGACACTTTCCACGTTCATGGATTCGTTGGTTGTGTGGATATCGTCCATATCCGGTCCGAAGGATACACAGTCAAGTCCCGGAAGTTTAGAAGCAAAGATTCCACATTCTACACCGGCATGGAGTGCCTGTATTACAGGTTCTTTTCCATACTGCTGTTTGAATATTTTTACCATCAGATCGCGAAGCGGAGAATCTTCCCGGTATTCCCATGCGGGATAATCTCCGGTTACTGTCAATGTTCCGCCTGCAAGAGTGGCGAGAGATTTCAGGCTGTTTAGCAGAGCATCTTTTTCGCTTCCGATACTGCTTCGGACGGAGCTTTTAAAAGATACCATGCCATTTGTTGATTGATCGTCTGGTTTGATCGTTGACAGGATACCGAGGTTCAGGGAAGTCTGAACCAGCCCTGCGATATCTTTGCTCATTTTCCGGACACCATTTGGGTAAGTCATTAAGACATCGATCACGGTATGGGTAGATGTATCCGCCAGTGTGGCTGTCGGAAGATTAATAGGCTCTAAGGTGATACAGATATCCGGGTCTGTATGGGTGCATTCATGACGGATGATCTGATTCCACTTGGAGATGAGATCCTGAAGACTTGCGTGCGCAGAATTCGCTGGAATATCTGCATGGCCTGGTGTGTTTATGTCAGACATATCGGTATCAGAAAAGATAACGACAGCTTCTGCATCGGTCGGAATGGCGTTATCCTTTAAGCCACCGGAGAGTGTAGATAATTTCATATCAAAATCGTTTGCAAGGGCGTTCAGAACACGTCCTAACACCTTGCTGGCATTTGCACTTTGCTTGTTGATCTCGACACCGGAATGACCGCCACAGGCATGTGCGACAGAGAGCTTATAGGCAGATGCCTTTTCGTTCGTATTTTCCCATTTAACAGGGATCTGAACATCTGCGGTTGCGCCGCCTGCACAACTGACAAGCAGATAGCCTTCGTCTTCGGAATCAAGATTTAACATGATACGGGATGAAAGTGGTGTGCAGTCAAGAGCCGCCGCACCGAGCATGCCAATCTCCTCATCAACCGTGAAGACTGCTTCCAGTGGTGGATGTGGGATATCGTGAGAGTCGAGTATTGCAAGTGCAAAAGCGACAGCGATTCCATCATCACCGCCAAGGGTCGTGCCTTCTGCGCTGATAATGCCGTTTTCCAACTTGAGTTTCAGACCGTCGGTATCCATATTGATCGGGCAGTCCTTTTCTTTCACAGCAACCATGTCAATATGTCCCTGCAGCATGACAGGGGCGGAAGTTTCATAGCCGGATGTTCCCGGCTTAAAGATAATGACATTGTTGGAAGCATCTTTGATATATTTCAGTTTATGTGCTTTGGCAAATGCAGCCAGATAATTACTGATCGCATCGGTATGACCGGAGCCATGTGGGATGGAGCAGATTTCTTCAAAATAATGGAATACATTTTGCGGTTCTATAGATGATAATATAGACATATGTGCCTCCTTGAAATAAGCTCATGATATAATGCTGAAAAATCACTTGCTTGCAAGGGATGATTTTTCGAATGCATTGAGTGAGCTATGCTTACACTATAATATAAAATAAAATGTGCATATCCAGTATAACACAAGATATGCACAGATAGTTGTTGTATTATTTTCCAAGGGCAGTTGTTCGTAAAAAAGATTCCTGATATTTTCTTGGAGTGACTCCAGTTGTCTTTCGAAATACTTCTGTAAAATAACTCTGGCTGGGAAATGCCAGAATTGAGGCAATTTCAGAAGGCGAGAAATCAGAATAAAGTAACATATTTTTCGCTGTTTCAATTTTTTTATCACGAATATAGTTGCTGATTGTCTGACCGGTTTCCTTTTTAAAAAGCCTGGATAGATAGGAGATATTTAATCCTGTCAGCTTAGCAAGTTGTTCTGCTGTGATATGGGTATGAAGATGATCATAGATATAATCCAGACAGACAGCAATATGGAGTGATGATATTTTGGATTTTCGAAGGTTTCGCATTCGTTTCGCATAATCCATACACATGGCAGGATGAAGTGCTGCAACTTCCTCTGGCGTTTTGCAACGGTCCGCTTTTTGGATATAGAAATCGCTCAGACTGTAGGCATTTGACAATTCCATACCACCTTCAATGCAGTAACGTGCAATAATTGCTGTTGTAATGACATAATGGTATTTTATGTTTTGAAGATAGTGGTCGGACAAGGTGCCTAATCCTTCTTTATCTAATAAGGATTCCTGACACAGCTGTTCAACCTTTGCTACATCTCCTTCTTTTATCGCTGCATAAAAGGAAACCTCCGGATTGTATGGAGCCCGCAGAAGATTATTTTCCCTTTGAACAAATTCTCGGTATACAAGTTCTTTTTTCAGTTGCATATCCTATCCCCGTTCGTATAAAACAGTCATAAGACTATATAGTAAATATGACAGATAAAACAATATGACTATTAGTAAATTTGTATAAATTGTATCATAAAACATGACTATGGTCAATAAAACGATATAAAAGTAATATAAACGATATAAAGAAAACAGTAGTCTTCTTATACTATTTGCATAACAAAAATTTATACGGGAGGTATGTATTCATGAAAAATGCAAAAAAGATTATTGCTTTTTTAATGGCTCTTACACTTTTAGTAAGCACCATCCAGATGCCGGTTATGGCTGCAACAACAAAAAAAGCAACAATCAAGACGGTATCGATTGTAAAGCCTGAGACAAAAACGCTTGTTTTAAAAGCAAAGAAATCATACCAGTTGAAAACAAAAGTAACTGTAAATGGAAAAATCAGTAAGAAAGTAACCTACAAATCTTCAAATGAAAAGGTTGCTACCGTAAGTAAAAACGGTAAAATCAAGGCATTGAAAAAGGGAAAAACAACTATAACAGTAAGAAGCAAGGTAAATAAGAAGAAAAAGACAACCTTGAAGGTTATTGTTGGAACACCTGTTAAATCTGTAAAGCTCAATAAAAGCAAGGTGAAAACACAGGTTGGCAAGAAGGTAAAATTAAAAGCAACAGTTTCACCTAAAAAATCCAGTGTAAAGGGTGTAAAGTTTACTTCAAGCAATAAGAAGGTTGCAACAGTAAGTAAAAAGGGTGTTGTTACCTGTAAAAAGGCTGGAAAAGTTACAATTACAGCTACGGCTAAAGATGGCAGTGCAAAGAAGGCAAAATGTATAATTACTATTAAAAAGAAGAAAACTGAGCCATCCAATAAACCGGAAACACCAAATAAGCCGGGAACATCAGACAAGCCGGGAACGCCAAACAAGCCGGGAACACCAAACAAGCCGGATGATAAAGACGACCAGGATAACAAGGGCGATGAAGACAACAAGCTTTCTTATGATGGATATAATCTGAAATGGGAAGATGACTTTGATGGTGATGCGTTAAATGAGGATGACTGGAATTATGAAGAGCATGCACCAGGATGGGTAAACAGTGAATTACAGGCATATGTAAAGTCTGATCAGAATGTATATGTAAAGGATGGAAAGCTGGTTATCCAGCCTGTCAAGACAAAGAATGAAGATGGTTCATATTCTATTACTTCAGGAAGAATCAATACACAGGGTAAGCATGATTTTACATATGGATTGTTTGAGGTAAGAGCTAAGGTTCCAAGTGGAAAAGGTTTCCTTCCGGCATTCTGGATGATGCCAACAGATGAAAATTTGTATGGACAGTGGCCAAGATGTGGTGAGATTGATGCTATGGAAGTTATGGGGCAGGAAACAGATAAGGTTTATGGCACGATTCACTATGGAAGTCCACATGCGGAAAAGCAGGGAACATATACATTAGAGAATGGAAATTTTGCAGATGAATATCATACATTTTCATGTGACTGGCAGCCGGGTAAGATCACATGGTATGTAGATGGAATAAAATATCATGAGACAAGTGACTGGTTCACAGCCGTTGAGGGTGAAACAGAGGTTGCTTATCCTGCACCATTTGATCAGCCATTTTACATGATCTTAAATCTTGCAGTTGGTGGATCATGGGTTGGATATCCGGATGATGATGCAGATTATATCAATACTCAGAGTTATAGTATTGATTATGTGAAAGTATATCAGAAGGACAGTTACAATGAAGATGTAGAAAAACCTGTTAACGAAGTAATTATCCGTGATCCGGATGCAAATGGAAACTATGTAAACAATGGAGATTTTGCTAAAGCAGAAGATCTCACAGATGACATAGACTGGAAATTCCTTACCGCTTTAGAAGGAGAAGGAAATGCAGTTATTAAAAACAAGGCAATTGAAATACATATAGATAAAGCCGGAACAGTTGATTACAGTATTCAGCTTGTTCAGCCATCAATTCCTGCAGAAAAAGGCGGCGAATATACAGTAACATTTGATGCATGGGCAGATGAAGCACGTACTATGAAAGTAGATGTATCTGCACCAGATCGTTCCTACAAGCGTTATCTGAATGATACGGTTGTTGACCTGAAAACAGGGAAGCAGACCTATACTTATACATACACCATGACGGATAAGCCGGATGCAAATGCACGTCTGGAGTTCAATTTCGGTGCTACAGATTCAACAGCTACTGTATACATTACAAATGTATCAATTAAAAAGACAGCACAGAAGGAAATTGATAATAGTAAAAAACCTTTATCAGATGGTAACTATATTTACAATGGTGGTTTTCAGGAAGGTAAGAATCGTCTCGGTGACTGGACTGTGACAAATAACTGCCAGGCAGTAGTTAGCGTAACAGGATTGGCAGATGGCCGTCGTCTTATGGTAAAGACTGATACAAAGAATAAAGCGGATGTAATCCTTTCACAGGATGGTCTTCCACTTAACGTTGAGACAGAATATGCATTGAGCTTTGACGCACAGGCAGATACAGATATGCAGCTTGATGTAGTTATTGCAGGTGAAACATTTACTGCAGATGTAACAACAGACAAACAGACATTTAACTATGTATTTAAAACACCGGAAGAGTTAACTGATGCATTTAAGACGATAACATATTTCCTTGGAAATAAGGGAACGATCTATTTGGACAATGTTCGCGTTGTTGAAAATACACTGATTAAGAACGGGAGTTTTAAGGCAGGTTTCTCCGGTTACGAAGTATATGCAGAAGGCAGCACAGATGTATCTTATGTAGTCGACAGTCAGACAGAAGATTATGCAGCAGATTTTACGATCAAGGATACAGGTGCTCAGGACTGGATGATCCAGTTAAAGCAGAACAATATTAGTCTTGAAGAAGGTCAGTGGTACAGACTATCATTAAAGGCAAAATCAGATATGAACCGTAAGCTTATGGTTGCACTTCAGAGAGATGGTTCATCTGATGATGACTGGACACCATATTCAGGATCAAAGACAGTTGATCTTACAGATGAATATCAGTCTATTGTTGTTGAGTTCAAGATGAAGAACAAGAGTGATCCTAGAACAATTTTAAGTATTTCTATGGGTGCTGTAGGCGATGTTCAGATCAAACAGCATCATAGAATCTGTATTGATGATATTATTCTTGAGAAAATTGATGCTCCAAAGGTTGATGAGACGGAGTCAGATGTGAATCTGATCAAGAACGCAGATTTCTCAGAGGGAGACAATGGACTTTCAAACTGGGAAGGTGGTATTATGGGTGATGCTGTTGGAACACAGACAGTTGATAAGGGTGTTATCACTTATGAATTATCAGATGCTGGAACTGCTGACTGGAATGTACAGTTGAAGCAGATGGGACTGGCATTGGAAAATGGAAAGACCTATGAAGCAAGTATTACTTTAAAGTCAACCGAAGCAAGAACGGTATTATTGAATTTCATGAGCAACTCTTATAAATGGTATGGTGGAGAAACAATTGTTCTTCCAAAGAATGAAGAGGTTGTAAAAACCATTACATTCACAATGAATGAAGAGACAGATACTGATGCTGGATTCTTCCTCTCTATGGGTAAGATTGCGGATGTTGATACCCCTGCATCTACAATCACAGTATCAAATATCTCTTTAAAAAAGCTTGCTGAATAATTCGCAGGCAGATAAACACATAAGTATTTACACAAGACAGGCATCGGTATTGTTACCGGTGCCTGTTTCGATTATGTAGATAAGTTATCAGGATGTTATTATTGTTTGTTAAAGCTGTAAACTTCGGCAATCTCGCTGATGGAGACATAGGCTTTATCGTCAAGTTCATGGACAATATTCTTCATCTTTCCAATCTGGAAACGGTTTACAACAATGTAGATCATGGTCTTTTCCTGATCCGAATAGAAGCCCTTTGCATCGATCATCGTTATACCGCAGGAAAATGTATCCGAGAGTTCCTGACAGATTTCCTGTGGCTTCGTTGTAATGATATAGGCGGCTTTGGAACGGTCAATACCTTCTACGATAAAGTCGATGGTCTTAAGTGCAGCCATATATGTAACGATGGAATAAAGAGGCAGGATCCAACTGTTCAGGATAATGCCACAGATGATGTAAAGCATTACATTATAGACCATAACAAAGGTTCCGACGGTGATGCCAAGGCGTTTGGCAAATATGATCGCAAGTGTCTCGATACCGTCCATTGCACCGCCAAAACGGATTGCAAGTCCGCTTCCTGCACCGGAGATCAGACCGCCAAAAAGTGCACATAGAAGCAGATCGGAGCCTGCAAGTGGGGATACAAACCGGACATCGATAGGAAGGATGTCGGTAATCAACCATGCGCCCAGAGAGTAGATCGCAACTACATAGATCGCATAGATGGTGAAGGTAGATCCTTGTTTTTTCCAGCCATATAAGAACAGTGGAATATTTAAAATAATAAGGAAAACAGAAAGTGACAGGTGTTCCGGAGTGATCTGGCTTAGCAGCATGGAAGTACCGGATATGCCACTGTCATAGAGATTAACAGGACTTAAAAATATCGTAATACCGAAGGCATTGATAAGCCCGGCAATGGTCAGCCCGAGGATATTTTTCCAGTGTAGGGAACGAAAGATGGTTTTTAGTTTATTCATATAAAAGCCTCCTGTTCTGTCATATACATTTTTTACTATGGTCAAATATTACACGAGAAAACCATTGATTACAAGAGAATCGTGCTTAATTTAATTAAATCTTTACTGGAAGTTTATTGTTTTCTTGCATTCGTATTTGTCAGAGAGTAAGATAGACTCATATATTATGTGATATTAGAGGAAATAGAATAATATGAAAAATGTTTCAGAAATTATAAATCAAGGAAATAAAAATGCAGAGCTTCCGGCATGGTTAAATATGCGGCATGCATGGAGTGCCAGTGATGCAAAGCGGGATGAAGGATTGGCATATCCGGATAATGTAATTCAGATCAAGAATTTGGACTATAAAAAAGAGCCGGATCATCAGAAGTGGTGTGAGGCAGATGAATTATTAGCTTCACAGAGAACTATGGGGGAAAAGACATCGGAAAAGTATAGTCGGATTTTCTATTATAATGAACCGGACGATGCTTCGAATCTTGATTCTGAACGTTACGCATCAAACAGTTTGTTTGACATATATTATCCGGCTGAGCTGGATGTACAGACAACATATCCGGTGATCGTCAGTGTTCATGGCGGCGGATGGTTTTATGGAGACAAAGAGCTGTATAGTTATTATTGCTGCCATCTGGCATCTAGGGGATTTGCGGTTGTGAATTTTAATTACCGGCTGGCACCTCAGAACAAATATCCGGCAGCAATCGAAGATGTGGCATATCTTATCCGATATATTCATGAGAATGCAGGGATGCTTCATCTGGATATGGAAAAGTTTTATATGCTGGGGGATTCAGCAGGAGCACAGCTTACGGCAAATTACTGTATTATTGCCGGGAATGCAGCGTATCGGAACAAGCTGGATTTCTTTACATATGACAGACTTCCAAAGGCTGTGTGTCTGAATTGCGGAGTATATGAGATGGACAAGCGGGAGGATAATATTTCCGACTGGTATATGAAGAAGGAAGATGGAAGTTATGCAGTATCTGAAGAGCAGAGAAAGCTGTTCCTTTCACAGCTTGAGTATCTGACGAAAGATTTTCCACCGGCATATCTGATGTACAGTGTAAATGATGATCTGAGATTTCAGACCATTTATCTGGATGAACGAATGGAGAAGCTGGGTATCCGGCATGTGATCCGGTCATTTGGAGAGAAACATCCGGACAGCGGACATGTATTTCACATTAATCTGAAAAACCCGGAAGGCGTACAGTGCAATGAGGAAGAATGTGCATGGTTCCGTCAGTATGAATAAGTACATGGCGGTTCATATAGAAAGTATATGCATTTGTAAGAGTTGAAAAAATTGAAATGAAATTTGGAGTATAAGAAAATGGCAGAAGGTTGTAATCATAATTGTAGTAGTTGTGGAGAGAGTTGTTCATCAAGAACCGCTCCTCAGAGTTTACTTGAAGTACCACATGAAGGAACAAAAATCAAACATATCATAGCAGTTATCAGTGGAAAAGGCGGTGTCGGAAAATCATCCGTAACGACATCCCTTGCAGTTACCTTGAATCGTCTTGGTTATAAAACGGCGGTTCTGGATGCAGATATTACCGGACCTTCGATTCCGACAGCATTTGGAATAAATGAAGAACCGGAGAGAGGCGGCGATTTCCTGTATGCGGTTGAAACAAAGACTGGAATCAAGATGATGTCGATCAATCTGTTGATCGAAGATCAGACGGCACCGGTTATCTGGCGTGGTCCGATCATCGCGGGAGCAGTAAAACAGTTTTATACACATGTCGTCTGGGGAGATATTGATTATATGCTGGTTGATTGTCCGCCCGGAACCGGAGATGTACCGCTTACGGTATTCCAGTCTCTGCCGGTTGATGGCGCAGTTATTGTTACAACACCTCAGGATCTGGTGTCTCTTATTGTGGAGAAGGCAGTCCGTATGGCAGACGATATGGGAATCCGTATCTTAGGTCTGGTTGAGAATATGTCATATTTCAAATGCCCGGATTGCGGCAAAGAACACAGCATCTTTGGTGAGAGTAAGGTAGAGGAGATACAGGATCGTTTTGGTATCGAGACGGTCGTAAAGCTTCCGATCGACCCGACACTTGCATGTCTTATGGATGAAGGTAAGATCGAGGATATGCCGGAATCAAAGCTGAAGGAATTTGCACAGACGATCGTGGGAAAGATAGGATGAAACTTAGAAAATTACTGGAAAGCTGCCACCTGTGTCCGAGAAAATGCGGGGTGAACCGCATAAACGGACAGACAGGGGCATGTAATGAAACATTATCAATATCAGCCGCAAGAGCAGCACTGCATATGTGGGAGGAACCTTGCATTTCCGGAGAGAACGGATCAGGTGCGGTATTCTTTTCCGGGTGTTCGCTTGGATGTGCATACTGCCAGAATCACGATATATCTGGGGGCTTGAATGGAAAAGAGATCACGATAAAGCGCTTATCGGAAATCTTCTTTGAGTTAAAAGAGCAGGGAGCCAATAATATCAATCTGGTAACGCCGGATCATTTTATTCCTCAGATCATAGAGGCAATCGATATGGCAAAGGAGCAGGGGTTCAATCTTCCGTTTGTCTATAATTGCAGTGGATATGAGGAGATCGACGCCCTGAAGCTGTTAGATGGATACATTGACATTTACCTGCCAGATTTTAAATATATGTCGGCAGAACTGGCGGCGAGATACAGTCACGCACCGGATTATCCGGAGGTGGCGAAAACGGCACTGGCGGAGATGGTACGGCAGGTTGGACGAGATCAGACGACATTTGACGAGGATGGCATCATGAAGCGTGGTGTTATTGTCCGTCATCTGGAGCTTCCGGGATGTATCGAGGATTCCAAGGCTGTCATTCGTTACTTATATAAAACATATGGAAATAATATTTACATCAGCATTATGAACCAGTATACTCCGATGGAGGGAATCGGTGAGAAGTTCCCGGAATTGAACCGCAAACTGACGGAACGGGAGTATGATGAACTGGTTGATTATGCGATTTCGATCGGTGTAGAAAATGGTTTCATCCAGGAAGGGGAAACGGCATCAGAAAGTTTTATACCTCCATTTACAAATGAAGGGGTATAATGCAGAAATGTCCGGTATATCAATTGTAACAGATCAGATGAAAATATCTGGTTTAAAATAAAAAAGGAAAGGAAGATGGGAGTATGAAAAACATCTTAAAGCAGGCGGCAATGAGTATTTTACTTGTTGCGCTGGTGTGTTCTTTCTGTATAACACCTGCAATGGCAGCGACAGAGTTTATCGGAGAGACAAAAGAAAACAGTGCAGTTGTTTCAGATGAAAGTGCAGAACTTGCTGCAAGTTCAGGCTGGGTAAAGAAGAGTTCCGGCCGTTTTGAATATTACAGCAAGGCAGGTAAGGTAACGAAGAAGCTGGTGAAGAAGAATGGGTTCTTCCGTTATTATCTGAAAAAGAATGGCAAATGGAACGCGCAGAAAAAGGTCTGGGTGACAATCTCACATAACCAGTATTATGCGAATGCAAAAGGCAAGGTCACCACGATCTACTATGGTGCCAGCAAAAAGGCAAAGCGGTATTCTGGTGGTAAATGGAAGTATGTGAAGAATGATACTTTGCGTCTGGCAAATGGGAACGTGTATTATTTCAGTGCAAATGGTATCCGTCAGACGAAGCATAGCTGGTATAAGATCAATGATAATCGTCATGTTCTGGTCGGCGAAAAGGGTTCCGATACCGTAGATTATCTGTTGAAGAAGGATGGCGGTGCATGGAAATGTTATGTCAGCACAAAGAAAGGCTGGGATAAGTTCAGAAGCAAGTGGGCACAGGCATATGGCAAGATCTATTACTTTGATGCAACCGGAAAGGCATCCAGAATCTACTATGTGGAGTCCATGAAATGCTATGAATACAAAAATGGCAAATATGTAATGTGGAGAAATACAACAAAATACATTGGTAAATATCTGTTGTATTTTGGTTCCGATGGTGTACGTGTTACCAAATCCGGTTGGTATAGGATATCATCAGATAAAGAGATCTATGTAAATTCACAGGGAGTTGTTACGGATTCCAGAACACCTGTAAAAGAAACAACCGGACATTCTGCAACCGGCTGGTATACGATCAAGCTTAGTAATGGCAGTACAAAGCAGGTATATGGATATTTTGATTATGATGCAGAAAATACGATCATCCGTCAGTTAAATGCATACAGAAAGGCAAATGGTCTTAATGAATTGACAAGATCACAGAGCCTGATGAATTCTGCAAGAGTACGAGCATATGAGTGTTCTTATTCCTTCTCACATACAAGACCGAATGGTACGCAGTGTTTTACTGCTTCATCAGAAATGAATGGCGAAAATATTGCAGCCGGATATCCTTCTGCAGATGCAGCAATGACAGCCTGGAAAAAGGCACCTGGACATGATGTAAATATGAAATTGGCACTATTCAGTAAAATTGGTGTTGGTGTATTTGTAGCAGTATCCAGTGATAATTGTGGATATAAATATTACTACGTTCAGAACTTTGGTATTTAGAAACAGATTGTATATTTTATTCATAAAGTAAAAGGTACTTCAGAATGTTTAACATAATTTGTATGACATTCTGAAGTACCTTTATTTTTATAAGCCTGCTTTTATAAGGTCATTTTCATCAGAAAAAGTAATGCAGTTATACAAGAATAAAACCTGATCGTAGTCTTCGACGTTTACCAGATTGCTGATAGATTGATTTGTGTACCGGAGATCGATCATAGTTACGGTATCGTAGTTGTTGATCAGAAACTGCATCATGGAATTGGCATAGCTGTCTTTGATCACCAGAATGGAACGCTTGTCAGTTCCGGCTGTATCTTTTGGATCGGATGCAGCTTCTGCAGTCGTTGTGTTGTTTCGATGGAGCGTTGCAACCGCTACGTTCTGTCCGGTATAGGATGCATATTTGTCTTTTACATCCAGATAGTCACGGAAGAAGATGGAGTCATAGGAAGCTTCTTTATCAAGTCCATTCGAGGTTGTCATGGATGGTGTTGCACTATTATCTGCCAGAGTGTAGAAATCAATCTCATCTTTTGTAACAGACTGATCTAAGGTCTTTGAGAACAGGGTTCCCTGAAATTCTGTGCTGGCGGTTTCCCTTGTAAAATCCTTCAATTCATAAGGAGTATATCCAAGTTCTGCTCCGGCAGACTGCTATGCATAGTAAGCCCCAAGGGATGTCCAGTGGTGGTCGGTACGATAATAGATATACTCGCTATCATGTTCCTTTAAGGCATTATATATATTGATCGGTGTCACACTGGATAGTTCGTTATAACAGGATTCGATCATGTCTTTTTCATCAACTGATACATTCTTAACAGCCGAAGGCAGCAGGGAATTTCCATAGACACCGACAGAGGTCGGACACAGCATGAAGTAGGTTGGAATCTCCGGATGCTTTGCAGCGAAGCTGTTAATGACAGCAAGATTTGTATGGATCTTATCAGCATCATATGCCGCACCGATATCGTCATAATCCGAAAGTACCTGCATCATCCGATCGTCTTTTGTATATACTGTTGAAATCTCTGTTTTGCCCATCAATCGTTCAGAATCATTCATGGCTGAAATCCATTGTTCCCTGCCATAGAACCGGTCTGAGAACCAGGCATCAAAACCGTTCATAAATGTCTCATCCTTGATGGAAGAAAGATTGACGGTTGGAAATTCCGACAGATAACGATTTTCATTTTCGGAAAAAGGCGCTTTCTCTTTTGGCAGCTTAAAAAGTGTCAAAATGGGAAGAACAATGATGATACATGCAAATATGATAATTCCGATTTTTTTATGCATAAGGGCTCACCTCTAAAAATTAAAGTACAAAAATGGGTTATAGCTTGCATTGACAAGGTAGGCGGTGGAAAGCAGCATCAGAATCGCCATCAAAATGACGCTTCCGTAATTGCCGACAGCCGGAACTTTGTCTGCGAGCTTAATAGCCAGCTTCTTTGGCAGATCCGTAGAACCGATGATCGCAATGATGAATAACAATCCGAAGTTCACAAGGATATATATGGTATAACTGTCGTAGAAGCTACTGCCAAAGCGGAACATCCGTCCCATATAGGAGAATGCCTGTGCGATCGTTGATGTATCAAAGAGTACCCATCCAAGCATGACGAGGACGATCGCATAAACACGTTTTATAATAGAAGGAATCTTTGTAAAGATATCCTGCTTTCCTGCTTTTGTCAGAGCAGTTGTAACCAGCTTTTCTATAATGATCAGAACACCGTACAGAGAACCCCACAGAATGAAGTTCCAGCTTGCACCATGCCAGACACCGGTTAAGAACCAGACAACTGCGGTGTTGAATATCGTACGGGCAAGTCCCTTGCGGCTTCCGCCGAGAGGAAAATATACATAGCTCTTGAACCAGCCGGAGAGGGTCATATGCCATCTGCGCCAGAATTCACTGATACTCTTCGACATATACGGATAATTGAAATTTTCCGGGAAATGGAAACCGAGCATCTTACCCAGACCGATCGCCATATCAGAATAACCGGAAAAATCAAAATAGATCTGTAAGGTATAAGCGGCAATACCAAGCCATGCGGTTGCAACCGGAAGCTCGGATAAGTCCATAGCTTTGACATTTGTCCAGACAACACCGATATTATTTGCGATCAGAACCTTCTTGCCAAGACCGACCGCGAAGCGGAGAATACCATCCCAGATCAGGTCGATGTCGATCGCGCGTTCATTCAGCTCGGCAGCTACATCTTCATAACGAACGATCGGACCTGCTACGATCTGTGGGAACAGCGTGACAAAGGCTGCAAAGGTGATCGGATTCTTCTGAACAGAGATGTTCTTCCGGTACAGGTCGATCGTATATGACATGGACTGGACGGTAAAGAAGCTGATACCGATCGGAAGCAGAGAGGTCGGTGAAGCATAGTGCGTTCCGAATATGTTATTAATATTTTCTATGATGAAATTGCTGTATTTGAAAAAGCCAAGCAAGGACAGATTCATGACCATCGATACGATCAGTGCAAGCTTTCGAAGTGCCTGACGGTCGCCTGCCTTATAAATGACCAGACCTGCAAAATAATCGATCATTGTTGATGCGATCAGTACAAATACATAGATTGGTTCGCCCCATGCGTAGAAGAACAGTCCGCTGATCAGGATGAACAGGTTCCGTAACTGCTTCGGGACAATATAATAGATAACCAGTGTAACCGGTAAAAATATATATAAAAATGTCAAACTGGAAAAGACCATGTGATACCCCAACTAACTTCATTATTATGTCGACTTCTGTCGCCGTAACAATTATAAAGTTAACGTATGGTAGTGTCAATCAGATTAAATATTAAATATTTGTGAGAAACCGGCTAAGAAACGGGAAAATATATAGATTGTGTGCATAGTTACAATACCGGCGGGCATATACAGATATACAGCAGTATTAAGACTACCAATATAGGATTTTAAGGAGATGAGAAAAAATCAGCCCATGTGAAACCATGTGACTATATAAAAGAACTGCCTTACTTAGACTCGTTGTGGTTTCTATGATCTGCATATACGTGATTCGCAAATGTTCCTGTGCCAACTCGCCTTTCAGGCTCAGACAGGCACCCACATTTGCTCGTATATGCATCTCATTACGAAATCCTCACTAATGTCTTAGTAAGGCAGTTCTTTTATATAGATTGCATAGTTTCACATGGGTGTCCGTCTATCGGATAGCGTCCTTCATGCTTGCGACATAGTCTTTGATATAAGGCACGCAGTCTCTGCCATATTTGGCGCAGAGCTTGACGATGGCAGAGCCGACGATCACACCGTCAGCGTGAGCAGCCATCTCTTTTGCCTGTTCTGGGGTGGAGATTCCGAAGCCGATCGCGCATGGAGTATCCGTTACGGCTTTGACCAGCTTGGTCATAGCACCGATATCGGTCGTGATCTTGCTTCTGGTTCCGGTAACACCGAGAGAAGAAACACAGTAGATAAATCCATTTGCTTCTTTTGCGATCATGCTGATCCGGTCGTGAGAGGTTGGTGCGATCATGGATACCAGATCAAGGTCATACTTCTTACAGATGCCGTCGAACTCATCCTTTTCTTCGTAAGGGATATCCGGCAGGATCAGTCCGTCAATGCCGATCTCCTTACAAATGCCGATAAATTTTTTAGAGCCGTAAGAGAAGACAACATTTGCATAAGTCATAAATACCATAGGGATGGTAATTGTCTTACGGAGCTTTCTTATAAGGTCAAATACATCATTTGTCGTGACATGGTTTGCGAGTGCGCGGATATTTGCACCCTGGATAACAGGGCCTTCTGCGGTTGGATCTGAGAATGGGATACCAAGTTCGATCAGGTCTGCACCTGCTTCTACCATGGCATATACGATCTGTTCTGTTGTTTCAAGATCAGGGTCACCACATGTAACAAATGGGATGAACGCCTTTCCGTTTTTGAATGCATTTTTAATATTACTCATAGAGATCCTCCCCTCTGTATCTGGCGATGGCGGCAACGTCCTTATCGCCTCGTCCTGAAATGTTAATAACCATGATCTGGTCTTTGTCCATCTGTGGTGCAAGCTTCATTGCATAGGCAACTGCATGAGCACTCTCGATCGCAGGGATAACACCCTCGATCTTGGACAGATATTCAAATGCTTCAACAGCTTCATCATCTGTAACAGCGACATATTCTGCTCTGCCGGTGTCATGCAGGTATGCATGTTCCGGTCCGATTCCCGGATAGTCAAGACCTGCGGAAATAGAATAAACCGGTGCGATCTGTCCGAATTCATCCTGACAGAAGTAGGACTTCATACCATGGAAGATACCAAGTCTTCCGGTATTGATCGTTGCAGCTGTCTCAAATGTATCAATTCCACGTCCGGCTGCTTCACATCCGATCAGGCGAACGCTCTTATCCGGAATAAAGTTATAGAATGCGCCGATCGCATTGGAACCGCCGCCGACACAGGCGAGAACGGCATCCGGCAGTCTGCCTTCCTTCTCCATAAGCTGTTCCTTGATCTCCTTGCTGATAACAGCCTGAAAATCACGAACCATCTCAGGGAAAGGATAAGGTCCCATAACAGAACCCAGAACATAATGAGTATCATCGATTCTGGAAGTCCATTCACGGAAGGTTTCGGAAACGGCATCCTTTAATGTACCTGTACCGGTTTCTACCGGGTGAACCTTTGCTCCTAATAATTTCATACGGTAGACATTTAAAGCCTGACGGATGGTGTCTTCCTTGCCCATGAAGATTTCACATTCCATACCCATCATGGCAGCAACTGTAGCAGTTGCAACACCGTGCTGACCGGCTCCTGTCTCGGCGATAACTCTTGTCTTACCCATTCGTTTTGCAAGGAGCATCTGACCGATAACATTGTTGATCTTATGTGCTCCGGTGTGATTCAAGTCCTCACGCTTCAGGTAGATCTTTGCACCGCCGAGATCCTCTGTCATTCTCTTGGCATAGTACAGACGGCTAGGTCTGCCGGCGTATTCATTTAACATTTCTGTCAGCTCCCGGTTGAATTCCGGGTCATCTTTGTATTTCTTATATGCTTCTTCAAGCTCAAGCATGGCGTTCATCAGTGTTTCCGGTATGTACTGTCCGCCATGGATTCCAAAACGTCCTTTTGACATATATGTTTCCTCCTGTATGTGTTGTTTCTATATTATAAAATATCATTAATGCTTTCAAATAAAGTTCGTTGTTCCTGCAGAAACAGGATCCGGTTCTATCCTATAGCTTCACCCCGTAACCATGCAAATGCGGCTTTCTTATCAGGGCTTCGCATAAAGGTTTCTCCGATCAATACTGCATCTGTGCCATTTCCCTTTAAACGGTCGATGTCCTCCGGTGTGCGGATGCCGCTTTCGGATACATAGACGACCGGTTTACCATTTATCGAATCCGGGATCAATGTCCGAAGTCTTACACTGTTCATAATGTCAACGGTAAAGGTCTTCAGATCGCGGTTATTTACACCGATAATGTCTGCGCCGATCGCGATCGCCCGTCTGACTTCTTTTTCGTCATGTGCTTCTACCAGAACGGACAGCCCGAGGCTTGTTGCAAGCTCGTAATAACTTTTGAGCTGCTCGTCGGTAAGGATCGCACAGACCAGAAGGATCGCAGAGGCACCTATCACCTTTGCTTCATAGATCATATAAGGATCGACGGTGAAATCCTTCCGCAGGATCGGAGTGGATATTGATTCATGGATCGTTGTCAGATATTCGTTGCTTCCCTGAAAATAAAAAGGTTCGGTCAGCACGGATATGGCGGAAGCACCGGCGGCTTCATATTCTTTCGCAATCTCGATATATGGGAAATCCGGTGCAATCAGTCCTTTGGAAGGGGAAGCCTTTTTTACTTCGCAGATAAAGGAGATTCCCGGCTTTGCCAGATTGTCGCGGAAAGGAAAAACGGTATAAGGTTTTGTTCCGTTCTCTGTTTCCTTTTCTACGATCGCAAGGGCTTTTGCCTTCATTTCTTCAAATGGGATCTGTTCTTTGCATCCGGTAACCCGTTCTTTTGTTTTTGCTGCTATTTCATCTAAGATCATATATATTCCTCCATAGCGGCCCGGAGATTGAAGGTTCCGGGTCGGTTATGTGTTTTGCTTTTACAAATAATTAAGCGTTTGTTGCTGCTATAAAGTCTTCCAGCTTCTTCAGACCGCTGCCATTTGCCAGAATATCGGCTGCAAGGGCGAAGCCTTCTTCAAGTGAGATCCGGTTTGTGATATGCAAAGCCGCACCAGAATTTAAGATAACGGCTGTACGCTTGCCATCTGTGATCTTGCCGGATAAGATATCCTTTGTGATCTGTGCATTTTCTTCCGGTGTACCACCGACCAGTTCGGTTTTGTCACAGAGGGTGAAGCCGTATGCGGTTGGGTCTAAGGTATAGGTGTTAAATGTGCCATCGTTGAATTCACATACAGTTGTTGTTGTAACCGCTGAGATTTCATCCAGACCGTCGTTTCCATGAACGACCATACCACGTTTTACACCGAGGTTGCTTAGTACTTTTGCAAGCGGATCAACGAGGGAGGCATCATAGACACCGAGTAACTGAAGATTTGCTTTTGCCGGATTTGCAAGAGGTCCTAAGATATTGAATACTGTAGGAATCTTGATCTCTTTTCTTGGAGCGCCGACAAATCGCATTGCTGTGTGATATTTCTGTGCAAACAAGAAGCAGGTACCAAGATCCTTCAGACAGGCCTCGCTGACTTTACAGTCTGCTGCGATGTTGACGCCAAGGGCTTCCAGGCAGTCGGCTGTTCCGCATTTGCTGGATGCTGCACGGTTGCCATGCTTTGCCACCTTACCACCGCCTGCGGCTGTTACTAATGAGGAAACAGTTGAGATGTTAAAGGTTCCTGCGCAGTCTCCACCGGTTCCTACGATGTCAATCTCCTCATCGACATCCGGTGTAAATTCACCACAGTGTTTTCTCATGATCTCAGCAAATGCTGTGATCTCATCGATCGTTTCACCTTTAATATGAAGTGCTGTTAAGAAGCTTCCGATCTGTGCCTGTGTTGCTTCTCCGCTCATAATTTCATCCATAACGGCTGCTGCCATTTCTTTGTCTAGATTTTCACCTTTAACTATTTTAGCAATTGCTTCTGTAATCATATTGAAATCCTCCTTGATATTATCTTTTAATAAGACATTTGCAGGTTCTGTATAGAATTGTTATGATTAAACATTTTGACTTACCAAGACAGGGACATTTGAGTCCGCCGGTACTTGATGGTGCATTAGCAGCATCTTAGTACCGCTGCAGGGGTAACTGAGACCTTAGCGAGGCTTAAGCCGAGGTTAGTTCGAAGTTACACAGAGTGGAAACGAGCGGAAGCGTTCCCTGGTTGGTAATGGCAAAAATGTTTAATCTAAGTAGTGTATTGCAACCTGCAAATGTCTGGTTATGCCTCTAAAAAGTTTCGTAAGATGATCGTTCCTTTTGGTGTCAGAATCGATTCCGGATGGAACTGGACACCATATATTTCATAATCCTTGTGTTTGACTGCCATGATCTCATCATCGTCGGTTCGGGCAATAACGGTAAGAACATCCGGGAAGTTTTCTTCGGAAGCGGCAAGGGAATGATATCTGGCAACCTCGATCCGTTTCTGAAGTCCCTTGAACAGTTTGCAGTTGATGTCGACATTTGCAACGGACATTTTGCCATGCATCAGCTTTTTGGCGTATGTGATCGTTGCACCGTAGGTTTCACAGATTGCCTGATGTCCGAGACAGACACCAAGGATCGGAACCTTGCCGGCAAAATAGGAGATGGCTTCTTCACAGATACCTGCATCGGAAGGCCTTCCGGGACCCGGTGAAATGATGATCTTATCCGGATTCATTGCTTCAATCTCCTGACAGGTATATTCGTCATTTCGTATCACCTTGATGTCAGGATTGATCTTTCCTACAAGCTGATACAGATTGTAGGAAAAGCTGTCATAATTATCGATCAGTAATATCATGCTTCGTCACCTCGTATCTTCTGAGAATTAATCAATGCATCCGTTACGGCTTTTGCTTTGTTGATGCATTCCTGGAATTCGTTTGCCGGTACACTGTCGGCTACGATGCCGGCACCGGAACGGACAAATACTTTATGCCCCCTGCGGTATGCGATTCGGATCGCGATGCAGGTATCCAGATTTCCTGAGAAATCGATATAACCGATTGCGCCGCCGTAAATACCTCGTTTGTTATTTTCAAGCTCGTTGATGATCTCACATGCCCGGATCTTCGGTGCACCGGATAAGGTTCCGGCCGGAAGAACCGCATCAACAGCGGAGATCGCATCCAGATCCTCACGGAGTGTTCCGCGTACGGTAGAGCCAATATGCATAACGTGTGAATAACGCTGGATGGACATGTATCGTTCGACTTCGACCGTTCCAAACTGACTGACTTTTCCGAGATCATTTCTTCCGAGATCCACTAACATATTGTGTTCTGCAAGTTCCTTTTCATCTGCCATCAGGCTCTTTTCCAGTTCCAGATCTTCGACCTTGGTTTTTCCCCTTGGTCTTGTGCCTGCCAGAGGAAATGTGTGGAGAACGCCATCCTCTACCTTGACCAGAGTTTCAGGGGAAGCCCCGGCAACCTCGATCGTGTCACCGTCAAAGTAGAACATGTAAGGAGATGGGTTTGTGCTTCGAAGCAGCCGGTAGGTATCGAACAGGCTTCCTTCCATTTCGGCTTCCAGTCGGTTGGAAAGCACGACCTGGAAAATATCTCCTTCATATATATAGTGCTTTGCCTTTTCTACCATCCGGCAGTAGGCTTCTTTGTCAAATAATGGTTTGAATTCTGTCTTAAGAACAGGAGCAGGAATATCGGCTTCTGCGCCATGGAGAATGAGTTTTTTCATTTCTTTGATATCCTGTAAGGCTTTCTGATATTCTTCTTCGATATTTGCTGTGTTGGCATTTGCGATCAGGATCAGTTTGGATCTTACATTGTCAAATGCGATCACCTTATCAAATAACATCAGATCGACATCCTGAAATCCTTCCTCGTCCTTCGCATCAAGCACCAGCTTCTTTTCACTGTATTTCAGATAGTCATAAGAGAAATATCCAACCAGTCCGCCGGTGAAAGTAGGGAAGCCTTCGATCTTAGGGCTCTTATAATCTTTTAAAACCTCACGGATGAAGATTTCCGGATGGAAGCCGGAGGTCTCTTTGATGACTGCTCCGTTCTCATCCTTTAATGTCAGTGTTCCGTTCATACAGGTGATATCTAATTTTGGACTGTATCCAAGGAAGGTGTATCTTCCCCAGAGCTCCTGATTCTCCACGCTTTCCAGAATGTAGCAATGCTCATTTTCCGCTTTCAGTTTCTTCAACAGATTGATCGGAGTGATGATATCAGAGAGCATCTCATAACAGACCGGAACCATGTGATATCCCTGTTTCGCATATTCTTTTGCTTCGCTAAGTGTTGGTCGTATCATATGTTTCACCTCGTTCATAAATAATAGTTTAATAAGTTATTTGAAATTGTTCATGTATGGTGAGGTGCGCTTTGCCTGATCTGCTTTTTATAAAAAGAAAAAGCACCGTCAGAAGATTGTATAAAAAAATCTCATCCAAAAGCAAAACGCTTATAGGACAAGATACAAATACAACACTCCTGCGGTGCCACCTATATTCATCAAAATCTGATGCACTCAACCATATACTAACATATATGTACTTTCTATAACGGGAAGTCTCCGTCGCCCCTACTAGATTCGCTCGTTCGGTTTGCCCTCGCAAGTCCATTCACTTAAGAAATCATCACTGCAATCTCACCACCTGCAGTTCTCTGGACATGTTGTTCATAAGCTACTCTTCTTGCTCATTGGTTTGTTTTATTGTATTCATATTGCACCAGTATGATATATTTGTCAAGAGAAAATTTGTACAAAGAATTGAGTTATCTACAAAAAAACATTATACTAATCTTTATAATACAAAGAATGAGGAGGAAAGATATGAAAATAATAAAAAAATGTATTATATTTATAATTGTAGCAAGTTTGTTATTAACAAATTATGTAGGAGTTGTTAAGGCGAAAACAATTGAAGATTGTAAAACGATTTTATTTGATGTAGAAAATGAATATACAATTAACAAGGATGAATGTGTATTATATATAGGTGAAAGTCTACAGTTGGAAGTAAAAAAGAATGGGGAATCATTTCATGAAATAATATGGACGTCAGATGATCCTTTGATTGCAGAGGTTGATTCAAATGGAAAGATAACTGCTCATGGACAGGGTGAGACCACTATTGTTGGGGAAGTAGAAGATGATTATGTATTGTGTTATGTGACGGTTAAACAAGAATATATGTTAAATAGAACATCGATAAAAATGGTTGAAAAAGATTCATATCAATTAAGTGTTTCTTATAAGAATAAAAAATGTTCTAAATGACAGCCTTGCATAAAGCATGACAAGAAAAACAGCGGTGCAGACAATTAGAAATCGAAAAAGCCACATTCCGATGACTGGGCAATCCAGCACATCAGAGTGTGGCTCTTTTTATAGGCGGTCAGAGTTGCTTTCGGTTTTCTTTTGTAAGGCCGGAGATAGACAGATAGGTGAAATGACTGTTGTGATAAGAGTTGAAATATGACGGTTTTCCCGTTTTTAAACGGCGTTTGAAGTGCTGGCTGTGTGTTTTCCTGTTCAGTCGGCAAAACGGCGCAGAACGCAAACAAAGGCCGATTTTTACCTTTTTTCTGCCGCCGTTTAGCAACCACTCTGCAAGGCATCGTTTGCCGTTGTTGGGTTATCCGTTATCGGGAAAATCCACGCGCCAATTAAGTAATTACAAAAGAAAGAATTACTGGCTCTGTAAATTATCTATCTATTTTAGCAATGCGCATTTTCATATGCTTTTCGGATTTCCTCCGGCAAGTGGTCGGGAATCAGTTCCTTTAGTCTGTCCTCACTGCCGTCCTTGATTGCCTGCTCATAATACCAGCACTTGAATTTCAGCATGTCCAGCACCTGGTTCATGCGCTCCATCTCCGCCTCCACCTGCCGGCGCTGCCGCTCAAACAGTTCCTTGCGCTGGGGATAGGTGGAAGCCCCTTCCATGCACCAGTCCATGAACTGCTTGATGTCCTTGATCTCCAGCCCGGAGCGTTTGAGGCACTCGATCACACTGAGTGCGTCAATTTCGGTATCATCGAATTTGCGGATGCCGGATACCCGGGTCATCTCCGGGAACAGCCCCTGCTTGTCGTAGTAGCGCAGGGTGGAGATGGGCAGGTCGAACATTTCGGATACTTGACCGATTGTATACATA
>OGFY01000366.1_pt1 | contig 45980 bp, 32 predicted proteins | sample 1570951 | NCBI WGS metagenome assembly OGFY01 (sample SAMEA2581942, study PRJEB24529) | metagenome | biome: Human gut stool | place: China | collected 2011
TTGATTTTTCTTTTCGGTTGCCTTTGAAATCTCCTCGTCCGTTACTTTTATGCGCATAGTTGCGCCGCCTTTACTTCCCGATGTTCTTCTTTTCCGGGATAATTCCAGTTTCTTTTTCGCAAACGAAAAATACATATCTACGGGCGGTTTTAATTTCCGTTCCGTCCCGTACAACATATACTCGCAGATTGCCTTTATATACTGTCCGCTTTCCGCATCCGTCATCAGTTTCAACGCCTTGCCGTAAGTATCGATAAACACAAAATGCGGCATCTTTTCATTGAGATTTTTAGGTTTTCGTCCGCTTTCTTCTATCCGTTTAACCTCTTCGAGAACGTCCTTGATGTTGCTCCAGAAAAAGTTTTCCCTGTCGTCCTGCGGCTCCGGGATTTCTTCGTTTGTAAACATAAACCTGCAGATGTTTTTCGCCATTCTTCCCGCCGCCTCGTCGGGAAGTCCTTTCAACGCCTCGTAATACAAATCGTAAAACGTAAATTGTTTTAATCTTTTTTCTTCCATTTATCCTCCTGTTTTTTCAATTTTTATGTTATTTTCTCGCCCGTTCACGGCGGACGTTTCAACTAACCCTCTCACTTAACCAAGGACACGAAATCTCAAAAGTTCGGGGTCTTAAATAAAAATTTTTTATTATTTAAGGAATTTTCTTAATGTCGCATTAATTAGATCCATTGCTTCAACCATAGAAAATTTTGCAATTCCTTATTCCTTTCGAAACTCTTCCTGCGTTTTCTCTTCAAAAAAAATCAATCTTACAAATTAGTCAGTTTTGAAATAGTCTCATAGTATGCCGTTTTGTTAGAGTGTTCCGCAAAAGTTTTTTAACCCCCTCACTATAATTGGAAAGTTACGAGCCTTTTGTTGGGGTATTTCACGAAAATTTTACAAAAAAATTGCCGAGAATTTTTTCTCGACAATCGCATATAAAAAGGAAGTACTTTTACTCCGACTTCCACATAACATTTATTATTAAGTTGTCATTTCGTTTACACGTCAAGTATACAACCAACTAATTTAAAGTTGTTTCTTACGGGAGAAAGTTATTCTCCCGTAATATCCATGCTACTCAATTTGTATAACGTCAGATAGTTCTAAACATATCTACCAACAGTTCCACCAAGATATTGCGCTTGATTCCAAGTGTATGTCTTTCCAAATATCCACCAACCTTCTGTCCACGTTACTACATTTAATCCATTACCTTGACTTATTGTCCCATTTGCGGTATTTTCGTAAATACTTGCAGAGTTTCCGCTTCTTCCTGCTATTATCCCTAATTCTGGGGCTAATGTCCTGCTTTGCGTACTTGACCCACCATACCTAATATCTACATTAGAAGCTACTGAACAATATGATATAGTTCCTCCATTTGTATATCCTACTATTCCTCCTACTGCCGCATAATGTCCTGTTGAATAACCATTTTCCGTATCGCCCCTAAAATTTTGATAACAATATACACTTGATAATGCAATTTCACAATGGGTTATTGTTCCTCCATTATTGTAGCCAACTATTCCTCCTCCAAAGCCTGTTGTTAATTCTACACCTGTTTCAAACACCTCACAATATTCTACTCTACCATTGTTTTGTCCACATATTGCGCCCGAATACGATTCACAACTTGTCGATACATACGCAAATTGAAAAAATGATCCCAATGATTCACAATGTGAGATTGTCCCATTGTTTATTGCCGCTATCAATCCGCAGTACAGATTTCCGGATGTATATGTTGCTGTGTAACTGTAAAATGCAAATGAACCATGCGATATGCCTAAATTTCTAATTGTACCATTATTATATTCAAACAATCCAAATCTCTTACTTGAAACAGTTTGACTACTTCCGTCTAATCCATATTTTATTGTTAGATCATTTATCCAGTGATCATTCCCTTCAAATACCCCACTAAATGTTCCCATTGGATTCCAAGTTGTATTCTCTGGCTGTGTAATATTTGCCATTAATCTGTAGTTTGAGCCTCTGTAATTTCTCACTATTGTATTCAACTGTGAGTAAGTCCAGATTTCGTAATAACCCGTTGAACTATCATATAACTGACTACGATTCTTTTCTACTAGTTCAAAACTCTTGTCACCTGAAACTGTAAAAGTACTTCCTTGTTCGTAATATGTTGAACCGGATTTTAATATTACCCCTCCAAAGTTTGTATTTAACAACGTAATAACTTCTCCGCTTATTGCTTTTACAGTGCTTACTGTTCCATTATATGTAGAATAATTACATATTATATTGTTCGCCGTAACCTTAATGGTATATTCATACGACCACTCTGCCGTCAAAGTAATATTTCCATAACTTCCCGTTGGTATTGTGGAAATCATTATGCCATTGGCATTTCTCCACCCCATAAATCTATATCCTGTTTTTGTTGCATTTGACAAATTTATTGTTGAATCTTCTACTGTATATTGACTTGGGTTGTCACTTGAATTTGTTCCTCCGTCCAAATTATATGTAATGCTATATTGTGTTAATATCCATTCTGCGTGTAGAGTGTATGTTGCTTCTTCTTTGTCCCATTCCCTTGTCATTACACCATCACTACCTGCATAACATACTCCATTGCTATCGTACCACCCTGTAAATGTATATCCATTCCTTACAATGTCATGTGGAAGAACAACCTTAGAACCATACTCGATTTCTATTGAATTCACGACTATTGTATTTGTTCCTGTATCAAATTGAATTATCTTATCATCTGGATCCCATCCAGCTATTAATGTTACATTTTGGGTCAAACTCCATGTTCCAATTCCAACACCAAGTGAATCCGTTAAATAATTCTCTTGATATTTCCAGCCTATAAAAGTATAATTTGCCCTATTGGGTACTGAAAAGGCAAAATTTTCACCGACACTGACGTTCTCAATCCCAAAGAGCACGTTTGAAAAGCCATCATCTAGTGAAACTGAAACCGTAACATCGCTACTCTCCTCAGCAAAAGCTTTATTATTACTTTTTACCATATTCAGACAAAGAACGGATACAAACAACACAATTAAGGCACAAATGCAAACATAATTTTTCTTATTGTTAATTCTTAAACTTTTAACCATATATCTCTTCTTATCCTTATAAAATACTTTATTAGTCTAACTCTTTATATTCCTAACAAAAAACTTTTTACACATAATTTCTCCTGTATGATTTGATATAAAAACAAAAAGCGCAAACAAAAACAGGATATACCTTTTCTGTTTGCGCTAAATAAACTTGTTCATTGGCGGACACCTCCGTAGATGAATAGTTAAATTTTTGAAATTGCTTTGTCTTAAATTTACTCTTACCTACAACAACCTCATAAATTTATATATATATATTATACTCTCAATTACAATTTTTGTCAAGCATATATAACAGAATGAGTGAACCTTGGTTTTTTGCATATAATAAACAAAAATCGGAGCTTCAATCTTTTCTCGACATTTTGCTTATATATCGTATATTTTTTATCTTTGAAGCGGTGTTTACATAGTTGTCAAGCCATATATCCAACCATTGACTATATTTCATTACGATCTCCTTGAGTTTTTGTCTTTACTATATTTTACACGATGAAAAGAAGTCGCACATTTTTCGTGCGGCTTCTCGGCGTTTCTATATTCAGTTGTTTATATCCGAGTATTATTCTTGATTTTTCTAATCAGTCTTTATTTTCGTCGTTATCTTTCTTTGTTTCAAGCGCGGGCTTGTCGCTTGCATTAAGCGGAGATATTACCTTTCCGCCGATTTCTTCTTCAAATCGTTTACGGGTATCTCCTGCAAATTTACCGCCGCGTTTTGCTACGGAACGGTTTTCGGCAAAAGTTTCCGGTTGTTCTTTCTTTGAAAGCGTTGTTGTCGTAACTTCTGCAAGCATATTCAAAACGAGTTCGATATCCGTCATATTATCGCGCAGATTTTCTTTTTTCAAGCCTTTGAGTTCTTTATACTCTTTAACCGTTAAACCGCTCCACGCTTTCGTCATTTCATCGGTGAGTATTGCATATTCTACGCCTTCTTTTACCCCGCGTTCTTTCCATTCATCGGTAAGTTTTTTGCGCATTTCTATCGTTTGAAGTCGCTGATTGATCCAACCTTCCGTATAGCCTTTCGCTCGGTAAAAATCCGCGCCGCGAAGTATTGCCTTTTCAGGATCGGCTATTTCATCAAGCCGCTCGCTTCCAACCTGTGCCAGCCACATTTTGAACGGTTCGGCTTTCGGCGACGGAATCGACTGCACAAGCCGCAAAACGCCTTTCGTATCAAGCACATCCGTATTATAGGTTTTTCCGTCTTTCGGGGAACGAAGTTTCAGTCGGTTACAATTTGTAACCAACTCGCTCCCTTCTTTTTTCAACCGGTTCTTTAAGACTTTCCAATAATTATTCGGATCTGCGCTATCCGTTAAAACAGCAACTACATCCACCACAGAAAAATACCATTCTTCTTTGTCTGCGTTCCACGCCGTGCGGACTTGTTTATTCTCAAAAATCTTGATTTTATTTTCCATACGATTTTTCCTTCTATCGTTAGATTGTTTTTATTATACCATTTTTCTTCTGTTTTTTCAACGCCTTTTACCTCTTAACGTCAATTAATTTGCCGTTATTCGTAGGAGTTTGATTTATTGTTTGTATTTTTATAATGACTTTTATAGAAATTTATAGCGTAAATTTCTCAACTCTTCAACCCTGTTTACTTGTTTCTCAAATAATTCTATCACTCATTTTCTATTTAATTTTGACTTGTCCGTTTCAACGCGTCCGCTTTGTGTTTTTATTCTCCCTATGGAACATAAACCTCCCCTTATTCAACAAAACATACAAACTCACATTGATTATCTGACCGCTTTGGACTTCGTTTTATTTTAATTTACCTTTTGCAACACTCTCTGTCGCCAAAAGCACCCACCACATATAAGGCTGATACTGTTCAAACAGATACTCCACATAGGAAGATACCTTTTCGTACTGTTCGCCCATATTCTGCGTGGTAACCGCTCCGCAATTCGTGCAAACGTAAGTACGGATATTCTCGCCGTCTACAACGGACGATTCCGTAAGTTCAAAGTTATGCCCCGTAGCCGGGATCTCCGTGTAGTATTCGTCGCCGCACTTCTCGCAATGGAAAATTCGTTCTCCCGCCGTTTCGCAATGCGGTTCTCTCACGACTCTTGTGGTATAATCGTGACCTGTCGCTTTTACCGTATCGGTCAGATATTCGTATCCGCAAACGGTACAGGTATGAAGCTGTCCGCCGTCCTCCGTACAGGTCGCTTCCTTTGTCGTTTCGGTATATTTATGACCGAGCGCCGTCCGAACGTCCGTTTCGTAAGTATCGCCGCAATTCAGGCAGGTATGCTTGATACAACCGTAAGTCGTACAGGTTGTTTCTACCGTTTCGACGTCGTAGTTATGTCCGAACGCAAGTTTTACGTTGCCCTCGTACTCATCGCCGCAACTCGTACACTTGAAAACCGAATAACCCTTTGTCGTGCAGGTCGGCTCAACGATTTTCGTTACGACGTAATTGTGCGTAATAGAAAACGTCTTTGTCGTGGACAGTCCGTATTCGTTCGTTACCGTTACGGTGTAACTTCCTTCCGTCTTGATCCAAGTTCCTTTGGTATAATCATCTCCGTTCAGCGTTGCCGTGTTGCCGTTCGTCCAAGTGATACAAACGGAATTGTCCGTTCCCGATTGTTCTACCGTCGGATCAGGATACACGATTTGAAGGTCAATCCAATAGGTCTGACTTCTGTTTCCCAAATCATCAACGGCGTAGAAATAATACTTTCCGTTTTCGCTTTCAAGCGTCGTCGAATAGGACGACGTTCCGGCAAGTACGTAACTGCTGCTTGACGGCGTTTTGTAATACAGCATTACGCTTCCGCCGTCATCGCTTGCCGATACGGTAAAGCCGAGTCCGTAAGTCGAATAAAACTCCGTCTGCAAGCACCCGAGAATCGGCGCAGACTTGTCGAGAATAACCGTGTAAATCATAGAGAAGTTTCCCGCGGCGTCCGTACAATAGAAACTGTACGTGCCTTCTTCTGCGAGCTGGCTTCCGCTCGTGTAGGATTCGTAGCCCGACGATGAAGGGGTTTGAACGTAAATGCTTTTGATTCCCGACATCGAATCGCTCGGCACAAACTTAACGTAGTTCGCATTGGTTTTTCCGCCGCTTGCGACCGTCGAAGTTCCTCCGTATAGCGTTCCCGTCGGTTTTACGGTATCAAGACAAATCATAACCGTTTCGGATTCGTTTCCCGCATTATCAAATGCACGAAAACGGTAAATACCGTTTGTATCCGTGGTCTGAATCAGCGTACCTGCGGCATAAGTTTCCCATACCGTACTGTTCGGCTTCTTGTACTGCATATAAGCGATTCCGCTCAACCCGTCGCTTGCCGTATATTTGAACGCTTTATTGGTCGTAGTCGTAACCGTCGTTCCGTTACTGTCGGTAATTTTTCCCGTCGGAATCGCCGTATCGAGATAAATTGAACTCACCGCAGAAGTGTTTCCCGCATTGTCCACAGCTCTGAACTGATACAAACCGTTCGTCGCGCTTGCGGAAATGGTCGTACCCGAAGAATAAGTCGTCCACGAAGAACTGCCCGGCGTTTTATATTGCAGGTAACTCACTCCGCTCCCCGTATCCGTTGCCGTATAGGAAAACGCACCGCCCGTGTAACCCGATATTGCCGTACCGCTACTGTTTTTTATCGTTCCCGTAGGCGCGGCGGAATCAAGGTAGATCGTTTGCGTATCCGAAACGTTCCCCGCCTTATCTACCGCCCTGAACTGATACTGTCCGTTCGTTGCGGTTGAAGCAATCGTTGTACCCGAAGTATAGGACAACCACGAAGAACTGCCCGGTTTTTTATATTGCAGGTAGCTCACGCCGCTCCCAGTATCCGTTGCAGTATAGGAAAACGCGCCGTTTGTGTAACCCGATATTACCGTGCCGCTGCTGTTCTTTATTGTTCCCGTGGGCTTTGACGTGTCGAGATACAAATAATATGTACTTGAAGTATTTCCCGCCTTATCCTTGGCGTAGAAATAATACAACCCGTTTGTTGCGGTCGATGAAACCGTTGTGGAAGTGCCGACGTTTGAATAGTAACTGCTGCCCGGCGCTTTCATATAAAGCGCTTCCGCACCGCTCCCTGAATCGGAAACGGAAATATATGTGGAAGCGTTTGTATATTTCCCGGTCGAAGAAGTCGATGCGCCGTTGATTGTCGGAGCCGTAGTATCTACGACGAATGAGGACGAAACGTCCATACTGTACCAAGCGTATGCTCGTGCGTTCGGATTCCATCCTGCACCCCTCAAAGAACAGGTAAAATTATATGTACCGTCCGACAAATTCGACAGCGTATAATTCTTTCCTGACTGAGAACCTACGGTCGTTCCCGAACTGTTGGTTACGCTCATCGAATATCCTTGTATCGACGCGTCAAGCGTAATTGTAAGAGAGTTGCTTGCTATCGCTCCGCCTTTGGTAAGATTCGCCGTACCCGAAGTGGAAGAACCGTAAATATAGAATTTTACGGTCGTCATACTTCCGTTGTCGCCCTTTACGCTTGCAGATAAAACGCCCGTTCCCGAACCGTCAGCCGATTTAGACGTGTTATAGTTGTAATAGTGCGTATAGTCATACGCCAAGGTATATTTCGGCGTTGTCGCCGCATACGCCGTGTTTGTCGTCGCCATTGCCAAGCACAGACTGATACAGAGTGCGAATACGGCAAGACACAGCCACTTTGCTATGCCTTTCTGTTTGGTTTTTACCACTTATTTAACCTCCCCTTTTTGATAATTTTCGCCCGTTTTCTCCTCAAACAGGCTCTTGATATATTCTCCCGTCGTGATTTTCACGCAGGTACGAAGTTCCGTAGAACCGACAAAGAACACCTGTCCCGTAACCGCCGATATTATCATTCTCTGCTCGTCGCCGTTGAAGCTGTCGCCCGCCTTGTAAACGTCCAAAACGTCTTTCATGTCGGGCGCGCTTAATTTAAAAATAAACGTGTACTGCGAGTTTTTAAGAATGGCGCTCGTCTTGCTCCTGAGTTCCTCGTTTGCGTTCCAGTCCGCAATGTTTTGCGTGGCGGGAATAAATCCGCCGTTATATTTTCTGATACGCTTACTCATCGAAAAGAAAAAGTCCAAAGCAATCGGAAATTTCGCGTCGATGAAAAGATGTGCTTCGTCGGCGATAATGAGCGTCCGTAAGTTTCTTCCGCTCTTGTTCGCTTCTCTCGCATTGATGACTTCCTGTTCGATGAAACGGAAAACAAGCAACATCTGCGCGTTCGCCACCGTATTGTTCTTATTCGCAAAAAGCGACTGAAAGTTGAAGTCGATAAGGTTTGCATTGACTTCGAGCGTGGACGGCGCGTTCCAGATGTCCGAATATCTGCCGTTTACGAATTTCTGCAAGTACAGTTCCGCCGTGCGCATATCGCGCAAGGTCAGGTTGTCCATTTCCTCTTTGTTCTTCTCCTGCAATACTGCAAGCAAGTCGGAAAACAAAGGAAAGTCCTCTGCTTTGAAGTTCGTACAATCGGTCGTTTCGGTGATGCCTTTTCTCTCATACGCTTCCACAACGAGATTATTGATGAGTTCGATAACGTCCGCGCTCGCGCCTACAAGCACGATTTTGAAGAAACTTTCAAGCATTTTCAGGTGCGTATTGAACGTAACCGCAGGCTCGGCGGGCGTTCCGTCCTCCGTCAGTATCTTATAGATATGGAAAGGATTGATTCTGCCTTCTTTCGCGTTGCCGACGTCTATCAGATTACCCGAAAGATTTTTTGTCAAGGTCAGGTACTCGGCTTCGGGATCGAGAATGATTACCCTCGTATCGTTCGCCCATTCGTTTGCGATGAGCGACTTTAAGAAGAACGATTTGCCCGAACCGGACTTACCGATAATCATACCGTTTGAGTTCTGATACAGATTGCCGCGTTTCCACATATTGAAGATGAACGGATAGCCGTTGGCTTTGTTCTCTCCGAGCATAATGCCGCCCTCGTCCATAACGAACGTTCTCACGAACGGAAATACCGCCGCCAAGCTGGAGCTGTTGATGCCGCGCTCGTATGTTTTTAAGGTGGAAACGGGAGAGATTGCCGACGATTTGAACCCTTCTATCTGTAAACCGTAAAGATTAGACGGCTTGAAATTGCCCGTCATAATGTTTCTGCGCACCGATTTCTTGTAATTCTCGTCGTCAAGATAGTTGTACGCCGTAATGGTCAGCGTAACGTCCAAAAGCGATTCGTTTTCCGTTTGCAGACTGTCGAGAAGCGCGTGCATCGTTTCCCTGTGGGTTTCCGCGCTGTTCGCTTCGCTCGCTTTTTCGGACATAATCTGTTTGGTTTCCATTTCCCCGATACACTTGTCGATACGTTTGATTGCCTTAAACTTATCAACGGGCTTAACGTGCAGAACGACTTTCGTATTCGGAATATTATACAAATCTGCGCCCCAAGCATTTTTCACGCGCAACGGATAATCCGCTATGGCGAAAACCGCCGCTTGCGTTCCGTCCACCGTGTACGAGTTTGCCTTAAACTCCACTTTTTTCGGTTTCACCCAAGCGAGAAGGTCGCCGTCCGCGACTTCCTTTATCTCCCTTTCGTCAAAGTTGCGGGAGAAGCTGTATTTCAGGAACACCGCCGTTTCCCGTTTTCCGAGAAGTTTGGTATTCAAGCCGCATTTGTTTATCTCGCTTGCCACGTTAATCGTCGTGTTTTCAAGGTCAAGTTCGTTCTTGCCGTACACCACTATGTAATAATCCGAAAGATACTGTTTGCGGATGTTATTCATCTTGTCGATACGGTCGATGCGCTCCTGTAAAATATTCTCCTTTATTTCTTTCACGCCGTTCTCGTCCACGCTCTCCTTAATGCTGCCGAGCCGCGCGAACAAGTCCTGCGCGAAACAGTCAAGATTTACGGGACGGTCAATTTTTACGACGTCCGCTATTTGCGTTCCGTCAAGCATTTTCAAGGCGTTTGCAAGATACCCTATGTCGATATTCTGCTGTTCGACGTCCTCGATGCCGAAGTTCTTTTGTCCCACTTTAACGACTCTGCCGAAATAACCACCCCCGTATTCGATCAGTCCGTTTTCTTTTATGTCTTTCAGGTCGATAATCGCGTCAACCCGTTCTTTTGCCTTGCTTGCATTTTCGGTATAGACCTTTTTTGCAAACAGAAATTTTATGTTCTCCAAAATACACGAATAGAAGATGCCGTCCTGCGTAGGCATAAACATTACGACGGCTATCAGCCCCATAATGACCGCAAACGCATAACTTCCCGACGTGATTGCCACGAAGATGATTGCAAGCACGACGAGCGCAACGATTACGTCCGCCATCGAATAGCATTTCCATACCGTGTTTTTTACTTTGATTTTCTTCGGAATAATTCTCATTCTGTGCTTTCACCTCCGCTATCCGAATTTTCCGTTGTTTCTTTGCTTGTTCCGGTCGATGACTTTTCTTCGGAATATTTATCCGAACTGTCGCCTCCGCTTTTTCCTTTTTTGTGACCTGCTATCGTTTTCCCGATTCCGACGCCGCCGTGAATAATCTTGTGCGCCAACCCGAACGTTGCCGCACCGACCATGCGCGAGCCGTAGAACGCCGAGCGCAGGAAATTTCCGCCCGCGTGCATATCGTCCGCTTGTCCGAACAGTTTTGCAAACAACGCTTGCCCTGCCGGGATTACCATTGCCCCGCCCACGATCATAAAGATTAAAAACATTGCGTTTCCGAATCCGCTCACTCCGTCGACGTGCATTTTAGTTATCATCGGCAAAAGTAAAACGAAGATATTGACCGAGAACACCGTGCCGTAGGCAAGGACGATTTTCGTAATGAACGTTTCTCTCCAAACCTTGAACCTCGCGCCGTCGTCAAGCGAAAGCGTTGACATCGAAAGCGGCATTACAAAGTACATAAAGATAATTTCGTACACGCGCTTTGCAAGGTTCAATATCGCCACGATAAGAGAAATCGCAAGCGCGATACCCGCTATCAGCGACGGCAGATACAAGAACGCGTCGGGATTTACCATGCCGTTGTAACGCCATTCGTCAGGGAATACGAAACCTGTCGTGTAGTCCCCGAAAACATCTCTCACTCCGAGCCGTGATATATCAAACTCCGACACCGAATAGCCGTTGATCCATTCTCCCGCGCAAGCGTTGAACAGCGCGCTCGATAATTTCGTCGTATTGCCGATCTGGAATATCTCTGACACGAGAACCAAAAGCGAATTGGAAATCAGAATAATCAGGAACACAACGGCGAGCATTGCCATTGTGCCGAGCAGAGCGAGAAAGAATTTCCCGACGATCGTCGATACGTTTCTTTGGCTCGTTATCATATTCTTGATAAGCGCGGCAATCGTGAAGATGCAAGTCAATCCGATCGCCAAAATGAATATGCACCAAAAAATCGTGTTTACCGTATTGTCGCCTGCGAGAAATTCGATGATATTCACTCTCTCGCCGCGATAGGTTACGTCCGTAACGCCTGCAATCGCAGAGAAAATTTCCATCAGTCCGTCAACGAGTTTTAACAGCCACAGAAAAAGAAGCAAGCATAATTCTTGAAAAAATATAAGCATTTTGCTCCTCCTACCAAGTTACCCAATGCGAGAGTCCGTTTATCACAAGCGGAGTTCCCATTGCCAAAACAAACATAACGATTATGCCTACCGCAAGTTGTTTTACCATACCTCTTGCATTGATTTTTTCTTCGTTCTTCTTTGCAACGGTTACTCTGATTCCTATATATGCGCCCCATACTGCGACAACGGAAGAAAACGCTATTACGACGTATATCCAAACCGAATCCATAAGTTCTTGGAGTTTCAGAACGATTGAACGAAAACTGCTTTGCACGTCATTGGCTTGTTCTGCTTTTTGAATCAATTCTTCCGTTGTCATCTCTCCTGCTTGTAAACTGCTGTAATCCGCAAACTGCGGAACTGCATACGCTATATTTCCGTCTGCGTCCTTTGCATAAAATATAAAGGTAAACGTGCGTGATAAGTTCGACTCGTAAATATTCGTAATTCCGAAATTAAACCCGTATCCGTTAGGTTCGGTAATGCCTTTTATCGCTACTATATTGATTACCACGACGCCGTTTTCTTCTGCAACGCGCAGATAATCGCTTACTAATCCGTGCTTGATACCGTAGTCTTTGGGAAAAATCACGGCTCCGTATGTATAACTCGAATCGTAGTATTCCATAGGTACAAAATAACAAGTCACCATGTATTTCCCTCGGCTTTCGTTATCCCCTTTTCTGAACGTTACAAATATGCTGTTGTCGATAACTTCCTGTACCGATGTAGTTTCCGCGACTGCTTCTGCATTTACAACAACAGTCCCTCCACCGAATACGAAAGCAAATAATACGAGCAGTATTACAAGGACGAGGGGCGTTGTTTTATTTTTGTTGTTTTCTAAATTCATTCTTTACCCTCGCTTTTTTTATAAAAATCAGGGCGGCAAAAAAATCTGCCGCCCCCGTTTTTGTTACGGCTATGTGCCGATTATGCGCCCACCCAAGCGGAAAGGCCGTTGATGAGAAGCGGTGCGCCCATCGCTACGACGAAGATGATGATAATACCGATGATAAGGTTCTTGACCATATCGCGGGCATTGATTTTTTCCTCGTTCTTGTGAGCAATAGCGATTTTGATACCGACGTATGCGCCCCAAATGACGACCACGGCGGCAAGCGCCATAACGATGTAAATCCAAAAGCTGTCCATGAGCGACTGCAATTTGGTGACGATACCCTGCAAACTGTCGTCGAGGGTAGTTGCTGCAAGTAAAGTATTCATTGATTATTGATTCTCCTTTTTGTTTTCAGATTTTTTATTGGATTTTTTCTTTTTGATGATGATAAACGTTACCACACCGCCGATTCCGAGAACAAACAGAATGGGCAGTAATACGGCTGCTGCCGAGGTTTTCTTTTCTTCCTGCTCTCCGTTTTCCTGTTCCTTATCTCCCGTATGATCGGGCGTTTCAGGTTCGTCGGGTGTTTCGGGTTCATCGGGGTTTGTCGGCTCGTCGGGCGTTACGGGTTCGTCGGGCTGTTCAGGCTCCGCAGGCTCGTCGGGCGTGTTCGGCGCAAGATTTATCTCGTAAATCATCAGTTCCTCGCCCGTGTCGTCCGTTGCAATGAGCATATATTTCCCCTCCAAGTCCGAGAAGTCTATCACGCCGTTTTCGTCCGGCACAAGTACGATTCCGCTTCCGTCCTCGCCCGCAAATTCTACCTTGACGTACTCCGTGCGCTCGTCGCCGCATTCGCACTTATATTCCACGCTCATATTCTTGTTTTCTTCACTCAATACCGAGTAAAGGATATATGTATGCGTGTGTTCGTCAGGCTCGGTCGGCTGTTCGGGCGTTTCAGGCTCGTCGGGTACGTCCGGTTCGTCAGGGTTTTCAGGCTCGTCGGGCGTTACGGGTTCGTCGGGATTATCGGGTTCCGCAGGCTCACCGGGTTCAACGGGATTATCGGGCGTTTCAGGCTCGGCGGGTTGTTCGGGTTCTATGTCCTTATATCCGCCGTCGCCGCTCGTAACGTAATCCGAAAGATAACTGTATTCGCAGTTTTGGCAGGTATATTTCGTGTACCCGACTTCCGTTTCCGTAGGTTCAACCACTTCTTTCACATAATCGTGTCCCGTGGGATACTTGTAGTCCGTCACATATCTGTCGCCGCAATCGGAGCAGAGATGTTCGGTATATCCGTAAGCCACGCAGGTCGGTTTTACTACCGTTTCCACGTAGGAATGTCCTTTCGCTTCCGTGACGTCCGCAACGTAACTGTCGCCGCACTCCGCACAGGTATAGGTCGTATATCCGCCCTCGGTGCAGGTCGGCTCTACCGTTTCCGCTTCGTAGGTATGGGGAAGTTTTTCCGTTACGTCGGCGTTATAGGTATAACCGCACACTTCGCAGACGTACTGCGTATATCCCTCGCCCGTACAGGTCGCTTCATAGACCGTTTCCGCAAAAGTATGTCCCGTCGCTTCCGTATAGTTATCGACGTACTCATAACCGCAATTCTTACAGAAATGCGCGGTATAGCCCTTGTGCGTGCAATCGCTTTGGACTACGATACTTTCAAAATCGTGTCCCGTTTCGTCCGCGTTCACGCTCGTATAGGTATATCCGCAATCGTCGCAAACGTAAGTGATATATCCCTTTTCGGTACAAGTCGCTTGCGTTTCCGTTTCGGTATAGGTATGCCCCTTGGCTTCGGTGTAGTTGTCCTTGTAACTTTCGCCGCAAAGACTGCAAACGTACTCCGTGTAACCCATTTCCGTGCAGGTTGCCTCAATGATATGTTCGTCGTATTCGTGCGTACAGACCTCGGCGGCATACGCCGTCGCGCCCGTTCCGACAAATACGCTCGTCAATGCCGTCAGCATCAACGCCGACAGCAAAAGTGTATGTTTGTGTTTCAATGTTCCTCCTTTCAAGCTATCTTTTGGCTTGTTCCTGATATTCTTTCATTTTCGGCAGAAGTTCAAGTTGTATCTTGTCTGCCGCCACTCTGATTTCGTCCGCAATGCTCCTTTGATAGTTTTCGGTAATCATCAGAAGCAATCGCGCTTTGTTTTCGTATGACGCTTGGCGCAGAGCCTTTTCGTCCGTTCCGTCAAGATAATGACAGACGTTATCTACCACTCGTTGCAGTTCCGCTTCCACGTCGTCCCACTTTTTCGTCAGCTCGGCGACGCGGCGCTCTTTGTCTTTTTCAAGCATTTCCGCTTTCTCGGCTTCCCGTTCTTCGATAACCTCATTGATCTTATCTTCCATGGATTGTCCACTCTCGCCCGATATATCGAAAACGTATTTCTCTTTCTCGAACAGCACCGCTTCGCGTTTGCCGATTGCCGCTTTCCCTTCGGGGAAATAAACCTTTTTCAGTTCATACGACGGCGTGAATACCGTCCATATCGGCTCGTATCCTCTGACCGACACAATCGCGTCGCCCTTTTCGTCGCCGTTTAACCGCTCAAGCATACCTACCGTAATCAGCGGTTGCGTCGTTGCGCCCGTGTTACTGCTTGCGGGATTTTCCGCATTGGTATTGACCGAAAACTGCTTGATTTTCTTGTTTCCGCAAAGCTCCGAAAACTCTTTTCTCGTTTCGCTGTCGTCCGAACCGATAAAGATTTTTACGTTCCTTTATGTTCCATAGGGAAGTGAGTGAATAGAATGGGCGGTGCGGTTGGTTTCGTACCGCCCGTTATACCTGAAAACTCTTCACGCGGGGTTAGGTATCACGCCCACGCAGTTATAATAAATTTCTACAATCTGACGTTTTTTGCCGTCCGTCTTTTCCGCTTCGTGAACGATGATACGGTCTATAAACTCCCGTACCGTTTCGGGCGTCAGTTCGGCTATTTCCGTGTACTTTCGTACTATCCGCAAAAACTTGTCCACGCCTTCCGTTTCTTCTTTTGCCGTAGTGAGTTCGCGTCTTAAAACCCTTACCCGTTCAGTCAACGTTGCCTGTTCGGCTTCGTAGGCTTCCGTCATTTTCTTAAATCGTTCTTCCGTAAGGTTGCCGCAAACCTTATCTTCATATAAACTCTGTATAATGCGGTCGAGCGTTGCTATCCGCTTTTCCGCTTCTTCGTACTCTTTTGTTTTAGAAGATAAATCTCGCTTTGTTTCCTTACTTTTACTTGCCCGCAACAGTTCCGCAAATTCTTTTTCGTTTGCCTTTGCCATAGAAAGAACGCGTTGTAAGTCCGTAAGTACGATTTTCTCTATCGCTTCGAGCGTTATCGAGTGCGACGTACAGCCTCTGCGTCCCGCCGTTCCTTTTCGGTAAGTGGCGCACACAAAGACGTCTTTCGTGTAACTCCTATGAACGTTGCAACGGTTAAGATACAGCCGCTTTCCGCAGTCCGAACAAAACAACATTCCCGAAAACACGCTCATTTCGCCCATTCTCGTAGGTCTGCGCTTTGCTTCTCTCAGCCTTTGCACCGTGTCATAGGTTTCTCTGTCTATTATCGCTTCGTGCGTATTCTCAAACGTTACCCATTCGCTTTCGTCCGTATAAATTACGGTTTTTGTCTTATACGACTTCTTTCTCGTGCGAAAGTTCACGGTATGCCCTAAATACGTCGGATTGGATAAAATCTGCGTAACCGAATGCGTTGACCACTCGGTCGGTTTGTCAAACTTTTCGAGCTGATACTTCACGCCGTGCTTTTTCTTCCATACGATAGGCGAGTCCGTGCCGCGCTCGGTGAGCATTCTCGCTATCTGCGTCGGTCCGAAACCTTTTATGCAAAGCGAATAAATCTCTTTGACTACCTTTGCCGCTTGTTCGTCTACATACCATTTCTGCTTGTCGTCGCCTTCTTTGTAATAACCATACGGCGGACAATTAGTAAGATGTTTTCCGGAATTGCCTTTGGCTTTCAGAACGGCTCGTACTTTCTTCGACGTATCTTTCGCGTACCATTCGTTGATGATATTCCGAAAAGGCGTAAAATCGCTGTCCGTTTCGCTGTGGTTATCCACACCGTCGTTTATCGCTATGAAATGCACGTTCTTTTCGACGAAATACACTTCCGTGTAATATCCGACTTTCAGATAATCTCTGCCGAAACGCGACATATCCTTGACGATTATTCTTTTCACTTCGCCGCTTTCCACGTCTTTAATCATACGTTGAAAATCCGGACGGTTAAAATTCGTTCCCGAATAGCCGTCGTCGGCATAAAATCTGAACCTGTCATATCCGTGTTCTTTCGCATACTTTTCGAGTATGGCTTTTTGATTTACGATACTGTTGCTGTCGCCTTGCAGGTCGTCGTCGCAACTTAACCTTGCATACAAGGCGGTTATTTCTTCACCTCCGTTAAATTTTCTTTTATTGTTTTCCGTTAATTTTGCGTTCATAAGGTTTCTCCTTCCGAACGCGCCTCAACGGACAAGTCCTTGATAAGCACGCTTTTTATCTTGTTTATCAGCGTTTCTCTTGCATTTTCCCGTTCTTTTACGACAACGACATACTCCGCGCCGTCTATCTCGTGTACATAGTTATATTGTTTCTGCTCCAAATCTCCTTAACTTTATTGTGCGGATACTATGTTCTCTCTCCGGATGGATACTATGTTCTCTCTCCATAAACACAAAAATCCTCCTGTCAGATATTTTAGTTTTTGTTACGTTTTATTGTTGTTTTTCTCTTCCTTTAAGCCGTCCGTTATCTTGGCAAGGTCGGTATTTATCTCTCCCGCCTGCTCCACCAGCGACTCATATCCTTCTTCTATGAGTTTAACTTTCGTATACCCGTGTTTCTTCAAAAATGCGTCTATTTCTTCCGCCGTTTCTCTCGGTATACTCGTTCCCCATACCACGTTTTTGGCTTTTCTCTCGTTCTTATGCTTTTCTTCGTATCTTTTATCTCTTTCGCTTCTCGGTTTCATTTCTAAACTCTCCGTAAATATATCATCGTATCAATACGACGATTATATTTTACTGTTTTCTGCGCTCAGAGTCAAGCTCTTTTATGTGAACAGAGAGTAAAAGCCGTCTTAAATTTTACTTATGATTAGTGCTTTTGCCTTGTTTTTCTTGCTTTTTGCGTTCTTCTTCGATTTCCGCTTCTATCTGTTGTAAGCGCGGGACCTGCCGAACGACGTCGTGAGTGAAGAGCGAAAGAACGGAGTCGAAAAAACTCCCGATTGTTTTCGGCTTTCCGTGGACTATACGCTCGTATTCTTTTGGGTTAGTCCTTGCAAGCGTTTTTCCCGCGTGGATATAACGATTGTCGTTATCCCTTTGTTTTTGCAAAGTTTCTGCTTTTCGGGCATATTCGAGTGTTTCATCCATAGATTTTGTAAGCCGCTTTGAAAGGTCGTTATTTGCCGCCGTTAAAGCAATTACTTGTTCTTGTAACTTGCCGCGTTTTCTCGGAACATTCCCGCTTTTCGCTTCGGTTAAAGCGTCCGCATAAACCTGATTTTCTTCCCGTATGGCTTCCGCTTGCTCGATTATCTTTTTTGCCTTAAATTCTGCGGTGGAAAGATGTTTCTTTTGACTGCCTTCTTTGCCACGCTGTAAGCCCCAACGCTTACCGACGGCTTCGTAAAAATCCGTTTGTAACTGTTGCAACTGCGGCTTGTCGAAAAGTTGTTTACTGCAAAGTCTGCCGTCTTTTGTTACGGGCATTAGGTTTAAGTGCATATGCGGCGTTGTTTCGTCGTTATGTACTACCGCCGCTATGATATTTTCTTCGCCGTAACGTTCCGCAAAGAATTTGTAGCAATCCGAGAAAAAGTTATATTGTTCGACCTTGGCTAATCCGTCGAAAAAAGTTTTATCCGATCCTAACACGAAAGAGTTCATTACCACTGCGTCCTTGCGCGGGAATAAGCCTAACGCTTTTATTCTGCCGTTTATGAACTCCGTATAAGTTTTTCCGAAATATGGCGTAAAGCGATAATTGTTTCTCGTCCGTTCGCTGTCTATCTGTGGATTTGACGCTTCGTATTTTTCGTCCCGTTCGTTTTCCTTTTCAATAGGAGCGACGTCTTGTTTATGGTATTTCTCCATATGACACACTAAATATGAAATAATGATTTTCCTCCTGAAATTTGTTTTTTATTCTCTTTGAGCAAAGTGTGTAGAATTTCCTCTGCCGACTGTTTTTATAGTGGATTCACAGCCTCGCAGAGCCCACAACTTCGCCTGCGAAGTATAGTGGGCTACACTTTGCTCATAAGCCTTCTGTTTCGCTTCGCATTTGCTTCCAAAGTTTTTCTCTACGATATACATTGAAAAACGCTCTTAAAAATACATTTTCAACTTGTATCCGACTTCATTTTTCTGCCTCCTTCATTTTATTTTTTTCTCCGTTTTTGTTCTTACGAGTCCACGAAAGATAAATTATCTCTCTATCTTATATGGACATTTGCAAGCCGTTTTGCGGGGGCATTTTCGCAAAAGTTTTTTATCCCTCACTTAACCAAGGACACGAAATTTCAAAAGTTCGGGATCTTAAAGAAAAATTTTTTTAGAAATTTTCTTAACGTTGCATAAATTCGATCCATTGCTTCAACCATAGAAGATTTTTCAATTCCATATTCCTTTCGAACCTCTTCCTGCGTTTTCCCTTCAAAAAAAATCTTACAAATTCCCGCTGCCTTAAAGTCAGTTTAGGAATAGCCTCATAGTAAGCCGTTTTGTTAGGATGTTCCGCAAAAGGTTTTTACCCCTTCACTATAATTGGAAAGTTACGAGCCGTTTGTTGGGGTATTTCACGAAAATTTTACAAAAAAATTGCCGAGAATTTTTCCCGACAACCGCATATAAAAAGGAAGTCCGATATAACTCAAACTTCCTTTTCTATTTTTATTACATTATCTCTTAAAATTAAAGGGTATAACTTACTCTTCCACAAAACCCATAACTATGTCTATTGGAATACAATACGCTATTCCATAGACAATGTTCCCTAAGCGATCCTTGGTTCGGAATGTTGTAATACCAACTAAACGTCCACGAGAATCTAACAACGCACCTCCACTATTTCCGTCGGCAATCGTCAGATCACACTGTATCACTGTTCGAACAGCTCCTGAATACTCAATATTTAAGAGTGGTATTCCTACAATTCCTTGAGAAATGGATAGCCCATAATTAACTGTATTCCCTATTGCATACACTTTATCTCCGCTTTTTAAGTTTGATGATTTACCCTTTTTGATAACATTAAATTTACAACTAGAAGATTCACAAATTCGCAATACCGCTATATCTATTTCGACATCATATTTAACCAATTCTATGGGATAATAATCTTCTTCATCTGAAAAGCGTATTGAATAGTTTTCAAATTGATATACAGTTCCTAACCTTGTATAAGTTACAACGTGTGCATTAGTTATGAGAGTTCCATTTTTATCAATAAATTCAGCCGTTCCAAAACTTTCTCCAACATTATCAGAAGAAGCTCTTAATTCAACAATACTCTTTAAACAATCTTGATAAATTTCACTTGCTGCCGGTAATGGAATAAAAATTGCACACAGTATAACGGCGATTAAAATCGCCGTTATACCAAGCATAAGAATTATCGTAATTGATTTCTTTTTATTCATATAAAATTATGATGACTCCATCATTTCGAAAAACTATTTATATATTTCGTAAATAGTCCCCCATTCAAAGCACCTAAACTCATTAAGATCAGAAAACTTGAGTCTTGCTTTTCCTTTATTGGGAAATTCCTTATCTTCAACAGAAGCAAAGAAAAGTTTAACAATGTGATTTTCGTTGAGCAAATAACTTACAATTTTTCTGATTGTTTCAAATATTGAGTTCAATCCGCTGTAATTATCCACTTCTGGATTCTTAAATTCGTTTAATGGTTTCAAAAATGGCGTCCACATACTATCAAAATAATAGTTCGCTCCATCAACATTTTTTACTTTGCCAATATAACGAAAATTTACATCCCTTACATTATTTTCTTTAAAACATTCCTTTATCTTAAGATGTTGTTGCTTTGATAACCGACAGTTAGTGTTTAAAAATAATTCAGTACTCATTTTAACCCCATTAATTTAATGTTTTTTGAGTTATCCTGATGAACTTCATTTGCCGTCGTTAAAAACCATTCATAGTATAGCGGTAATCAAAATCACCGCTATACTATCAACAATTATTTTTTTGCTCATCCTCTTTTTTATTTTAAGGGAAAGATATCACTAGCTATATCGTCTAAAAAACTCTAACACATAATCAATTTTTGGCAAAATTCTTTCGCCGGACAAAATTTTAATAGAGTTAATATGAACCCCATCAAAAGAACCAATCGCTATAATTATATTTTCGTTAATTACACAATTGATTTCTTCATTACCACATAACAACCAACTATCACCTTTCTCATCTTTTCTAAACGTTGTTACAGATTGAATAGCTTTTTCCTCATTAATTTCAATTTCAGGATATCGCTCTCGTAGAAAACGATTTCCAATAACATCTATAACGAAGACTAAAGTTTTCTCCTGTTGTAGATTTTTTTTGTTATCATCTTTAATAACATACGAATAAAAAATCCCACATGGTTCAGAAAGGGCATCAATGTCTGAGTCTTTTGAAATTGTGAATCTACTGAATGCATCACACTTTATTACTGAAGTGTTTACATAATTATAATAATAACGAATATCAATCGGATATGCGGCATACTGCGATTGAAAATAATGAAATACATCTTGCACACTGTATGTTTTGCAATTTCCCAAAACCATTCTTATATTGTCAGCAATTTCATTATAAATTTTTTCGTCAAAATAATAATCTAAATCACATTCTTTTTTTAGATAGTCAGAATCTCGATGATTATGTGCTTTATTGAATGATCCAAAAAAATATTTATACACTCCATCTCTCCTATGCAAACCAGAACGAATGCAAAGTTTTTCCAGCCACCTTATATCGAGGATTGTTCGACGGTCCTCTGTTTGCATTGTAATTCGGATCTTTAATATCTGCAGCTTGGAAATGAGGAACACCAACCCCTATATCAGCAAAAATGGGATAAGATGCAGGAACTGCTCCTTCTAACACTCTTCTAGCATCATACATTTCATCAGTTAATGAACTCATTCCCGTTGTAGACATAACGGTTACCATTTGACTATATGTGAGAGGATTTTCGATGTCTATTCTGTATGGACAATTCGAATTTGCTTCGCATTTAAAATAAATGTCCGGATTGGACTTTTTTCGATTTGCTTTAATTAGATCTTTTATCGCCGATTTAGTTTCATCACTCCAAGAGGCATAAACAATATTATTTGTTACAGTGACTTCAATACCAGGATAATAGCGTTCCCACATTTCAGCAGTAACAGTAACGCCAGCCGCAATAGCTGCAGTTACTGTAGCATACGCGGCAATAGTCGCCGCCACACCTGCAGTAGTAGCAACACCAACGCCAGCAGCAACAACAGCAGGAGCAGCAGCCCCAGCCGTAGCAACAACTACTGCCGCAGCAGCAACAACTACCGCCGTAACAGCAACAACTTTAGCCACTTTCTTCACAAGTTTGGAAAACCAGCCACAATTTTGAATCATTCCAGCCTCTCGCATCTCGCTCAAAAGAATGCCCTCGCCTTCAACATTCATAACCGCATCGATTTCGCCTTGCTCGTTAATAAACCCCACACCGGTTATTGTATCAATCTCGATTTCTCCATATTCATTTTCCATCTCGGCAGAAATTGTCACAACATTATTATCCGAGTCATATGTAAATACATAACTTACGACGCAATTACTAATATCTTCAATTTCGTTTTCGCTTATTGTATCAATTTCCTCAAATATTTCAGAATCCAAAGCTTGAGTGCCTCTAAAAGTTGTGACATTATCTTCTTGAATGAGCTCCCCATTTTCAAATTCATCTAAAAGTGCTTGAAAATCTATATCTGTTTCAGCCAAAGTGACCGTTCTAACATTTGAGGTGATTTCTTTACGAGAAAAAAGTTTTCCAGCCGAATAATACAAACCAACAATCAAAGTAAGAACAACAGCAATAATCGAGAAACTATATTTCTTTATTTTCTTCATAATAAACTCCTTATCGTTCTTCATGTTTTCTAAAAAATCACAGAAAACAAAACAACCCCTTTATGTTATAATAAAAAGGTTGTTTAAATCACTTGCCACATTGGCGTATCCTCCCTTATATAAACTTCTAAATTTGTCTTTGACCTTTAATTCGCTCCCATTCTGTATTCACAATATCAATTTCATTTTTATTATATCACAAACATCAAATATTGTCAATAGATTTTAGAAATTTTTACTAGAAATTGATTTAAAGTACCCTATAGCGTAATATTCTGAATTTTTCAACCCTATTTACTCGTTCTCAAGTAATTCAATCACTCTTTATTTAATTTGACTTGTCCGTTTCAACGCGTTCGCTTTTTGATTTTGTTCTCCCTATGGAACATAAACCTTGCAGTTGGTCTTGATAATGTCCCCGACGTCCCGTCCGTATTTTGCCGTAAGCTGTGAATAACTCTGCAATACGAACAGGAACCGGATTCCGCGCGAACGCGCTACCGTTACCATACCTTCGATGTTGTCAAACTTCGGAAGATTCGCAAATTCGTCCAAGACGAAATAGGTGTTCCGTTTGAGGATCGCCGTATCTTTCTCGCCGCGACGGAGATTCAGGTTCGCTTTTTCCACAAGTTCCTTGTACATCTGCGTAATAAACAGAGTGACAAAGCGGTGGCGCGTAAACCGTTCGTCCGGCACGATGATGAACACGGCGTTCGGCTGTTCGTCCAAGTTCACGATGTCAAGGTCGTTTTCGGCGGTCATCGACATAATGCCGTCGTCGGACAACTGTTGCATATAACTGTTTACTTCGGACAAATAACTCGTAAGCGTTTTATCCGAGGTAATAAGCACGGTGTTTACCAACCCTCTGACTTTTGAAAATTCATCTCTCCCTTCCATCAGGTATTTTTTGAGCATTGTCGTATCTTCCGAACAATACTTGCAGATATTGTGATAGACGTTGAAAAGCACGAGTTGTTTTTCGTCGAGCTTTCCTTTGATACAGTCCTCGCACATTGCAAGCACGAAGCCGAAAATAAGATTCCTTGCTCCCTGTTCCCAAGTCGGTTGGTCTTTATTCTGAACGGGACATAGCGTGTACACAAGGTCCTGCGCATTTTCGTAGATTTCATCCTTTAACTCCTGCATACGCGTTCTTGCGTCGCGGTAAGAAAGGAACACTTCGCCCGCGCCGTAATATTTCCCGTCTTTCTGCTCCAAGTTGTTTTCAAGGTCTTTTACCAAGCGGATTCTCCTCAGCAGCACGTTCATCGGATTCCACCGCTCGGAACTGTACGGCTCGCGCAGATCGAGAACGGAGATTTTATATCCCTGCTTTTCAAGATTCTTTGCGTGCTTTTCGTAAAGTTCTTTCTTCGGATCGGATATGACGATGCTCGGCTTGCTTTGGCTTTTCCCCAAAACCGCTATATTCTGATCGACGAAGCCCGTCGTTTTACCGCTACCCGTCGTACCGACGATGAGCGCGTGCAACTGACTTGTCGTTATCACTTCAACGTTTCCGCCCTTTTTCTCCGCGCCGATTACGATTCCGTCCTGCTTGCCGTCCGCCGCTTTATAGTCGTACACCTGAAATTCTTTTAATTTTTTCAGGCGTTTGACCGACAGCCACTCCGTATCTTCAAGGTCGTTTTCGTTCAGGGCGATATTCTGCGCGTCCACCCGATACATCATCAGATACCCGATGAGTATCAGTCCGTTCGCAACGCCGACGGACAGCCAATAATCCCGCATATTCAGGATTTCGGCTATCCCGTTCTCACCGCCGAGCGAAAACAGATACAGAATGAGTACGGATACAAACGCGAACAGAATCGCCCAAAATAAGATTTTGAGTTTGTTAGATTTCCTCTTTCTGTGTTTTGTTCCTTCTTTTCTGTTCAATCCTTACTGTTCACCTCCTGTCTTTCTCCGTTTTCCCGTTTGCGCTTTTTCTCCATTTCTTCCTCGACTTCCTGCAACCTGCGGGAAAAATCACGTTCCAACAGTTCGCTGTCCTCTCCGAAAGAGCGCAGGAATTTTCCGAACAGAGATTTGATTTTACGGCGGGACATCGCAAGTCGGCGTTTGTGGTTCGTATCGCTCGGTTTCAGCTTTCCGAATCTCGGTTTTTCGTAGATTTCGGGTTTTATGTACTTTGCGAGTTTGAGAACGAGGTTTCCTTGCCGCCTCTTATAGTCGGCTTCTATATCCTGAATGATCGTGAGTTTGCTCTCGTCAATCCTGTTATGGTATTTCGGCAAGTCCCGTTCCATTTCTTCAAGTCCTATGTTCTTCCTTGCGAGCGCATAGGGCATCCCGCAAATATTCTTGATCGCCCGTTCCTTTCTTTCGAGTTCTCTGTAAAACCGGGCGTTCGCTTTCCGCGCTTTCCCGTCGTAGCCGATGAGCATATCGACTATCTTATCTACCCTCCCAACGTATGCTTCCATATCCTTGCTACCGTAGGAGAGCCTGCCTGTTTTCGGCAAGTCCTTTGCAAGCGACAAAATCTCCTTTCTTATCTCGTCGCTGCTTCCCATCGCCGCTTTGACGGAAGTCATACCCCGAAGCGTTCTGATCGCCTCCACCCGCGTTTTATAGAGCTTGTCCCTGTCGCTGTCTATGTACAGTCCGATTCGGACGAATAAGTTATTGATTGCCGTCATATCTATCTTGCCTTTTCTGCGATAGCCGAACGTGCCTTTTTTGGTTTTATACGTCGGTTCTTTCTCCCAAAAGACAAAATGGATATGCAGATGATGCGGCTTGTCGAGGTGCAACGCGCACATCAGGTCAATATTCTTCCTGTTGAATTTCGCGTCCTCCAAAAACTGACCGAACGTGTTTTTGATAAGTCCGATACACTTTTCGGGCGTGTCGATCTTGTACGATTGTTCCTCATTCAGAGAGATAAATCCGTGATAGATATTTCCCTCGTTCTTTTTCAGCCGCGCTTTCATTTCTTCCACTTGCTCCGCGGAAATCATTCCGTCGCCGTTGAACACGCCCGTGGATTTTTGCAGGTATTCGAGCGCGGTGATTTGTCCCGTTTTCTTACCCGTGATTTTTCCTTCCGTCGTGATATAGTCATAGACGTTTTTGCCGCCCGTCATATCGTAAAATCCGCGCTCCGCTTCGTGCGCCGCTCTTTCAAGTCCGCTCGCATTTTTCGGCAAGCGGTACGGCGTGTATTGTATATTCAGTACGACCGGTTGATTGCTGATTGTCGTTTACCTCCCCGCTTCTTTCAATAGTCTTGCTTCGTCTTTCACGATGAAGTCCGGCGTGTCTTTCAGAAACCCTTTCCTGAAATTTTCGCCCGATCGCGTTCCGTCCGCCCATAACGAGAGAAGATTGAAGATGGAGCATATCAGTCGTTTCTCCACCACTTGGTTTGCGATGATTTCTTTCATCAGACGTATCAGCTCAAAATAGAACGCGTCCACGCTGTATTCTTTCGGAACGTTCACGGCTTTTTCTTCGCCGTCAAGCTGTACCTTGTCGAACAGTCTTTTGTGCAGTTCGGGAAGTCCGAACGCAAGCGCGTCGTTGACGATCGCATTGAAGCTGCTCTCGTATCTTTTTACCGTTGCAATTTCGCGGATCAATTCCCACTTCTTCTCGTCGTCGATCGTGATGAATTTACTGCCGCAGTTCTTATCGAATTTTATTTTTCTGCCCATTTCAGCCTCCTTTCTGAAAAGTCGGTTTCCGACTTGTTCTCCATATCGTTTTCCCGATAGTTTGGGAAAACCTTATCCTGCTTCTCAAAAGCCCCCTTTTTCAAACTTATTTTCAGTGGGTTCGTCATCTTCGTCCGACTGTTCGTTCTGACTTTCAAGGATACTTTTCAGCATCTCGCCTGCCATAATTCCGCCGGCGATAACCTTTGCCACGCTCGGCTTTTGATCCTGTGCCTTGCGGATTTCTCTGCTTTTGATCCCGCCGCGTCTACCGTTCTCTCTGTCCGTTTTCTCGGCGTCCAACGTAACCTTTACGAGCGTGAACGCCGTCTTGATCGCCGTGTCGTTTCCGTCGTAACCTCTTCCGTCAAAAACGTAATCGCATACCGCTTTGATGAATTTGCCTGCCTGTTTGTCGTCCATCACCCTGATGACTTCCGCAAAACTTTTTCTGAATCTGAAATTTCTTTCTTTCATTTTTCGTCTCCTTTTTTCTTAAAATATTGTGCTTATGAAATTGACGTACCACCGCTTGTCCGAGGTGAAATCCAAGTCCGCGTCTGCGGTCTGTTCTCTCTTGTATCCGACCGCATAGAGCGCGTTGTGCAAACGGAGTTCTCCGAGCATATCCGTAAATTTTCTCTCGATATGTATTTCCTTTTCCCGTGCGTAGGAATATATGAACGCTGTCAGATATATCCGCCCGGCTCTGTCCTTTACTCTGTACGATTGCTCCGCTTTTACCGCTTCTTTATCAAAGCGCAACCGCACGGTTTCTCCGTCTGCCATCTCAAGCTCGACTTCGCCGCCCGCTGTTTCGGTGTACGAAAATTTTTCTCCGTAATAACGGTTGATTTCCTTTTTGTCCGTCGCCGTCTTAATCAGAAAGAACAGCGACAGAAGAAAAAGAATTACGTTTATCGCTATAAAAAACCGTCTTATCATTTCTGCTACTTCATTTGGTTACCTCTTTGAATTGATGCCGACTTTGCCCTTGGAAAATCCGCTCTGCTCGCCCATCGGTGCGAAAGAACGCTTGGTGTCGCTGATGAATTTCAGACTGTTTTCCGCCATTTTCTCGTAATAAGCGTTCGGCTTTTCCTCACGATATTGCCCCGATGAACGGAACACTCGCAAGAGCCTATCTTGATCGCCGCCGCAGAACATCGCAAGCCGTACCATCAGTCCGTATTCGCTTTCTTCTTCGCTTTTGAGGACGTTCTTACCGTGATACAAGTCGGAGAATTTGCCGTCTTTCCCGTAATAGGTTTCCGCTCGCGAAAGCGTTTCGCGGTCGCTCATGCGGGTAAGACTTTCCAACCCTCTGCCGTCCATACTGACGGGCAAGGCTTTCGCCGCAACTTCCGCCGCTACAAGTTCGGAAGGTCTGATATATTCCGTTGACTTCTCCTGTTCTACCTTGCCCGCTTTTTCTTTTTCTTCGCTTTTGGCTTTCAGTGCTTCTATTCCGACTTCTTCAAAGGTCTTATCTTTCCAAAGGTCAAGTTCTTTGATTTTATCGAGTTCTTTTTCAAGCGCGTCCCTATCGGCAAAGCCGTAGTTGATAAGCGGTTTCACCTTGCCCTCTTCATCGCAGATGTAACACCTGTAAACCTGCTCCGAATAAGCGTTCGTTTCTTCCACGATCGCGTAATATTCGACGTCTTTGGTCTGCCTGTACGCCTGCTCTTTGCTTGAAACATACCTTGCGATTTTGTCTGCGTCGGCGATTGCCGTAAACAGAGCGTTCGGATTTTCCTTGATTTCGTCTTTCCACGACTGTATGTATGCCGCGTTATTCTGCAATCTATCTTCGCTCGGCTCTATTCCGAGATCCTGCGCCATAAAGATAGAAGCAATTTCTGCCCGAAGTTCTTCCATTGCGTAGCTCTGACTGCCGAACCCACCCGATAAATCACGGTTAAGTCGGCTTTGGTGTCCTGTGCTGTGTCCGATTTCGTGAAACGCCGTGTCATAGAACGATTGCGTTGACTTGAACTTTTCGCGTTCGGGCAAATGCACTTCGTCCGTACTCGGACGGTAAAACGCCTGACTGCCGCCGTACACGATTTTCGATTCGTTCGCGTTCCAATAATCGAGGATCGCTTCCGCTTTTTCGATGCGGTCGTTGACGTCGATCGTCGGCATTTCCTTTGCGGGTACGCCGTCCATTAACGAACAGTTGAACACGCGGTAAAACTTCCTGAGCCAATACACGTTCTTATCCATGTACTCGCGTTGCTCGTCAAAGGTCATACCGTCCAGAACGCTTCTGTCAAAGCGGCGTTTGGTTTCCTTATCGCGCATTTCGTAGTATTCGACGGATACGCTTTTCCCCTTGCCGAGCGTATGACCTTCTTCGTCCTTTTTGAACGTCCACCCCTTTTCTTCCATCTGCCGAAAAGTCGCCCATCGGTTATCCCCGTAGTTTTCCGCCATTGCGACAAGGGAAAGATACAGATTGTTTATCCCTCTGTATTTCTTGCCCGTTACCGCAGATTCCGGCGCGCCTGCGGCAACCCATCCCTGTGTCCAGAATAGGTTACCTTTTTCGAGGTTTGCAAGAACCTGATCGACGAGCTGTTTTCTCTGCGGCGTTAATTTTTCATACGCGCTGCTTTTCGTTTCATTCTCGCTCAAAAGTAACTTTCACCTCCTCCACAAGTACAGGTTCGCCGTTTTCGTATCCCTCGTCGTCAAAGTCCAAAAGGTCGTCTATCCCGTATCCTTTCGGAATTACGATTTCAGGGGTGTCTCTGATATGTTTTTTCTTCAACTTTCATCCTCCTTTTAATCCGTTTCTATCCGTGCTTTTGCCGATTGAAAATAATAATCATCTGCTTCGATTCCGATAAACTGCCTGCCTGTATTTCTGCAAGCCACGCCTGAACTTCCCGAACCCATACAGTTGTCCATTACGACTTCGTTTTCTTTCGTATAGGTTTTAATCAGATATTCGAGAAGCGCGACGGGTTTCTGCGTCGGGTGCACGGCGTTCTTATCTCTTGAAAATTTCAATATATCCGTCGGGTAATTCGCATAATGTGTAACGTATTCCGTATCCGAATTGAGTTTATTGTTTCCGCCGTATCCTTTGTCCCGTCGCCACGTCGAGTTCGGTCTGTTTCGCTTTATCTGCTCTTTTTGAATAAGTCCTTGCGGGTAATACCGTATCGGCAATTTGCTCTTACTTCCCACCGTCCCCCTGCTGAAAACAACAATATCTTCAAACAGGGAGAGCGGCTTATAGTTGCAATTCAAAAATCCCGTAGGGCTTTCTTTTTCCCATATCAGTTTGTAGCGAAACAGTTCCGTATTACTTTGAATTAGTTTGCTTGTGAAAGGTTCATTCCCGAATAAGCAGACGATTCCGTCCGGTTTCAGCAAGCGGTTGTACGCTTTCCAAAGCGCCGCAAGGTCAATCTCTTTGTCCCATTTATGTTTCGTCTTTCCGCAGGCATACGGAAGATCGCACAAAATCAGGTCAACGCTTCTTTCGGGAAGGTCTTTCATTACGTTCAGACAGTCGCCGTGATAAAGCCCCCTCATCTCTTTCCGTTTCCGCCTGAACTTTTAGGCGGAGTAGGCGTATAAGTCGGTCGGGCGGGCAAATCGCGTATCGCTTTTATTGCCGTAATCTCGTAATAATCGGCAGACTTGTTCGGTCTGAATAAGCCGCTCGTTGCGAAGATACGAAGCATCTGTTCCTTGTCGCCGTTGCACCAATAAGCAAGAAGATTCATAAGCGACATATCCGAATTGGAATGGTTGTTCTGCAAGTCCACACCCGAATACAACGCCTTGAACTTTTCGCCGTTTTTCGCCGTGCTTGCCTTTTCCACCACGTCTTTATCCGACATGGTAGAAAGCCCGGATACGCCTTTTCCCGTGCCTTTCCATTCGGTACGCTTCTCGCATTTTCGGGAAAGAATCTCTTTCATTTCAGGTCGGTCGAAACTTTCGAGTCGGGAATATCCCGCGCCCTTGCCCGTCATGGCAATAAAATGCTCTTTCTGATAAAATTCCAAGTCCCCGTCTTTCGAGAACGAACGCAAGTCCATACCGTCTGTTTTACCGAAAATATGTAGCCCATTGCCGCTTAACGAGAGTTCAACGTAGGTCTTACCACATTTGGAAAGAATCTCATCCACGAACGCCGACGGCTGTTCTCCCTCGCGGTAGCAACGGTCAAGGTCGATACAGGCAATCTTGTCCTTACCGTCCAAAGCGTAAGCAACGGTCGTTGCGCCGTTCTCCCTTGCGTACTTTAATGCGTTTTCAAAGCTCGTCCACGTTGCGGGGTTATCGCTTTCGGCATAATCGCCCGTATTACAGTTTATCGGGCGTTTTTCCACTCTGCCTTTTGCCTCGTTCCACCAAGTCTTGACTGCCACCCAATTCGGGCGGGCTTTCATCTCGTCGGGAACGCAGTCGCGCAAAGTCTTTTCGCGCTCCGCAAACGCAGATTTTTGTTCTTCGCCCGGCTTTTTGTATTCCGCGCCGTATGCGCTTGCGTCTTTGCCTTTGACCGCTTCGACAAACTCTTTTGCGTTCAGATCCACCGTTACTTTTTCTTCGCCCTTGTTGTTTGCAAGGCGTACGGTAAAGTCGTTATGCAAACTCAAACGGATCGTGCCCTTCTCTTCGTTCTCCTTGACGCATTTGTTCGGAATGTAATAGCAGAAATCCTGATACTCGCCGTCCGGCATTCTGAAAAGCGTGCTTTCTTCGTACTCCGCGATTTTTGACTTTTCGGGAACGGAAACGTAGTTCCATTCTCCCGAAGTACCGCCTTCCTGCGCGTTTTCACGCTTTTGGAATTTGTAATCGTCAGCGGTCGTATTGTGGCAGATCTGATTGAAGTCGTATGCGGTAAGTTCTTCTTTTCTGTCCCCGTCGCGGCTTTGCGCCTTTACGGTAAAATCTTCGGGCAAACGAATGAGAATACGTCCGTCGTTGCTTGCCTTATCTTCTCCGATAAATCCGCTCGGAATGAAGTAGGAAAGTCCGCCGAAATCCTCTTTGTTCGGCATTACGAACAGTACGCTGTTATCGTATTCTTTTCTGAATGCTTCCTGCGGAACGCTCGTATTAAGCCACTTTTTATCGGTGTTGCCCTGCGTTTCGTAGTCCTTGTTTGCCGTGCCGTCCACCGCTTTTACAAACTGTTCGGCGGTAAGCACGATTCTGTCCTCGTCGTCGCCCTTCTTGCGAAGTTCGATTTCCTGTTCGGGACGCACCGAAAGCTCATAGCAAAGTTCACGGCTGTCGCTTCTTAAATCCGTAATCTGACGTGACTGTTTGATTTTGTCGTTGAAAATATAGTAGGCGTATCCCGCATACTCTCCGCTCGTCGGCATCCTGAACAGACTGCTCGTCGGATACTGCTTAATCAGTGCGTCCGTCGCAACCCTGACTTTCAGATAGCGCATTTCGTTCTGATTTTGCTTTCCTGCGCCGTATTCCGCTTCGCGCCATTGTTCGGCTTTTTGGAGCGTATCGAAACCGTACCTGCCTTGCTCCCAATCGCCCGTTTCCGTGTGATAGCCGATTGCAACGACAAAGTCTTTGTTCGCTCTTTCCGTTCGGTCGATAATGGCAATATCTCTGCCATTGCCGTCCTTTTTCATATTGACTACCTTATCGCCCCTTGCGGTTACTTTCGTGTAGTCCTGCGTGCTTTGATTGTCCAATTCTTCTTTGTCCTCCTTGTCTAATTGTTCTTTGAACGTTTTTACATATTTGCGATAGGACGAGATAAACCCGTCCACTACCGCAGGGTGCGACTGAACGGTAAATAGCCTGCGGTCATCTTTACTGTTATTCACGGTAAATGTTTTTGCCCACGCTTTATTGTCCGGGCTGAATCTGCCGTCATAGTCCAACTCTTGCACGGTGTTTGCAAGAACGTAATTCATACGCTCTTCGCCGTAAAGGGCAAACAGGTCTTTGATAAAGTCGGTGTTCAGGTGTAACCCGTCGAAATTCTCGCCGATACCCTTTTCGACGTCCAATCTGCAATTTCGGTTTATCCCCGTCGCTTCGAGAGGAAGCTTTCGGTTATACGCCGCTTTCATTGCAAACCTTGCCGCGTCATCGCCCAAGTTCAATTCGGGTTCGTCAATATCCCTTTCAAGTTTCAAAAACGTGACGTTCTTTTCTTCAAGAGAGTCCGTTGCCATATAGCAAACGGGCGCGGCAACGATATACTCGTCTGCCTGTTCCTGAATCCTTGCAAGCGTATCTACGCTCAACTTATCCTTGAAATAATAGAACGCCGTATCTTCCTCGTCTTTGCCGAAGTAAACGGTATTGTCCTTTGCGAAAAACTCGCTTATTACGTCGGAATGATACCGGTCGCAGTACCCTCGAATAAAATCTACCGTATCTTCGCCCGTGTTCACGCTCGCATATTCCGAGCCGATGAAATCGTCGTAGAGGTTTTGCAGTATGCCGCCGTGATCGACTTCTTCATACAGAGCGCGGAAATATTCTTCGTCGAAATCGTAAGATTCGATTGTTTCCATAAGCTCTGTCTTAACGTGGATCTCGTAATTGTGATAGAAAATATCTTTGGCAGGCTTTGCCGTAACGCTCGCCTTGAACTCGTCGAATTCCTTTTCCACGCTTTCCCTCACGCGTTCCGAATAGCTTTGCGATTCCTCTTGTAATATGCCGTTTATCGGCTTATATCCAGACTTTTGCAACTTTTCTTCGAGATACGGTTTGAGTTTTTCTTCTGCAAAATCGTCATACCATTCGTCATACGGATAATTCTCGTCGCTCTTGTTGAAATACGAATCCTCGAGCTCAGGCTTTAAGTCGCAGACAATATCTTCAAACTTATCATCCTCATCGCCGAGCCTACTTAGCCAATGGATTTCTTCCAGCTTTTCGTCCATAAACTCGTCGAAATTGATGTCGTTTACGGTATCGATGGCATATTCGTTCAATACCGGATCGCTGATATTCTCCGCCAATGCGGTATAGACGCTGTCATTATCCCAACCATAGTGTTCGTAAAGAAGGTCGAGAGGAAAACGCTTGTGATAGTTTTCAAGCAAAGGCTTGATAAACGGTTTTGCTTCTTCGCTCGGCGCAAGCTCCCCGTGCAACGCTTTTTCGATTGCTTTTCGTTCCTCGTAAAAACGGTCGGAGATCGGATCGGCATATCCTGCGTCCACATAACTCATCTCTTCATTGATAACGACGCCTGCGCTTTCCACAACGCTACGCCAAGCGGTCAGATACGCTTTGCCTTTTTCGGAAGAAATAAATTCTTCCCAATCAGGTTTTTCCACTCCGTAAAGACTGTCCGTATCTTCAAACTTATCGTCCTCTACCAAACTGTCGGTATCGTTTCGATTGAGTTTATGGAGTTCCACGCCTGCGGCGTATAATACTCTCGCCGTTCTGACTCTTACGGGCAACATACCGTCCCAAGTGTAACCGTATTCGTGCATTTGTTCGCCCGTTACGGTATAATCGGGAAGTAAATCCACCTGCATTTCCGCGACTTTGTCGGTTTCGTCGATAAACGCTTTTTCTTCTTCCGGTTCGTCGAAAAGCGAAATCTTAAACCCTGCGTCCGTAAGAACGTTTGCAAAGTCCTGAAAGTCTTTTTCGCTGATCGTCAGCATTTTGACTTCTCCGTTTTCCGCCTTGAAATAATCGGGCGACATATCCGAAAGAACGATGATTTCTTCCGCCGTTTTACCGAAACAGGTGTACTCTCCGTTCTTTACGGAGAACACGAGCGATTCGGGGTTCTGATTTTCTATTTGCTTGTATTGCCTATAAAGGCTTTCTGTCATTTTTGCTCTCCTTTTTTTAATTTTCTTTGCGGGAGCGGTCGGCTGTTCCCGTGTTTGCGGCAACGCCGTATAATTATCGCTCGTTTCCGCTTGTTCGTTTTCTTCTCCGTCGTCGATAACTACCTCGTCGCGCTTGTTCAGGTCAAGTTCGGCATTGAGCTCGGAAAGTTCCTCGTTGAGCAGTATAATCTTCTCTTTATGCTCGAACGGCACGGTTACCTGCTCTTTGGCTACTTCAAAATCGGCTTTTGTGGCTTCCAAGCGCTTTACCGCTCTTTCCTCTCGCTCCGCAAACTCTTTTACGAAGTTCTCCAAACGCGTCAGATTACCGCTTGCGCTTTCGCCGATGTCCATTCGGTACTGTCCTGCGCCCGAAAGCGTTATACTGCGCTCGTTCGTTAAAAGTTCCAACGGGTTCAGACTGATTTTGAACCCGCAATACTCCGCCACGACCGTATCCGTCTTGTTATGGAACAATGCGTCCATAAGGGCAAGTCCGCCGTTCTTTTTTCCGTTTTCCACGCTTTCCGAATACACCGTTCCGCCGACGTTTATCTCAAGCGTATCGGGCTTGTAGTTCGCCCGGATCAGTTCGATGTCTTTACGTACCCTTTCAAGATACAGTTCCTGTCTTTGGATCTGTTCGGGAAACTCTTTGCGGATTTTGTCCTGCAAAGCGTACAACTCTTTTTTGTATCGGCTCTCTAAATCGCGCAATCTTGCCATTTCCATATCGAGTTCCATCTTTCGCTTAATCTTGGGGTTTGCGGAAGTGATTGCCTTGATTTCGGCATACGACAAAGTTGTTTCGTCGATGTCGTCAGCTTCTCTCACCGTCATATCTCCCTTTTCAATCTGCGAAATGAAACGCTGTTTGTTTTCGAGAATCTGATAGGAATAGCTGTCGAAGGTACGCTCCGTCGCGTAGGTGTAAATGCGGACGCTCTTATTCATATTGCCTTGCCTGATCCCGCGCCCGTCGCGTTGCGTAAAGTCTCGCGGACGGTAAGGTGCGTCCAGATGATGCAGAGCCACGAGCCGTTTTTGTACGTTCGTTCCCGCGCCGCACTTCTCGGTGCTGCCGATAAGAACGCGGATTGTGCCTGCGTTTACCTTATCGAAAAGGTCTTGCTTTTGCTTGTCCGTGTTCGCGTCGTGGATAAAGGCAATCTGTTCTTCGGGGATTCCGCGCTCTACGAGCTTGTGCTTTAAGTCGTTATAGGCGTCGAAGTCCTTGCCGTATTCGTAATCGGAATATGCTTTCTTCGGCGTGGACAAATCGCAGAATACGAGTTGCGTGCCTTTGATTTCCGCAGAGCTTTGCCACTCCTCAAACACGTTCTCCGCGCAATAGTTGAGTTTGCTGTCGTTCTCGTCCGCCATCATCGGATCGATACATCTCGGATCGAGGGCGAGTTTCTTGCCGTCGCCCGTGACTTTGAGCATATTGTCGATATGCGGATCGACACCGCCGCCGTATATTCTGTCGGCGCGCTCGGCAATCTGTTCCGTCAGTTCGATAACCGTATCCGTCGGCTTTATCGTTACGACTTTCCGCTCCGCTTCCGGCACTTCGAGTTTTACGTCCGTTTTCACGTCCGCAAACGAGTGGTACAGCGTTAAAAGTTCGGGCAGGTTCGTGAATTTCGCAAATCTCGTTCTTGCCCTGTACCCTTTGCCCGACGGCGCAAGTTCAAGCGCCGTTACCGTTTCGCCGAAGTCTGCCGCCCACGCGTCGAAGTAGTTGATACCGAGCCGTTCAAGCGTTTGCTTTTGCAGATACGTCTGCATCGTGAACATTTCCGTCATACTGTTCGATATGGGCGTTCCCGTCGCAAACACTACGCCTTTGTCTCCGCCGTGCAATTCGTTGATGTATTCGATTTTGAGTTGCAGATCGCTCGCTCTCGCGCTGGCGGCGTTGGAAATACCCGCTACGTTGTTCATCTTCGTAAACAGGAACAGGTTTTTATACGCGTCCGCTTCGTCCACAAAGAGATAATCAACGCCGAGTTTCTCAAAGATAAGCACGTTGTCTTTCTTCGATTCGTCGAGCAACTTTTTGAGTTGCGCTTCACGGTTTTTCTTGATACGCTCCAAGTTCTTAACCGAGCCTGACGGAGCGTTGCTGTTCTCCCACTGCATTTCGATACTGCGCTCGATCGATTCGATTTCCTCCTGTATCTTTCGTATCTGCCGCTCGGAAGAAACGTTGATTTTCGCAAAACTGCTCTGCGCAATGATGACTGCGTCCCAATCGCCCATCGCCACTTTGGAAACGAATTGTTCTCTGTGGTCTTTGTCCAAGTCGTCTTTGGTCGCAATCAGGAGTTTCGCCGTCGGATACAGAAGTCTGAATTGATTTGCCCATTGCTGTACCAAGTGGTTCGGTACGGCAATCATAGGTTTCTTTGCTAATCCGTACTGACGGAGTTTCATTGCCGCCGCGCAGATCGTAAACGTTTTTCCGCTACCCACGATATGGTGCAAAAGCGCATTCCCGCTCGTGATAATGCGGTGTACCGCGTCTTTTTGGTGCGGGCGCAGTTCGATAGCCGGGTTCATTTCGGGGAATTTCAGATAGCCTCCGTCGTATTTCGGCAGTTTTATTTGGTTGAACAGTCTGTTGTAGATCGCTTCCAACTCATCGCGCCGACCGGGACTTGCGAATATCCAATCCTTGAACGCTTCCTTGATTTTGTTCTGTTTCTCTCTCGCCGCTACCGTTTCCGACTGATTGAGTACGCGCTTTTCTCTGCCATCCTCGTCTAAAACCGTATCGTAAATCTGCGTAAACCGCTGATTCAGACAGTCCTCGAATAGCCTGTACGCATTTGCGCGGGAAGTGCCGTAAACGTTCGTTATCTTCATTGAGCGGTAATTTCTCGCATAACTCGTCGTGCGGTCCACGCGCCAACTCGAATCGTGTTTGTTGTAATAAAGTTCGATTCCGTCCCGCATATAGTACGGCATATCGATGAGCTGACAGAAAAATTCTTTGTATATCTCCTTATCTATCCAGCTCGTGCCGATTCTCACCGCTATGTCCGACGCCTTAATGGGCGCGGGTTGCACTTCTTTCAACGCGGCAACGTTCTTGTCGTAGTCGATAAGGTCGGGAAAGTCCTGTCTGTAACGCTCCGCCGTCTGTAACTTATCCACCACTCTGCCCGAAAGGTATTCTTCCGCCGTTTCAAAGCCCGAATATTTATCTTCGGGATTGACCGCAACGGGGTTTCGGAACACGGCGTTGCCGAGTTCGGAAAGCACGGTATCGTAATCCTTTTTCGTGAGTTCTTCGATATACGAAATATCTACTGCGCCGCGCTCGTTCTTACTGATCTGCAATGCTTCAAAGCAGTCGTCCGTGCTTGTTACCGCCGTGTACGGGCGGATCGTGCGCTTGAAAAATATATCCGCTTTCGTGACCGTTTCTTCATCTTCGGATACGTTCTCGCAGGCAAACAGCAATGCGCTGTCGCCGTCGGGTTTGAAAAGCCGCGCGTTTGTCTTGCCGTTGACGTTGCCGAAACGCTTTACGAATCTGTCGTACTGTGCGTTCAGTTTCCGCTGTTCGCGCTCCAAGATTTCATCGGAACAGCCCTCCACCTGAATATCCAAAACGTAGCGCAGTTGTTTGCGCAGGTCTATCATATCGGCGATACGCTGATATGCGTCTTTCGGGAAAGGCGGCAGAGGTTGCTCCACCATGCTGTCCCCGACGCGCATATACACCTTGCCGTTCACCGCTTTCAGGTTCATCGGCTTGACGTCGTAATCTACCTCGATTTCTTCTTTTGCGTCCGCTTCTTCCGTGTATTCGGGATTGATATAAAAGTCTTTCGGCAATCGGCTTATCGCTTCGCTTATTGCTTCCGATAACTCTCTGCCGTCAGGCTTTACCGTAACGTCCTCCGCGCCGTAAAGTCCCGTTTCTTTGGCAAACGTGCCGAGTACCATTTCAGGGTGTCGGATATAGTAGTTGTTTACTTCAAACCCCTCTTCGGTCTTGCCCGTGGAAAGCCATTCCGTGTTTTCCACGTTTGCATTGATTGCTTCTTCTCGTTTACGGAAAAATAGAATATCCGTTACGACTTCGGTATTTGCCGTTTTCTTGAACGCCGTATTCGGAAGTCTTACTGCGCCGATAAGTTCCGCTCTGTCCGCGATGTACTTTCTGACGGACGGATTGAGTTTATCCAATGTCCCTTTGCTCGTGATGACCGCCATAAGTCCGTTCGACTTTATCTTGTCAATGCCTTTGGCGATAAAATAGTCGTGAATCAGGAAATGGTGTTTGTTATAATCCGGATCGAATACGCCGTAACCGCCGAACGGTACGTTCGTTACCATAAGGTCAAAGGAATTGTCCTGAAAACAGGTTTCTTCAAACCCCTTGATTTGTATTCTTGACTGCGGATACAGTTTGGTAGCGATTCTGCCCGTAATACGGTCAAGTTCCACACCGTACAAATGCGCGCCGTCCGAGATTTCCTTCGGCATAAATCCGAAAAAATTACCCGTTCCCATTGCCGGCTCTAAAATGCGGTTGTTGCCTTTTACGCCGAACTGGGAAAGCGCTCGGTAGATACCCCCGATGACTTCCTTGCTTGTATAATGCGCGTTGAGAACGCTACCTTTTGCCGCCGCGTATTCTTCGTCCGTCAGAACGTTTTTCAATTCCGTGAACTCTTTTTGCCAAGCGGTATTGTGTTCGTCAAACGCTTGCGCTAAACCGCCCCAACCGACGTATCCGGACAATACTTTCCTTTCTTCCGCCGTTGCCGCTCTGTTCTCACGGTACAGGCGGTTGACGAGTTTTATCGCTTCAACGTTATTTTTGAAACGCTGTTTCGCTCCGCCAAGTTCTGATTGGTCGAAACCGATTTCGGTAAGGTCGGTGTTGCCGTTCTCGATAGGCTTGAGTTCTCCGCTTTCGATACGCCTATCCCATTCGGCATCTTCCTCTTCGTCCAAGTCGTGAACGATAGTTGTATTTGTTTCAACACTTTCGTGCGCTTGCCAATATTGTGTGTTCCAATGCGCAAGGGATTCATTCAGGATTTTGTCCCAATCTTCATAGAACTTATCCTTTTCTTCGTCCGTAAGTTCGTTGAACTGAATATACCTGCCTTTCATATCAGGTCTGTCCGTGTTCACATAACTACTCGTGAAATAATCGTTATCCCTTTTCAGAATTCCCTTATCGTACAATTCTCGTAAAGGCACGTTTTTATCGGCGTCCTCTTCGTAACAGTAATAGCCCTGTTCGATAAAGCCTTCCGATAACGCCTCTGCCGACAGAATATGCGGTGCGAGAATTTGAGGAATCATAATGCCGCCGTGACCTGCCGTCGAAACAAAGTAGATACCGTTCTTGATTACCGTGCAGGACTGTACTTCACCCCAAGGCGAATCATACGGTTGACTCATATCCTTTGAGAAAAACTCTTCTGCAAACACCCTGTCCGTTTCGGTAAGCTCTTTGAAACGGTTAAACTTAGCAACCGTTCCCTGATGTTCGTGCTTCCTTGTGGTCTCTTCCCCTGATTCAGGTTCGTCCTTGTAATTCCAAAGATATTGCGTGTAGTAATTGACGTCAAAGCCGTCGTCGTTCATTTCCACGTCGGATACTTCTTCACGACGACACAGTTCTTCGGCTATTTCCTTTCTGTGGATACGGGCAAATTCTTCGTGTTCTTTGAGTTCGTCAAAGAACGCACAATAGTTGCCTTCCGTGCTTTCCCTTATCCCTTCGGAAATGATGCCGTTTGCGATTTTTCGGATTCTGCCTCTTTCTTCGGGCGTTTGCTCGTTTCCTGCAATCAGGGATTCGATATACCGTCTGTCAAACGTTATCTCTATCCTTTGCATGGAAAGATCTATGTTTTCTACGCCCTTTTGCTTTAAGCAATATTTTGTAAATTCGTCGCGGTAGTCTTTCAGAAACAGATATTCGTTTTCGGGAAGTTCGTCTGCCGTTACCGTCAGGACAACGTTTTTTTCGTTTGACGGTTTATACCCGTCTGCGCATTGCCTTGTAAAACGGTCAACGTAGTCTTTTACTTTTTCTTCTCTTTGACGGATTCTTTCCTCCCTTGCTTGCCATACCGGGCAATAAGGAAGTTTGAACGATATGCTCAGATAGGGATAATTCGTATTTGCGGCTGAAATTACTTCGTCATATTTTTCGACTTCTTTTATAATCTCTTCCGTATGTTGAGAGTAGAATATCAAGCCCTCGTCCAAGAATCCCGGATAATCGCTATACCTTTCGCTGTATGTATGCGCCGTACCGTATTCGACGATTTGCCTTGCCATTACTTTGACAAGTTCTTCATCGCCGTTTGCGCTTTTTCGCTCGTTGCGGAATCTGACAAGGGTTTCATACTCTTTCATTTCTTCTTCATTGAGATAGTTACCCTCGTCGATAAGGTTGGCAATTTTGACTGCCGCCTGATCCCATTTCAGCGATACGGCTATCGTTTCTCCCGTTTCCTTGTCCTTTTTACTGAAACGGATACCCTTGCCGTCGTGCATTTCGTCGATGCCGTCAGAACCGCCGCGCCCGCCGACTCCATACTCTTTACTCAAAAAGCGAACAAAATCCTGCTCATACGGGTTCTTCTGATACTCATCGTAAATTCGTATCTTACTGCCGCTTACGTTGCTCCCGCCTTTGAGTATGTATTCCGTAAGTTCTTCTTCCGCCGTCTTTGGTTCCAATTCGTCAAAGAACGACTTTTGTCTGCTCGGTTTGTTTCGGCGTTCCCATATCGGTCGCCCTTTCTTTTCGCTTTTCTCCTCCTTTTTGGCTTGCTTTTCTTCTTCGTAATCGTAGTCAACCGTTTCTTCGTCCTCGTTGTAGTCCGATTCTTCGGCTTCATTCCAATCTTCTTCGTCGGGTTCGTCATCTTCGTCGCCATAGTCGTCCGTTATAGGGAAACGGGTGTCAATCTCTCCGACGTAATCGGGCTGTTCCTCGTCCGTCTGTTCCTGTTCGGTATCGAACGGGTTGGGTTCATCGTCGTCTATTTCGATGAGTTCGGGTTTCGGTTTCTTCGGCTCGTCGGTTTGTCCGAGAGCTTCGGCACGGGATAGAATTTTTATCGGCTCGTTTTCGCCCTCGACTACCACCACGCTGCTTTGTTCAAGCAGTTTTTCAAGGTACGTTTCCGTAACGTGATACGGAAAACCGCACATCGGCACTCTTTCGGGAAGTCCGACGTTCCTGCCCGTGAGCGTTAAACCGAGAATATTTGCGGCTTGTTCCGCTTTTTCGCCCATAATCTCGTAGAAATCGCCCATTCGGTATGCAACGATACTGTCGGGGTTGTCCCTTTGTACCTGCAAATACCTACGATAGAACGGGGTAACACTGCTTTCTCCTTCCGTTTTTACGTGTGTTTCGTCCGATTTTGGAATCACGGGTTCGTCCGTAACCGTTTCTTCTTCCGTATCGTCGATAACGGGAACTTCGCTTTGCTTGTTCAGCACAGCGTCGTTGACGTCTTGCTGTAAGACTTCCGTCGTTTTCAATATTTCACGGAAAAGGTCTGCGTTCTCAGATAAACCGTAAGGGTAACCCTTTAAGGTAATTCCTCTGTCTTTCGGAAAACCCGTCGTAGAATAAAGCAAATAGGTTACGCCTTCTGCAATCAGACGGTTCCTGTCCTCATCCTCGGTAAAAAATTCGTTCTGACCGAGGTAATTGACTACGCCCGAAAGCATAATCCTGTAATCGCCGCGGTTGCTGCCTGCTATCTCCGTGCCGTTTACAAGGTCTAATCCGTCCAAAATCTTTTTGACGGGATTGATACTTCTTCGGTAGCGGTTGTCGCCGTGCGTGTCCGACACGTCAAACACGAAGCGTTTGCTTCCGTCGTTGTCGTAATACGGAATCCCTTTTCTGCCTTTCGTTACTCTGCGCCCTTGCGCGTTCCATTCTTCAAATGAAAAACAGATGCTTGCGCTTGGTCTTTCAATGACGATCTGACACGCGTCGTGCAAGGCGATATGCGGATTGTTCGCTACAAATCGGTAAAAGGTTTTCAGTCCCTCGCCGCTTGTCAGCATCTCCTGTATCGCCCGGTTTCTGTCAGACAGTCTTTTCATCTCGCTCAATTTTTCTTCCACCTCCTTTGTCTTTCTTTCTGTAACGGTAATTCTTTTCCGAACACTTCAAAGTAAACCTGTTGTCGGAGTTCAAAGGTCGGAAAATAAATAACGAAGCACGCCGACGACGCTCCCATGAGTCTGATCAGTATCCGCAGTTGTTCTCTATTAAAAAGTTGTTTTTCTTTGAGTTTGCAGAGCAGATCTTCCTCTTTCATATTCAGACGTGCCGCTATTTGGCTCGTTGTATAGCCGTTCTCTTTTACCCAAGAGGTAAACGCTCCGATCCGAAGGGAATATCCCTTTATTTTCGTTCTGTCGATTTCTCCCTGTTCGGGTAAATATGTATTCTTGCTTTCGGTCATTGCTTTGCCTCCTGTTCTGTCCGTTTTTTGTTCGGGATTCATATCCCCTCACTACTATTGGAAAGTTAGAAGGCAAAACTTAATGGTTTTGGGAAAACTTTTTTAATTTTTTTTCAAAATTTTTTTGAGTGACATATAAATCCTATCCATTGACTGCGATACTGCCGCCTCGGTAATACCGTAATATTCGGCAACCTCCGCTTGCGTTTTTTCTTCAAAGAAAATCATTAGTACCATTTCTCGTTGACGAGGTTTCAGCTTCTCTATGGCCTTTTGTATCCGTACTTTCAATTCGTTCTGTTCGCTGGCACGTATCATCTGTTCTTCCGGCGACGGCGTATCATCCGCAGGCTCGAAACCTGTTTCTTCATACATCTCATCGAGTGAAGAACATTTTTCGTAATATGTATCCTCCGACTTTGCAAAGCGATCCGTTTCACGGTTCAGTATTTTTACTGCTTGTTCCTGTTCTACGCTTTCTACTTCTACTTTTGCTACTTTGTAGCGATTGAGTTTGTAATAGACTTTCTTTTTCATTTTGAAATCCTCCGATTTTTGCGTTTTCTCAGTATTGAAGAAATTTTCGCAATCGGACAGATTTCTGCCCCAAATAGAAAAAGCCCGACTGCGAGGTAAAATCCTCGCAATCGGGCATAATAGGCATCAAAAAAGAAGCCTGACAAATAGAATAACCCTATGCTTTCAGGATTTTACTATCTGTCAGACTCCTCTTAACCTTCTCATTAAGTCCAGCCTCATAACAAGATGTCAGTAAAGGAATACAACGGCACTCCTTTACCCGCTGCTATTCAGTTTTCTTTTTTATTTAAGCGTGTTGCTTTAACTGCTTGTCCTGCGTTGTCGTAAATATCGGCTTTTTGCTGATATGTATATCATCTTCTTCGATGATAACGGAAGCAAATTCTCCGCACTTCGGACACTCCATTTCCACCTTGGTTCCGTTTTCGCCTTTACAAAGACGTCGACCGCATTTCGGACACATTGCATATTTCATTGAATACAACCTCCTTCCTCCCAAGCCTTACATCCGATTTGAATTTAAGCAACTGTTCAAGCATGGTCGGGATAACTCCAATGCAACAGTCGCTCATCGTCCGTAATTTCTATATCTTTGCGCTTTCGGGGCGTAAAGCGCATCAATACCTTAATCATATATCTTGATACAACTGACCAAGACTCCCTGTATCTCGCAATCCTTTACGACAATATCTTTCATCTCTTTGTTTTCGGGATGCAGAATGACTTTGCCGTTTCTTCTGAAAATACGTTTCAAAGTCGTTTCGCCGTTTATCATTGCCACGACAATCTCTCCGTCATCTGCCGTGTTTTGCTTGCGGATAACTACGAGGTCGTCTTTTTTGATACCTATGTCAATCATACTGTCGCCGAACGTGCGGAGCATAAACAAGTCGCCGTTTCCGAAAATAGAGCGCGGAAGCGCAAAACTTTCTTCGATATTTTCTACCGCGTCAACAGGTTGTCCGCAGGCGATAGAACCCACAAGCGGCGCAATCGCAACTCCGCTCGGCTTCAGCTTCGGCGGCACGGAGATATTGCCGATTCGCGTCCTTTCGATTCGTCCCTCTCTTTCAAGCGCCAAAACGTATCTCTGTACAAGATTGAGAGAACTCATCCCCACGCCGTGCATAATCTGACGGTAGCTCGGTGATTTTCCGTTCTTCTTCTGATATTCGGTGATATAGTTCTCCACCCGTTCCAAGGTGTTCGGGTTTAGCGTTCTCATTGGTAAGTCCTCTTTTGTTCTTATATTGAACTTTGCGTTCAATTTAGATTGTGAGCGTATTATACCATTTCTTTTTGATTATTTCAAATTTTCAGTTCCAAAAATTTGGCATTGAAAGACTTTTTTATGAATTTTTTCAAAAAAATTTGCTCCCACCGAAGTGAGAGCATCTTTTTTACGGGCTAATATACTTCTTTTATCTTTGCTACAAAGTCTGAAAACTCCGTAACTACCTTTTCAGGAGCTTTGATTTTGACCTTTCCCTGCGTTCCGACGATCCACGCAAAGAACGTTTTCGATACCTGAACGGCTACGTCAACCGTATATGTATTGTCGTCAATCTTTCTGATTCGTATATCGTCCCCGTAACGGTCGAACATATCCGAAAGAATTTTCGGCGTAAAAAGAAGGGTTACTTTTTGCGTTTCTCCGCCGAACATTGAAAACACCTGCTTTCGGTATTCTTCCGTATTGAATAACTCGTATTCCGGGTGCGGTTCGCGCTCCGCTTCTTCGACCTTTACGTTCTCCATTTTGTCAAGGCGGTACGTTACCATGTCGTCGTGTCCGTTTGAGAAACACAACATATAATAATTATCCCTGTTCCATACCATAAACGCAGGATTGACCATATATCTGTCGCCGTTCTTTCGATAGACTTTTTTATGCTTCTCGTCATAGTCGAAATACAAGAAAGAAATTTGCTTGTTTTCTTCTATTCCGCGCTCTATGGCGTCCACGTTGTAAATCAAAGACGAACTTCCTTTTCTGCTTTTATCCAACGAAATAATATGCTTTGAAAGATTCTCTGCCTGATGGGAACACAGCGTACCTGACAATTTTTCAATCATTATATTTTTCTGCGTAGAAGTCAGTTTGGACGCCTTGATGACGTCTGCAAGCATAACGACTTCCGCCGTTTCAAGCGGACGGCTTACGACGTAATAATAGTAATACTTTTTCTTATAGGATAAAACCTCATAGCCGTATTTATTTAATGCGGCTATGTCCGTTGCAACCACTTTACGCATTACGCTGATTCCGCGTTTTGCAAGTTCTTCGCGTATCTCGTCAGAGTTCATTGCGTGATTTTCGTCCGTGTTTTTACACAGAATATCCCACAGAACAAGCAATTTGATTTTATTCGTATCGTTTGCCATAAGCTATCCTCCTATAAAGCAGATGGTTGGGACGCATCAAAACATAATAATACTTTAATTATATATGATATCTCAAGTGTTAGCAGCATTTTTTCTATATATCGTAACAACGCCATCACAAATCTCAAATATATTTATAGCCTCTTTCATAGCTTTCTCCCCATTAATGATTATAGTACAATAGGTAATTCACATTTTATTCTCCTAAATGCTTTTTACATACAGGTATTTTTATTTAGAAGATATTTGTAATAAACATATTGATAAGTCATCTCCGCTACCGTTTTGAGATAGTTTCGGCAAAAATTCCGCCGTTTCCTGCAACAGTTCATAAACAGCCATAAGAAGTGGTTCAATATCCGTAATATC
>OGFY01000372.1_pt1 | contig 45793 bp, 39 predicted proteins | sample 1570951 | NCBI WGS metagenome assembly OGFY01 (sample SAMEA2581942, study PRJEB24529) | metagenome | biome: Human gut stool | place: China | collected 2011
GGGGAAGGCTATATTTATTGCCTTATTTCAAGGCTTCCCCCCGGGGGGAAGCTCCGCGCAAAGCGCGGTGATGAGGGGCGTAACTTGTTTTCTGATACCAATAATTTAAACGCCGCATTTCAAGGCTTCCCCCCGGGGGGAAGCTGTCGCAGAAAGCGACTGATGAGGGGCGCCGCTTGTTTTCTGATACAAACCATTTAAACGCCGCACTTCGTGGCTTCCCCTTGGGGGGAGGCTCTGCCCGTTAGGGCAGTGGTGAGGGGCAGTTTCATTATTGAAAACTTGAAAGTATAAAACAACAAGCTACGCCCCTTGATTGAAAATTTCGATATAAAATTTCAATCAAAAATGTGCTACGCCCCTCATTCGCTTCGCATTCGCTCAGCACCTTCCCCCCGAGGGGAAGGCTATATTATTTCTTATTTACTTGGCTTCCCCTTGGGGGGAGGCTCTGCCGCATAGCGGCGGTGGAGAGGTCGGATTAAAATTTCCATCTTCTCTTCCGCTCAACCCATAACTCCACAACAAGGAATCCGTAAAAAGCATGAAAAAATCTTCTATTCTCGGCGCCGCATTGCTGCTTAGCGCCACCGTCGTGTGGGGCGTGGCGTTCGTCGCGCAATCCAGCGCGTCCGATAAAATCGGCTCGTTTACATTCAACGCCGCCCGCGCGTTCATTGCCGCCGTGCTTTTAAGCGCAATCGTCGCCGTCAAAGAACCCGTCGTAAAGCAACGCGCCCTGAAAGCCAACCAACCTTACGAAAAAGCCGCGCGCATGAAAAGACTGAAAAAATCGTTGATAGCGGGCGCAATCGGCGGCGTGGCGTTGTTTGCCGCCGTCAATTTTCAGCAATTCGGCATCGAAAAATACCCGTCCGATACCTCGGCATCGGGCAGAGCGGGCTTTTTAACGGCAACGTACGTCGTATTCGTGGCGGCGTATACGGCAATCCGGCACAAAAAAATTCACCCGCTCACCGCGCTTTCGTGCGTGGGTTGCGTAGGCGGCATGTACCTTCTTTGCATGCACGGCGGAGTGCAAAAAATCTATTTCGGCGACCTGCTTGAAATTTTCGGCGCGCTGTGCTTCGCGGCGCAGATTTTAATCATCGATAAATTTTCGGATACCGACGGCGTGGCGTTTTCCTGCGCGCAGTTCTGGGTGGTGGCTATTTTGTCCGCAATCGGCGCGGCGATTTTCGAAGAAGTGAACTTAACCGATTTAAAAGCCGCATGGCTGCCCGTCGTATATGCGGGCGTCATGTCCGGCTGCGTGGGTTACACGTTTCAGATTCTGGGGCAGAAATACGTAAAACCCGCCGTAGCGTCGGTGATTATGAGTCTTGAATCGGTTTTTGCGGCGCTTGCGGGGTGGATGATATTAAAGGAAACGCTTTCCGCCGTAGAACTTTGCGGCTGCGCGCTGGTATTTATATCGGTGGTAATCTCTCAGCTTGCCCCCGCGGAAGAACCTAAAAATTAAAGCCGCATTTCTTGGCTTCCCCCGGGGACTATATTTATTGCCTTATTTACTTGGCTTCCCCTTGGGGGGAGGCTCTGCCCGTTAGGGCGGTGGTGAGGGGCGCAGCCCATTTTTGATTGAAATTTTCCTTTTAGAAATTTTCAATCAAGGGGCGCAACTTGTTTTCTGATACCAATAATTTAAACGCCGCACTTCGTGGCTTCCCCTTCGGGGAGGCTCCTCGCGAAGCGAGGTGGAGAGGATCAAAAAATGTCTTTCGGCAAAAAGCCCGCCGCGATACCTCGCGGCGGGCTTAATCAATGCTTTTTCATCGCTAAAATTGTAATTTAAATCATAATTATCGGTAGGACGGGAATCATTGCTTGTTCCGTCGCCGCCGTAAACATAATTCAATCTGTAAAAATATCCTGCGCCAAAAGTTCGATTTTGCCTAAATTACTCCGCCAATTCCGCGTTGGAAGCAAAACGGCGCACCGATTCAATCGCCGATACCACGCTGTCCACCTTGTCGTACGTTTCGCCCGTGCAGATCACCGATTTCTGCACGTTGTGCAGCTTGTAATAAAATCTGCCGAACTTGTCTTTATCGATATAGAAATTGCCCGCGGCGCAGTTTTTACACACCGATTCAATGGCTTTTTCCGCGGTTTTGCGCGAAGCCACTTCTTCGGTGGAAAGCATAACCTGTCCGTTATTTGCGTACAATTTCGCCGAAAAACCGCCGTTTTCGCCCTGTTCTATGCGCCATTTGCCCTGATTCTTTTTCGCGGGCGGCGTAACTTCCGCCGGGGTGTAGGCAATAAACCGTTCGCCTTCCGAAACTTTAATCATCAGAGGGGAATCTTTCGCGATTCGCTTTACCGATTCCGCCGCTTTTTCGCAGGCGTCGCGCGTGGTGTAAATTTCGCCCACGCACAAAAGGCGGTTGCCCGCGCTCTTCAGTTTAAAATAATAGTCGCCGCCTTTATCGCGGTAAATCACAAAATTGCCCGTTTCCACGCCGCGCTTTATCGTTTCCACGCCGCTGCGCGCGCCGTCCTCGGTGGAGTAAATTTCGCTGGTGAGCATCACTTCGCCGTTGGAAGCGTGCAGCACCGCGATGTACGCGTTTTCGCCTTTGATTACGATGCGCCACTTGCCGAGCATGCGTTTGGGTTCGGCTTTCGTTCCTATTTTCGCTACGGACTTTGCGGCTTGTTTCGCGGGGGCGGTTCCGGTTGGCTTTTTGGCTGTTTTTTGCGTGGTTTCGGGCGTTTTTTCTGTGATTTTCATGGTTTTTTCCTCTGTTTTTTCGGTATTTTCTTCGGTCTTTACCTCATTTTCGCTTGTTTTCGCCTCGATTTCGGGCTGTTTTTCCGCATAAACAGGCTTGTTTTCTACAATTTTTTCCTGTTTTTCGGCACATTCAAGCGGTTTTTCCGCATCTTTTTCGGATTCGATTTTAACGCCTTTATTAAGATTTTTCCTTTTCTTCGCTTGCGGAACGAAAATTGCCGCGAGGACGGCGGCAAGCAGTAAAACGGCTGCCGCAATCACAATGATTCCCGCGGTGGCAGCCGATACGCCGATTTTTTCGCCGAGAGATTGAAACACGCTGTTTAACATATTCGTCATAATTTTACCGCCTTATTATTGTATTTAAATAAATTATAACACAAACACAAAAAATAAGCAAGGCAAAACAGCGGTATTTTGTTGAAATTCGGCGAAAAATCGGCAAAAATTCAATAAAAACGCGTAATTATTCCTGTTTTTCGGCAGCGCGCGCCGCGGCGATTTTTTCCGCGAGTTCGCGCGGCACTTCCTCGTAATCCAGAAATTCGGAAACGAATCTTCCGCAGCCGCGGGTGAGCGAACGCAGCCTTGTGGTGTAGTTTAAAAGTTCCGCCTGCGGCGCTTCGGCAAGCACCACGGTTTTATCGCCCTCCGAGGCGGTGCCCATGATTCTGCCGCGGCATTTGTTGATATCGCCCATCACGTCGCCGAGGAAATCGTTTTTCACGGAAATTTTCAGTTTGCAGTACGGTTCCAGCAGAACGGGTTTCGCGTTTTTCAAGCCCTCGCGGAACGCGATCGCCGCCGCCGCTTTGAACGCCGCTTCGGAAGAATCCACCTCGTGGTACGATCCGTCGTATAATACCGCTTTCACGCCCGTAACGGGGTAGCCCGCCAGCGGACCTTTATAAAGACATTCGCGCAAGCCTTTTTCCACGGCGGGGAAGTAGGATTTCGGCACGGCGCCGCCCACCACTTCTTCGGCAAATTCAAAATCGTTTCCGCAGGGTTCGAAGCGGATTTTCACGTGCCCGTACTGCCCGTGCCCGCCCGTCTGTTTTTTGTATTTGCCCTCGGCTTCCGCCGTGCCGCGGATGGTTTCGCGGTAGGGGATTTTCGGCTGCGTAAGCTTTACTTCCGCGCCGTAACGCGATTTTACGCGCCTTGCAAGCAGTTCCACGTGCGTTTCGCCTTGCCCGCCGATGAGAATTTCGCCCGTTTCCGCGTTCTTTTCTACGGAGAAGGTGAGGTCTTCTTCCTTCATTTTATTGAGCGCGGCGAAAATTTTATCTTCCTCGCCCTTCTTTTCCGCGCCGATCGCCATAAAGAACGTGGGGCGGGGGAAGTGGATAGGCGGGAATTTCACTTTGGCGCCCGGCGCGCACAGCGTATCGCCCGTGCCCGTAACCGAAAGTTTGGTAACGGCGCAGACGTCGCCCGCAAGCGCTTCGGAAACGCTTTCCGCTTTTTTGCCGCGCAGTATGTAAATCTGCCCGACGCGTTCTTCTTCGTGGCGGTTCGGGTTATAAACGGTATCGCCGCATTTTAACACGCCGCGGAAGATTTTAAGGTACGTGGTTTTGCCGGAATACGGATCGACCGTGGTTTTGAACGCCTGCGCCGCGAACGGTTCGGTTTCTTTGGGCAGAACGGTTACGATTTTATCGGAAACGAGGTCTTCCGCAAGCGTGTTCACGCGTTCGTTTGCCTGCGGCATATACGTTACGATTTCGTTTAACAGGTTGATGACGCCGCGGTTGAAAAGGGCGCTGCCCGCCATGACGGGAATGGTGTTCACCGAGGCGATGCCGAGGCGGATGCCGTGGATGATTTCTTCCTTGGTAAGTTCGCCCGAATCGAAATATTTATCGAGAAGGGTTTCGTCGTTTTCCGCCGCCGTTTCCATTAACGATTCGCGCATGGTTTGCATCTGCGCCGCAAGATCTTCGGGCACGGGAATTTCCTCTGTGCCGTTTTGGCGGAATAAAAACGCCTTTTCGCTGATGGCGTTTACGCAGCCCTGCATTTTTCCGTTTTCCATAATCGGCAGCTGAATGGGGGCAAGTTTGCCCGGATATTTTTCGCGCAGCGCCGCCACCGTGCCCGCGTAATCGGCGTTTTCTTTATCCATGCCGTTGATGAAGATGATGAGAGGCTTTTTCATTTTCAGGCAGTAATCGATTACGCTTTCCGCGCCTACGGGCACGTTTCCGCCCGCGCCGACGACGAGCAGCGCGCCGCCTGCCGCCTGTAAGCCCTCGCTGCGTTCTCCTTCGAAATCGTAGAAACCGGGAAGATCGAGCAGATTGATTTTTACGCCTTTCCAGTTAAGGCAGGCGCAGGATAAGTACACGGAGGATTTCCGCGCTTTTTCCGCTTCGTCGAAGTCCGTTACCGTGGTGCCGTCGTCTGTTCTGCCCATGCGGTCGATTGCGCCCGCGCAGAACAGCATGGCTTCGCAAAGCGTTGTTTTTCCCTCGCCGCCGTGCCCGATTACCGCAATGTTTCTGATGTTTTCCCCGGATATACTCATAGTTTTTTCCCCTTGAAATAGTTTTTTTGCGCGGCGGTTGTTTCGCCGCTTTTCTGTATTATACTATATTTTATTCGTAATTTCAAGGGGGTAAGCAAAAATTTTTTCCGATTTCACAAAAAAAGTTATTTTGAAACGACTCAAAAGCGGGAAAGCGCGAAAAATCCTTTACACCCATGGCGAATTATGGTATAATAATCACGGAAAAATAAAGCGGAGAGGAAAGATGAAGAAGAAAGGAAACGGTTCGCAGCGTGCGGCGGCGGGGAAAAGATTCGCGCCGCTTGAAAAAAGCGTTGAAGAAGAGATTGCGGCGTATATAGACGAATGTATGGCGGAGGGCGAATGGCTTTGCGACGAGAGATATGAAGCGCCGGAACTCGGCGCGGCGCCGTTGCCGTTTGCGGCGTACGGGGCGGGGAATCTGGAGGACGAGCTGGACGATGTGGAAGAGAGCTTTGCGGAGGCGTTGTTCCGCCTGATAGACGAGCGGGGGATGAGCGACGCGGAGTGCTATAAAAAAGCGCATATCGACAGAAAAACGTTTTCGAAAATACGCACGCTGAAAGATTACAAGCCGCGGAAAACTACCGCGGCGGCGTTTGCGATTGCTTTGAAGCTGCCGCTTGACGAAGCGAAAGATCTGATAGAAAAGGCGGGGTATTCTTTAACGCACAGCAGTAAATTCGATATTATTCTGGAATATTTCATAAAAAAAGGCAAGTACGATATTTTCGAGATTAACGAGGCGCTGTATGCGTTCGGCGAAAAAATTTTAGGTTCGTAACAGCCGACGCGAATCGTATGTTTTTAAAATGTCGCTTTCCGGGCGACATTTTTTCATGCGCCGCGCGGTATAATAGGGGTACAAAATTACATTTACGGAGGTATCGGAAATGAGAACGATTACGGTGAAAGGCATAGGCGCGGTTTCGGTGAAGCCCGATCTGATTGTACTTAGGTTGAGTATGGAAACGGCAGAATACGAATACGACGCGGCGATGAAAGCGGCGGCGGAGAAAATCGATTTTCTGAACAAAGCGCTGGAAGCGGCGGGGTTTGAAAAAAAATCGGCGAAAACAGCCGATTTCAGGGTGCGTGCGGATTATGACAGACTGAACGACGGGAAAGGAAACTACACGAGCGTTTTCATGGGGTATAAGTGCCGGCACGAATTAAAAATCGAATTCGATTTCGATACGAAGCGGCTGGCAAAGGCGCTTTCCGAAATTTCGAAATGTATCGCAAAGCCCGAAATTTCGATTGATTTCACGGTAAAAGATTCTTCGGCGGTCAGCGGGGAACTGTTGAAAGCGGCGGCGAAAAACGCGCGGGAAAAAGCGGAAATTTTGTGCGCCGCTTCGGGCGCGAAACTCGGCGAGTTGCTTTCGATAGATTATAACTGGGGCGAGTTGCATTTGTATTCGGCAACGGATTACGACGTGGAAGGCAAGGGCATGATGCTGGGCGCGGCGGACGATATGGATATAGAACCGGAAGAGATTAAGGCGAGAGATACGGCGACGTTTGCGTGGGAAATCGCATAAGGTTTTTGTCTGCGCGGCATGCGGCATTCGGGGCGGCACGGGCGGCATGCGGCGCGAGGTAAGCGGGGCGGCAGGCAGGCGGCGGGGCTAATATTTTCCGTGGTCGCGTTTGAAAAAGCCGCGCTGGCGCCATTCTATCAGGTGAAATTCGCCGTTCTTTTCCATATCGTAAAACGATACGGGCATGGGCGAGGCGAACGCGGTTTCTCCGTCGGCGCCCGCGGCGAACGCGTACCCGTACGAGCACAGACAGACGGGAGTTCCGTAGGTGAACGCCGCCGCGCGGAGCACCACGTTTTCGGCGCCGTCCGCGCGGCGGGAAAACGGACACAGCACGAAATCGCTGCCGCACGCCGCAAGAGTTCGCAGCACTTCGGGAAAATATGCGTCCTCGGCGACGGCGACGCCGATTCTGCCCGCGCCCGTTTCGTACACTTTTAAAAACGCGCCGCAGTTGCGCGTTCCGTCGATGGAGGAAAGCGCGTCCGATACGCCTAAAATTCTGCCGTTTTCCGCCACTACCGCCGACGAACGCACAATGCCGCGCGTGGAGGTGTTGTACCCGCATACCACCGTGCAGCCGCAGGCTTTGGATAGCAGTGCGACGTCCTCGAAATACGCCGTTTCGCCTTTCAGTTCCCGTTCGTAACTCACGGTTACGTCGTCGAAGAGGGGGAAGAAAATCAGATCGGCGTCCTCGCCGCCCGTGCGCTCCCAGAATTCGGACAGCCGTTCTTTGGTTACAAAGCATATCTTCAAATCAGCCGCGCGCCCCCTTTTTTTTCGTTCTTATTCATTATACGGCGGGGCGAAAAAAAAAGGTGCGGCTTTCGGGCGCGCACCTTTTGCGATTTTAACAAATGAAGGGGGTAACGGCGGATTATCCGCGGTTTTCTTCGGTTTTATTTTCTTCGGTGCCGGGCGTTTGTCCGGGCGATTTTTCGTTAGGAACAAGCGCGGCGAGATCGGCGCCGTAATCGGCGGGTAACGATAAAAGCAGGTAGACGATGCCCGCTGAAATGCCGCCCGCGGTATCGAAATTAACGTCGGTGCGCATGGCTGCGGAAACAATGGCGACGACGATGGACGCGGCGATCGGCAGCAGAATATGCAGCAAGCCCAGCTTGCGCAGTTCTTTCACGAGCGGTTTCGTAAAGGGCGTGCCCGCGGCAAGTTCCGCCTCGTAAAAGCGCAGGTTGAAATAGGCGAGCGCTATGCCGGAAGCGCAACCGATTGCCGCGCAGACGCAGTAACAAACGTATTCGCGCGTAACGAACGTTGTGCCTTCTTTGGCGAGCCATTCACGCACGGTTGCGTTACTGCCGAAAATGCCGCAGAAAATCGCGCCGAGCACGCAGAAAATCGTGCCGACTATGGTGAGAATGTAGCCGATTTTTGCGAGAATGCGCAATACGTTCGCCGCTTTTTGTACGCGTTGTAAACTTTTCATTTTAAATTTGCTCCTTTTTTGATTATGTCGTTACACAAACGCCTGTTTGGCGGCGCGGTCGGTTTCGCGTTTTACGTCGCGTTCGGCAAGCGATTTCTTTTTATCGTACGTGTGTTTGCCTTTGCAGAGCGCCACCTCCATTTTTACCAGCGAATCTTTGAAGTACATTTTCAGCGGCACCAGCGTATACCCCTGACGGTTGATTTTTCCCGCGATTTTCGCAAGCTCGCTTTTGTGGAGCAGCAAAGTGCGGTCGCGCCGCGTGTTTTTTGTGGAAAACGCGTCGGATTTATCGTACAGGGCGACGTGCATGTTTTTTACTACCGCCTTGCTGCCGTTGATCTGGCAGAAGCTGTCGTTCATGTTCACGGCGCCCGCGCGCACCGATTTGATTTCGTTGCCTTCGAGCACGATGCCCGCTTCGTATTTATCTTCGATGAAATATTCGAAACCGGCCGTTTTATTCACTGCGATGATTTTCATATCTTTTCCTCCGTTTTTTCGGATTTAACCGCCGCGAACGTGATTCGCCTTGTATAGAAATCCACGTCCGTTACCTTTACGCGCACGCTGTTGCCGAGCGCGTAGCTTTTGCCGCCGCCTTTCAGTTCGAACGTGTCGGGCAGGAAAATATAGTACCCGTACAGCGAATCGAGCGGGACGAACCCTTCGATGCCGTTTTTCAGTTCCGCGAAAAATCCGCGTTCGGTAACGCCCGAAATCACGCCGTCGAACTCCTGCCCGATATAGTCTGCCATATACGCGGCGGCGTACAAATCGTCTACGGCGCGTTCGGCGTCGTCGGCGTTGCGCTCGGTATCGCTTGTTTTCTTCGCGGCTTCCGCGGCGAATTCTTTCAGCCGTTCCGTCGCCGTTTCGTTTGCCGACAGAACGGCTTTCAGCGCGCGATGCACGAATAAATCGGGGTAGCGGCGGATGGGGGAAGTGAAGTGGCAATAGCAGCCGGAAACCAGCGCGAAATGCTTTAAGTTCTTTTCGCAGTAGCGCGCTTTCTGCATGGAACGTAAGGTAACTTTGGCAAGCACCTGTTCCTTTGCGCCGCCGCGCGCTTCGTTTAAAAGAGCCGCGTAATCGGCGGGGAAAACTTCCTCGTCGTTCCATTTCGGGGAAAAGCCGAGAAGCCGCGCAAACGCCTTTAAATTTTCCGCTTTTTCGGGTACGGGCGGTTCGTGCACGCGGTATAAGCACGGCGCGCCGCGGCTGTTTAAAAACATTGCCACCGTTTCGTTTGCCGTTACCATAAACTGTTCGATGAGCCCGCGCGAGAACGACGGTTTTTCGTCCGGAATTTCGATGACGTCGCGCTCTTTATCGTAATAGATATGTTTTTCTTTCAGATCGAGGTTGACTTCGCCTTTTTTGACGCGCCGCGCCGCCAGAATTTCGGTGAGTTCGCGCATGGGGGCGAGGGAATCGCGCATCAGCGGGTATTTTTCCAGCAGTTTTTCCGCCGCCGCGCCGCCCGATAACATGGCGTCGACTTCGTCGTAAGTCAATCGGTACGCAGAACGCACCAGCGAGGGAAATATTTCGCTTTCCAGCACTTTACCCGCATTTTCGGCGGCGGTTTTATCGGTGCCGCCTCCCGCTATCAGCATTTTGCACGTGAACGCAAGCCGCGCTTCGCCCTCGTTTAACGAACAGCAGCCGTTGGAAAGGGCTTGGGGGAGCATGGGCAGCACGCGATCGGGAAAATATACGCTGGTGCCGCGTTTAAACGCTTCTTTATCAAGCTCTCCGCCCGCTTTTACATAGTGCGATACGTCGGCGATGTGCACGGATAAAACGTAATTGTCGCCCTGTTTTTGCACGCTGACGCCGTCGTCGATGTCGCGCGTGTCCGCGCCGTCGATGGTAACGAAAAATTCGTTGAGAAGGTTGCGGCGGGGGAGATGTTCCGTTTTTAAAGGGAGCGTTGTTATATCTTCCGCCGCGACTTCTTCCGCGGCGGCAAGCACGGAATCGGGAAATTCTTCGCGCAAGCCGAACGAACGGATAATCGAGGTTTCTTCGGCGAAGAAATCGTCGTCGTCGCCCAGCACTTCGGTGATTTCGCCCTCCGGGCAGGCGCCGTAACGGTACGCCGTGATTTTTGCCACCGCTTTCACGCCGCTTTTTACGTTTTTGCACGAGGCGAGGGGAATATAAATTTCGGAAAAATATTTGCGTTCGTCCGGCAGAAGTCTGCCCGCGCGGCGGTCTTTATAAAACGCGCCGACGATTTCGGTATAACCGCGTTCGAGAATTTTTTCCACTTCGCCCGTGGCGCTTTCGTTTTCGCCGCGCTTCACGATTTTTACAACCACGCGGTCTTTGTGCATGGCGCCGTTCAGATATTTGGCGGGAATAAAAATATCGCGCGGCTTTTCCGGCGTTTCGGCGGCATTGTTTTTGTCGGCATTGTTTTTGTCCGCGGGGTCGGGCGTGAAGAACGCGAATCCTTTTTCGTTGCCTGTCAGCACGCCCGTATACAAAACGGGGCGGGGCAGGGAGTATACGCCGTTTTTATATTCTATTCTGCCCGCGGCGCAAAGGCGGGATAGCAGGGCGAGAAACGTTTTGCGGTTGTGCGGCGGCACGCCGGCATGGCGGCGCAGCGTTTCCGCGGTGGCGGTTTCCGCCGAAGATAAGAAGCGCAGAATGCGTTCTTCGATAGAAGCGTGTTGCATAATTCAATCACCTGTAAACGTATTTCCGCGCGGGCGTTGCCGACCGACGGAAAAAATGACGTAATAAAAAACAAAGGGCGGCTTACGAAAAATAAGCCGCCGTAAAAAGTTCGTAAAAATTCAGCCGATCGCCGCGCCCCGATACGTTACCAGGGGAGCTGCTGCACCACGAAGAACGCGATGGAGAACACGGCAAGAATAATCAGACAGATCCACGTCCATTTTTTCATTCTGGATTCGATGGATTTACCCTTGTTTTTGCCGAAGAACGTTTCTCCCGAACCGCCGAGGGCGTCGATGCCCGTGGAGTTGGCAGGCTGCATCAGTACGAGAATAATCGCTACGATGGCGGCAATGCCCATAAGCGCGATTAAAATGAAGCTCGTTAAACGATACGCCGCGTACGACGCGTCGTTGGTGGTGGGTACAAGCAATGCAAATAAATTCGACATGGCAAATTTCTTCCTTGAATTCGACAGTTTTTCTCGTTTTCCGCTGCGGAAAGCGTAGCGGAAGCCGTCGGAAAAATCCGATAGCACGATAGATTATAGCATACAATCGTAAATTGCGCAACCTTTTTTATCGGCTTTTCGGCGATTTTTGCAAGATTTTTTCCGTTTTAACGGATTAAAAGCGATTTTCCCGTCATTTTCGCGGGTTGCTTCAAGCCCATTACGTCAAGAAGCGTGGGCGCGAGATCGGCAAGCACGCCGCCTTCGCGCAGCTTTGCGTTTTTCAGTTCGTTGCTGACGAGAATTACGGGCACGGGGTTGGTGGTGTGCTGCGTGAACGGCGTTTTGCCGTCGTCCGCAATCATCTCGTCGGCGTTGCCGTGGTCGGCGGTAACAAGCGCCGCGCCGCCCATTTCGAGAATTTTATCCACAACTTTTTTCACGCATTCGTCCACAACGTGCACGGCTTTCACCGCCGCGCTCATCACGCCCGTATGCCCTACCATGTCGCAGTTGGCGAAGTTTAAAATCATTACGTCGTATTCGCCCGAGGAAAGCTCTTTCAATACGCGGTCGGTTACGAGGTACGCGCTCATTTCCGGCTGCAGATCGTACGTCGCCACCTTGGGGGAGGGGATGACGATGCGCGTTTCGCCCGGTACGGGCGCTTCGATTTTCGCGTTGAAGAAGAACGTTACGTGCGCGTATTTTTCCGTTTCGGCAATGTGCAGCTGCTTCATGCCCAGCGAAGAGATATATTGCGGCAGCGTATCGTCGATTTCGTCCGGCGGGAAAGCAACGCCCACGTTTTTAAACGACGCGTCGTAGGTGGCAAACCCTACGTACACGGGGGCGAGATAACCCGTTTTTCTTTCGAAACCGAGCTTTGCTCCTGTTTTTTCGTCGGTGAAGGGGAAGGTTTCCTGCGAGAACATGCGCGTGATCTGGCGCGCTCTGTCCGGGCGGAAATTGAAGCAGACGATGCCGTCGCCTTTTTCCACAAGCGCGACGGGCTTGCCGTTTTTCGTAAGCGTTACGGGAACGACGAATTCGTCGGTAACGCCGTCGGCATAGCTCTTTTCAATCGCTTCTTCGGCGCTGCCTTCGAAGGTGTGCGCCTTGCCCTCGGTAAGGGCTTCGTATGCTTTTTCTTCGCGGTCCCAGTTGTTGTCGCGGTCCATGGCGTAATATCTGCCCGAAACCGAAGCGATGACGCCGAAGTGCAGCTCGTTCAGTTTTGCCTGCAGTTCGCGTAAAAATTCTGCGCCGGAGGTGGGGGGAACGTCGCGCCCGTCGGTGAAAGCGTGGATGTACACGTTTTCAAGCCCTTCTTTTTTCGCCATTTCCACAAGCGCGTAAAGGTGTTCGGTGTGGCTGTGCACGCCGCCGGTGGAAACAAGCCCCCACAGGTGCAGTTTTTTGCCGTTCTCTTTCACGTAGCGCATTACGCGCAACAGTTCGGCGTTTTTAAAAAATTCGCCGTCGCGGATTTCTTTCGTGATTTTGGTAAGATCCTGATACACGATTCTGCCCGCGCCGATATTGAGGTGCCCGACTTCGGAATTGCCCATCTGTCCGTCGGGAAGCCCCACGGACATACCGCTTGCGCCCAGCGTGGACGAGGGGTATTCTTTTTCCAGTTCGGTTACGTTTTTGCTTCCGTCGGCATACACGGCGTTGCCCTCGTGTTTGGGGTTTAAGCCGTAGCCGTCCATGATGATGATCGCATAAGGTTTTTTCATTGAATTTGTTCCTTTTAATTCGTTGGCGCGTTCCATAGACTTCGCAATACTTTGTCGTCTTTGCGTTTTTGCTTGGTCATTTACTATTTGTAAAATCCCTGCGCAAAAGCCGCAGACTTCGCGCCTTGCTCGTCTCTGAAACGCGCGCGTTGTTGATTTGCGCCCGCGCTCCGTGCCGCCTCGGTCATTTACTGTTTGTAAATTCCCGTCGTCGGTACTCGCGCTTCGCGTCTTGCTTGCTGCCGACGCGGGGAAAATTTGAGTTTTTTTGCGCCTGCGCGCGTAGTTGATTTGCGCCTGCGTGATTTAAGCCGTGCGTAAATTTGTTTTTGTTTTTTGAATGAAACCGCCCCTTGATTTTCAAAAATTTTTTGTCAAAAATATTTAGAAAATCAAAAACGGGCTGCGCCCCTTGATTGAAAATTTCCGATGGAAAAATACAATCAAAAATGTGCTGCGCCCCTCATCAGTCAACTTCGTTGACAGCTTCCCCCCAAGGGGAAGCCTATGAAATAGGCTGAACATTTTTGCCGAATTTTCTTCCCAAGAGAAAATGAAGCAAGGGGGAAGGCTTAAAAGGGGGCAAAGGCATTAAGCGGCTTTCAAACGCCAAAGTTTCAGTCCGCTACGCGGCAAAGGCAGTATGCTGCTTTCAAACGCCGAAGTTTCAGTCCGCTGCGAGGCAGGCTGTGCCTGTTATTTATCGTAGTTTACGATAGCCGAGAAGTCGGGAGCTTTCAGGGAAGCGCCGCCGATTAAGCCGCCGTCGATTTCTTCCTGCGCCATCAGCTCTTTGCAGTTGCCCGCGTTCATGCTGCCGCCGTACTGGATGCGTACTTTCGCCGCGCACTTTTCGCAGAACAATTCGCCCAGCGTTTTACGGATATACCCGATGGTTTCGTTCGCCTGCGCCGCGGTAGCCGTTTTGCCCGTGCCGATCGCCCATACCGGTTCGTACGCGATCACGAGTTTCGTGAGATCTTCCACGCCTTTCAGTCCTTCTTCAAGCTGACGATGAAGAACGGCTTCCGTTTTGCCCGTTTCTCTTTCTTCCAGCGTTTCGCCCACGCACACGATGGGGGTAAGTCCCGCATTCAACGCGGTGAGCGTTCTCTTGTTTACGGTTTCGTCCGTTTCGCCGAAGTACTGGCGGCGTTCGCTGTGCCCGATGATAACGTATTCCACGCCGTACTCTTTCAGCATCGCCGCGGAAATTTCGCCCGTATAAGCGCCTTTTTCGGCAAAGTGTACGTTTTCGGCGCCGAGGCGGATGTTCGTGCCTTTCAAAGCTTCCGATACCGCGGGGATATCGATGGCGGGTACGCATACCACCACGTCGCAAGTCGCTTCCGTTACAAGCGGCGCAATCGCTTTTACCAGCGCCACGCCCTCCGAAGCCGTGTTGTTCATCTTCCAGTTGCCTGCTATAATTGCTTTTCTCATAGTAATATTATCTCCGTTTTTTCATAGCGATTCCGCTCTTCTCTTTGCGAAAAGAGCGGAAGGGGTGTTTTTTGTCAGATTCAGTCTTTATCGTTGAGGCATGCGATACCGGGAAGCACTTTGCCTTCGAACAGTTCGAGGGAAGCGCCGCCGCCCGTGGAAATGTGCGTCATCTTGTCCGCATATCCCAGCTGCTGCACAGCCGCCGCCGAATCGCCGCCGCCGATAATCGTGGTGGCTTTGCCGTATACGTCCGCCAGCGCCTGCGCCATGGCTTTCGTGCCTGCGGCAAGCGTGGGATTTTCGAATACGCCCATAGGTCCGTTCCAGATGACGGATTTCGCGCCCGCGATTTCGTTTGCGAAAAGCTTGCGCGTTTCGGGACCGATATCAAGCCCCATTTTGTCTGCGGGAATTTTATCCGAAGGAACCACTTCCGTTTCGAGTGCCGCGTCGATGGGGTCGGGGAAAGCGGAAGCGACAACCGTATCTACGGGCAGAAGCAGCTTTTTGCCGAGCGATTTCGCTTTGGCGAGCATTTCTTTGCAATATTCGATTTTTTCGTCGTCTACCAGCGAAGTGCCGATTTCGCCGCCCTGCGCTTTGATGAAGGTGTACGCCATGCCGCCGCCGATAATCAGCGTGTCGCATTTTTCAAGCAGGTTGGAAATTACGCCCAGCTTATCCGCCACTTTCGCGCCGCCCAGAATCGCCACGAACGGACGGGCGGGATGTTCCAGCGTATCCGCCATGACGGTGAGTTCTTTTTCGATGAGGAAGCCGCAAACCGCCGTTTTTACAAGCCCCGCTTCCACGATGCCCGCGGTGGAGGCGTGCGAACGGTGCGCCGTGCCGAACGCGTCGTTTACGTATACGTCGGCATACGAGGCAAGGGCGTTCATGAATTCGGGCGTTTTCTTCTCTTCGCCCTTGTGGAAACGCAGGTTTTCGAGAAGCACGCATTCGCCGTCTTTCAGCGCCGCAACCTTGGCTTTCGCGTCTTCGCCGATCACGTCTTTCGCAAACGTTACCTTGCCGCCGAGCAGTTCGTTGAGGCGCGCCGCAACGGGGGCGAGGGTAAGCTTTTTCACGTCTTTCTTCGCCTTTTCAAGCGCTTCCGCCGTGGCGGCAGCCTGTTCCGATTCGGGCAGAGCCGCAATCTTCGCCTTTTCCTTCTTGTTGAGTTCGAGCTTTTCGTCGAACACGTTGTGAGGTTTGCCCATGTGCGAGCAAAGAACCACTTTCGCGCCGTGCTCCATCAGATATTTAATGGTGGGAAGCGCGCCCTGAATACGGTTTTCGTCGGTGATGACGCCGTCTTTCATGGGAACGTTGAAGTCGCAGCGGACAAGGACTTTTTTGCCCTTGACGTCGATGTCTCTGATTGTTTTCTTGTTCATAATGGTGAAATTCTCCTTGGAACGATATTTTTCGTACAAATATATAATAACCCTTTTTGAGGGGATTTGTCAACTTTTTGGAAAAAATTTTCGGAAAAAAGCGAAATTTTTATTTTTCGCGGCGGACGCAAATGTAAATATGCTTGCAAAACCCGCAAAGAAAAGTTATAATATAAGAAAATGAAAAACAAAGGCGGGGCTTTGGTTTTGCGTTGTTCGGGGATCGGACCGATAACGGATAACGTGAAATAAAGGATTTGTATGAAGAAAAAAATCTTTGCTTTTATTTTCGCGGCGGCGGCAAGCTTTTTGATTTTTGCGGGGTTTTCCGCATGTAAAAAAGAGGATTCGGAAACGAATGGAATTATTTTCAATACGCTTATAATAAACGACGCCTCTGCGAATCTTAGTGTGAGCAATGCAACGGAAGAGTTTTCGTTTGAAAGAGAGATTATGGTTTCGGGCAAGGCGAAGTATATTGTAGCGCTTGATCAATCCGGAGTTCACCGGGTTTCAACCGATAGAGCGCCGCTTGCGCCGGGCGATAACGTTTTTTACGTTTTTGAAACGCTTGACGACGAGATTACGAATACTTTTATGATTACGATTCGTCGGCGACCGATGTATGCGGTTTCGTTTGATGCGGACGGTTATTCGGAAGTGCAGACGCAGCAGATAGAAGAAAATAGTTTTGCCACCGAGCCTGCCGCACCGAGCAGAACGGGTTGTACGTTTGTACGCTGGAATTACGATTTTACGCAAGCGGTTACGCAAGATACCGAAATACAAGCGGTATGGGCGGCGAAAACCGATACGAAATATAAAACCGAATATTATCTGCAAAACCTTGAAAACGACGCATATACTTTGCGCGAAACAAGCAATCTGCAAGGCACTACCGATACCAAAGCAACCGCAGAAATCAAAAATTTCGCACATTTCACGCATAAAGCCTCGGCAACCGACAGCGGCAATATCGCGCCCGACGGCTCGTTGGTGCTGAAAGTGTATTATACCCGCGACAGCTACACCGTAACGTTTAACGGCAACGGCGGTACGCTTGAAAACGGTGAAGTCAATCAGATTTTAAAATACGAGGGCTCGGCGGTTGCGCCCGTCTTTACCCGCACGGGTTATACGTTTATCGGCTGGGATAAAACCATTCCCGAAAGCGTATACGAAGATATTACGGTTACGGCGCAATGGAAAGCCAACCGGTATACCCTTACGCTCAACTATGGAAACGGACAGCCGACGGAAATTATCGCGAAAGATTGCGATGCGAAGCTTGAAATACCGAATCCGGAACGCGCGGGATATGATTTTATCGGTTGGGATAAAACTATTCCCGATACAATGCCTGCCGAAAATCTTACGGTTTATGCGAATTGGAACGCGATTTTTAAACTTTCCGAAAACGGCGATACAATCACGGGATTGAGCGATTACGGAGAAAAGAAATATACAGAGATTGCTATACCCGCCGAAATTGACGGCGTAAAAATAACATCTATCGGCTCCATAACATCTATCGGCTCCGGTGCGTTCCAATATTGTAGCGGGCTTACAAGCGTAACGATAGGAAATAACGTTACTTTTATCGGCGATTATGCGTTTGTTTAACCTCGCACGAACACCTTTTAGTAGTAAAAATCATAGTTTTATCCTCTAATTTCAATTAAAACGGGCATTTTTTGAGTTTCCTTGAACGCGGGTTCGAGGATTTTTTTATTCATACCCTTGAAAATATCGTTATCGACAAAGATTTTAGTCGTATAAATAAGAGAACCCCGAAGGCTTTCACATTCAGGGCTCTCGTCTTTATCGTATTCAATCGGCTTGGGTTTTATGGGCGTATCGACGTAGTGTAACATAATTTCAATATGGTCGTCGCTGTAAACGTAAACTTTTTCTACGAGCAGTTCGATCATAATTTCGGGTTCTTTCTCTACGGCTTTTTTAAGATAGTTTTCGATGACCTTTTTATCTAAAACGACTTTTTCTTGCATACGCTCGAAAATAAGTTTTTCTTGTAAATCCTTATGCGTGTTTTCAAGTTCTTGCAAACGTTCTTTTGTGGTGTCGGTAATAATGCCTTGCTCAATGGCTTTCATAATGTTGTTTATGGACTTGTTTATCTGTAACAATTCCTTTTCGAGCATTTTGACGGGATTATCGCCTAACAGTTTTGCGTTATGCTGTTTGTAAATCTCGTCAACGATTACGGATAAGTTTTTACCCGTCAAGGTTTCTTGCAAGGCTTTAAGCACAATGCTTTCGAGCAAGTCTTTTTTAATGAACTTAGCATTACATTTTTTTCTGTCTCTCGCATTCCAACATTTGTAATACTTGGAAACTTTGCCGGACTTCGACGTTCCGCTGTAAGAGGTCATTCTTGTGCCGCATTCGCCGCAGTAAACTCTCTTTCGTAACAGATAGGAATAATCCGGGATATGATTGCCGTAACGATTGGCGTCTATTTTTGCTTTGCAACGCTCGAATAACTCCGGCTCGATGATTCTCGGATAAATATTATCGTAAACTTCGCCGTGCAATACATATTTGCCCGTATATTTTTCGCCGTGAAGAATAACGTAAATATTTGCGGCAGTGAAAGGCTTGCCGCGATAGAGTATACCGCGTTCGGCAAAATTTATTGCAATTTCGTTACCGCGTTCGCCTGCGGCATATCTTTCAAATATTTCTTTGACGATAGGACCTTCTTCATCGTGAATAAACACCTTTTTCTTTTCGGTGTAATAGCCGTAATTTAGTTTACCGGCGCAGTGTAAACCTTTCAGACGAGTTTCTTTTTGACCGCGCCTTGTTTTCTGAGATAATTCCTCGCTGTAATATTGGTTCATACCTTCAAATAAGCCAAATGGACATAATGCTTATTTTCAAGGGGATTTTGTTACGGTGTAAGGACGGAATCGATATCTATTTTGTAATAAATATGGATTTCCTGTGGTTTGCCCGTAACCGTTTCTTTGCCGCCGATGACAAGTCGGTCGAATAACGCCAGACACATTTCACGGGTTAATGTAGGCGAATTAAAATAGGTTTTCAGCCTGCGTATAAATTCGTCCACGTCCGTTTTAGCCTGCGCTACTTCTTCAAGTCCTTGTGAGAGAGAAGCAATTTTTTCTTTCAATTCCGTTTGTTCGGCAGTGTACTTTTCGATCAGTTTCACGCACACGTTTTCGGGAATCTTGCCGGAAACCTTTTCTTCAAACGCCGCTTCAATCAGTTTATCGAGTTCTGCTAAGCGTTTTTCGGCACGTTTCAGGTCTTTCTTTACGTCGGCTTGGTTTTTGTCGGCAAGCGACGATTGCCGCTGTAAATACCGCTGTTTGAATTCCGCTTCGTGACCTATAATCATTTCGGCTTTCGCGGCGACGTCGTTTTTGACGAGTTGTTCCAACACCGGAACGGTAATGAAATGGCTGAAACAGGCGGACGAACCCATGCGCGATTTCGTGCCGCAGTTGAAGTTGAAATACGGAATGTCTTTCGGCATATTCCAGCCGAGCCGCATTTTCGCTCCGCAGTCCGCACAGAACATCAATCCCGACAGAGGATGCATAAAACCTCGTTGCGTATGTTTTCCGTGTCCTACGGCCTTCTCGACTTCCTTGACTTTATCCCAAAGTTCTTTTGAGATAATTGCTTCGTGTGCGTTTTCGACGACGATCCACTCATCTTCCGGACGGCGTTGCCACTTATGATTCTTATATGAAATTGTAGTAGATTTGTGCTGAACTAAATTGCCGATATACGCTTGGTTAGATAAAAGAGTTCTCAGAACTGCGGTGTGCCATAAATGCGACGGATTTCTTACGCCGTTTATACCCGTAGTGGAAATTCTGTAATCGTTGGGCGTTAAAACCTTTTCGACGTTCAGAACGTCGGCAATCTTTCTCGGCGTTAAACCGCTTGCCCGCATTTCGAAGATACGCTTTACGATAGGCGCGGTTTCTTCGTTCACCTGCAAAGTGCGTTTTTCATCCGTTCCGATGACGTAACCGTAAGGCGGATGGGACATTCCGTTTTTTCCTTCTTTGGCATTTTTGATTCGCACGGCGCGCAGTTTCTTGCTTGTGGTAGCCGCCCACCATTCGTTAAACACGTTGGTAATCGGCATCATATCCATGGCGGGAGTGTCTTTATTCTCCGTATCGATATTGTCCGATAACGCCACGAAACGTATGCCGAATGTGGGAAAAACGTAATCGAGATACTGTCCGACCATAATGTAATTTCTTCCGAAACGGCTCATATCTTTTACGAGTATCGTATTGATAACGCCTTGTTTCGCGTCGTCCAGCAGTCGTTTTACTCCGGGCCTATCGAAAGTGGTGCCCGAAATTCCGTCGTCGACGTAAGTATCGTAAAGCGTCCAGCCTTGCTCGGCTATGTAGTCCGAAAGAATTGCCTTTTGGTTTTCGATAGAGAGCGATTCGCCGGCACGTTCGTCGTCGCGGGATAACCGCACGTACATTCCGACAATGTAGTCTTTATTGTTTTGCTTTGATTGCATTCTTTTACTCCTTTGAATCAAAGCAGCCTGAAATTTCAACGTAGTATGATTATACCATATTACGCCGAAAATTTCAAGCTGCCGTATATGCGTTAACGGGCGGAATTTTTCATTTCCGCAAGCACTTGCTTAAAGGCAATATCTCCGAATACGTCTTTGAAATCCTTTTTGCCTATGTAGTGGCTTACGACAACGTATTTTTTACCGCCGATAATTTCGGTGTGAGTAGTGGTGGGCGCGCCGTTTCTCTCATCGTTTAATTGTGTTGCTGCTTTGTTCGTAAATTTTCCTCCGTATCGTTATTCGTTGAATTTTGTATTTTTCATTTTTTATGGCTCCTTTTTCTAAAATTTTTCTCAGCCTCGCATGAATGCGACTTGCGAAACCGGTCGGGCTTACTTTTTCTACGTTTCATTACTTTTTGGCGTTAAATTTCGCTTTTATAAAATGCCGACTCTTACGTTTCGTTTGGCAAGTTTTATTTCTTACTTGCCGTTGTAATTATTGTTTTTGCTTTGTTTTTCTTGCTTTTTGCGTTCTTCTTCAATTTCCCGTTCAATCTGTTGCAATCGCGGATCCTGCCGCGTTACTTCCGGCGTGAACAAAGAAAGAACAGAGTCGAAAAAACTCCCGATTGTTTTCGGCTTGCCGCGGATAATGCGTTCGTATTCTTTCGGGTTGCTTTTTGCAAGCGTTTTGCCTATACGGGCATAATGGCTGTTGGTATCTTTTTGTCGTTCTAAGGCTTCCGCTTTTTTCGCGTATTCGAGCGTTTCACCCATAGACTTATTCAGCCGCTTTTTCAAATCGGCGTTTTCTGCAACGGCGGCAATCGCTTGCTGTTTCAATTTACTTTTATTCCGAGAATATTCTCCGCTTTTCGCTTCTTCGAGTGCGTCTGCATACACCTGATGTTCTTCCCGGATGGCTTCCGCTTGCTCGATTATCTTTTTCGCTTTGAACTCGGCTGTGGAAAGGTGTTTTCGCTGACTGCCTTCTTTTCCTCGCTGCAAGCCGTATTTCTTTCCGACTTCCTCGTTAAAATCATCTGCAATTTTTGCAACTGCGGTTTGTCGAACAGTTGCTTACTACATAGCCGTCTGTCGGAAGTAATCGGCATTAGATTTAAGTGCATATGCGGCGTGGTTTCGTCCAAATGAACGACCGCCGCAATTATATTTTCTTCGCCGTAACGCTCTGCAAAAAACTTGTAACAGTCCGAGAAAAAGTTATATTGTTCTATCTTGGCTAAACCGTCGAAAAAAGTTTTATCCGAACCTAACACAAACGAATTCATAACAACCGCGTCCTTGCGCGGAGATAAGCCTAACTCTTTTATTCTGCCGTTTATGAACTCCGTATAAGTCTTTCCGAAATGCGGCGTGAAGCGATAATTGTTTCTTGTTCGCTCGGTGTCTATCTGTGGATTGTCCGACTTGTATTTTTCGTCCCGCTCGTTTTCCTTTTCGATAGGTGCAACGTCTTGTTTATGGTATTTCTCCATATGGCACACTAAATATGAAATGGTGATTTTCCTCCTGAAATTTGTTTTTGTTCTCAATTGAGCAAAGTGTGTAGAATTTCCTCTGCCGACTGTTTTATTAGTGGATTCACAGCCTCGCAGAGCCCACAACTTCGCCTACGAAGTATAGTGGGCTACACTTTGCCTGAATTGTTCTCATTTTGCTTCCCGTTTGCTTCCCGTTTGCTTCCAAAGTTTTTCTCTCAGTTATGTATTGAAAAGCATTCTTAAAAAAATATTTTCAACTTGTATCCGACTTCATTTTTCTGCCTCCTTCATTTTATTTTTTTCTCCGTTTTTGTTCTTACGAGTCCACGAAAGATAAATTATCTCTCTATCATATATGGACATTAGTAAGACGTTTTGCGGGGGGTGTTTCGCCAAACTTTTTTTAAAAAGCATCCTACTATAAATGGATACTTCAGAGAGAAAAGTTGATGGGTTGCGCAAAATTTTTCTCGCAGAAAAATTTCTTCTCACTATAATTGGAAACTTGCGGCTCGAAACTTAATGGTTTACACAAAATTTTTCTCGCAGAAAAATTTCTTCTCACTATAAATGGACATTTGCATATCGTTTGGCGGGGTGTTTTCGGAAAAAATAAAAATCCTCCTACTTATATTGGAAAGTTACAATGCATTTGTGAGGGTATTCCACTAAATTCTCGCAAAAAACTCTTCCCATTTAACCAAGGACACGAAAATCCGAAAGTTCGGGGTGTATAGAAAAATTTTACCTTCCATATATACCAAGGACACGAAAATAATAAAGTTGACGGGCTGACAGCAATATTTTCAAAAATTTTTCCACGAAAAAATATCCCTCCATAATACATAAGAACACGGGTTTTCGTTTTACAACCGTTTTCACATAATTTTTATTGCTTTTTTCGCAAACAAAAAGCCGCCGGAATAAAAATCCAAGCGGCTTAGCGATAAAAAAACGGAAGTCTGCTTTTTACAAACTTCCGTCGATTTTAAATGTGTTAATAAATAATAATTTATTGGTGTTTATGTATCATGTAGCATATAAAAAAGACACCATTGCATTCGTTAATCAAACTTATTGAGACTTACTTAGCAACATCAATTTGCAAGATATCATTACCTATATCAGTTTTATATTTAAAAACAAGTCGTGCATATATATATTTATTTAATATAATACTATAAATTTCATCTCTTGATATAAAAACCGAAGATATATCGTTATCGCTATCCGAATACTTATATAATCCATCAACCACTTTATAGTCACGATCTATCATTTCATTAATTTCGTTAGGTGTTAATCTTCTTGTAAAACTTTCTTGTTCTTTTATGCATATATTAATTTTTAAAGAGGGCTTGTTCAGCAACAGGAAACATGGGATTGGTAATTCTATTGACTGTAAAGAATTGATTCTTTTGTATTCGTTTTCATTTAAATTTAATTTATACAGTCTGTATATGTTTCCAATTTTACATGAATATGATTTTAATTTTTTTAATAACTCTTGTTTGTTAGATTTAGATGCCGTAAAAACAGGAATATCAGTATTTGTCAATTTATCGTAAATCAAAGAGATAAGCGAATTTTTAAATCGTGCAGAATAATTTTGAATTATCTGATCAATTCCTCTAATATCAAATAACAAATCATAACAGAAGTCGGGCTCTTTCTCAAGTGGGATTGAATCATCTATTATTGGAAGCTGTGTTATTGCCGAATGAAATTCGCCGATAAGCTTTTCTTTATAGGTTTTTAAATCTTCTTCAGACTTTTTGCATGCAGCTAATTCTTCTTTTTTTACCTTAAGCAAAACTTCATTTTTATATTTTTTAAGTTCTTTTGCAATTTTGTCGTTTTTATCAATAATTAAATCACTCTTTAAATTATAAAATGCCAAAAAGGGCGTTTCGCGTTTATCTATAAACTCGTTATTAATGAACCAATTAGCGTTTAATTCAAGAGCAAATTGTTGTTGAACTGTATCGGGTAGTTGTCGTAGCGTGTTTATAATAGTATCTTCTTTGTAATGATAAGTGAAAGAATTGCAAGCGATATTTTCTAACCAACAATTAAAGATTAATGCTTTTGAAAAACAGCCATCACTCGAAGACCATGATGTACAATGTTTAGGTTGATACAAATTTAAAAAATGATCATTTTCTCCAAATATTAATATCAATTCAGGTAATAATGATATAAATTTATTTATATCTTCAAACTGTCTGTTGTGATACATCACAGATAGCCATGTGGATCCATCAGAATTTAAATCATCTGCTTTTTCGTTTAAAAAACAGCTTAAATCCTCTTTGATTATATTTGTTGCGTGTTTGTTTAATTCGCAGATAAAATAAACGTATATCGACACAAAGTAATAATAGGCATCGCCTGCACCAGTTAAAAATTGAGAATAATAATTAGCATCTCTTATACTTCGTATAGCCCACAATGCATCATTTGAAGTCGAAATCGTAAGCATTGAGTTTAATATAGAATATATAAATTTTTTTTCTCTATTTTCAGGATTAAAGTAATTAATACGATTGAACAATAGAGTTGTTAACTGTTTAAGTTTATCTTTGAATTTTGTCTTTAAGTTTAATTTTGATGTTATTTCTTGTAAATTGAAAATTAATCGTGTGACTTGGTAGTAGTGCTGATAATCATTATATATCTTAATGACGTTAAACGTATCTTTAAAATTAAAAATATCTTCAATATTACTAAATGAAATTTCTATGGCGTTAAGAATATTTATACCCTTATAGGAATTGATGATGCCTTCAGAAAAAAATTCAACATTGTCTGCACATTCAAAAAAATATTCATTATTGATTGAAAGTAATTCATTTAATGTAGCAGAGTCCTCGCTTTCTTCATTTTTAAGAGCGTTATAAGTTGAAACTATCCCATTTTGCAAAACGATATTTTGAATGACCGTATGTAAATCTGTTCTTATTGCGGAAGTCCCGTACTCCATAGATTTTTTATTCTTCGACATCCATGCTTTTTTTACTACGTTTATAATAGATTTATTGTTATGTACCAAGATTGGAATTTCTTGAATCGTAAACAAAATCGCAAAAATAATAGCAATAAAATCCAAAGCCCAAATTAAAGTTATGCTATTGAAAATTTTAAAAAACGTGTATAATGTAAAAATCAATACTGTAATCAAAATCATTTCTAAAAACGAAAAATAAATTCCAACGCGAAGCCTTCTAAATTTCGTAATAGAAATGCCATATATTTTTTCTGACGGAAGAGATAAAGATATTGTTATAATGGTGAATATCATTGGTAGCATAACAAGAATAATATCAGCTGCTTCAATTTGATATTTTTCCGGTAAAGTTATATTCATGGAAAAAATTGCGACAATAGGTATAATTGTAAATACACCATATTTAGCAATTATTTTTATAGCGAAATTCGAAAAATTTTTATCAGTCGTTTCTTTTTTCATTTTAAACCTCATTGGGAATATTATACCACGTATCTTGAAATTTTTCAATACAATAGGCTCTTATATCTTTACATTTTTTATAAAATGTGTTATAATATTTTAGATATTAAAGAGAGGTTGGATCATGGACTTCGCAGAAAAAATAAAATATGTAAGAATAAAACTAGGGTTATCACAAGAAGATTTGGCTCACGAGCTTGGCGTTAGTTTTGCCACTATAAACAGATGGGAAAACGGAAATTATAACCCAAGTAGGTTAGCGAGGAATGCGTTTGAAGAATATTGCGAAAAGAAGAATGTTTCATTTCCCGAAGAAGAAAATTATTAAAAGCACATAAAATCGCTTGACCCCATGATTTTTATGTAGTATACTAACAATAGAATGGAAACTAGGATAGAAGATATGCAAACAAATATTATTTACTCAAAATCAAGCGAATTAATGGGTGAAGTGCCAGATGAAAGTGTTGATTTAATTGTCACATCCCCGCCATACAATATCGACATTAAATATGGAAACAAAACTGAAAAAGGTAAGATAACTGCCAGCAAAGCAGTAAAATACTCGGACAAAATGGAAGAGTCTAAATATAGAGAGTTTTTGCGTTCGGTATTTGATGAATGCAAGAGAGTTCTAAAAAAAGATGGCTCAATATGGATTAACATCAAAAATCGTTATAGCAATGGAGAAATTACTACTCCATTTTGGATCCAAGAGTATTTTTCTGATTGTACATTGAAAAATTTAATTATATGGAATTTTGATTGGGGCGGCTCCACTAATAAAAGATTCGCCCCCAGATATGAGTTTGTTTTCTGGTTTACGAAAGATAAAAACAACTATAAATTTAATCTTTCAGACGTATCTATTCCAGCGGTAAATTATAGACCAGATAGATACAAGTCTCAATTAAAAAACCCCAGTGATGTTTGGCGAATACCAATGGTTTCGGGAAACTTCTTGGAAAGAACCGGTCATCCTGCTCAATATCCTGAGAAGTTAGTAGAACGCATTATCCTTGCGGGAACAAATAGAGGAGATATTGTTTTAGATCCGTTTATGGGAAGTGGAACAACCGCAGTTGTTGCAAAAAAATTAGGTCGTAAATATATAGGATATGAAATTGTCCCAGAATACATTGAAATGTCAAACACAAGACTTTCCAATGTTGTGGAGGAGGAAAACTGTGATTAAATCTGATAATTTATATGTAGATTTTGGAGATTCTCGAAATCTACTTAAAACAATTCCAGATGCGAGCGTTAAGTTGGTAATAACATCGCCTCCATATAATATTGGAAAGCCTTATGGTAAGTATAAAGATAAAATACCCTTAAATGAGTGGAAAGCATTAATTTCTGATGTTACAAAAGAAATTTATAGAATATTAACTCCTGACGGAAGTTTATTTTTAAACTTATCACCTGTTCCTTTTGGTGAGGATAAAGAAATACTTCCATTACCATATATTGGATATGGCATTATGAAGGACGCTGGATTTTATATTAGAAATATAATTACTTGGACATTTAATAATATGCAAAATTGTGTTCAAAGACTTTCTGGTAGATATGAAAATATTGTGTGGGGAGTAAAAGACTTAAGCAATTATATTTTCAACCTTGATTCGGTGAGAATACCTTATATTACTCAAAACGATAAAAGACTTGAGGGTGGCGCAGGCCGTAATCCTACTGACGTTTGGTATTTCAACAGAGTCAATAATATGACAAAAGGCAAACTTGGTTTATCACATCCCACCGTTTATCCTATAGAAATGATTGAAAGAATAATTAAAATGTCCTCTAATGCCGGAGATACCGTATTAGATCCATTCCTTGGAAGTGGAACTACAGTTGTTGCTGCCATTAAGTTGGGCAGAAAAGGAATCGGCTTTGAATTGGACCAAACGTATGAAAGTGAGATTTTAAAAAGAATTGAAACCGAAGCAAGCAGCATTCAACCTTCGTTATTCGATTTTATTGACAAATCAAAAAAGGATGGAGATTAATCCATCCTTTTTATTTGCTCTAAAATCAATAAAAGTCTCGAAAACAAGTTGTCTTGTCCGTATTTTTCAATAAATTCAGTTGCCGTGTATTTTGAGATTATTTGACACAACAAACGATGTTGCCATATTGCATGAATATTCATTAATTGTCTCGAAAAATAAGTAGCCTCATCATTGCCAGATTTAGAGGCGTATAGTTCTTTTAATGCAATTACTGTTTTTGTAATCTCGCAAGCCGGACATCCACATAGAGTAAAATTATTATCAACCTTATTAAGGTCTAAATATTCGAATGATTCATCTCTTAATGTCCCATCAAAATTTACGCCACCAACAAATAATTTACTAAAACTTACATCGGCACCATTAAGCTTTTTGGGGGCATTTTTATCAAACACATAACCTGTCGATAAAGCATTGCCGTCACCCACTCTTCGAGCAGGACTCGCAGCGTCAAATGATGTAGCACCACACCACGAATTAAGCAAAATATTAGGATATCCACCTCCACCTAAAGCGTGAATAGGTCTATCACCCACGATACTATGAACTATGTAAGACGCCCTTGCTGGAATAACGGCATCCGATACGAATTTCTTTTTGGTTTTAGAAAAATCAATGCCATTACTCCAAGATTCATCTGCGTTTTTCGAACTTGCTATTCCGCCAAGAGCAAAACCCCAGAATGAATATCCTGACGATTTTTCCAACTCAAGAGTTTTTAGTGTGTATTGTTTATAATCATTAGGAGTTTTTCCATGAATTGTAGCGAGAACTTTTGGATAGAAATTAGGCTTTGTTTTTAGGTAATCAATTGTTGATTTCAATATTGTATAGTTGATCTCATCTTTATCCAAGGAATTATAAAACTGTATGAGTTTTTTATCAGCTTCACCGTCTTTGAATGTATATTTACCGCCCAAGTCGAAGCCTACAACCAAGTCAAACTTGTATCTATCCGCAAAATCGTAATAAGCAACCATATGTTGAATAAAGACACTCAAAAAAGCTTCTTTGTTATAATCTATCTCTTTGGCAATGTATTTCACGATTTGACTCGCACCAGAATCAAGAAGAAAGATTTTTTGATTAAAATCATATTCTGGTAGAGAATAGTTGACGTAAATATTGTGGTCATCTTCAATCAAACTTTTGCGAACATAATTAAAAATATCGCCGATAGAATGAAACTTGGAAATATCATTTAATTTTTTACTTTGGAAAGTGTGAGGATAGTTATTATTAAGATAGTAGTAATTTACCAAAGCCGGAGTGTCTTTCGTTAAATTAGCGTAAACAATCTCTCTGCACTTATCGCCAGCGCCGCCTCCATAATTATATACTTGAAAGAAGGATGGAATAGGTAGCTCTTTATCATTTATATTGAAACTCCTCATTTGTGATTCTTCTCCTTAATAATATTCCTAATGGTTTCAACAAATTCTTCAAATGAACCCATTTGCAACAATGGTGAATAAAACTTCGAAAGATATACACTCTTTGCATTTTTTTCGTCGTCACCAATACGCTTTTCTCTTGAAAACTCCTCACCGCTTTCATAAATATATTGCTTAATTTGTTCTGATGTTTCAAAAAAAATACCTTTTAAGCATGGAAAGTCTACCCAATGCAAATAAAAAACAGGACGTTCAATATCCGAATCAATTAGTTCCAGTTGCTTGATAATTTTTTTATAATCAAGCGTGATACTGCCTTCGTAACAGTATCTGTTAATTTTATTGATCGCGGAAATAAATGGAGCTGAATGATATTTGACCTCAAAATATGCTGCGATTTGCTTATCTCCGCACAAAATCATACAGTCGGGATATTGTTTATTACTCTTATCAGCGTGCATTGCTTTTATATGTAATTTTTGAGTAAAAAAATCTATTAAAATATCCTCAAACAATTGTCCCATCATCAAGTCATATTTAATATGGCTGGAATTACGAGGATTCATATAATATGGCCCACATTCTTTGCAAATGGGTGCCAATTCAGTTACTTCGGCCTTTAATTCTTTTACTGTTTTGGGTTTTTCTTGATTATTGTATAAAAACATGCAGTCGTAACATTTTTTATTGAAATCACTATATTCAAACTGATTTTCAAATAATGTAACGTTTTTAAAAAAATCTTTCAATCTGTTTTTAGAAAAAGACAACAACTCTTTATATAACATAATGTTTTACTCCTGGTTTACAATTGCATTGAATAACATTTAATTTAAAAATTAAAAAACTCAGCGAGACTAACTTTCAGTGCTTTTGCCAATTTTTCAATATTTACAATCGAAATATTCCGTCTGCCACATTCAACGCTTGTGACGTAGGTTCTATCTAAGCCTGCCAAATCGGCAAGTTCTTCTTGACTAATCCCCAATTTATTTCTTAATTCCTTAACTCTTTTCCCGACCAAAAGTTTAATGTCCATATATCGACTCCTTTAAGATGAATAAATTATAACATTTAGTGACTTTTTTTACAACGGACTATGAGTCACATCATGGTGTGCTATAATAATTTCAAATAGTAAATATAAATATTGTATTGTGCAAAAATGGTTCAATATATTTTTATATAACAAGATAGTTAAACATTCAATGTAAAGCAAAAGCCGAGGCACGCCTCGGCTTTTGCTTTACATTGAAATCGCTGCTTTGAATTCTGAATTTAATTTTTTATATTCTTTATGTCCATTTGACTGCTCAAACCCTTCGAGCAAACTTTCCAACAGTATGCCTTCAGGACTGTCGGGAATATTCTCCATAGCGGAAAGAATTTTAATACCGTTGTCTTTCAGGTGCTTACGGTGCATAGCCATTTCAAACTTATTACGGCTGAACCGGTCTAATTTGTAAACGAGAACGAAATCGAATTGCTTTTTATCGCTGTCTTTCAGCATTTGTTGAAAAGCGTCGCGATTGTCGTTCGTTCCCGTAGTTGCTCTGTCTATGTATTGATTAACGATTAGAATACCGTTTCTTTCGGCATAATCGTTACATACACGGACTTGTCCTTCGATGGATTGTTCTGTTTGTCTGTCGCTTGAATAACGGGCGTATATGACCGCTGTCTTCATTCGGAAGCCTCCTTGTTTTAGCTTTTGAGCACATTCTAAACTTTAAATAGGAAGGTTTTTTTCCTGTTTGAAATTTTTTTTGCTCTTTTAGCAATTTTTTTTGCTTTGCTTTGTCTTTCGACAACCACGAAAAATCAGAAAAAGACGCGGCAGTCAAGCGGCATAAACAATAAGGGGCTTACGGCAAAAAAATATTGTTGTTGCAGTTATATACTTTTGAGTTTTAAGCCATATTTTTTTAACTTGACGGCAAGACTTTTTCTGATACGCAAAAAAAAGAGAAAGACATTGTAATCGAGTAAGTTAAAACGGCAACCTAAGGCGTTTGCCCAACTTAAAATATGAATTGCCTAAAATTACAATAATTCGGGCGAATGAGTGTTTTCGCCAAAAACAGACTAAAAATTTACAGTTCATAGCCGCAAAACTCTTGATTTTTTGTCTTTGACAGGGTATAATAGAATAGAAAAATGTCCTAAGGGGCAAAAATCTATTTCAGAAAGGCGTAAACTAATGGAAATCAAGCGTGATTTGTATTTGAATCAACTTATCGAAAGAAAACAGAACGGACTTATAAAGGTTATCACGGGTATTCGTAGGTGCGGTAAATCCTACTTATTGAACACGCTGTTCTATGATTATTTGAAAAATTCGGGAGTGGACGAAAATCATATTATAAAATTCGCATTTGATTCGAGCGTGGACTTAAAATCGATAGGCGAAAATATCGTTACGCTTGAAAAGGAAAAGCGTAAAGTAGATCCCGATAAGTTTATGACGTATATTCAAAGCAAGATGACGGATAAAGAAACTTATTATCTCTTGCTTGACGAAGTGCAACTTCTTGACTGCTTTGAATCGGTGTTGAACGGTTATTTGCACATGGATAACGTTGACGTTTACGTAACGGGAAGTAACGCAAAGTTCTTGTCAAAAGATATTATCACCGAGTTTGCAGGGCGTGGCGACGAAATTCATATGCAGCCGCTAAGTTTTGCGGAGTTTATGTCGGCATATAAAGGCGATAAATACGAAGGACTTACGGAATATATGCTTTACGGCGGCATTCCTATGGTTGTTTTGAGGGATGGCGCGGAGAATAAGTCGTTAATGCTAAAACGTCTTTTTGATGAGATTTATATCAGGGATATTGAAACTCGGCATAAAGTCAGAAACAAAGCCGATCTTGAAGATTTGCTTAATATTCTGTCCTCGTCTATCGGCTCGCTTACAAATCCCGAAAAGTTGAAAAATACTTTTCATACAGTAAAAAAGTCGAATATAACCTCGGCTACGATAAAAAAATATCTGGAATACTTTTCCGATTGTTTCTTGGTTGAATCGGCTTCGAGATACGATATAAAAGGAAAAGCGTATATAGATACGCCGCTTAAATATTATTTTTCCGACCTGGGGCTTAGAAACGCACGCATAAATTTCAGACAGTTCGAGCAACCGCATTCAATGGAAAATATTATCTATAACGAACTTAGGTTGCGAGGCTTTTCGGTAGACGTCGGCGTTGTAATTACAAAAGAACAAGGCGTTAGAAAACAGTTGGAAGTCGATTTTGTATGTAATCTCGGGACAAAACGCTATTATATACAGTCTGCGTACTCTTTGCCAAGCGAGGAAAAGCGTTCTCAGGAGATAAGACCTTTTACGAGAATAGACGACTCGTTCAAAAAAATAGTAATTACGGGAGATATGTCGCCTACGTATTATAACGACAACGGCGTATTGTTTATGAATATCTTCGATTTCCTGTTAAAACCGGATAATCTTAATTTGTAATGTAGATGTTAGGGCAGGAAGATAGGAAACTGTTGCTTTACGATAATTTTAATTGTTGGGACGAAGGCTGCCTCGTTGGGCCGGTGAGCAAAGAAGTAATAGCACAAATGCGCAAAAGCAATTAAACGGAAATCCACGCCTGAAAATACGGACTAAAAACGGAAAATTGCCGTAACCGAAGAATAGCGGTGATTCGCCAAGCGGGTTAGCGGCGAACACCGCTTTCGGTACGCTTTCGTTTTCCGTTATTTCGGTCGGTTCGATTAAGTTTTTGGCGTGTGCTTGTCTGCGCCGCGAAGCGGCGCTCTCGTATCAAGACAAGCACACGCCACGGTTGCAAATTGGGTTCCCAGAACATGACATTAGAGTTAATCATTGCAGTAGAGAAGAAAAATTTTTTTCAAAAAACAAAAAACTTGACAGTAAAATAAAGGTGGAATATGCTATAATATAAATGCAAAAGAGTGTAGCAGGTCAACCGAAAGGCTCCGCTTCTTATGAGTTCTCATAAGAAGCGGAGCCTTTCGGTTTCAACCGAAAGGCTCCGCTTGAGGGGAAATATGAAAAAATCAGAATTAAAAAATTTCGTGCAAATATATGCTGAAATCAAAAACGCTTTGATTAAAAGGAGCGATGTCGTAGAAATAATAAAACGAAATCGTAAGGTAAGGGTAAAAATTAAGCCATGGATGTATAAGTTTCCGGAATTCCTAAATTTAGTGGAAAAATCGGAAAATCATACGGTAAGAGAAATTATACGACGCAACATTGAAAACGGCGAAAAAGATTTAACGATATGGCAGTCTGTCGCATTATCGGAGAGTACATATTATCGTTGGAAGAAGCAGATTGTCGATAAGATATATAACTTATATGTGTTGGCAGGAGATGTGAGGCTGGAAGAGATTCTTGAGGGAAGAATCGAATAGTAATAGTGACTATGAAAAAAAGAGATATAACTCAAATAAAGAGGTAAAGAAATGCAGCAAGAATTAGAACAAAGAATAAACGATATTAAAAGCGGAAACGAAATTAAACTAACCGGGAAAATAAAATTTAATATAAATCGAAGCGGAAGTTTCACTGTGGGGCGCTTATGTGTAAAGGGTATTATTCAAATTATGCGATCGGATATTACAATCAACGGAGAAGATGCAGAAATCGAGGTTGATGTCGATGATTGCACAACAAGCGATTGGAGTTTGTTTTTCGTGCATCCTACGGCTCGGAACGTACAGTTTAATAATTTACGTATTAAAGTGCGTATTCAAAATCCGGAAAACACCACGAGAACGTTTTCGCTAATATACAATACGGCATACGGTGTGAAACTACATAATTGTCAAGTCGAAATGTATTCGGACAAGCAGATCAATCTCGTAGGCATTTACAATAACGGGAATTTGGACACTCACATGGAAACAAGAGCGGATAATTTAGTTATAGATAATTGCTTATTGAAAGTTGAATGCAGAGCAAACGAGTTTACCAAAGAATGTGCCGTATATGGTGTGTATAACTATCTTGCAAACAGTATTTCGATGCAAAATACGTTTATTTACGCGACTAACAAAGGAAACGGAGAAAGACAAAAAGCGGTCGGCGTATATACAAACGGTCGTTTTGGGCGTTTTGCGGGTAATAATATCAAAGCAAATGCCTCGCATAATGTCGGTCGCGAAAAAGAGCAGGCATATGCATTCGGCTTTATAAACGAAGGGCTATATTCTATTATTTCAGCTAACAACATTGTAGGCGAATGGGCGGGAATGAGTGTAGGCTTGGAAAATTGCGGTGAATACGCGATTGTAGAAGGAAACAAAATCCTTGCCACTCATACGATTTGCGGAAGAACTATCCGAAACTATGGAAGTAACACAAGTATCGAAGATAATGTTTTGACGTCTACAAGTCGAAACGCGAGGATTATAGAACAAAATTCGCACAACTGTATAATCGGTCGGAATATAATGGAAGTTTTAATGGTGCAGTCCGAATGCAGAAGCGGTTGCGGTATTTATGCAATCGGTGAAAATTGTACCGAAAATTTAATTTGTGAAAACATTATTCGAAATGTTGCGGATTGCGCAATATTTGCCGACGGTAATGTCGGCAGTGTATCGAACAATATCGTGACATCGTTCAAGGAAACCGTAAAGCGTGCGGGAACGGAAAATCAATATCTTGTTAATAAATTGGACGAAAAAAACATTCGGTCCATATATGAAATTTAAGGAAAGAAGTATGGAACAGATTTTAGAAATGATAAGAACTTACGGTTTAGAGACGGTCGTAATAGCGTTATTGGTAAACATTTTTACCGGCATTGCAAAGATGCCGATCAAGTCGTTGGCAAGTAAACTGCAGGATTATACGAAAGTAACGAGATTTATTGTGTTTTTACCTGTTTTATTCGGTTTTTTATTTTCGTTTTTATATGTGAGATTTATAGTCGGCGAATTTAATTTAGACCGCGAGTTTGTAACAATGTGGCTGACGTCAAGCAGTCTCAGTCTTACTTTTTATGCAATATTTGAGAAAATGTTTCCGTCGAAGAAAAAAGTATTGAGCGAATGCGAGATAAAAACAAGCGAGACAATTTTAGAGAGTATAAAGCGATTGATAGAGGATACTTTGCAAAATGATGCTGAAAATCATAATTTAGAACAATCTGCCGAGATTAGTAAAAGTGTGGCAGAGGAAAAAGTAAAAGAAAACAAGATAATTCTGAGAGGAAGGGGAAATGCGGAAGTTGACGTTAAAAAGTAATACATATTCGGGAAAATTGATTGTCTTTGAAGGAACGGACGGTGCAGGAAAAACAACAATGATTGGATTGACGCGACAATTATTGGAAGAAAAATACGGAGAAGAGCAAGTTGTGTCGGTAAAGCAACCAACAGACATGTCACGAAAAACGAAGTTGTTTCAAAAAATGATGTATTCAAGAAATCATGAAGAAATAGATTATCGCGCTGTTCAATTACTCACGATGTCGGATAGAGTGCAACATTGTTTTGAAACTGTAGTGCCGGCATTAAAGAAAGGGAAAAAGGTGATATGCGATCGTTATATTTTTACTTCGCTTGCAAATATGCTCGCCAGAGGATATAGGGAGGAGGATTGGTTTTTTGATGTCGCGAAGCATTTAATACAACCGAATATAACGTTTTTGGCATATGTGGATCCCGAATTGGCAATCAGGAGAATAAAAGGAAGGCCGAGTGAAAGCGATAGATATTTAGACGAAAATTTGCTGAGGAATGTCGCCAAAGAATTTAAGGATATGGCAATCGAACAGAATTTTGAAATTATCGATACAAGCCAAGACTCGCAATCGGCATTTGCGGCTGTAAAAAAACGATTGGAAAAGGAAGGATTGATTTGATGACTGAACAAGACTTAAAGTACGTGGTGTCGGCTCTTAAAGACGAAAAGACAAACGGTGTGCCGGATTGGTATGCCGTGTTAGGCTTTTTGTCTTGTCATAGAATAGCGGGGTTATTTTATAAGCACGCTCAAAAATGCGGACTAGAGTTACCTAAAAAGGCAGAAAAAATTCTGAAAGAAACGTATGAAAGGCAAAGACGAAAAGTTGTTTTTATGCGCAAAGAACTGGCTGCTATTACCATGAAATTGTCCGAGATGCAAGTTCCGTATATGCTGTTAAAAGGTAGTGTTCTGACTAATCTCGGTGAAGACGATATTGTAATATATGCAGACGGTGAAAGGTCTTCCAACGATATAGATTTGTTAAGTTTGCCTGACGAAATTACGTCAATAAGTAAGACTTTGCGGGAGTTGGGCTTTATTCAAGGGGTATATGATCGGAATTCGGATGCAATAAAAGAGTTTTCGCGGACGGAAATAGTAAAACGACGTATGAATCGAGGCGAAGTTGCGCCGTTTGTAAAAAAGACGGGGAATACAGAATTCCCGTTTATAGAAGTCGACATTAACTTTTCGTTAGGAAACACTCCGTCTGAAGGTTCTGCATTGCTACGAGAAATGATTGAAAATTCCGTTGAGTATAACGGAAAAGTGCCGATGAAAGTTCCGGACGGAGCGTTGTTCTTCTTACATTTGATTATGCATCAATACAAGGAAAGTTGTTTGATGTTTATGGTTGAACGCAATAAGGATTTGGATTTGTATAAATTGGCAGATATTTATTACTTGCTCAAAGCGGATGTCTTAGATTATGAACGATTGGAAATGTTGGTAAAAAGACATTCTCTAAATCAAGAAGTCGGCACGGTATTAAAGCAAGTAGGCGAGATTTTCGCAGATTATGAAATTGCGGATTATGCAAAGAAATTTGAGAGCATTGAACCTATTGTTATAGATTACGAAAATAAGAAGGGATATAAACGGAGAGGCACTATTATTCAACGGTTGTGTTCGCTGGATTCGGAGAAGTATTTAATTGAGGTTGGTAAAGATGATCACTAAAAAGGAAATATCCGAAACATTGTCGCTTTCTTGCGTGGAAAATTATTTTCTCGCATGGTTAAACCGTTACTATGATGTTACCAAGTTGTACGGAAATTCGTTTATTAGCTTAAAACAAGCGTTCGACGATTTTGCAAACGGTGCTATGTATCAGAATTATTGTTATTTGCCGAGATTGCAGGATATTGCGGAGGAATACGGAGTGGTGGAACATTTGTATTTACCACGCTCGGCAAAAGAGGCATTAAAGATACTTGGAAATCAGAATGAAGACGATTTGTCCCTTATTCGTGTAAATACGGCTTTTTTTATAGGTTATAAACGCTCGTCTTGGCGCGAAGATCATTATATTTGCGTAAATAACAAGTTGGAATGGATTAACGAATATCCGCTTTCGGAAGGTAAATTTACCGAAGAACGATTTACGGAAGTATATGATGGAGCCGTGTGTATTTACAAGGTAAAAGATACAAAAACGGATTTGCCGGATTACGCAAGTATGCAATTCAAAATGCAGGATTTTGACGTGAAAGAATTGCCAAACAATTTAAGTGCATTGGAGTCTGCTATAGGCGTTTTGCGCGTGTCCAGAAAAAGACTTGCTCGGTATTACGTTAAAAATGAAAACGTAAACAGTCTTCTAAACGAAGAAATCGGTTGTATGGATAAGATTTATTTTGACGTTCACCTTCGTAGATTGAAAGAATTCAAAAATGAAGAAGTCGATAAAATTAAGGCGTATAGCGAACTTTACCAAAAAATAGTTTATATTCTTGAAATAGAAAAGAAAGTTGCGGAGGTATTAAAAGATGGATAGAGAAAATATTAAGGAAAAGATTATAAAAGCGGCAAAAGAAACTATAGGGGCGGATTTGGATGAAAACGAGTCATTGATTGAAAGCGGCGTAGACAGTCTGGCCCTTGTTTCGCTTATCGTATCGATCGAATATGCGTTTGATGTGGAGTTCTCGGATGACGATTTACAACCGGAAAATCTGCAAACCTTGTCAAGTCTTATAGAGTTGACGGAGAAGTACATATGACTTTGTGGGAATACTTAAAATCCAAAATGGAGCGTTACGGTGAAAGAATAGCTTTTGCTAACAGTGGGTTAACATACAGAGAACTGGTCAGTTTTCCGAATCGGGCGCATAACGAAAGTCGATTGTTAATATGTGAAGTAAAAAGTCGTGAAGAACAGGCAATTTCGATATTGCGATGTATTGCGGAAGGAAACGTAGCGGTCCCTATAACAAAAGAATACGGGATAAAAAATTACGAGTACATTCATCGTGTCGTGAAAACCGATATTGCATACGAAACAATAAAAGGCTTGGCGTTTTTGATGTTTACGAGCGGAACGACCGGAGTTCCCAAAGGGGTTATGTTGACGCATGAGAACATTATTTCGAATTTGCAATACATAGAAACTTATTTTGATTTAAGTAGCGTAAAAAATATTTGTGTCGCTCGCCCGCTTGTGCATATAGCGGTGCTAACCGGTGAAATTTTATATGCGTTGTGTTGCGGTCTGACTATTTATTTTTACGAAGAATCATTTATGCCGCAACGGCTGTTGGCGTATTTCATAAAAAACAAAATAGATATTTTTTGCGCTACTCCTACGTTGTATCAGACACTGTGTCTTGTAGCAAAAAATAAATCGTTTCCTATTAAAATCGGTGTGTTAAGCGGAGAAGTCCTGACCGTTAGTACAGGCAAAACATTGGTTGATAATTTCCCCGATACGAAGTTTTACAACGTTTACGGATTAACCGAACACAGCCCACGCGTCAGTGCATTATTGCCGAAAGATTTTGCAAAAAAACCTAATAGCGTAGGTAAAGCCATCGGAGAAGTTCAGTTGAAGATGGTTGACGGAGAATTATGGGTAAAATCCGCAAGCGTGATGAAAGGTTACTATCTGGATACGAGAAAAACACAGGAAAAAATTAAAAACGGTTGGTTGTTAACAGGGGATCGTGCGCATTTTGACAATGACGGGTATTTGTATATAGACGGCAGGAAAGACGGAATGCTTATAAAAGCAGGAATTAACGTTTATCCGGAAGAAATTGAAAGTGCCGTAAAAGAAATATCCGGAGTGACAGACTGTCTGGTTTATGGCGAAAAATCCGAGAACGGTACGATTATTTGTATGGACTATATAGGCACGTTGGATATTCAGACGTTACGAAAACGACTTGTCGGAATAATGAACCCCAACATAGTCCCTAATAAAATAAAACAGGTTGATGCGCTGGCTCGAACGGCGAGCGGGAAAAAATTACGAAAATGAAAGATAAAGTGATTGAGATTATAAAAAACGCTTGCGCGATAGACGAGGAAGTTACTCCGGAAAGCGAATTAAAACTTTTAAGTTTGGATAGTTTATCGTTTGTAGGCATTATCGTAAAGCTTGAAGAAGAATTTGAAGTGGAATTTGATCTCGACGAACTGGGTGTTTTGGATTGGAAAACGGTTGGTGACATTATAAATGGAGTGGAGGATAAACTGAATGAAAAAAAATAGAATTGATGGAGTAAAGCCGTTTAACGAGTTCTTTTTTAAGAGTTGCTACTATCATCAATTGCTGGCAGGGTTATCTTGTTTCGGCATAGGTCGAGATGTCCTTCTTTTTAATGCATTTACTTTAATCAAACCTGATTTTGAAGTTCAAAATGAAATTATTTTTCAAGGAGAAAGACTTGAAAAGATGTTGGGGTATAGAAAAATTCATTGCAACATGAACAAGGCAAAACTAATTCGTTGCATAGATAAAGGACAACCAATAATTATGGGAGTGGACTGTTATTATTTAGAAAGTCGTTTGGAAACCTATGGCAAGGAAAATTCCCCGCATTTTATTTTGGTTTATGGTTATGATTTGATAAAAAACGAAGCGAATGTGGTTGACCATCAATACATAAACAGCTATAAGTACCAAGAAAAAGTAATTAACTTGGATAATTTGTTATTAGCAAATTGCATGTTTACCAAAGGGATTTTGAACAGAAAACTGTCGTGCTATATTTTAAAAAAGAGGCGAAACGCAGGCGTATTTAAGATATGGCAACATATTGAATATGAAACAATAAACGATAATCGTCATAACTCGATAGAGAATTTAGATGAATTGCAGTGGATGGTGGTTCACGACTTAGAAGGGGTGGCAAAGAAAGTCGATGAAATAATCAATTATTTTACAGAGTTAAAAGTATTTTATTATGCGTTAGCCAAGATGACATTTTATGAAGAAAACCCCGAAAAACAGGAAATTATACTGTCTTTAGTTAGTGCATATTCCAATCTCTTGTCTCTGTTTTGGAAAGTAAAAGCGCAAAACAATTATGATTACATAACAAAGCATTTACAGAAAATATTTAGAAAAATTGAAGAGGTTAAAACTTTAGAAAAGGATGTTTACGACTATCTGTTGGTCATGAAGGAGGCAGTATGAATCGCTTTGTTACTGTAAATCTCGATAAATACTACAATCATAAAATTATTTATCGGCAAGAACCTAAAGAAAAAGTCGGAAAAGAAATCGGGCTGGATAATGTTTTCATTTTGAGATCTGATATTAAGCTCAATGAGCACCAAGTCTTAGATGAGGTTGACTTCGATTTTTGTTTCAAAAAATTTGACAACGTCGTTTGTGATAGACAAAGAATACAGATAAATGCACAAGCACAAGTTTCGAAAATACATTTTGTTGCATTTTCATACTGGGGGGATACAAATGAATATTTCAAATTAATTTACGACGATTTGAGCGAAGAGAATATCAGAGTTCCGTTCACGGATTGGTCACATATGGCATATGGTTGCATAGATGTAAGTTTTGATTATGACGGAAAAACAACAACCATTAGAAAGTTCATTACTACAGGTGCATGGAAACATATGGCTTATTTGCATCATATTACATGTGAAACAGCGCAAAGGAAAACTGTAAAAGAAATAGTCTTACCAGATAATATGTTTATTCATATTTTTGCAATAACTTTAGAAAAATAAATTACCCAACAAAAAATATAAGGAGATAGAAAAATGGGAATAATCAAATTAAAAAATGCAAACGAAGAGCAGACTAAAAACATTGCCATAGACGAACAATCGGTATATGGTGTCGACGTCGAAGTCAACGAGAATACGGATATTCCGCAAGAGAATCAAGAACAATGTCAAGATCCTGCGGTGTTATACGAGGATGAGAGCCGAACGGACGAACATGCTCGTCATTACGTTATGAACAACGGAACGGCAAAATCCGTATTCAACGCGGAATCGGTAAGTTATTTCGACGAAGAAGCTAAGAAATGGAAGCCTATCGACAACACGTTGAAAGAAAATGCCGATGCATATGAAAGTAAGAACGGAAATATGCGAACCAAGATATATAAAGAGAATAAGGGTAAAAAAGTCGAGATCGCGAAATCGGACAAGCAGCTTTCATGGGAGTATCTCGGCAAACAAGTTGAAACCGTTTCCGTTGCCAACGAAAACGCAGAAACATTTTCGGCGTCGGTATTAAAGGTGAATAACGATTTAGCCGGAAAATCTAAGAATATTAACAGTTCGGCTGTATACGAAAATATTGAAAAAGATACCGATCTTGAATATTGCTTGCTCGGTAATAATCTTAAAGAAAATATTATTGTAAGGGAGAAGTCTGCGGACTACAGATATATTTTTGCGTTAAAAACAAAAGGATTAAAACTACGTCTTTCGGAAGATAACGAAAGCTTGGAACTTTATACGGAAAGAACAAAAGACGACGGCACGGTAGAACAAAAGGTTGAATTTACGATTCCCGCTCCGTTCATGTACGATGCAAACGGAGAAAGCAGCGACGACGTGTATTATGAATTGGAACCGTCCGAAAACGGTAATTACGCGTTTGCCGTTGTTGCAAGCGATGAATGGATAAACGCCGCTGAGAGAGCGTTTCCTGTTACGATCGATCCGCAAATCGTAGCAGATAATAGCGGTTTGGTTACCAAACAGGTTCAATATAGAGTTATATCTACCGGTTCAAGCAGTAGTGTCGGCAATTGGACAAATACTTCGAGTTCGGATATAAAAGTGTATAAAAGCAGTAGTATCGAATATAGGACGCGCCTTACTATAAAGCGTAGTTTAATGAAGTTAACAAACAACCGTATTGTTGGAGTAAAGCTGATTTTGACTCCATACGGATCATTTTCAGGCTATATGTGGGTAAACAGTTCTTTAACTAAATTCTACCAATCATCTAACGGAAAGATGGAACTGGATACTACAAGTCTTTATAAGAATAATTCGGAAGATTTTACCGTAACGCTTGAGCCGTATACATATGGCTCCGATATGCGTTTTTACGCATCCGGTAACGCACCTGTAATTGAGATTGAGTATTTAACAAACGAAAATACAAGGCCGACAAAAAGAAGTTTTTTATTGGCAGGAGTTGCTGCTGCTAATGTAAACCTTGCGACCGGCGATATGGTTACAAGTTTTTGCGACATAGATGGAGACAGGTCTGTAAAAGGCGTTGAAATCAAGCACGTTTATAAAAAAGACGGGGCGAATTTTTTCTGCGGAAATAATTTCCGCTTGAACATTCAGGAAAAATTCGTAAAAAACAGTAGCGGAGTATTGGACGCAAACTATATTTATACCGATGCCGACGGAGATAAACACGGGTTCAGGGATTATTATTACTATATTGATCGAAACGGAAAAAAGAATTACATTTCGTCGAAATCGAGTATTGTCGTCGAGGCGGACGGAACGTTAAAATATAACGGGTATAATGTTGCTTGCGAATATAAGTCCGCAAGCGGCTTAAAAGCCATAACTCAAATCGGAAATTTAAAAAATGCCGCATATTATGAACAACGAAGCGATGAATATAAAGAAATTTGCGGGAAGGTTAAATCTTATAAAGATTATTTATCGCAATATATTCTTGTAAACGGCGACAACGGCAATACGATAAGGTCCCTGCGGGAAAAAATCGATTCGACGGATAATTTTCAGTCGTTTATAAACGAAGCAAACAATTACTCGAATTATATTCCGTTAAGCGAATCCGAACAGGCAACGTATAAGAATTTATTACTACAAAAAACGTCGCTTTGGAATCAATCCACGAGCCTTAATAATCAGAATATATTATTGGATTATGCGTTAATAGATTATGATACTCAATATAAATCGTTGGATAACGCACTTGATCCGACTCAAGAATCCTGCAAAGACGTGGATAAGCAAATAGAAATAATTAATGCTCAGAAACAAAATGCGTCGAACAGATACACGTTTATGAGTTCGCAGAGGCGAGAAATAGATACGTCTAAAAATTTCAACGACGATCAATTAAAGATAACGAAAGAGCAAATATCGACATTTGTTCAGAAAAAGGCACAAACTCTTCAAACGTTGCAAGAGTATTATAAAGAATATGCGGCATTGCTTGTAAAAAAGAAGACTTATGAATTAAAGCAACCGGTAAATTTCCTTACCGACGGAAAGATATATAAAGGCTATAACGAATCCGGTAATCTTGTCGCGATTTTTGACGCATATGAAAACAACGTCGTTATAGAGTACGAACAGTATTATATCGGAAATGTGTTCGGAGAGAGGATCGCGCGTATGTACGATAATGACAATAACGTTGTTACGTTTTCTTATACGCCGGATAACAAGTTGTCGTGCATAACAGATAGGAACGGGCGTAATACCCGTTATGTCTACGACAGTGGTTCCAACTTAAAAGAGGTTATATTTGATACCGGAGAAAAAGTCAATATAACATATTACGGAAACTACATAACGAGTATAGCGGAAGAAAAGAATAAACTTTACGCAAACATATCGTATAGCGGAGGCAAACCGACTGTAATAACAAACGGAAGTTCGGTCGGCAATGTCGTAAAAGACAAGAAGTGTTCTTCGACCAATACCGTTATCGATACCGTAAATTTAACGTTTGTGCAAAATTCCAATTTAACGATGAATTATGTAACGATTTCTACGGATAAATCGAGAGAACGATACTACTTCGACGAAGATAACAACGCGAAGGAATATCGGCTTGAAGAAGGCGGAGAAATGAGCAAAGCCGAAAAGTATAGTTATACTCCGTATTGGAAAGGTTCGACGGCACAAAGCGATCCGAAAATCGTAACCACAAGCACGACGAAGGCATCTTTATTCGGAAAGACGCTCGAAAACTTTGTATTTGAAAGCGGAGATACCGAAACTACGACTCTCAATCAATTCGAAAATGCTATAAAGACTATAACGAGTCCGAAAAAAGTAAACGCAGACGGAACGAATACTCTTACCGTAACAACAGAGTTTACGTATGACGATAACCAGAAGTTAGTCGAAGAAGTTACAACCGAGACTTACAGTAAGGATAATAAATCGATTGTAAGTCATACGAAATATAATTATAATTATGCGGGAAATATCGTTCGTAAGGAAACCTATGTCGAAGGCGAAGAAATTACAAAAGGTAAAACCGTTGAGGAAACCGTTTACGACAATAAAGGAAACGTAAAAAAAGCCTTTACATACAACACGTTGGATTCTTCGAGTAAATTCTATTCGAGCGAAACAGAATACGATGAAACCGGTAAAACTCTTGCGGATTACGATGCAACCGGGGAGAATAAGACGAAATACGGTTACAAAGACGGCACGACTGTAGTTCGTGAAACCGTACTTCCCAACGGAAGTAAATTCGCATATGGTCATGACGCGGACGATACGGTAACCTCAATTACTCAAAGTACCGAAGACGGCGAAGGAAACAGCACGCAAAAAATATATCGTCACGGAGAAGTTGTAGAACTTAGTAGCGGAAACAATACGGTTAAGTACGAGTATGACGGCAAGCGCAGGACAACGAAAGTATTCCTGAATGACGATAAAAACGCTTATTTTGAAAACTCGTATACGGATACAACGTTGAACGGCGTAGCCGTAGAAAAATGCGAAAGCAAAAACGCGAACAAAGCAATTACTGTAAGTTATACGGATAAACTCGGTAATTTGCGCCGCGTTGAACAGTCCGACGGTAAAGTTTTGCAGTATGACTATGAACATGGCAAAATAAAAACCATAAAGGATAAAAGCGGTTCGACCATAGAAAGCGTGGATTATGACGATTTGGACAGACAAACTATCCATACTTTTAACGGCAACGTGCATACGACGGAATATAACGATTACGATCAGACGGCAAAAGAAACCGTTAAATTCGGCGGCTCTATCGAGGACAAGCTGGAATATGCGTACAGTTACAAAGAAAATGCCGCACGCACTCTTGATAGGTTGACAGTTGGAGCCTTTGCCGAAAATTACGAGCAAGACAAGAACGGCAGAAGTGTTAAGATAACGCAAACGCTTGGAGGACAAACGTATACGAAGCGATTCGGTTACTATAAACAAGGCGACCATGCGACCAGCCGCGTGAATACTATATATTATAGTAAAAACGGCGTTTCAGACGGAAAGGTAACCTATACTTATGACGGTATGGGGAATATTATATCGATAAACGAAAATGGTAAACAGCGTTATAAATATGCATACGACAAAATAGGCAGACTTGTATCGGAAAAAGAGCTTGACGGAAACAGAGAAATATGCTATACTTATGACAACAGCGGGAATATCCTGACGAAAACCGACAACGGAACGGTTACGGATTATCGTTATAAGGACGGGACCGATCGTTTGATGTCGTTCGGAACGGAATTGTTTGCCTATGACGATATGGGTAATCCTACAACGTATCGCAATATGTCGTGCGTGTGGGAAAAGGGCAGACAACTCAAGAGTATTTCGGACGGAGCGAATACCGTTTCGTTTACCTACGACGAATTTGGTATGCGTACAACCAAAACTGCCGGCGGAA
>OGFY01000377.1_pt1 | contig 45317 bp, 45 predicted proteins | sample 1570951 | NCBI WGS metagenome assembly OGFY01 (sample SAMEA2581942, study PRJEB24529) | metagenome | biome: Human gut stool | place: China | collected 2011
TGTGGGTTACCCTACTGGAAAGATAAGTTGTTGCTAGATTTTTATATATTCCCCGTTAGCTCAGTTGGTAGAGCGCTCGGCTGTTAACCGATAGGTCGTTGGTTCAAGTCCAACACGGGGAGCCATAATTGAACCATTTTTATTAGAAACTCATAGTAATTTATAAAAATTGAGAGTATAGAAAATGGCTATAAATAAACATTTATCGTGAAAACGGTAGATGTTTATTTTTTTGTTGATTTTTATATTTGTAATAACAATTACTATTATTTGTTACAAACCAATGTTACAAAAATATGGTATGTTACAAAAAAATTAAACTATTATAAAATTAAGGAATATTGTTTATAAATAACGATTGATATAAATTATGAAAGACTTTTAACAAGTCTTTTTTAAATATAAAGAAGATGGTGATAACTATGGATATAGAACAGCAAGCAAACTATTACGCTGTTATTCCTGCACCAGTCAGATATAACAAGAAATTAAAATATCCTGAAAGGCTACTATACGGAGAAATAACAGCGCTTAGTAATAGATATGGATATTGTTTTGCATCCAATAAATACTTCGCTTCTCTGTATGATGTAGTTCCTGAAACAGTATCGAGATGGATTTCACATTTAAAAGAATGTGGATACATAAATGTAAACATTATCAAAAATGAAAACAATCAGATTATAGAAAGGCGAATTTATATTATTGACAAAATAAACAATACCTATTGCTTAAATAATCAATACCCCTTTTGCGTAAAAAATCAAGAGAGTATTGATGAAAAAGTCAAAGATAATAATATAAATAATAAGATTGATAGATTATTTTATTATGTTATAAAAAATGAAATTGAAAATTATAAAGAATTTAATATAGATGAAAAAAACGAATTTTTAAAAAATATCGAAACACTTGAATTAAATTATAGTGAAGAAATTACAAAGAATATGACAGAAGAAAACAAGGACAAAATCAAGCATATATTATTTTTTATTGCAGATATGATTAAACACCAAAAAATAATACCAATAAATACATATACCAGAACAATAATGATTCTTGTATATGACAAATGCAAAATGAAGGAAAGAGAATACAAAAATACTTCAAATGAAATAATAAACTTTTATGAGTATTATTCAAAAAGTTTATTAAGAGAACTATTTAAAATATAGCAGTTGGTAATTTTGCCAAAACGGATACTACAAGTGGTACAAAATAGCCAAAAATAAAATATAATCTTTGGTTATTTTGCGAATAGAAAAAAAGTACCACAAGTGGTATTATATATATAACAAATAAGAAATGTAATATTTGAAAGGATAAAATTATGAGTTTAGCAAAAACATTAAACGGCGGAAAGCAAAGTCTGAAAATACATATTGATGATATTCGTGTGAATCCAAACAACGATTATGAAATCAATGAGGATGAAGTAATATCATTGTCCTTGTCTATTGAAAAATATGGACAACTACACAATGGTGTTGTGTACGAGGATGAAGGCGAAGACGGCAAAAAATATACCCTTATTTCTGGAGAAAAAAGGTATAGAGCAATAAAATTATTGTTTACGCAGGGCAAGCACAACGGTATGATGAATGTTGTTGTTCAAGCTAAGCCTAAGAACCTTATAGAAATGCAGGATGTTATAAATGATGCTAACCTTCAAAGAAAGCCAGACCATAAAACATTGTACAAAGAAATTAAGGCTAAAGAAAAATATTATCAATACTTAGTTGATAATGGGAAAAGACCTGAGCTGTACAAAAGAGATTATATTGCGCAATCACTCGGAATATCGAGTAGAAATGTTGACAATATAATTAAAGAGTTTGAAGGGGAAAAGAATAAGAAAACAGGCTCAGGAGAATCCAAAAGAAAAGAATACAACAAGGACTTTGCAAAAAAGCTAAAAAGCAAATACGGTCTTACAACAACTGTAAGTCAAAAGGCGATTAACTTTAAATTTGCAAATACGGATGAGCTTAATGAGTTTTTAAATAATTTTCTTGGGCTTAAAGAAAAATATGATTACTCTGAAAGTAAAGGAGATAACTAATTATGAAAATTCTTAATGTAATAACTCAAAAAGGCGGAACAGGAAAGAGTGAAACTGTAAAGAACCTTGCTTACGGTTTATCAAGCAAAGGATTAAAAACGCTTGTTGTTGACCTTGACCCGCAGGCGAATACCTCTGCTACAATATTAAAATTGCATAAAAGCATTTCAATGATAAATCTTGGTGAAATGATAAATGCTTTTGAAGATAAGCAAAATCAATCACAAGAGCCAAATGGACTTGAAGGTATTGAAGTGCTGCACTCATATATGAATAAGCAAATAAACGGTTATGATGTAAGTGATGTATTGCTTGATCCGACACTAATGGAAAATGCAATTAAGAAAACGGTATATCAAAACTTGGATATTTTACCAGCAAGCTCAAAGCTCATTGAAACTGATATGAAATTAAAAACTAATTGTATGAAGAGCGACACAAGACTTGATATTGCATTACAAAAAGTGGCAAATAAATATGATGTTTGCATCATTGATAATAGTCCATTTATAAATGCAATCACAATAAACGGCGTAACAGCTTGTAAAAATGAAGGTGACTTGATTATTATACCAATCAAGATAGATTCAGGAAGCCTTGAAGGAGTTGATGTTACACTCCAACAAATGCTTGAAATTTTATCTTATTCATCATTTTTATCATTTGATTTTAAGCTACTATTTACAATGAGAAATAGGACGGCTGTAGAAAATAAGGTTGAAAACACTATGAGAAAACTATTTCCAGAAAGATGCTTTAACAGCGTTATTCGTTATCAGGCTAAGCCTATTATTACTGCATCAAACGAAAGACAAGTGTTACTTGAAGGAAATTGCAAAAGTGGTGTTGCGCAAGATTATATCAGTCTTGTTGATGAGATTTACAATACTTTTTGATACATAGATATTTTATCCATAAACTTATTAAGAACAGGAAGTAAGGTTATAGTGTTCTAAAAAGGAGTGATGCTTATGTTATATGTTATCACATTTATAGTTGGAGAACTTTTTGGAGTTTTTGCAATGTGTTTGCTACAAATAGGAAGATATAACGAAATGCAAAAGGAAATATCCAAAAAGAATAAATAACTGCTATATGAAAGGATAGGATAATATAAAGAAATATAAAAATAAAACAGACTTGATTATTAAAGCTGCATCCTATTTTATGGCAGGTATGATAGTTATTTCTTCTATAGTGGATAAAGACACATATCGAAGAATAATAATTCAACTAAAAAAAATAGGAATAATGCTCGCAGCGATTATTTTACTAATTGTTGTGAGCATTGTCAGTTATAAAGTATTCAAGCAAATAAAAAATAAAAAAATGGGGCAAAACAGGTCGGAAGCATATACAAAAGATAAAGGAGTAAAAGAAAATGAAAATACCCAAATACATTGATGAAGCACTTCATAAGCGTACAAGTAGTGCTTGTAAACTCTTAAAATATGATGAAATTGTTACGAATTTTATTGATAAGCACCATATTGGTGTTGATTTTGAAGATTATGATGGTGGCTGTGAAATGTTCCTTAATCCATATGACAGTGAACAAGCAGTCAGACAAGCAATATTAAATTACAACAAAAGAAAGTAGGCATTAAAATGATTTGGATTATAATAGGATTAGTTATTTCTCTTTGGATATGGTTTTCCCTTATCCATACTAAAGGTACAAAGACTTATTTTGAAGAATGGATTGTCATTCTAATAATGATTTTTAGTGCTGTGTCTGTCTGTACACTATTGGGTGATGTTTTTATCTCTTATACAGACACGGAGTATTCATATGACGAATTAGATAGCAGCACAAAAATTATTGCTCTTAAAGACCGTCAAACCACGGAAGGCAATTTCTTCTTAGGATTTGGTTCTGTTGATAATAGTGACTACTACTGTTATTATACAGAAAACGATGCAGGTGACATTGTATTTAACAAAATATCTACTAATGATAATGTTAAGCTCAGGTATTGTTCAAGTGAAGAACAACCAAATGTTAAGATATATAATCAAGTTAAAAAAGAAATCCTTGTAAAAGAACCAAACATATGGACTTCATCACTTCCTGATTATATATGTTATCATAAATATAATGTGGGTGATGTTGTTAAAACATCAAGTTCGACATATCACAACCATCAACAAACAGTAATATATATTCCTGAAGGAAGTATTGAACAAAATTATAAAATTGATATGGAGTAAACTATGACGATATTAAAAAGAAAGAAGAAAAACTAAGGAGAACAAAATGCCAGATAACAGAAAGAAGATCAAAGCAGAATATAGAAAAAGAGCAACAAAAAGTGTTACTGTACAATTTTATAAAAATACAGAACAACCTTTAATTGAACATCTTGAACAGCAGCCAAATAAATCGGGATACATTAAAGGACTTATCAAAGAAGATATTGAAAAAAATAATTAAAAGTATGTTCAATAGATGCAGTTGGCAATTTTGCCAAACCTATACCACAAGTGGTATTATGTATGTATCAAATAAATCAAAGGAGAATTACAATGAATAATGTAATAACCAATGGTAAAGCAAGTATTAGCGATTGGACAAACTTTCATTATGAAAAAAAGTCTATTTCAAAAGAAAGAAACATCACTTTATACAAAAGGATGAAGAAAAGATTTCTTGTATTTGATATAGTGATGCCATTTAATAGTGGATTCTTAGTTGCCGCAATTATTTTATGGGTGTTTTGTAATTTCGACAAAATTCTCATATCTTATGTACTAATATTGTCAATAACAGTTATTGTTAATGTTTATGGACTGTATTATACAAAGAAAGAACTAAAACGCATACAGAGCAATTTAAAGAAAAGAGGTCAGAAGTATTATGAGTAAAATACTTCAAGTGAAGCAAATATTTCCAAATAACAACTGGAATGGAAATGCTATTCAGGATCGACTTAATGTTTCATTAAATGAATTATCAGAAGAAAATGCAGAAATAAATAAAATTACATATATCACAAATGCAAGAAGCGGTGACATTACTACTGCTATTGTAGAATATTACAAAGAGGTGAAATAAGTGAGCTTAAAAAATTGTTTTGCATATATGAGTGAAAAAAAATGTGCTTGTTTGTCTGAAATGAAATGTTACGGTAGTAACAAATGTTGTTTTTACAAGACTAAACAACAGCTACAGCTTGAAGAGGAAAGAACACAAAAAAGATTAAACAAGGAAGGATGTTAAAAAATGAAGAAATATTTAGACAAAAGAATAAAGGGGAAAATAAATCACGAAATATATGTACTTATTTGGGATTTGATAGCTGCACCTGATTGTAATGGTGCGTATACGAATCAGCTAACAAGAGTGCTGCATAAAATAAAAAATAAAGAACAGCTTATTAGATGGCATACAAAAAGAATAAGAAAGTATGCTAATTATAAGAAAATAGAACTTACTTTCGAGCAAGAACAATTTATTGAAGAAATGCTTACGCTTGAAAATTATGATAATGATTTAATCCGAGAATATTCATTTTCAACAGCTGCATTGATTAAACGGAATGATAATATTTTCAGCGTACCAATCTTGTTTAAAATATGGTATGGGCTGTTAAATGGTGTTGAATGGTGCGTTTTATGTAGCATAATTGTTATTAGCTTTGCTGTAAATTATATAATTTAATATTGACAAATGCTATTTTAATAGTTAATATAGTATTTGTAAAAGTGAAAAGAAGTCAGGAACATCCCGACTTCTTTTTTGCGCAATTAGAAAGGTGTGGTTTTTTTTATAATTAAATAAAAAACAGTTAATAGGCAAAGGTAAATGAAATGAAAGAAAATCAAATAAGCGGATGGGTATCTTTAGTATTTGCAAGAAAGCAGATGTTTAATCCAAGACCAATAACAAAAAGAGATAAAAAAGGTAAAAGTATCTGGCTAATTAGCATAGGTTTTCCAGCTTCCTCAGAATATTATGGATGGTATATCAATGTTGATAGAAGCAAGGTATATCCTGTACGAAATAGTCCAAAGCAAGCCAAAATATTTTATCCGAAAGACACAATGATACCTATTTACAAATATGTAAAGGGAAGCGGTGGTAAAAAAGGGTATAGAGAACAAAAAGAACTGTCTGCCGACATTGTAATTGAAGAATTTAATAGTTGGCGAGAATAGTTGGCAAAATTGCCAAAATTATATTTGAAAGGTTGATGATATTATGAAAAACAAAATTAAACAAAAGATTATAAACTGCTATATGAAGTTTGTAAATAAGGCTTTACTTCTTCAAAGTGAAGTAAAGAATACAAATTTCACAAAGAAGATACCAAAGGCAATTATAGCGGTTTGTGGTGTAGCTCTTATGGAAATAGCAACACCTATTACGGCTTTTGCAGATAACGGCACAGAATCAATTGATACATTTGTTACCGCAATTGGTAAGTGGCTTGTAAAAATTGGTATTGTTGTTGCAATGGTTGGTGGCGTAATGTTTGCATTGGGCTGGCAAAGAGAGGATTCGGAAGGAAAGAGTAGGGGATTGCTTACTGTAATGGCTGGATTTATGGTTGCGGCAATTGGTGCTTCTCCAGCAGCATTTGGTTTTAAATAAAAATAACAAAATATACAAAAAGGTGGTGATGAATAGTGTCTTGGGGTGAGGATATTCTCAACAAAATCAATGAATGGTGGGATGGAATTATGAGTTCTCTTTCTACCGAAATTGGTAAAGGAATATCAGGTATTTATAAGATAGATGTCAAATTGTTTAATATCAATTTTTCTACTGATGATATGTATGGCACAATTGCATCCCTTACAAATTTTGATAAAACCAAAACCTTATCAATATACACTATAGGAAAAACTATAAATGAGCTTGTTGTTCCTGTAGCATTATCGCTACTTACATTATTCTTTATGATAAGTCTTATAAAAAGACTTACTGAAATTGAAAAAGTTAGTTGGGAACGAGTGCTTTTGTGGGGATGCTATTTCTTTCTCGTAAAAGCATTCGTTCAAAGGTCATATTCTCTACTAACTACAATAATGGGAATAGTGAATAATATATATGTGGATATATCAAATGCTCTGTCAGTTGGTTCAGGAGTAAGCTCGATTTCACAGAATGTTGCAAACGCATTTAAAAACTATACAAGTCTTGGCAATATATTATTTGGAATACTCCTCTATGTAATTCTTGCAATACCGTTTATAGGAAGTATTATTCAAATATGGGCGCAAGTGTTATTAAGAGTAGTGAAGCTTATGCTTTGTATGGCTTTTTCTCCTATTCCATTGGCAATGGCGGTCGAAGGCGAAACATACAGGGGAAAAGCAATCTCATATTTTATGTATGCGGCAGGCGTTGGCTTTGAGTCAATAGTTATATTATTAGGGTCTTGGATATATACACAAGGTCTAAGCAGCGTATCTAAAATGACAAATGCGTTTCCACAAATAATAGGTGTACTTGTAATGAATGCTTTGTTTATTGCAATAATACAGCTAAGTCACGAGTTTTCTGAAAGAATATTCGGAAGATCATAAAAGGAGCGTGATAAGATGGATGAAATTGAAATACAGGTATTTGAGGAATATAATGATTATCACGAAAAATTAGGAATTATGACATTTAGACAATGGGTATTTTCTGCTTTAATGTTGATTGTTGTAGTTCCAACATATATCCTACTACCAAAATATACCTTTATTACTTCTGATATGGCAAGCTACATTGTTATTATTGAAGCTGCAATAATTGGTTTTATTGGGTTTGTGAAAATTCATAAATTGCCAGCAGAGAAAATTATTCCATACTGGTATCGTCATTATTTTGCATTTAATAAGCCACTTAAATATATGACAACCAAAGAGTATCAGAAGATGCTTGACGATAAAAAGAATAAAAACAAAAAGTCAAAAGTTATAGAATATGATGATAATGATTTGACACCAAAACAGCGCAAGAAAAAAGCTAAGCAGGAAAAAGAACTTGCTAAAGCTAAGAAAAAATACGGCTATATGTTTAAAGATGATAAAAATATATCTTCTATTAAAGATGATGCAAAACAAAAAGAAATGACAGACTCTGCATCAGAAGAACCACTAAACGAAGAGAACAAAGAAGAATTACAGCCTGAAATAAAAAAAGAGGATGTAAGTATTGATGAAAAAGCTCTTGAAAATATGACTGATGAAGAAAAAAGGATGTTAGCACAGTTACTTGAAAAAATCAAAGAAAAATAAATATGAATTATTTTTTTTAAAATATCATCTTGAACATTACAATGCAAAATATATAAAAGTATTTTGTAATAATCATTTTGTATTGCCCACAAAAGTTGTCTTATATGGTGGTACAAAAAGAAAATTAAAATATCAACCAGTATCAAATGAGATAACTTTATGTGGGATGTTTAACGAATTGAAGGAGAATACATTTTATTCAATCCCACAGTTAATAGAAAAATATAAGGAGTGATAAAAATGTTATTTAAGAAAAAAGGAACAGACGATAAAATAGCAAAAGTCAAAGATACAAAATCAAACAAGAAGAAAACTAAAGAGTCTTTGGCTTTACCTAAAATAAACCCAGAAGTATTGGGGTTGTTTTTTAAAGAAATGGATGAGAAATCTGGCATAATGAGAATTGATGATACACACTATAGTATTTGTTATGAATATAGTGATATATCTTTCTCAAAGGCAAGCCCAGAAGTTCAGGAATCAATATTTCTTAAATATGTTGATTTTCTTAACTCACATAGTGTGAATGAACATATACAAATAGTGCATACAAGTACAATTCTCGAAACTAAGGATTACAAAAATCGGTTTATTTATACAACAAATGAAACTGCAAGTGATAATGAAAATCGGATTGCTGAGGAATTTAACGAGTTAATTACAAATGTAATAGGGCATCAAAAGGAAACACTATGCGAAACAAGATTGATTGTAATAACAGTTGAAGCGGAGAACCTTGATGATGCAAAAGACTTGTTTATGGCATATCAAATTAAATTGGAAGAAAAATTCAAGTTATTCGGTTCTAAGGTTCGCAAATGGACAATACAGGAAAGGCTTGAATTCTTATATAATATATTTAATATAAACACATTAGAACAAGATTACCCAGACTGTAAAAATATTCTTCAACAGTATGTAAATGAAGATATAAATGTGTATGATTTTTTAGCACCAAAAGAAGATATGAACTTCCGTGAGAAAGATTATATTGTTATTGGTGATAAAAAATATATAAAGGTAATGTATTTAGACAAATTAAATACAAGCATAACACCTAAACTTTATAACCAGCTTACAACAATTAAAGATGCTAACATTATTGTTACAGAAAATATAATCGGCAAGAATCCAGCAAAAGTTATCTATACTCTTAATAAGAAAATATCTGGAATGAAAGATGAAAGGCTGAAAAAAGTTAAAAGAGCCAATAAAAACCATTATGACTATGCGTTAGTTCGAGATGAAAAACTTGAAGCTAAGCTCGAAGATGCAATTGAATTTAGAACAGCTCTGACAAAAAAGAAACAAAAATCATTTTCTACTAATTTATTGGTATGTATTATTGCAGAAAATAAAAAGGAGCTTAGTCAAGCTACAGATAAAGTAAATAAAATTGCTGGTGAGAACATTGTTACTATGGGAACATTAGATTGGCAGCAATTAGAAGGATTACTCAATTTATTACCGTTTGGATTTAATACTCTGCAATTTCAAAGAAGTTTAACGAGTGAAGCGACTGCGGCATTTGTACCTTTCAACACAAAACAATTACTGCACGAAGGTTCAATATTTTATGGTATGGATATGGTATCTAAAAATATTGTGTTTGTTGATAGAAAAAGGTTAATGAATGGAAACGGTGCAGTATTAGCTACATCAGGTTCAGGTAAGTCATTCTTAGTCAAGACAAACATTGAGCAGATATTATTAAGGTATCCAGATGATGATATTATTATTGTTGATTATCAATCAGAGTATGAGAAGATTATAAAAGACCTGAGAGGGCAAACAATAAAAATATCAACGCAAGCAGAAACATATATCAATCCATTTGATATATCATTTGGTTATTTATCGGATGAAGACCCGATAAAATCCAAAATGGAATATATATTAGCTTTTATTTTATCTATTGTTGGCGGTAATGGTTTAACAGGTGAACAAAAATCAATTATTGATAGATGCTCAAAGATTATGTACGAAAATTATTTAGAGCATCCAGATGATAAAGATTATGAGCCTGATTTCCCTCATTTCTATGCGGAGCTTGAAAGATTTTCAGAAGGCGAAGCCAAGAACTTAGCATTGATTCTTGAAAGATATGTAAAAGGTGCTATGGATATATTTGCAAAGCATACAAATGTAGAAATGCAAAATAGAATAGTATCATTTGACTTATCAAAACTTACTCAAAGTATGAAGACTACAGGTTATCTTGTTGTTCTGGAGCATATAATGAATAAAATCTCACAGAATAGGGATGAAGGCAAGAACACTTGGATATTCATTGATGAATTCCATATTATGCTTGATAATAAGTTCTCAGCAGATTATATCGAAAGAATTTATAAAATTGGTAGAAAATATGGTGCTTTACCAACTATTATTACACAGAATATTCAGGATGTATTGAGCTGCGAACAAGGTAGAAATATTCTTTCAAATAGTGAGTTTGCTGTTATATTGAAACAAAAAGCGTTGGATCTTCCGCCGATTTGTAAAATATTTGGAATATCAGATGAAGAAAGCAGCTTTGTAATGGATTCGCCAGCAGGACAAGGGCTTATTGTTTATGGTGAGGATATTGTTGCATTTAAGCTGAGCGTGCCTGAGGATTACTATATTTACGAGCTTAACCAAACATCAAATATGCAAAAAGCAAGAGATTAAGGGATGTGTGTGTAATTGAGTGATAACTACAAAGACACAAAAAAAGATGCAAGTAATATTAAAGCTGATAGTCAAATAGCCAGAGCAAATATTGAAAATGTTGCATTTTCCTATACAAATGATTTAAACAAATGGTATTCGGAAAAACATAAAGAAAAGTTATCATCAAGACTTGAAACTAATGTTGAACAAGAGGATACTGATGGAATTACAACTAATGTTGAAAAAAATGAGGGAGTGCAAACAAATGTCAGCGAAACATCTGATAGAAACGAAGATATAACTTCTTTTAAAAGAACTACATTCGATAACAAAGAAGTTATAAAAACTAAAACAGCCGAAACAAGTAATCCTGTAGAAGATACTCAAGAATACAATGCAAACGCTGCCGTCAGAAATGCAAACTATAATAATTTTATAAATGAGGATACAAATAATGGTAGTTCTCATAAATCAAAAATAAAAACAAAAGCTAATAGCAAACAGCAGAATACTCGGAAAACAATAAATCAAGAGCAAGATGGTAATACAGATAATCGGGCTAAAATTCAAACAAGAATAAATCGAACTCAAAAAGGTTCGGAATTAGTCAGTAAAACAATTAAAACGAAAAAAGCTGCTAATAGAGTTAGTAAATTTGTAGTAAGAAAAGGCAAAAAACTACAAACAGCAAGTGAAGGAAATATAGGAGAGGCATTTACTTCTGAAATAAAAGATACATCAATGAGAACAGCTGGGAAGACAGTGGAAGTATCTACAAGAGGTATCAGACAGAAAGTTAGAACAAGTACAGCTAAGTTGGTTGGAAAAATTGTTAAGTCTGTTTTTAATGTATTAGCAAAGTTACTAAAATCACTTGCAGCACTTTTAGCGGAAGCATCTCCTGTAATAGTTATAGGAGCAATTCTTCTTGTACTATTATCACTATTTTATGCAATTGCTGGTGGAATCGCAGGAAGTGTAAGCGGTATATTTGGTGAGTATGCAGAAAGCAGTACAATATCAAGCTATGTGGAATATATGAACCAGATAGATAGCGACTTGAATACTAAAGTTGATTGGAAGGCTGCGTTTACTGTGATACATTGCTTAGATATGGATATAAAGTTTGATGAAGCAGAGCAATATATATTAGAGGAATTTAATAAAGCTGATTTATATAGTGATAGTTGTAAACCAAAGGATTTTACAGAATGGCTTAATAAAAATTATTCAGTTGTAAATACCTTTTATAGAAAAAAAGGTCAAACGAATTCTGCAACAAGTATTACTAATGAAGACCTTGACTTAATGAAAGAACTTTACGATTCGGACAAATTTATGAAGCTAATTGATGAGAAAAGAAAATCATCTGTAAATACTGGAACTATATCAGGCTCTACTGGTGATGGCTCTTCTAATGGTAAACTTGATTATCCAACTTCATATAGAACTATATCCGCTGGTTATCCAAATTATTCATCAGGTAAATATCACGGCGGAATTGATTTTCCTTGTCCTACAGGCACAAAGGTTTGTGCTGCCGCAGATGGCAAAGTAATTGCAGCTAAAGAACTTAATTATAGTTACGGACATTATATCATCATAGATCACGGCAATGGTCTGACAACTCTTTATGCACATAATAGTAAACTTCTGGTAGGAGTTGGGGATTCTGTAACAAAAGGGCAAGCAATAGCTTATAGTGGCTCTACAGGCAACAGTACAGGACCTCATTGTCATTTTGAAGTTAGAGTAAACGGTGTAAGAGTGAATCCAGAAAATTATTTATAATTATTTAAGGCAAGTTATTTTTCTTAATAAGGGAATGAATGACTTGCCTTATTTGTTGATACCAATGTTGTAATGCTACAAGTGGTACAAAATAGCCAAAAACAAAGGATAATCTTTGGTTATTTTGCGAATTGAAAAATAATGCCACAAGTGGTATTTTAAAAATAGAAAGAGGTAATACAATATGAGCAAGAAAATGTCATTAAAACAATGGTTAGCAATAAACGGTGTATCTTCGCCTATTAGTGATTACACTATAGATAAAACCAAAATACCACGAGGACTGACACAAAGGCAAAGAAAAAGGCTCGAAAAAGATACACTTATAGCAATCGAAGAATATCACACAAAAAGAAATAATGCTATAAAAGAATATGAGCAATTAGTTCAAGATGGTAAAATTATTAAACCGGCAAGAATTGAACAAACAATAGAAACAGCAAATGGACATCCTGATAATTCTTCAACGCAAGTAGCAAGAAGAATGTTAGAAAAAAGAGGATATATTTGTATAAATAAAGAAAGAGGAAAATGGATTATGAGAAATGATTTTGAAAAATTAACAAGAGAAGCTGGAAAAATTAAAGCAAAATATCCAGAGGGTACAAGGATAGAACTTGAACAGATGGAAGATTCACAAGCAATTGAAAGTGGAACAAGAGGTACAGTTGATTTTGTAGATGATATAGGACAAATATTTATGAAATGGGATAATGGTAGGAGATTAGCTCTTGTTCCAAATGAAGACAAGTTTAGAATACTGTCAAAAGAAGAAATAAAGCAGGAAGAATCACAAGACTGTGTAAACAAAATAAAAAAATATTATTCAGAAGGGAATATTCCAAAAGCAGCCGAATACTGGAATAAGTTATTTGATTTATATAAAACGCCAGATATGCCGCCTTGTGATGAGTTATCTCAAATAATAATGGAAAATGTGAAACAGTTACATTCATATACAGGGCAGATTGATGATAAAACCGTTTATGGTATAACTGATTATTTGAAAGCAGAAGAATATATGAAAATGGGCTATTATTCTGATGAGCAGGAATTAGCCGAAGATGAACCTGATATTTGTGATTAGTCAAAAATCGTCTTAAAATATTGTAAGAAAACCATTCTTTATGATATAATAATCGAAGGAAAATATTATTTTTGGCAATTTTGCCAAAAGAAAGTAGGAGAGTATGGAACAAGAAATTCTAAGAATGAAATTTGTATTTGATGAGAACAAGTTAAAAGCAAATGGAATGACAGAAGAGGAATGTTTGAATATAATAAGAAAATATGCTTTTAAGCACAATCTTACAGAAATTGAAAAAGGAGTATTTGATAGCTCTGATTTAGATAATACAGACCCTTTCTTTTATTTAGGAATGAATCTACCATATACAAAATGGTTTATGAGAGTAATTAAAGAATGGTATTTCTATGTTGAAAACGATATTGAGGACTGTATAAAATCATACTATAATGTGGTGATAAAAAATGCCTAAAAAACGGATGATGATTAACTTCGACTTGGATACAAACAAGTATGAAGCTCTTACACATAAAGCAGCACCTACAGCTTATTATAAAATTCGGCGGTATATGGAAAATAACGATTTTTTACATAGGCAAGGTTCGTGTTATATTACGAACAATGCAATGAGCAGAATGGAAGTAGCGAATACAATCAAACGCTTTTCAGAAGAAAATAAATGGTTCGGCGAATGTGTAAGAGAAATAGATATTTCAACAATAGGCAAGAAATACTCATTAAAAGATGTTGTTAAGACTGATGAAAAAGAGCTGGAAACAATATCTAAAAGTTTGGACACCAAAGAGCTTGAAGCAACTAAAGACATTTTAGATGGAATAGATTTAGAATTTGATAAGTAGGTGTTAAGATGAGCGTAAAATCAGAAAAAGCAGTTAGTGATAAATTTGTTGATGCAATATTAGATAAAATGTCAAAATCAATTTGCTTATTTTTAATGTTGATAGTGTTTGGAATATTAAGTGTAGTTTTCATTAAGGCAATTGATGGAACTAACTCAAATAATTTTATTATTGGATTATTAAGGATTCCGAATAGTGTAGCTGTATCAACCATAGACTTTATAAGAAACGAGCTACAGACAAACAACATTATATTGACAGAAAGTTTTTGGAGTATTGCATCTGTATTTTTCAGAGCATATTGGATCACAAGCACATTAGTAAGCTATTGTGTTCTGAGTTATTTTATAGGTTTAGGTTTAGTGCAATTTGCAATAAAAATAATATTAAGTGTAATATTCTGTCCTTTAATTATGCCAATAATTAGTATAATTGCAATTGTTTCTTTTATTAAAAATGCTATATCACTTGCGATAAATTAAAACATAAATAAGGAGTATTGATATGTCATTTACAAGAAAAGAACTGATAAATAAATTAGATGATTTTTTAGAAACTAAAGAGCTTAAAAAACGGTCGGCGAAAGATTATAGAGTTGATTGTATGAGTTTTATCAATTTCTATTTGAATCATAAGCATATAAAAGATGGACAAATGTATAATGTGTTTATAAAGGCACTTAATAATTCAAAATTAAGCGATACAACCAAAAGACGAAGAATATTAGTAGTAGGCGAATTCTTATTCTTTTTGGATATGTATTCATCCACTCATATTATAATAAAGAATAATGCTAATAATCAGATAAAGTATTATGATGCAAGAAACAGCGAAATATGTATTTTAGGAAATATAATTGATTTATATAATGATAGGGGAGAAATAAAAGATGAAAAATAATGAAACAAACAACAAGCAGCATCCTGATGTAAAACAACAAAGCGCAAAGGCTTTTAGTAAAAAGAAAACTGCTGTTATAATTGGAATGATAATTATACTAATTGCTACACTTATTTCTTTGTGGTATGTATATGAAAGAAATATCAATCAATGGAATGTAAGAGAAAAGCAAGTTACAATAGAGTATGGCGAAATCTACGAACCGTCATTATCTGAGCTTGTAGATACAGGTAAGTATCCCGATGTCACTTCTGAAAATACACGAGTAAACATTGAAGCTGCTAAAGATGGGGATGCGGCGTATTATTCTGTTGGAAAGTCTAATATTACAATAACACATACAAGTGAATATAAATTATTTGGATTAAAATTGTTTTCTGTAGATGATACTAAGAAAATATCTTTGACAATTTCAGATACAACAGCTCCAGTATTTTCTACTGATGATGGAATGAATCCAAAAGAGGTCAGCTTCGTAAAGGATTGTAAAGAGGACATAACGAACAAATATCAAGCAACAGATTTAACAAATGTGGAGATAACATTTGAGGATAAAGATGTAGACTATACAAAAGCAGGCGAATATACAGCTAATGTTTTTGCTAAGGATGCAAATGATAATGTTTCATATATGGAAGTAAAGGTTATTATTACTGAACCTACAATTGATTTTAATGTATCCGTCTTATCACTCAATATTGGTGATGAATATACAATCGAAGCTAAGGTTGATGGAAAGGATAAGGAAATCGAATGGTCTTCAAGTGATGAAAGTATCGTGAAGGTTGATAATGGTAAAGTTATAGCTATAAAGGATGGTAAAGCTACCGTAAAAGCAAAAGCTAATGGTGTTGAAAAGACTTGTGATATTACTGTGAAAGAGAAAGCTGCACAGCAACAAACACAAAAAAACAGCACAAATAAGAACTCTTCAAGTTATCCAACTAATGTAGCACAATCAAAGTCCAATACAGTATCTGCTTCATCTAATAGCAATTCTACATCAAGTTATAGCAAAGAAAATCATTGTACTAATAATAGCAATCACAGTATAAAATGTGGTAATATGGGAAAATGGTTCAGTAGTAGGGATGAAATTGATAAGTATTGGGTAGAAATTGACAATTATTATTTTAAACAATATCAGACCGGAAAAATTACATATGAAGAATATTGCAAAAAATCTCCGTATGGTTATGAAAGCTGGTCTTGCAGTTATTGTGGTAAATGGACAGGAAACTTTAAATATGACTAAATAAAAAACTTGACAAGGTGATTTTAATTAGTTAATATAGTATTTAGAAAAAGTGAAAAGAAGTTAAGGAAACTTGGCTTCTTTTTTGTATGTAAAGAAAGGAGAAAATATAATTCATAAAGAAAAAATCAAAGTAAAAAGAAAGGATAAAATTATGGAAATAAAGAGGAATAACAAATTATTTAAAAAGGTATTAGCGATATTCTTAACAGTATTGATGATTGTAACAACTATTCCGCTAAATGTTTTTGCGGCATCATCAAATATGAATTTAGGTGAAAAAGATAATAATGCAACAATTAGTGTGAAAAAAGAAACACATTATGGTCACGAACTCCATACAACAACCGTAGGTGGTGAAACATATCCACTATTTTGTATTGAATATGGAAAAACATCTCCAAGTGGTTCTTCTTTAGGAACAAAAGGAAAACCAAGCGATTCAAAAGTGTTATCAGCTGCTCAATGGATATTTGCTGGTTACTATATGGAACACGGAAACGATATAGATTGGCTTGATATGGCTTATTGCCAAAAAAAGGTATGGGCTGTAATGGGAAGTAATACATCTTGGTCTTTTTCCGATACTGGGTATAATAACTGGATAAAGCAAGCCGAACAAAATATGAAAAATATCGAAAAAAAGCCATCATTTAATGGTACTAATGTAGGAACTATTAAAGCAGGAGAAAAGCTTACCATTACTGATACTAATGGAGTGCTTAAAGATTATCCTGAATTTACTAATAAAGATACAAGTGGAGTAACGATTATTCATTCAAACAGTTCCAATAGTATAGTGATTTCAGTGGATAAGACTTGCACAAATACATCTTTTACTATTAACAGAACCAAATATATTAAAAAGATTACTGGAAATGGAAATGATTGTCTATTATATAATCCCAAAGAAGGTGGAACTCAAAAGTTACTATATTCAGCATATTATGATCCGATTGGATTTACTATTGATGGAAATGTTCAACCTATTGGTAATCTTCAATTAAAGAAAACATCAGAAGATGGTCAAGTAGGTGGAATCAATTTTACTGTTACTGGAGCAAATGGTTTTAATAGAACAATTGCAACAGATAGTAATGGGGAATGGAAAATCGAAGGCATCAATCCCGGCATATATACTGTAACGGAAGAGAGCATAAATAAATATGTACCACAAAATTCGCAAACAGTAACAGTTGAAGGTGGAAACAAAACAGCAACAGTAACATTTTCAAATGTTTTAAAGAAATTTAGAGTAAGTGTAAATAAACAAGATATTGAGAAAACACATCCTCAGGGTGATGCAAAACTTGGTGGAGCAATTTATGGCTTATATCACGGTGATACACTTGTAGCTCAATATACAACACAAAATGATGGCACATTTACTACTGATTATTTTGTTTGTGACACAAATTGGACTCTTAAAGAAATCCAACCATCAGAAGGCTATCTTCTTGATAAAACGGTATATCCAGTAGGAGCAGACCCTCAGCTTTATACAGTTGAATATAACTGGACTTCAAATACCGTAAAGGAACAAGTAAAAAAGGGTAAAGTATCTATCATTAAGCATACGGATGATGGTAGTACAAAAATCGAAACACCAGAAAAAGGAGCAGAATTCCAACTTTACTTAAAATCATCAGGTTCTTTTGTAAATGCTGATCCAGACGAAAGAGATACAATTATTTGTGATGTAGATGGTTTTGCATCTTCAAAACTCTTGCCGTATGGTGTTTATACGGTGCATCAGACTAAGGGCTGGGATGGTAGAGAGAAAATTACTGATTTTGATGTTTTTATTCAATCAGATAATGTTACTTATAAATTCTTAATCAACAATGCTAATTTCAGTTCTTATTTAAAAGTTGTAAAACTCGACAAGGAAACAAATAAACAGATTCCATACGCAGGTGCAGCTTTTGAAATTTATGATGCAGACGGTCATAGAATTTCAATGAAATATACATATCCACAAGTTACTACTATTCATACATTTTATACTAATTCAGAAGGATATTTAATTACTCCAGAAAAGTTAGAATATGGTGATTATAAACTTGTAGAAGTACAAGCGCCTTATGGATATGTACTTGATAGCACTCCTATAGCATTTAGCATAAATCAGGAAAGCTCTTCAACGGATACAGGTGTAACAGTTGTTAAAGTTAAGGCTAAGGATATAGCACAAAAAGGTATAATCGAAATTACCAAAACAGGCGAAGTATTCTCATCTGTTAATTCATCAACAAATGAAAAGTTAAACTTTAATACTTATATGCCTATTTATGAAAATGGCAATTTAAAAAATGCTGTATATGAAATTTATGCTGCCGAAGACATCACAACACCAGATGGTACAGTTAGAACAGAAAAGGGCGAGCTTGTGGATACAATAACTACAGGCGATAAAGGTATAGCAAAATCGAAAGAATTATATCTTGGCAAATATACTATTGTTGAAAAAACAGCTCCTCTTAAATTCGTTCTTAATAAGAATAAGCACAATGTTGAACTTACTTATGCAGGACAGAATATTAAGGTAACAAGTACAGCTCTTTCAGTTTATAACGAACGCCAGAAAGTTTCAGTATCATTGAATAAAGCAATGGAACAAGATGTAGCATATGGAATTGGTAATAACAAGGAAATTACATCTGTACAATTTGGTATTTTTGCAGATGAGGATGTAAAGGCTGCTGATGGAACAAGTATTCCAAAAGATTCTTTAGTCACATTTGCTAATTGTGATGAAAATGGTAAACTTACATTTGACTGTGATTTGCCAATTGGTTATAAGTGGTATGCTAAAGAAATTGCAACTGATGAACATTATATTTTATCAAATAAGCATTATCAATTTAACACCGATTACGCAGGACAAAACACAAAAGTCATTGAAATAGATGTTAATGGTAATGAAAAAATTGAAAATACACTAAAACGAGGCAAAGTTGAAGGTGTTAAAATAAATAAAGACAATGATAAGCTCGAAGGTGCAACTATTGGTATTTTTAAAGTAGATACTACAGAATTTACTGAAAAAACTGCTATTGTTACAACAAAAACTGACAAGGATGGAGCATTTTCATTCAACGATATACCTTACGGTGAATGGGTTGTAAAAGAAATTGCAGCGCCCACAGGATATGCAGTAGATGCTACACAACATCATATTTACATTTCAGATGATGGTGTAGTTATCAATGTGACAATGGTTGATAAGCAAGTTCAGATAAGCAAGACAGACATTACTGGAGAAAAGGAAGTAGTTGGAGCAGAACTTATTATTACTGATGAAAGCGGTAATGTAATTGATAGTTGGACATCAACAGATACGGCTCATTACGCAAATGGACTTATAGAAGGTCATAAATATACTCTTACAGAAAAGACTGCACCATATGGTTATGAAATAGCAAACTCAATTGTTTTTGTTGTTACAAGTGATAAAGCTATTCAAACAGTTGTAATGAATGATTCGCCTATTTTATCATCTGTATTAGTTAATAAAGTTGATAGTGTAACTGGTGAAAATATCATTAGTAGGAAGTTTGAATTTACTTTATATTCTGATCCAGAGTGCAAGAACGAAATCATAACTGTAAACGCCAATACAGATGATGGTACTGCTTTATTCAGCGATTTAAGATACGGTACTTATTACATTAAGGAAACAAAAGCACCAAAGGGATATATGTTATCTGATGAGGTTGTTAAAATTGAAATAAATGATAAAGGTGTTTTTGCAAATGGAAAAGAGCTTACAAAAGAAAATGAAGTCTATTCTATTGTATATCAAAACTCATTACTACCATCTGTATTCACTGGTGACTCAAAATCTGTACTTATGTACTTAACAATGGCTGCTATTGCAGTAGTATTTATTGCGATAATGATTATCATTAAAAAGAAATATAAAGGGTAATTAGCCCTAAACAGGAAACAAGGAAGGGTTAATAAAGCTCTTCCTTGTTTGGCTCTTTAAAGAGGTGATAACTATGAGAAAAATATGTCAAATGATGTTATCTATAATAGTGAGTGTATTTATTACTATAACAGCAGTCACTCCTATTAGTGCTGCTACTACAACATCACAAGCGCATTGTACAAATAATAATAATCATAGCATAAAATGTGGTAATATGGAAAAATGGTTCAGTAGTAGGGATGAAATTGATAAGTATTGGGTAGAAATTGACAATTATTATTTTAAACAATATCAGACCGGAAAAATTACATATGAAGAATATTGCAAAAAATCTCCGTATGGTTATGAAAGCTGGTCTTGCAGTTATTGTGGTAAATGGACAGGAAACTTTAAATATGATGAAGACAGTGATACGACAACACATAAGCATACTTGGAACTCTGGAAAAGTCACTAAAAAAGCAACTTGTACATCAACAGGAATAAAAACATATACTTGCACAAGTTGTAAAGCAACAAAGACATCAACTATACCAGCTCTTGGACATAACTACAATAAAACAGTTATCAAACCTACTTGTACTCAAAGTGGCTATACAAAATATGTATGCTCTCGTTGTAATGATACATACAAAAGTGACTATCAATCAGCAATAGGGCATAAATATTCTTACACATCTAATGGTGATAAAACACATACAGTAATATGCACTAATAATTGTGGAATTAAATATACAGAAAATTGTTCATTACAGTACAATGGAGAATATTATGTGTGTGCATATTGTAAAACCAATTATGAAAATATTGAAATTTCAGAAAATGATACAACAATACATACACATATTTGGGATGCAGGGAAAATAACAACTGCACCGACTTGTACAACTACAGGAATAAAAACATACACTTGTACGAGCTGCGGAGCAACAAGAACTGAAAATATTGACAAAACAGAGCATTATTTTAATAAAACTGTAATTCCTGCAACATCTGTAAACGAGGGCTATTCGATATATGAATGTAACAACTGTCATTATTCATATAAAACAGATTATACTAAAAAGTTGGAAGAACCTCAAACTTCTTCAAAAAACAATATTACTACAGCAGCAACCACTAAGCCTTCTACTACAAAAGAGCAAAGAACTTATGAAAGCATAGAGAAAACTTCTTATAAAAAAGTTGCTAATACTAAACCGAAAAATACTTCAATAAAAAAGCTGAAAAAGGGTAAAAAAGCTATTGTTGTAAATTGGAAAAAGGTAAGTTGTATAAAAGGCTATCAGATTCAGGTAGCAACAGATAAGAAGTTTAAGAAAAATGCCAAAACTGTTGTTGTGAAAAAACAAAAAACAACTACAGTAACAATAAAGAAACTAAAATCAAAGAAAAAATATTATGTAAGAATCCGTACATATAAAATTACAAATAATAAAAAAGTATATTCTTCTTGGTCTAAAACCAAATCAATAACAACAAAGTGAAGTTCACCTTCTTAAAATATTTTGCAAAATGCTTGAAAAAATAAATATTTTATGTTACAATGAATATACTAATAAGAGGTGGTTAATGCTACCTGAAAAAGCGGTGTTCCCCACCATTAAGAGGGAGTCGAAAAAGCGGTGTTCCCCACCATTAAGAGGGAGTCGAAAAAGATGAGGACTTTCTATTTGATAGATTGTCCTCTTTATTATTTTATAGAAGGAGTAATTGATATGCCACATACATATAATTTAGTAACAGTAAATAGTAGATATTGCGATTATTTAAGACAGTATGATTATAGAGTTAGTTATAATGCAAATGAAAAAGAACTAAGACCTTTTGTTGGAGTATTATTTGAAATAGAAGACATAAAATATTTTGCACCATTGTCTTCTCCAAAACAAAAACATTTAAAAATGAAAAATAATATTGATTTTTATAAAATAGATGGTGGTAAATTAGGGGCAATAAATTTTAATAATATGATTCCGATTCCTGAAAAAGAATATACTTATGTAGATACTAATGCAATAAGTCTGACTACTACAGAAAAACAATATAAAGAATTATTGAAAGATCAATTAAGGTGGCTTAATAGATACGGTCAAGCATTAAGGGAAAAAGCCCAAACACTATACAATAAAAGAATAAATCAGGAACTACCAACAAAAGTTGCAAATAGGTGTTGTGATTTTTCTTTATTAGATGTAATTGATTAAGTTTTCAATGATAATCAAATACAAAATGAAGAAATAGAAATTGAAAACAAAAGAATACAGGAATTATTACCAAAATTAAGTTATGTAAAGGATATTAGCGATTTATATTACATATATGAACGCCTTAACAATCAAGATAATTTTGAAAATGTTGTAAGATTGTTAGATACTCCAGAAGACAGTAAGAATATTTCTGAGATGTCAAAAGACGAAATAAATGATGTATTGTCACGGAATCTAACAAATGATGAAGTTATCAAAGAAGATATAAATTAACAGTTGGCAATTTTGCCAAAAATATGAAAACTATGACAAGCTGAAATATGCTTGTCTTTTTTTTACTTGACATTGTTATGGTAATTAGTTAATATAGTATTTAGAAAAAAAGTAAATGAAGCCAATATAAGCATTAAGGGGCTTCTTTTTTTATATTTATGAAAGGGTTGATGTTATGGCAAGTCAAGAAACAAGACAAATGGAATATGAGCATAAAAAAAGAGAATATGCAGACTACCTAAGAAGTAAAGCACAAGAAGTGGATCAACAGTCTTCAATTACTCAGGTACTTAATTATTATGGAATATCATTTAATAATAGCAGACAATGTTTGTGTCCTTTTCATCAAGACTCAAAACCGTCTATGTCTGCCGAAAGAAATGATAAGTATGTGCATTGCTTTGTTGATAATCAAACTTGGTACACAATCAATTTCATTAAAGATTACGAAGCTAAAAATAATGGTAGAACATTAGGTCTTTATGACAGAATCCAAAAGGCGATAGATATTCAGGGGTTGAATATCGAAGTATTATCATTCAGAGAATACTTTAGTCTGGGTGAAAAAAAGATAAGTAGAGAAGAGGCAAGAAGTACAAGACTGAAAAATATAATGCAAGATGCAGCAAATGCAGCGAAAACTTCTTTACTATCAAATGATACATTTGCAGCACAGAGTAGAGAATATTTAAAATCAAGGAATTTGTCAGAAGCAACAATCAGAAACTTTAATATAGGTGTTGAATATAACAATCGAATGATTCGCCACCTAACCAATGAGAAAAGATATTCTACAGAGCAGCTCATTGATGATGGATTATTGAAAATTGATACGAATACAGGTGAGGTAAAAAATACTTTTAGAAATCGTGTACTTGTACCAATATGTGACGAATATGGAAGAGTAGTTGGCTTCGGCGGAAGAGTTCTGGATGATAGAAAGCCAAAATACCTGAATACAAGTGAAAACGAGATATTCCATAAGAGCAATATACTTTTCAATTATCATCAAGCTAAAACTTTTGCAAAAAATAATGAACTGGTAATTGTAGAGGGGTATTTTGATGTTATATCTGCTTATGAAATGGGAATGAAGAATGTTACAGCTTTAATGGGTGTTGCATTATCAGAACAGCATATTGAACTTATTAAAAAACTCAATTGTGATGTTGTTATATGCCTTGATAATCCCGGCATTGATAAAGCTGGTAAGAATGCTATGGTGAAAATAGTTCCGCAGCTTTTAGAACAAGGAATAAATGTAAGTGTTTATGATACTGGAAAGCTCGGAACAAAATTAAAAGACTTTGGAGATTTTAACGAAAACGGTAAAACAAAAGAAGATGTATTTGCGACTAAAATTACAGGGTTTGAATTCCTAATGAAATACCATTATTTTGATGGTAAGGATTTAAGCGTTGAGAATGTTGCTAATAATTACAAACGAATTAAACGAGATGGACTTATAAAAAGTTCATTGGATGAACTGAAATATAAAGAATATGTGCTTACTAATTCATCTATTGCAAGAGAGGATTACGAGAGTATTATTCATCCGCAGGAAGTCGAGATTGAAATTACGGATGATCGAATCGAAAAAGCAATGAGGATGAGGTTTGCACGGTTGATTAAAAAAGAAATGCTTAATATTGCTACAGCTAACAATAATAATGAGCTTGTAAAATTCATCCAAAAAGGTTATCTGACTGATGCGGATATATTAGAGGGGATGAACAATGAAAAATACTGTAGCGAGGATGGAAGAAATTTAGATGTAGAAGCGTTTATCAACGAATATGTTATAAACTTAGACTCATATAAAAAAAACTTAATTCAAGAGGAAAACAGTTTATTAAATAAATTTAAAGAAATGCTCAACAATGTATGGACTTATGACGAATTAAAAACACCAATTAGAGTTTATCTAACAGAAGCTCAAAAAGAACAAGTATTGAAACAATATGAGCAATCATTCCCTGAAAAAGAAGCAAGAATAGAAATTGAGGAGTATCCAGAGCTATATACTAAACTTTTTATTGCAAATGAAAAGGATGATTATGATAGAGTATCTAAGCCAATGTCCAGCGTTCTCAGAGAAAGATGGAAAATGGAACAATTTGATTTAGGATATATGGCTCTTGTTCCGTACAATGACTGTTTTCCAGATAGTATTACAACTGAGGAAAAAAAGAGAATCAGTCCAGAATATATTGCTCTTACAAAAGTAAAAGATATAGAAAGCAAAAACTATGGAAAACCAGTATATTATTTTAAATCATTAGTTGTATTCAATAACTATAATGGTTCAGAAAAAATCACATTAACAAAAGAAAACTTTATTGAACCACCTAATATGAAACAGGAAAATAGCAAACAAGTAGAAAAAGACTCTACTATTGAAAAAAATACGAAACAATCGCAGAATATTTCAATAAATATTCCTTTAATAAGAAATGAGTTTCTAAAAACATCTAAAGGAATATATATTCTGACACCAAATGATAAGCAGCAAGCGATATTTTTAGAGAACGGTCATTTTAAATTTGGTGAGAATGCTATTGAATACAATGTAAATCACAAAAATTCAATTAGTTTATATGAACTTAGTGATGCTGGAGATTTTCAAACAAGAAAATTTGCAAAAAGGCTTGAAAGAAACGAATTCCTGAAAAATTATAGAGGAATGTATTATAATAAACAGACTTTAGAACTGACTAATGAAGAAAGGAGTGCTTAAATATGGCAGAGGTACAGATAAAACAAGACTTCGATTCTTATTCAAGGAATTTACAACACACGCTTGAAACATTATTAAGAATAATAATGAGGTTTGTTCCACCAAAAGTTAAAGCTGCACTTAATTCCTTTTACAAAAATCACCTTGAAGGAATAAGAGCTGTCCAGAATGATGGACCGACAAAAGAACTTGAAAAGATAACGAATTTATCTTATGAAGAAATGGTTGAAACAATGGCAAAATGCCAAAAAGATGATGTTGCTGTTATTGCATCTGAATTCAAAAGAGGGTATCAGAAGGACGAAAACGGCAACTATATTGTTGATGATGAACTGGGCAATAAAAAATCCGTTAGTAAAATGAAAAGCATAACAAAAGCTAACAGGAAAATACAGTCATATACTAAATTTCAATCGAAATATCCTAACATATTAAATGGATTTACTAATAGAAAAATTGGTAAATGGAACGAAGTATATGAGAAAGCAATCAACAGACACGAAGGAGCAAGATACAATCTTATTTTTAATAAGCGACAAGTTGGTTATATGGCGGACAGAATTGCTGATATTAAAAGTAAGCGAATCGGTATTACTAAAGAAGAATTTTACAACGAACATCCAGAAGCTAAAGAAGCTGTCGAAAAAGCTATCGAAAAAGGATTAGACTTAAATACAGAAGAGTTAGGTGAATGGGCTAAAGAGTTTGTAAATGAAGGAAATACCGATATATCCAACTTTAAGGATGACTATTTGATTCACACTGTAACAATGGAAGAATACTCAAATATCTATAAGGATTTAGATAATAATATCATTCCTTATGGTGTTGAATTAAATAAAAGTATTGATGGTAAGACAGATACGGTAAGGGTATATATCCATTCGGAAAATCTTGAACAGTATCAGAAGGCAGGACATCTTGACAAAGGTGTACTACAATCGTATGGAAAAAGAGATAATAAAACAAAGATATATAATGTTACCAGAAAAGAGGAAAAAGAAACTAAAGATATTATATTACCTCGTTCATCAATGGAACATTATATTTCTATGTTCAAAGGCAAAGACTTTGTTATAAATCTTAACGGAAACAATGAGAAAAACTTTGTGGCAAGAATGACATTAGATGAAGCAAAAGAGGTGTTGGCTTATCAAAAAAAAAGAAATCCAGTCCAAGAAAAGTTAGACAAAATTCGCCGTGAGAAAGAATTGGCTGAACTTGAAACTAAAATCAATGAAATTGAACAGACAGAGAAATCTCAGAGCGGCGAGGAGATTAGCAAAGTTGTTCAAGCCAATAACATTGAGAAAGTTCCAGCTAAGATTGAATATGACTCTTTATCAAGTGAAATAAAAAATAACTTAAAAGAAGTATATAAATTCGATAATGATAGTGAAGCAAAAAGCTATTTCGATAGTAATTGTCAGATTGAATTAGGTACGGATAAAAATGATAGGCGATTAGGTGTAATTGTTACAGAAAAAAGTGAGGATGAAGAGTCAAAGTATTTTATTTATTCAAATGAACAGGAAAAGAGAATTTTTATTCCTGATACAAAGGCTATTAACGAAGAGAAGATAATAGATAACAAAAAAGATTCTACAGATGTATCTGATGCAATCGAAGAAAAAGATATGGAAATGGATATTGATGCAGATTAAAGAAAGGATGTGAGAAAATGCAAATTAAGAGGGAAAAGAAAAGCTCAATTTTAATACCTATAATTATTTTTGCTATTGTATTTTATATAGCACTTAGAATAATGACACAAATAGAGTTAAACGGTGGACGGTTTGAACTGGAAATAATCAATAATGTTTTAGATACCATATATAAAATAAATACGCCGTTATCATTGACTCAAAAAAACTTAGGAATATCTGGTGTAGCTGCATTATTTTCATTGATGGTATATGAAGCATATAGAACTTCTTATAAGAAGAATATACAAGAAAATACATACGGTTCTGCTGAATGGCAATCTCCTTCCACTTTAAAAAATAAAAAAGAAAAGAATATTGAAGACAATATAATTCTTACTTCTACAGAACAAATAAGCAAAAATATGAAAGTAAGCCATTTGAATAGACATATTTGTATCGTGGGAAGACCGGGAACAGGTAAGTCTAAGTTTTTTCTTGAACCTAATATATTAAATGCTACAGGCTCTTTTGTAGCAACAGATCCTAAAGGAGAGTTACTGCGTGATTGTGGCTATGCTCTAAAACAAAAAGGGTATGACATCCGTGTACTTAACCTTGAACATAAGGAAAAATCGAATCATTATAATCCGTTCTTATATATTCGTAAGGTATATAAAACAATATCAGATGATGATATTGAAAAAATAGGAGATAGCTCTGCACAAGAGTCACATTTAAAAGAAGATGATGTAATGATTCTTATAAATGTTATAATGGCAAATACAAAGTCAGAGCAAATACAAAACCAGACAGGAGATCCGTTCTGGGAAAAAGCAGAGATTTTGTTTTTACAAGCAATATTTTACTATATACTTGAAGAATATAAGGATGAACCATTACAACAAAACTTCAAAACAGTTATGCGACTATTAAGGTTGGCAGTTCCTAATCAAAAAGGCGAATCTATGCTTGATATGCTATTTAATAGATTTGAAGACGAATATGGTTCAGAACATATTGCAGTAAAACAATGGAAACATTTTAAAGTAGCATCAGCTTCACAAAAGATGATGAGTACAATTGTAATGACGGCAACAGCAAGACTTGGTTGTTTCAATATCAAGGAAATCGAAGATCTTGTTTCAACAGATAATATGGAACTTGATCGAATTGGTATGCCTATTGATGAAGAGGAATTGAAAATTGTTAATAGTAGAACACCAAAAAAGAGTAAGAACGGTAAAGTTGCATATTTCATAAGAACAAAACCATCTGATAATACATTTAATTTTATTGCTACTATAATGTACACTCAGATTTTCCAGATTATAGACGATAATGCTGAAAGATGTGGTGGAGTCTTGGCAACACCTTTCGATATGTATATGGATGAGTTTGCACAGCTTGGCGAAATCCCACTATTTGTTGAAGAACTTGCCTATATTCGTGGTCTTAATTGTGGTATTGCTATATTCCTTCAATCATTATCACAATTAAAGAAGTTTTATGAAAAAACTTGGGAAACGATTTTGGACTGTTGTGATATAACAATGCTTCTTGGTAGTAATTCAAAGGAAACATTGGAGTATTTTGTTACCTTGCTGGGTAAAAAGACTTGGTATAAAAGAAGTTCAGGAAGGACATTTTCTCGGCAGGGGAGCAGCTCACATAACTGGGATGTTGTTGGGCGTGAGCTTGCAACAATCGAAGAACTTAAAAATCTCGGTTTTGGTAACTGCGTATTATTCATTACTAATATCGGAGCATTTTATAGTAAACTTTACGATATTAAGAAGCATCCATATTATCCATTGATGTATGATTCTTGGAATCCGAAACAGAAACAATATTATTATTCACATAATGGAAATAAGGAAGAGGAAATAAATAGTGTTGTTGGAATTATGAAAGAATTGGGGTTTGAAGATTGTGAGGAAATTCCTTCTCCAGAAATCGAAGAACTCACAGATGAAGAGTTAAAAACAATTGATGTTCTGGATGATATGGCAATGTTAAGTGACTTGGTATCAAGTAAAAAAGCATAGAGAGGAAAACACACGAAATGAGAAAATGGAATGAGCATCAAATTATTGATACGAGGCAATTGGTTAATGAGTTGCCTGAAGATGAAAGAGAGCAATATAAACACAAAGTTCTCTTCAAAAATAAATGCCTTATTGAAAATGTAATGATGTTTACAAAGTCAGACTTCAAAAAGTACCGTGAGAACAACGATGCTTATATAGTCGGAAGAATAAAAAAACATCAAAAGCATTATAAGGTATATGAAAAAGAAAAGACAAAAAATTCTGTTCCATATCCACCTAAAAGCATAAGTCTTGATGAACTTATTGCTGAAAAGCAAAAAAGAAAATATATAGGCTTTGCAACAATGCAATATCCTGAATTTTCCGAAAAATTCGGGGTAAACTGTATCTCATATGATACCGACCAACCTACATATGCAAAGATGTATGATGTTAAAGAACACAATAACAGTCATACGGTAGGATATGCTTATATAGGTGACAGTAAGTTTTTACAAGTAACAACCTTTAATTTGCTGTGGTTACTGTTACCTTTGTTACTTGCCGTTATAATTGCATTGGTATTGCATAATTGTCCGTCAGGCAATAATCCTTTCGATACGGCAGATGGTACAACAATCGAGAATAATAACCAACCTGTGGCAACTGAGCAGTTACCAAACTGTGATTATTTGTTGTTTAGCGAAAAGGTAATTCTTACAAAAGATAATCCATACATCAAATTGTGTAATCTAAGCAGTAATGAAGGATTATGGTATATTTCGTATCAAATATATATTGATGACAAGCCGTTAATGAATATTAATGAGCCAGACAAAGTATATGATACAGGTGCTATTAAGGCAGGATATCAAGTTGACGGAACAAAAGATCCTAACTTGAATTTATATGATAGACTTGATGCAGGTACATATAAATTAACTGCAAAAGCAACTCAATATAAGTATGAGGCAAATGCAAAGGGTGAACATTTAAAAACTTCCGTAGGACAAAATCTAATTACTACACTTGTTATTGAAAAATAACTTAGTGGTAAAGAAATAAATATGTTGGGTGAAAACAAAAAGCACAGAAAGGAGTTCGTTATGAACAAATTAGTAAAAAGAGTTGTTACAGGAGTGATAACTGTAGCAACGGTAGTGTCTATGACGAGTATTACTGCTTTTGCAGCCACACCGTCATATGTTAATTCTGTTGGTTCATCAACAAAAGATATTAGTGTTGTTGATAACAGTGGATATTCTGTTGTAGGTAATGATACAACACAGAACAAGAAGAGTACATATACTAATATTTCTCTTGCAGACGAAAGTGTAACAAGTCCGTGTGAAGTATATGCAACCGTTGCAGAAGGTTCTAAGGTTTATGACCCTGATAACCCGCAAGCTAACGAAGATGGTTTTGTTGACGGTGCTGTTGTAGTATCACTTCCCACAACATTGATTATAAGCGGTACACCTAATTCAAAAGGTGAATATATCGGTACAGGTCTTGTAAAGGCTAAGGGTAATGTGGCAGGTACAACTGTAATCAATGTTGTGCCTGATGCAACCGTAACTCTCTCATCAGTCGGTAAGTCAAATATTACAGCTAATATTACTACTGAATATACTCAATTTGCACTTCCTACATCAACTGCGACAGGTGACAAGCTCAACAAGCATCTTGATTATGTATTTAATGATGATTGTAAATCTGTTATTACTGTTAAAGCAAACAATGTAAGTGCAGGTAGTTGGAATGGTGCATTTAATAACAATGTATCACTTTCAACAGTAAAATAATAATAAATTATAAACAGGCAGGGCAATATTATTACTCTGCCTGTTTTTGAAAGGAAGAATGTTATGAAGAAAAAGAAAATTATTTCTTTGTGTATGGCAGCTATTATGGCTGTCAGCACAGTACCATTGACAGCATATGCAGCATCGTCTGTTGGAAGTACATCAAACGATACAACTATCGGTGAAGATACAGCACAAGGGGCAAAGACACAATATTCTGAAATAGGAATAAGTGATACACAAACACAAGTATATCTTACGGTTGAAGATAAAGACTTGATTGCTTCACTTCCCACAACAATCATCGTTCCGGGAACACCGACAACTGAAGGAAAATATGTTGGTGAATACTCTGTCGGAGTAAGTGGCGATATGTCGGGCGACAAAGTAGTTACAATCGAACCTGAAAGTGCCAATGTTGCATTGAAACAAAAAGGTAATAATGATAAAACGGCATCGATTTCACAAAAGCAAACAGTGTTCAATTCCGATGATTTTAAGAATAAAACACGAACCAATGGTGCAGTAACGGCTGATAGCTTAACGGCAGGTAGTTGGAATGGTAAATTCAATTTTAATATTCGCTGTCAACAAGTACAATATAACTATTATTCGAGTATTGAATTAGCAGCGAATGATGCTAACAATATGACAACTGCTAATGCAGATGTGTCTAAAGATGATATAAATAAAGCGGTAGCAGCATTAGTTATATCGAATAATAAAGCAACTATAAAAATGCTAAATGATGAAAGTAATGTGAACAATGTTACTTTAACCCAAGATACTTCCATCAATCTTAATAAACATACAGTAACATTTTCCGAAGGCAAATATCTTACATTTGAAAAAAATCTCACCATTAACGATGGTGTTATAAATATTGATGACTCAAATTATGGAATATTGGGTACAAAAGATAATACAGAAAACTCATTTGTATTGAATAATGTTACATTTAATCAAAATGTTAGTGAAAATATAAGTTTTAATTCTTATTGTATTGACATAAGCACGGTAAATAGTAATTGTTCAAATTTAGAAATTTATCAAAAAGGAAAAGGTAATTCATCATACGGCGTATACGGATATACGAATAGAAATGAAGATGAAAAAGCACAAGGACTTTTAGAACACTTTATTTTTGAAAGTACCGTTGAAAATCCTTCAAAAATTCGTGGAACTCAAAATGGTAAAAATGATGAGATTAGAAAAGCGAAAATAAAAATCAGTTCTCAAAATAATTCTTCTGTATCAGCTGGAATATTTGGTTCTAATACTTCATCAAGCCTAAAAATATTTGATAGTGATATAGATGCATATTCAGTAAATGGGTATGCCGATGGAATATACACACACTCTCCTAATACAACTATTAAAAATTGTAATGTAAATGGAGATAATGGCGCAAAACAGACAGAAGGGAATGGTAGTATAGGAGTAGGGATTGGTTTTAAAAACAAACCTACAACATCCAGTAAAACAATAGTTGAAGATTGCACCATTTATGGAAAACAGTGGGGGGTGGAAACTCCAGATTACGGAGATGTTGTGATTAAAAACTGTAATGTGACTTCCACAAATCATATAGCATATATTTGCGGTAATGCTGATATTTATAACTCTACTTTTAAAGTTGCTAATAGAGATAAATATCCAAACGGTACACTTGACGCAGCATATGGATTTTATGCAGGTAGTAACATTGAACGAGTAAAGACACATATTGTTAATATTTATAATTGTGAAATAGGTAATCCAGTTGATACATCAGGTGTAAATGTGTCGAATTTTGGCGTTACAGCCAAGAATAACGGTTATTGTCCACCAAAAGAAATAAATATTTATGACTCCATAATATATGAAGGAAAAACTTCCGTATTTTCATTCAATGCTTCATCAGCTTATACGAAAAATTATGCTAAATTTAATTTGTATGGAAGCACAAAGTTAATGGCTAATTCTACTACCGAACTATCATTGGAACAGGTATCAAATGATATTGATTGGTTTACAAATATACTACCCGATAGTATCAATTATGGCTTAAAAGCTGATTGGGAGTCTTCTAAAGACGAATACATATATTTTGGTGGCAATGTAAGTCCTAATAAGCTTATTGATTTCCATATGTATTGTACTGATAAAGCACCAAAATCGCAAGCATACGAAGATTGGGCAAATGTTTATGATTATAGATAACTTATTGTAATTTATTATTTTGTATGGGGGTGATAAAGTGAAGAAAAAAATATTAAAAAGTGTATGGATTATAATGTTTGTAGCTGTGGTAGGTGCTTTAGTTTATGAAATTATTATGATACATAACTCTTATCAGCAATATAAAGAGGTTGATGACACAAATAATGAAATTATAAGTACATATACAAAAAGTACCTCAGAATCGCCGACAGACGATTTTTCAGTAGATTGGGAAAAACTGCTAAGCGTTAATAAAGATATTATTGCGTGGATCAGGATTCCGGATACAAACATAAATTATCTTGTAGTTCAAGGAAAAAGCAATAGTCAATATTTAAGAAAGAACATATATGGGAGTTATTCTTTTGGTGGCTGCTTATTTGTTGACAGTTCTACACAAAATTCATTTGAAAATATGAATACTATTATTTATGGACATAATCTTATGAATGGGGCAATGTTTTCAGGACTAAAAAAATTTAGCAACAATGAATATGCTGATAACCACAGAGAAATATACATTTATTTACCTAACGGAATTACAAGAACATATAAAGTATTTGCTTTTTATAAAATAAAGGCAAATGATTATAGAGTATATGATCCAAATGTTGAAGACTTGTCGGAATATTATCAAATTATTACTGAGAATAATCAATTATCTTTAGATGATAACATCGACAATGATAATCCAGTTTTAACATTATCAACCTGTACAAACCATAAGGAAGACGAAAGATACATATTACAAGCATATTTAGACTTTTAAATACTCGTAATATCGTCTGTGTGACAATATGACAAGACTTAATAAATAAGTAATGAAGTTAGTCAAGACAAGTTAAAAACAGCAAATAAAGCGACACAGAGGGCAAACAATTATATTAGTTGTTTGTCCTTTTCTATTGTTAATAATTATAATTATTAACAATTTGTAAATTATATATTATTATTATTGATTTATTATATTATATAGTTAATATAGTATTATAGGCATTTAATATAAAGTAAATAGCGAGCTAAAAGGCTTGCTATTTTGCGTACGAAAGAAGGTGAGAAAAGTGCTAAAAAAGTTATTAAGAGAGATTGACAGATTAGAGCAATCTAAAACCAAAAAAGTTGAACAAATAAAGATGCTGCAAGATGAAGTAAATAAGATTGATGAAGAACTTAAACCTTATTATACTTTAAAAAAGCAGTATGAAAAGTTAGAGTCAACAGCAAACCAATTATTTGAAAATAACTGATGTTATTTGGAAAGGATTAAGGCTATGGCAAATCTAAAAGATGTTCAAGATATTATGAAATATATAGAAGAAATAACTTCTAAATTGCAATATTCGTCATTTGAAGTTGCACTTTTGATAGCCGATAGAAGTGAGCTTACACATCAAGAAATCACATCAGAGTTAGTGGAAAAGGTGCAAGAATTATCTGATTCTTATGACAGCCTATTTAATGAAGCGTTAAATGAGGATTTAGATGAGATATTTAGAAAAAGCGAAAAGCAGGCTATTAAGATAACATCTGTAGAAGAACTGCAGAAGTATATTGAAGGCAAAGGCTGGGTAATAAGTGATTGCTCATTTAACGAAGATATTGACTGGGAAATATCAAAACATTCTCCAGCTGGTGAAGACTTTTGCTTTAACATTCAATGCAGTAATGCGGTTGAAGATGCTATAAATGCTATTGCAGAATACACTAATTCGTTTGATGAAGAGGAACATATCAAAATGTGGCTTAATGCTAAAGATATAGATAATAACCGATTGAATGTACCTTCAATAACGGAATTGGTAGAAGATGCAAAAAATATCAAACAAATGCTTACGGAACTTTCAGAAGGACTGGAGTCTGAGCCAGAACTTGACAAGGAAGACTTTGAACCTGATATTTGTGATGGATATTAAATAAAAGGAAGTGAGAACAATGAGTGAAAAAATGAGCAATAAAGATATTGAATTATTGCATTTTTACCAAAAGAAAAAAAGAAACAAAAAAATAATAATTGCTGTAATTCTTTTTATAGCACTATTAGTCTGCTCAATGTATATATGTTATTGTTTGCAACAAGCTAACTGGGATGTAAAATCTTCAAAAGTTGCAATAGAGTATGGCGAGAATTATCAACCAGCTTTAGATAACTTAGTTGATTTAAAGAAATATTCATTTATAACACCTGAAAATACTCAAATAAGCAGTAATGTTAAAAACGAGGATAATAAAGAATATACAGCAATTGGAGAGTATCAAGTTAAATTGATACACAAAGGAACAATTAAGATATTCGGAATTACAAAGAACTATGAAGACGAAAAAGATGTTGCTGTTGTTGTAAAAGATACTACTGCACCAACTATTGAACCGCCAGAAACAATTGAAATGTTAGTTGGCGAACCTCTTGATATGAGTAAATATGTATATTTATTTAAAGTTACTGATTTATCTGAAACAAAAGAGTTGCAGCTCAATGCGGATGATGTCAACAACAATTTGGTTGGCAATTATACAATTGTAGCAACAGTTGAAGACATATACGGTAATAAACAAACTTGTAAAGTTCCTTGTTCTGTTATCGAAGATCCGTATGGTGATATTGTTCCTGTATCCACTACAGAACCTACAACGGTTCAGGCAACACAAACAACAACAACAACTACTACTCAACCAGAAACAACCAAGAAGGTAACAACAACTGCAAAGAAGCAGACGGTTACAACTTCCAAAAAAGCAAAAAAAAAGAAATCCAGTTCTTCATCATATAAAAGCAAGGACTTCTTGTTTGAGGATGGATACACAATGGCGAATGTATCAGATGTGGCTACAGATTATTTGAGAAAAAGCGGAAAAGCTGGAGAATGTGTACCACTTAAAGATGCAGATGGAATATATATCGGAATGAGGGTGATTATTTATGATTAAAAGATTTGACAACATATTTCTTGCTAATACCAGTAATGAAAAAGTTGAAGAAGACGAAGGTCAATGCGGTACTCTTAGTGTCAATGATGATTATACACTTGCAATTTTTTCATATAAGGATAAAAGCGGAATAAGTCAAGAACTCCGAATTTCTATTATAAGTTATATAGGAGATTTTGAGAATCCGACTTGTGATGAAATGTGGATTAGAGATGCAAGCAATTATTCTGACTATACTTTTGTAAAGGATTATGCTGGGCTAAAAGAATAAAAAAGAGGGGATATAGATGAGATTATTCGTAGATATGGATGGTACTCTCGCAAAGTGGAACGAGGTACAATATGAAGAACAACTACTTGAAGAAGGTTATTACAGAAATCTGAAGCCGAATCAAAAAGTAGTTGATGAAGTTAATAGCATTATTGATAAAGGATATGATGTTTATGTGTTATCCTGTGTATTACCAGAAAGTCAATATGCGCAAAATGAAAAAATAGAGTGGCTGAAAGAATATCTGCCACAATTAAAAGCAGAAAATCAAATATTTGTGCCATACGGAAGAAATAAAGCTGAATACTTAAAAGAAAATTATTCTCCGATTACAAATAAAGATTACCTGCTTGATGATTATACAAAAAATCTTATCGAGTGGAAAGAGTATGGTGGCATTGGCGTAAAATATTTTAATGGTATAAACCATTCACATGCTACTTGGAACGGGCTAATTGTAGCAGATAATGTTAATACCAATACGCCATATAAAAACATAAGCTCTTTGAACCTCATTATTGATGGCTATACATTGATTGATAAGGCTTTAAAACTTATTGACTCATACATAAAAGAAGAATTCGAGGACGAAAAAAAGAATGATTATAAGGACTTATCTCACATAGGACTTGCATATACTGAAACCGAAGATGGTAAACATACTATTGAGGTATTTTGTAATCTTGAAAAGTTCAAGATAATTCAATTACTGGATGGAGTTCAGGTTGCAGAAAGAGCCTATAACAGTCTTTCTAAGCTCATTGATAATGAGCTTTACAGTTTATCTTTTGATGAACTCGTTTATTTGTATGATGAACAAGGCTTTATCGAAAAGGTAAATATGGTTAATTCACAAACAGAAGAAACAAAAGAAATTGATAACGAACCCGAAATTGAAATGTAAGGAGAACAATATGGATAGAGAATATGATTATGTAACATTCCTTATTAAGCATAAGGAACTGTTCACTTTTGATAAAGAACAAAAAATATTTTATGATAAAAATTATGAGTTGGCTATCGGCAAAAAAGCTGAATTGATTGAAGCTCTCAGAAAATTTGGTAAAGATATATTTGAAAAGGAAGACGAAGCTGAATTTTCTAAGCATAGAAATGATGAATATATTGTTGCAGACCTTAATAACGGTATGGGGATGCAGCTTCTTTCTTTTGAGGAATTTCTGAACAAATACAGATATATGGAGATGTACGAAAGAGAAAGACAATTACGGCAAGATGATAAATTTATTGCTGGCTCAATTGAGAGCGGCTATGATAATTATTTGTCTGTGGAAGAGGAAGCAGACGAAGTTGAAAAAGAAGAAATCGAGTATTAAGAGGTGAAAATATATGAAAAAACAATTTGAAGACTTCCAAAAGATGAAGATTAAGGAAGCGTGCAAGGCAATCGAAGATATGACATTTTCATTCATTAATCCAACAACAAAAGAACCTACCTTTGTTCCTGCTAAGCACTATGAAAATATATTAAATAAAACAGTTGAGCAATTCATAGACCAAAATTTACAAGTGGAGATGCTCAACAATGTTTATAAACAATTAAAGTTTTTGCAAGAGGAATATGGTAAGGACTTTATGCGTTCGCTTATTTGTCTTGACTTAGGCATAAAACCATCTGATATGTCATTACAACAAAGCATTGCTCTACAGGCTACTTATAATGACATTGAACAAAGCAAAGAAACAAACAAGAAAAATTATCATTATTTGTCTGAGGATATTGTCAATAAATATCAAGAAGCATTGAATGATAAAGAATTGCAAAGGCAATATTTAAGCGGCGAAAATGAATACACACAAGAAAAAGAAGAGCGTGATGAACCAGATATATTTGGCGATTATTAAGAGGTGGTGAGTTAGTTGAAATATAAAGTTGAGATAAAAGAAACTCTTGTAAGAGAAGTTGAAATCGAAGCTGAATCAAGAGCTGATGCAGAACAGAAAATAGAAGACAAATGGAAAAATGAAGAAATTGTATTAAGTTCTGATGATTTTTCATTTGTTAATTATACTGCAAGCCCGGTTATTCAAAAAGTAAAATATACACTTTATCAATTAAAAAATACAGAAGAGAATCACTACATACGATTTATGGGATTGTCCTCTACAATAAGCTCACAAATAAACTTAAATAATTACGATAAAGTCTATGATGGTGAATATTCTATAAATGAACCGTTTGATGCAAATAAAATTTGTGAGAGTTTATTTGAAAAATTTAACATAGACTTACCAGAAGATTTTAGAGGTCATTCACTTAGCGTTAGTGATGTTATTGTTTTAGAAAACAATGGCGAGAACAAGGCATATTATTGTGATTCAATAGGTTTTAAAGAAATAGAAAATTTTTTGAAAGAACCTGATAAACAACAGGATAATTCTATTGATGAAATAAATAATGATGAGCCTGATATATGTGATGAATATTAAATAAATTAGGTGGTGAAAAATATGGCACAAATACAAGACTTCGGCAACAAAATAGGTGGAGCAAGAAAAGATTTATGGAAGACTCGAGGTTTAATTCTTTCTGACTTAGAGTTAATGAATGAAGCTGAACGGAACAATAACATAAAGAAAGATAATGTTTGGATCAAACCGAATTATCAAGAAATGTATGATAAAGGAATTTCAAGACGAATCATTTATTTCATAAAAACAATTAGAGATGCAATTCCAACTAAACCATATTTACCAACACAAGAGTATCAAAATGGATATATAGAGTTTGTATCTGATATAAGAGATAAAACAATGAATATATCTACAGAAGATGAAATTTATAATTATTTTAAAGATGTAATGTTAAATAATTATGTTGAAGGTTCAAACTCATACTACTATACTCCAAAAGAAAACACATACCGTTGCCTCAATAACAAGTTATTTAAAGCGGCACAAGTAAGAAATTTTCAAAGCATTGATAGGGAAATTGAAAAGAAACAATTTCTTTATTCTGATGAAGAAAAAATACTCTCATTATTTGAATTTTTTAAATATGATGATAATGTTACATTCACTAAGAGCTATGATGGAAGAGATGTTATAGAGATAAATCGAGGATATGGAAAATCTTATGTTTATCCAAATAATCCTGACGAATTAAATATAGATTCTTGGATACCAAATACATATTTTGCAGTACAAGCTCATAGGGTGATTTCTGTCAAGAATTGTGAAAGTTTAGATGCTGCAAAACAATTCATTATAAAACAAGAACAAGAGAAAGAAAAGCAAGAATCAGAAAAAAATAAGTCAGAAAGAAAAACAAAATTTACACCAAAACAGTTAAGGCATATTCAAAGGGTAGGGGATGAATACAGAAATTCTCATCAGATTACAGGTGATGATATGCTTAATGTCTTTGGATTTTATGGCGGCGAATTTGGTAACTGGCTTAACGAAAATGATAGACAAGCTAATCTAAATTATTCATACGAAGCCTTTGCCGATTTAGCCAAAGCTCTTAATATATCTACTTTTAAAGGTAGATTGTCTATTGCGTATGGTGCAAGAGGAGCTTCAAAAGCTGCTGCACATTATGAACCAGAACGCAAAGTAATCAATCTCACTAAAATGAAAGGTGCTGGCTCATTAGGACACGAATGGGCGCACGCCTTAGACCATTATCTTTGTAGGGCAATAAACAATAGAGAAGGTTTTATTACTGAAACAAATAATGAAATAATTGAACCAATAGTAAGCACAATGAAATATAAAATATTGTCTAAAGAAGATGCAAAAGAGATATTACAAAAAGAGTATGACAGTTACAAAAAAGATGTAGTTAATTATGCAAAATATGTAATGGGATATTCCAAATGTAATGATGAGCAAAAGAAAATATTAGATAATATTATTGAGGACTACACAAAACAAGAAGTATCTTGGGATGAATACTTATCATACAAAAAAGAAAATTCTAAAAATGAAATAATAGAAAAAATGTCCGCAGTTAGAAAAGAAATGTATGGTAGAGGATTGCTGTCAAATGAGAAAAATAATCTTATCCAACAACAATATTATTTGTCAGAAAGATATGTTGTTATAGGTACAAAAGAATTGAGAGTTGAAACGGACTTTTATCGTGATTCTAAAGCATTTGATAATACATATAGCAAAACTGATAAAAGATATTGGTCGAGTAATATCGAAATGTTTGCAAGAGCATTTCAATGTTATATTAAGGATAAACTATCACCTGATAGAAACGATTATCTTTGCGGACACGCTGATTGTTATAGGCAAGAAGTTGTAGACAGAAATAATGACATAAAACTTTTAGTTGCATATCCAGAAGGCGAAGAGCGACAAAAGCTTAATGAGCAATTTGACAAAATGATGGAACAAATAAAAGAAATGGGATTGTTTCAAGAATTTTCAAAGGAAGCGGTTACTTTTGAAAATAATCGTGATTATGAGAATATAAACAGCTATGATATAAATGAGGATTTTGTTCAAACCTCTTTTATTGATATGGATTATGATATTGATATTTAATTATAAAAATAAAGAGTGGGTATTGAACTCACTCTTTATGATGTATTATTTGGCAAAATTGCCAAAAGAAATAAAAAAAAGTACCTCGTAGAGCAGGGTTTTAGGGTTTCCCTAAACAGCATAGAGGTGTCACGACACCACGCTGGCGAATAATGGGTAGGAAAAGTAAGTACCCATTATTCGAGAACAACAAAAGTTGTTCTTTACCAAAGGCTTGATAGAGCCTTTGGTATATCATCAATAAGAGGTCGGTCGGGGTGGGTGACATATATAAGACTAAGAATATCCAAAAAGGCGTTATAGAGCCGCACAGACGATATTATGATAGGTTGGTGATAGGTGTGCCAAGTAGCGAAGACATAAGAAAACTAATATTTATGAACTATAAAGAAATACTTGAAGATTTCCAAAAAAGAAAGATGAAGACAAAAAAAGGAGCGAAAATTAGTCACACCGATTTAAGATATGCAATTCAAGTAATGAATGAAAAACATTCTTCTTGCCGTTGGCAAAGTGAAAAGATAAAGAAAAGATATTACTATATTCAATATGAAGGAGTAATCTGGTTAAGAGAAGTTTATTTTTCTGGTTATGAGTCTAAGCTGATTGATAAAGATGTAGTGTGGTTTAGAAATAGAATACAATGGTATCAACAACAATTTGATAAAAATAATATTGAATATCCAAAATTTGAATTAAAAATAAATGATATGACTAAAAAAGAATTGTCAATATATTTGAATAAGTCGGTTATTACAATTGAGAATGGATTAAGAGATTATGAAAAAGCTACAGGAGAAAACATAAGAAAATACGAAGATGGCGAATTGAAAATAAATGAAGCTGCTATTGAATGGATGATAAAGAACAAATTTAAAAATAAGTATCTACAATTGTTGGAAGATTACAAAATGCTGCTAACAGAAATATACAAAAAAAATGGAGGATATTATGATAATTTCTTAGGGCGAAATTAAATAATATGCTATTTGTTAGAAAGAAGGATAAGTATGCGAAAGTTAGATGATGCAAATAAAAGAAAAAAATATCCTCTGTGGCTGTCGGAAGGAGAAAGACTATTATTAGAAGCGAAAGCAGAGGAATACCAGTATAAATATCTTGCTGATTATATTAGAGATGCAGCAATCTATGAAAGCCTTATAAAAGTGAATCTTACAGGAAGTGAAAATTTAATTTCTTGCTACCAAAAATATATTTCAGAAATAAAGAAATATACAAAAGAGGTAAGGAGAATATTGCGATATGGAACAACACTAAGTGCAGAAGAAAAAGAACTACTGCAAAATAGTTTATTTGCAGTATATAGTCAACTGAAAAGTTTAAAGGGTTCAACAGAAGAAAAACTCGACTATGAAGTTATTGAAGATATAGCAAAAAATAGAATCGAAGACAAATATTACAAGAATTGAAAGGAAGTGGTATGATGCCGTACACAAAACGCAAACCGCATTATAATACAGCAACAACTCTTATTGATTATATATTAAATGATGATAAAACTGATAATGGCTTGCTGACATCATCATTAAATTGTAGTGTTGATTTTGCTGCAAAAGAATTTAAAAATAATAATATAAAATGGAAAGCAAAAGGAAATCGAGTAGCATATCATTTAGTGCAATCATTTCATCCAGACGATCCGATTACTCCAGAGCAAGCCAACGAGTTAGGAAAAAGACTGTGTGAAGAATTATATGGAGAATTTCAATGTGTTATAGCAACTCACATTGACAGAAGACATATTCATAACCATATAGCAATCAATGCAGTAAGTGTAAATGGAAGAAAGCTCGAAGATAGGCTTGCCAATAAAAATGAAGGAATATATGGTTATAAAGTAGTAAGTGATAGACTGGCAAAAGAATATGGCTGTTTTGTACTTCCTGCTCAGACTATAAGTATTCATAAGAATAAAGATTATTACTATGAATATAAAGCTCAATCTTGGAAAGAAACGATAAAAGCTGATATTGATAGGATAAAAACAAAATGCAGCTCTATTGATGAAATGTACGAGGAACTTATTGCATTAGGCTATGATATAACTAACGGTAAGCATCCAGCTATAAAAGCTGTAGGAATGAAAAAATATGCTCGATTTTATAAACTCGGCGCTGGCTATGATATTGAAGAACTTAAAGAATACTTTGGAGAACAGGAGCAACCAAAAGATATTAAGAATCTTGCAGAAATAAATGTTAATGTAACTAATTTTAATGAAATACGAGTATTAAAGGCAAAAGAATCAAGAATAGCTATTTTGATTACATCAAAGGCTGCACAAAACGGCAAGTATGGTTTATATCAAAAAACAAGATATGAAGAGATAAAGCGCTTTTATCAATTAAAAGCAGAGCTTGATACAATTGCAAGTATGGATATAAATTCGTATGAAGAACTTAGTAGCAATATTGAACAGATAAGGAGAGAAATCAAAGGGGTTAATACCGAAATACAAAAAATAAAAAATGAGAATAAAGACATTCTAAGAGATGCTGAAAAAGCACAAGACTATATAAGATTATATAAAATAAAAGAGTATGCAGATTACTATAAAAGTATTGACAAGGACTATGAGCTTCCTGCCGAAGCAAAAGTATTTATTAAAATTCAGGATGAATTAAATATAAATACTATAAATGAAGCTTATGCTATAATTGATAATGCCAGAGATGTACGGTTAGAACTTCATAAAATGAAAAGTAGTGTACTTGAATTGCAAAGGCAATTAAATAAACTTGATACTTTAAAAGAAGAGCAGCTCATCCAAACAGACTTATTTATTCATAATATTAAATTTGGCGGCAATAGGATTGATTATGAAAATTCCACAGATGATAAATGGTGTGTGAAACTTCCATACTGCTCTGAATATATGTTTATAGAAAAAAGTCAAACTACATTCAATAATAAATATCAATATTATACAATGTTCCTTGTTGATGATAAAAAATATAATATCTATACTGAGGATGAGATAAAAGAGCTTAGCCAAAACAATAATGACAAAAATAATAAGGACGATAACGATGATATTCCACCGTCAATGCTTACAATGAAAGGTACTGATGTTGAAAAAATGGTACTTGATAATAAAGCAATAGTTACTCAGCAATACAACAAAGAAAACATTGAAGAATAAGGTGACAGTATGAGTATAGTACAATATTTAAGAAGCAAAATGATTAGCTTAATTGGAATGGTATATCAGGAAGACATACCAGAAGAAACACGAAAATCTTTTGAATGGTTTAAAATAGAATTATCAAAAAAGACCATTAAGAAAAATGAAAAATACGAAGAACGCACAATAACAATTTATAATCTTTATAGGCAAGAATGTGAGATTGTAAATTCATTGATTATTGGGATTGCGCATCATATTGATTTCTGCATCAGAGGAGAAACAGACAATTCAAAAAGTTTTTTTAACATATATCAAAATTTGTTATATCAAGCATTTCAAGAAAAGATGCTTGATTATGATGAGCTTATAAATTCGCAGGATTGTAAACAAATACGGTTAATTTCCAAAGCAACTAACATTATTTTTGAAAATAACAAAGTAGAAAGCACTTGTATTTTGGAAGTATTAAATTCTTTTCAGCTCAAAGATTACCTTCGGCAGCATAATTTTAAATATAATACATTACATCAATCGTGGGAATATGAAATTGATAAGAGCTTGCTGGAGCGGAGTATCAGAGTAATAAAAGCTAAAGACGGTAATTGTATAATACAAACTCGAAGTCCGAATAAAATAATATTTGGAATAACAGCTTTTTGCTGCGTATATGGATACACATATAATTATAAAGAGATACTGAAAAGTAACCGCTATTATTATCAAGACGGTAAATGGTGCAAGAAAATTCAGGCTTGTAATTATATTGATGAAAGAAATAAGCTGGAGAATTTACTGCCGAAAGGTCAAGGTATAAAAATAAGAATCCTAACATATGGAA
>OGFY01000380.1_pt1 | contig 45089 bp, 34 predicted proteins | sample 1570951 | NCBI WGS metagenome assembly OGFY01 (sample SAMEA2581942, study PRJEB24529) | metagenome | biome: Human gut stool | place: China | collected 2011
ACGACAAGTCCGATGACGTAATTTTTAATCATTTTTCTTGCCTTTTCTTTATCTTCGTTCTTCTGCGCAATCGCAAAGAATACGCCCATCACGATACTCCATACTCCCGCGGTTGCCAAGAGTACCCACCACATATAAGGCTGATATTGACCGAACAAATATCCGATATACGAAGATACCTGCTCGTACTGCTCGCCCATATTCTGCGTGGTAATTGCTCCGCAGTTCGTGCAAACGTAAGTACGAATATTTTCGCCGTTTACTTCTTCCGTTCCCGTAAGTTCGTAGTTATGCCCCGTCGCAGGTATATCCGAATAATACTCTTTCTCGCATTTCGTGCAATGGAATTTTCTCTCGCCTTCCGTTTCGCAATGCGGTTCGCGCACGACTTCCGTTTCATAATCGTGTCCGGTTGCGGGGACGATGTTGTCTTTATATTCGTTTCCGCAAGACAGGCAGGTATGAAGCGTATACCCTTCGTCCTCGCAAGTTGCGATGAAATACGAATCGGTGAATTTATGTCCCACCGCTTTCAGAATTTCCGTCTTTACGCAATCTTCGCAACGGCGGCATTTCTTTCCGAGATAGCCTTCTTCCGTGCAGGTCGGCGCAACTTCGATTTCCTCATAGTCGTGTCCGCGCGGCGGCACGAATGTATCGTTATATCCCGTCCCGCAACGCGAACAAATATGCGTTGTATACCCTTGCTCCAAGCAAGTGGGTTCTACAATCTCCGCCTTATAATTATGACCGAGCGGGCTTACGATTTTTGTTTCGGTCTGCGGACAACTCGTGCATTTTCTTTGCTCTACGCCGCTCGCCGTACAAGTCGGTTTCGTCAGACTTGTCCATTCTCCGAAATCGTGTCCCGTTGCGTCTGTGTAAGAGTCCGTATAGGTATGACCGCACCTTTCGCACTCGTGGATAGTGTTTCCGCGTTCCGTACAGGACGGATCTACAACGGTATCTATATAACTATGACCGAGCGCGTCCGTATCCCGTTCGTCAACGTAAGAACATACCGAACACGTTCTCTCGTCTTTTCCCAAGTCTACGCAGGTAGGCTCTTTTACGGTTGTCCATTCGCCGTATCGATGACCTTCGGCTTCGACAAAGTTGTCCGTATAGGTGTTTCCGCAAGTTTTGCAAGTGTATCTCGTATAGCCCTGCGCCGTACAGGTCGGTTTTACAATTTTACTCTCATAGTCGTGTCCTTTGGCTTCGATAAAATCTCCGTCGTAACTATCGCCGCAACCTGTGCATTTATATATAGTATAACCTTTTTGAGTACAAGTCGGCGCAACCATAGAATACCTTGCATAGTAGTGATCTACTTTGAATTTATAAGTTGTTGAGCGGTTGGCGTCGTTTGTAATCACAAAAGTGTATTCGCCCTCTTGCTCGATCCAAGTTCCGCTTGTATAACTTTTACCGTTGAGCGTTGCCGAGCAGCCCGTTGCCGTCCAGATTACGCATACTTTATGGCTGTTATCCGATTTTACTATCGTTGCTTCGGGCGCGTCGATACTTATATACATATAACAAGTATCACTTCTGTTGCCGAAACCGTCCACCGCGTAAAAACCATACGTGCCGTTTACCGCCGTTTTTGAAAAGACGACGCTCGAAGTTGTGCTTGCCACAAACGAACTACTGTTCGGCGTTTTGTAATACATCATTACGCCGCTGTAATTATCCGAAGCGGTAACGGTAAACCCGTCTTTCAACGTTTTCCCGAACCCGCCGACCGAACTCGTAAGAGTAGGTCTTGTATGATCCATCGAAATCGTATAGGTTTGTGAAGCATTCCCCGCGTTATCTACGCAATAGAACGAATACGCGCCGTCTGCCGTCAGTTGCGTTCCGCTTGCACATTCGGTATAACCCGACGCGCCAGGTTTCTTTACATAAATCGTTTTCACGCCGCTTCCGCTGTCCGTCGCCGTTGCCTTGATATAGTTTGCTATGCTTTTGTATCCGTTCGATACCGAAACATCTCCCGAATACAAAGTCATTGTCGGCTTTGACGAATCGAGCGTAATGCTTTTTGTCGCGGAAATGTTTCCCGCTTTATCCACCGCTCTGAACTGATACGTTCCGCTTGCCGCGCTTGCGGAAATACTCGTTCCCGAAGTATAGGTCAGCCAAGACGAACTGCCCGGCTTTTTATACTGTAAGTAACTGATTCCGCTCCCGCTGTCCGTTGCCGAATAGGAAAACGCCTGATTTGTGTAACTTCCCGTAATTTCTGCACCGTTGCTGTTCTTAATCGTCCCTGTGGGCTTTACGGTATCGAGATACAAAAAATATGTTCTTGATATGTTGCCCGCCTTATCTTTGGCGTAGAATGAATACAAACCGTTCGTCCCGGACGAAGATACCGTAGTAGACGTACCCATATTACCGTAACTGCTACTGCCGGGCGTTTTCATATAAATAGCGTCCACGCCGCTCATCGAATCGGAAGCGTAAACGTATGTAGAAGAATTGGTATATTTCCCCGTAGACGAAGTCGAAACGTTATTCATTGTAGGCGCGGTGCTATCTATCTTAAACTGAAACGTGAACGAATATGATTTGCTGATACCCGAACGTGGGCTTGTTGTCCAAGCAGCACTGAACGTCGAAGTTACCGTATATGTACCGTCTGCAAGGTTAGAAAGCGAAAACGAATTATTGTTTCCTTTTGCTACCGTCGTACCGTTGCCCGAAATGGTTGTCGGGATTTTTACCTTTGAATTGATAATCCCGTTGCCCGAGTTCGAGCCGATATAACTGCCGCTTTCAAACGTTCCCGTTCCCGACGACGAACTGCCGTAAAGCGTTACCGAATAGTCCACAAAACTATATTGTCCTGTTTGCATACTGTAACTTACGCCTGAACCGCTTGCCGTATTGCTTCCCGTTCCACCGCCCGTTCCCGTTGTGGTTTTCGTAGACCAATTAAACTTGACGGTATATTTTGGCGTGGTTGCCGCATAAGCCGTCGTGCCGTTTGCAAACAGACTTGATAAGCCTACCGCAAAACACAACGCGAACACGGCACACAACAGCGTTCGTAAAATGCTTTTTCTTTTGGTTTTTACCACTTAATTGCCCTCCTTATTGTAATTTTCGCCTGTTTTATCTTCAAACAGGCTCTTGATATATTCGCCCGTCGTAATCTTCACGTTGGTGCGAAGTTCGGTCGAGCCGATGAAAAACACCTGCCCCGTTACCGCCGAGATAATCATTCTCTGTTCGTCCGCATTGAAACTGTCGCCCGCTTTGTAAACGTCCAAAACGTCTTTCATATCCGGTGCAGACAGTTTGAATATAAAGGTGTACTGCGAGTTTTTGAGAATTGCCGAAGTCTTGCTTCTCAATTCTTCGTTCGCGTTCCAATCGGCTATATTCTGCGTTGCGGGAATGAACGAGCCGTTGTATTTTCTGATACGCTTACTCATCGAGAAGAAAAAGTCCAATGCTATCGGGAATTTTGCGTCGATGAACAAGTGCGCCTCGTCAGCGATGATAAGCGTTCGCAAGTTCTTCCCGCTTTTGTTCGCTTCCCTTGCGTTAATGACTTCCTGCTCAATAAAACGGAAAACAAGCAACATTTGCGCGTTGGCTACGGTGTTATTCTTGTTTGCAAACAACGACTGAAAGTTAAAGTCTATCAAGTCGGCATTCACTTTCAACGTAGACGGCGCGTTCCAAATATCCGAATATCTGCCGCTTACGAATTTCTGCAAATACAACTCCGCCGTTCGCATATCCCGCAAAGTCAGACCGTCCGTTTCTTCCTTGTTCTTTTCCCGTAAGACCGCCAATAAGTCGGTAAACAGCGGAAAATCCTCGGCATTGAGCTGCGTACAATCCGTTGTTTCATAGATTCCTTTTCTCGCATACGCTTCCACCGCAAGGTTGTTTATAAGCTCGATAACGTCGCTGTTCGCGCCCACGAAAACGATCTTGAAGAAACTTTCAAGCATTTTCAGGTGCGTGTTGAACGTTACGATCGGATCTGCGGGCAAGCCGTCCTCGGTAAGAATTTTATATATATGGAACGGGTTGATTCTGCCCTCTTTTGCGTTGCCGACGTCGATAAGATTTCCCGACAAGTTTTTCGTCAAGGTCAGATACTCGGCTTCGGGATCGAGAATAATCACTCTCGTATCGTTCGCCCACTCGTTGGCAATAAGCGATTTTAAGAAAAACGATTTGCCCGAACCCGATTTACCGATAATCATACCGTTACTGTTCTGATACAGATTTCCGCGTTTCCATATATTGAAGATGAACGGAAAGCCGTTTGCTTTGTTCTCTCCGAGCATAATACCGCCGTCGTCCATAACGAATGTGCGGACGAACGGAAACACCGCCGCTAAACTCGAACTGTTGATACCTCGCTCATAGTTTTTAAGCGTACTCACAGGCGAAATTGCCGACGACTTAAAGCCCTCAATCTGCAAACCGTAAAGGTTGGACGGTTTGAAATTGCCCGTCATAATACTTCTTCTTACAGCCTTTTTGTAGTTATCATCATCGAGATAGTTATACGCCGTGATAGTAAGCGTAACGTCAAGAAGCGACTCGTTTTCCGTTTGCAGACTGTCTAAAAGCGCGTTCATCGTTTCTCTGTGGGTTTCCGCACTATTTGCTTCGCTTGCCTTTTCGGAAAGTATTTGCTTTGTTTCCATTTCGCCGATACACTTGTCGATACGCTTTATCGCTTTGAATTTGTCCACGGGTTTGACGTGCAGAACCACTTTTGTGTTTGGGATATTGAACACGTCCGCACCCCACGCGTTACGAACCCTTAACGGATAATCCGCAATAGCAAATACCGCCGCTTGCGTTCCGTCAACCGTATAACTGTTGGCTCTGAACTCAACTTTTTTGGGCTTTACCCACGCTATAAGTCGATTATCTTCGATTTCCTTGATTTCTCGTTCGTCGAAGTTACGCGAAAAACTGTATTTCAGGAATATCGCCGTTTCCTTTCTGCCAAGCAGTTTTGTGTTCAGTCCGCATTTATTGATTTCACTTGCAACGTTGATTGTCGTATTTTCAAGGTCGAGTTCGTTTCTGCCGTAAACGACGATATAATAGTCCGAAAGATACTGTTTGCGGATATTATTCATCTTGTCGATACGGTCGATTCGCTCACGCAAAATAGCCGTTTTAATCTCTCTGACTTCTTCTCCGTCTACGCTTTCTTTCATTTCCGCAAGTCTGCCGAACAGGTCTTGCGCAAAGTTATCCAAGTTTACGGGACGGTCTATTTTTATAATGTCGGCGCATTGCGTTCCGTCGAGCATTTTAAGGGCGTTTGCAAGATAGTCGATGTCGATATTCTGCTGAACGACGTCCTCGATACCGAAATTCTTTTGTCCGACTTTGATTACTCTGCCGTAGTACCCGCCGCTGTATTCGATAAGCCCGTTTTCCTTGATGTCTTTCAGATTTAGAAGCGCGTCCACGCGTTCTTTCTGTTTGTCTGCGTTTTCGGTATAAACCTTTTTCGCAAACAGAAATTTTATGTTTTCCAAGATACACGAATAGAAAATGCCGTCCTGCGTAGGCATAAACATTACCACCGCAAGCAGTCCCATAATTACGGCAAACGCGAACGCGCCCGAAGTGATTGCAATGAAAATAATTGCAAACACGATCAACGCAACGATTACGTCTGCCATCGAATAGCATTTCCATACCGTGTTTCTTACTTTGATTTTCTTCGGAATTATTCTCATTCTGTGCTTTCACCTCCGCTACTTTCCGATCCTTCCGTTGTTTCGGCAGAAGTTTTATCTTCGGAATATTTGTCCGAATTATCCTCACCACCGCCACTACTGTCTGCTTTGTTTTTCCTGTGATTCGAGATTGCTTTTCCGACACTCGCGCCTCCGTGAATGATTTTATGCGCCAAGCCGAACGTTGCCGCTCCGACCATACGCGAACCGTAAAACGCCGAACGTAAGAAGTTACCGCCTGCGTGCATATCGTCCGCCTGTCCGAACAGTTTACAAAACAGCGCTTGCCCTGCCGGAATAACCATTGCTCCGCCGACTATCATAAAGATAAGGAACATCGAATTACCGAAACCACTGATTTCGTCTATTCGCATTCTTGTTATAAGCGGCAGAAGCAGAACGAAGATATTTACCGAGAACACCGTTCCGTAAGCAATCACGATTTTCGTTATAAACGTTTCGCGCCAAGTCTTGAATCTCGCTCCGTCGTCAAGCGGAAGCGTTGACATACTCATAGGCATTACGAAGTACATAAAAATGATTTCGTATACCCTTTTCGCCAAGTTGAGAACCGCAACCACAAGCGCGATTGCAAGCGCAACGCCTGAAATAAGCGACGGCAAATACAAGAACTTGTCGGGGTTGACCATTCCGTTATATTTCCATTTGTCGGGAAATACAAAACCCGTCGTATAATCTCCGAAAATCTCTTTTACACCGAGCCGTGATATATTGAACTCCGAAACCGAATACCCGTTTATCCAATCGCCCGCGCAGGCGTTGAACAACGCGCTTGACAATTTCGTCGTATTCCCGATTTGAAAGATCTGTGATACAAGCACGAGCAACGAGTTGGATATAAGGATAATCAGGAATAAAACCGTTAGCATAGCCATTGTGCCGAGAAGTGCCAAAAAGAACTTGCCGACAATAGTCGATACGTTCCGTTGCGAGTTAATCATATTTTTGATAAGCGCGGCTATCGTAAAAATACACGTCAAGCCTATCGCTAAAATGAAAATGCACCAAAAGATTGTATTTACTGTGCTATCGCCCGCCAAAAATTCGATAATATTGACCTTTTCGCCTTTATACGTTACGTCCGTGATTCCCGATATTGCCGAGAATATCTCCATTAACCCGTCTACAAGTTTCAGAAGCCACAGAAAAAGAAGCAAGCATAACTGTTGAAAAAATATAAGCATTCTGCTCCTCCTTAAAGTTAAAAATATAGGGCGGCAAAAAACTTCTGCCGCCCCGCGCAAAATATCCGCCCTATGCGATTACGCAGTTACCCAAGCGGAAAGTCCGTTGATGAGAAGGGGTGCGCCCATAGCGATTACGAAAATAATTACGATGCCGATGATAAGGTTTTTAACCATATCGCGAGCGTTAATTTTCTCTTCGTTCTTGTGAGCGATAGCAATTTTGATACCGACGTAAGCACCCCAAATGACGACGACCGCCGCGAGTGCCATTACGATGTAAATCCAAAAGCTGTCCATAAGCGACTGCAATTTGGTAACGATTCCCTGTAAATTTTCATCAAGGGTTGCTGCAAGTAAATTATTCATAGATTATTTATTCTCCTTTTTATTTTCAGATTTTTTGTTTTTGCCGTTCTTCTTTTTGAGAACGACGAGAGTTACCGCCGCGCCTGCGCCGAGTACGAGAAGAATCGGCAGCAATATGACTGCTGCGGAAGTTTTCTTTTCTTCCTTTTCCGTATCCGACGGCTTGTCCGCTCCGGAATCGGACGGCGTATCGGGCGTTTCAGGCTCGGACGGTTTATCCTCGTTCGGCTTGTCGTCAGGTTTATCCGGTGTTTCGGGTTGTTCAGGTTCGGTCGGTTTATCCGGCTGTTCGGGTTCAATAGGTTTAGGTTCGTTTTTCGCCAAATTCACGTCGTAAACCATCAGTTCCTCGCCGTTATCGTTCGTTACCGTAACGATATATTTCCCTTCAAGTACCGCAAAGTCGAGTTCTCCGTTCTCGCCCGGAATCAGCACAACGCCGCTTCCGTCGTTTGCGCTCGTAAATTCCACTTTCACGAACTCGGTGCGATTATCTCCGCACTCGCAAACGTAAGATACCGTCATCGTCTTTTCCTGTTCCCTTACTACCGCGTCGAAAACGTAAACGTGCGTATGATCGTCGGGATTTTCGGGTTTGTCAGGCTGTTCGGGCTGATCCGGATTTTCGGGTTTACCCGGTTCGGTCGGTTTGTCGGGCTGTTCAGGCTCGGTCGGCGTATCGGGATTTTCTTCGATATAGCCGTCGTCGCCGCTCGTTACAAAATCCGAAACATAGTTATAATCGCAGACCTTGCAAGTGTACTTCGTGTAGCCGACTTTTCCCTCTTCCGCTTTTACGACAGTCTTTTCATAATCGTGTCCTACGGGTTTTACATAGTCGGTAACGTATCTGTCCGCGCAATTCTTGCAGGTATGTACCGTATAACCGTAAGATTCGCACGTTCTTCCGACCGTCTTTACCTCGTAATCGTGTCCGATTGCTTCTTCGCCGTCCACCGTATATTCGTCGCCGCAGTTTTTGCAAGTGTAAAGCGTATATCCGTTTTCCGTACAGGTTACGGGATGTTCTTCGGCTTCATACGCGTGTCCCGTCGCGGGAACGTAACTGTCCGAATATTCATAACCGCAATCTTCGCAGTAATGAATGGTATATCCGCGGTGCGTACAGGTCGGCTCAATCACGATTTCCCCGAATTTATGCCCGTTCGCCTCGGTGTAGTTGTCCATATAGGTATCGCCGCAAAGGTTACAGGTATATTTCGTATACCCTTTTTCGTAACAAGTACCCGATACCGTTTCTTCCGTGTATTCGTGTTCGCATTCGATAGCGGGTTCTTCGCCTTCAGAAGCAAACGCCGTTGCTCCGCCCGCGCCGATAAACGCGCTCATACACACCGTCAGCATTAACGCCGACAAAATGAATTTTAGTTTTTTCAAATGATTCCTCCTTTCAAGCTATCTTTTCGCTTGTTCTTGTATTTGTTTCATTTTCGGCAGAAGTTTTAATTGTATTCTATCCGCCGCGAGCCGCATTTTATTTGCAACGCTCATTTCATAGTGTTCGGTAATCGTAAGAAGCAGTCCCGCTTTCTTTTCCCAAGCCGCCTGTTTCAACGCTTTCGTATCTCTTCCGTCGAGATACGCGCAGATTCTATCCACCTCAGCGTTTATTTCTGCGGCAACTTTATCCCACGCTTCATCTGCCTCGGCTATACGTTTTGCTTTGTCGTTTTCATCGGCTCTCGCTTCTTCCGCTTCCTGCTCTTCGATGAGTTCGGAAAGCTTATCTTCGATTTTTTGTCCGATGTCGCCCGTAATGTCGAAAACGTAGTTCTCTTTTTCAAACAGCACGGCTTCGCGCTTACCGATTGCCGCTTTGCCTTCGGGGAAATAAACCTTTTTGAGTTCATACGACGGTGTGAACACCGTCCATATCGGTTCATAACCTCTGACAGAAACAATAGCGTCGCCTTTCTCGTCGCCGTTCAACCTTTCAAGCATACCCACTGAAATAAGCGGTTGTAAGGTCGCTCCCGTGTTACTGCTTGCGGGATTATCCGCATTTGTATTGACCGAGAATTGCTTTATCTTCTTCTGTCCGCACAGTTCCGAAAACTCTTTCCTTGTTTCCGAATCGTCCGAGCCAATAAAAATTTTGACGTTGCAATTTGTCTTTATGATGTCGCCCACGTCCCTGCCGTATTTTGCGGTCAGTTGCGAATACGATTGCAATACGAACAAAAACCGTATGCCGCGCGAACGCGCTACCGTTACCATTCCCTCGATATTCTCGAATTTCGGAAGGTTCGCAAACTCGTCTAACACAAAGTAAGTGTTGCGTTTCAAAATTGCCGTTTCCGTTTGGTTTCGGCGTAGGTTCAGATTTGCCTTTTCAACGAGTTCTTTGTACATCTGCGTAATGAAAAGCGTTACGAAACGGTGTCTTGTAAATCTTTCATCCGGTACGATAATAAATACCGCATTCGGACTTTCATCCATATTAACAACGTCCAAATCATTTTCGCTTGTCATAGACATAATGCCGTCGTCCGAAAGCTGTTGCATATAACTGTTTACTTCCGAAAGATACGAAGTAAGCGTTTTGTCCGAAGTGATAAGCACGGTATTTACCAAGCCTCTTACTTTGGAAAATTCGTCGCGCCCCTCAATCAGGTAGTTACGAAGCGCGGTCGTATCTTCCGAACAATACTTCGTGATATTGTGATAGACGTTGAACAGCACGAGTTGGCTTTCGTCGATTTTCCCTTTGATACAGTCCTCGCACATTGCAAGGACGAAACCGAAGATAAGGTTTCTCGCACCCTGTTCCCAAGTCGGCTGATCTCTGTTCTGTACCAGGCAAAGCGTATATACAAGGTCTTGTGCGTTTTCGTATATTTCGTCTTTGAGTTCCTGCATACGCGTTCTCGCGTCCCTGTAAGACAAGAACACTTCGCCCGCTCCGTAATACTTGCCGTCTTTCTGCTGTAAGTTGTTTTCAAGGTCTTTCACGAGCCTGATACGGCGAAGAAGCACGTTCATCGGATTCCATCTCTCCGACGAATACGGTTCGCGCAGATCGAGCACCGAAATTTTGTACCCTTCCTTTTCAAGCGTTCTCGCGTGCTTTTCATAAAGTTCCTTTTTCGGATCGCTTATGACGATTGACGGTTTGCCCTTGCTTTTGCCGAGTACCGCTATATTCTGATCGACAAAGCCTGTTGTTTTACCGCTACCCGTCGTGCCGACGATTAAAGCGTGCAACTGACTTGTCGTTATTACTTCAACGCTTCCGCCCTTTTTCTCCGCGCCGATGACGATCCCGTCCGTTTTTTCTTCTGCCGATTTATAGTCGTAAACCTGAAATTCTTTGAGTTTTTTTAGCCTTTTCACCGATAGCCATTCGGTATCTTCCAAGTCGTTTTCATCAAGCGCGATGTTCTGTGCGTCTACCCGATACATCATAAGATACCCTATGAGTATCAAGCCGTTCGCCACGCCGACGGAAAGCCAATAGTTTTTGTAGCTTAATATCTCGCCTATGCTTTTCCCGCCGAGCGAAAACAGATACATAACGAGTACGGCTACAAAGGCGAAGAGTATTCCCCAAAACAGAAGTTTGAGTTTATTCTTTTTTCTCTTTTTGTGCCTTGTTATATCTTTTCTGTTCAATCTTTATAGTTCACCTCCTTGTATTCTCCGTTTTCTCTTTTACGCTGTTCTTCCATTTCCTTTTCAATATCCTGTAACCTGTGCGAGAAGTCCCGCTCCAACAGTTCGCTTTCATCGGTAAAAGAATGCAAAAACTTACCGAAAAGAGATTGTATGTTGTATCTCGATATTGCCCGGCGGCGTTTGTACTTTTTGTCGTTCGGCTTTAATTTTTTATATTTCGGCTTTTCGCAAAGTTCGGGTTTTATAGCCTTTGCAAGGTTTAAAACAAGATTGCCCTGCCGCCTTTTATAATCGGCTTCTATATCCTCTATAATCGTTAGGGCGTTTTCGTCTATCTTGTTGTGATATTTTGAAAAGTTCTTTTCGATTTCCTCTGCGGATATATTTTTATCCGTGACGGCAAAGTTCTTGCCGCAAATGCTTTTTATGAGCATTTCCTTGCGTTTGAGTTCCCGCATAAACTTTAAGTGAGCCTTACGCGCCTGCCCGTCATAGCCGATTAACATTGCGACTATGTTATCTACCCGCCCTTTGTATGCCGTCATATCTTTACTGCCGTAAGTAAGCCTGCCCGTTTTCGGCAAGTCTTTGGCAAGCGAGATTATCTCTTGTTTGATTTCGTCCTTGCTTACCATTACTTTTTTGATTGCCGTCATACCCCTCAGCGCTCTGATTGCCTCCACTCTCGATTTATACAGTCTGTCCCTGCCGTCGTCTACATACATTCCGAGCCGAACGAACAAATTGTCTATCGCCGTTTTTTCGATTTTCCCTTTGCGCCTGTATGAAAGCGTTCCGTCCTTGCTTTTGTATTTCGGTTCTTTCTCCCAAAACACAAAATGAAAATGCAGATGGTCGGGGCGGTCTAAATGCAACGCGCACATAAGGTCGATATTCTTTTTATCTAACTTCGCGTCCTGAAAGAATTGTCCGAACGTCGCCTTTATCATACCGATACATTTTTCGGGCGTATCGATTTTATACGACTGCTCTTTATTAAGCGACACAAACCCGTGCCAAATATTGCCCTTGTTATTCTTCAATCGTTCTTTCATTTCCGCAACTTTTTCTTCCGATAAAAGTCCGCCGCCGTTAAATACGCCCGTTGACTTTTGCAGGTATTCGAGCGCGGTTATTTTACCCGTCTTTTTGCCTGCGACTTTACCCTCCGTCGTTATGTACTTATATACGTTTTCGCCGCCCGTCATATCGAAAAAGGAACGTTCCGCTCTGTGGGCTTCTCTTTCAAGTCCGCTTGCTTTTCTGCCGAGTTCATACGGCGTATACTTTATATTCAGAATAATAGGTTGATTGTCCGTAACTTACTACCTCCCCACGTCCTTTAACATTCGTATTTCCTCGTTTACGAGATAGTCCGGCGTGTCCTGATAAAACCCTTTTACGAGCGAATCGACGTCCGATTTTCCGTCTTGCAATGCCGCCGCTCGCTCGTTGAATAGCGAGCATACGACCGATTTTGTAATCACTTCGTTTGCGAGCATTTCTTTCATAAGCCGTATCAGTTGAAAATAAAACGCGTCCTCGTTATACTCGTTCGGAACGCTTACGGGCGTTTCTTCCCCGTCGATTTCGACCGTATCAAACAGCCGCTTATACAGTATAGGCAAGCCGAACAACAAAGCGGAATTTATGACCTTGTTGAAACTTTTATCGTAGTCCGGATGAGTCATAATTTTGTCGATATATTCCCACATAGACATATCCGTTATGGTTATGAATTTACGGGTTTTCTTGTCTGTATTTCTCTCTCCTCGAATAGTTACCACCTCCCAAAGAAGAAGCGGGTATCCCGCTTGCTTCACCGTCCGAAAATGCCGAATGTTGCATTTTCCTTATCCTGCTTTGTTCTTTTTTTGCAGAATGCAACAGCATTTTTCAGTGGATTCTTTTCTCAAAGGAAGGTTTTTCGTCCTGTTTATCGAGCATACCGCTCAATAATTCGTTTGCGATCACGGTTTCGATAACCGATTTTAATATAGGGTTTCCTTCTTCCGTTTCGCGTTTCCTTTCGGCGATTTTCTGTCCTCCGAGTTTGCCTTTTTCACGATAGAACTTGTCCTCGTCTATCTGCTGTTTTGTGAAAGTAAAAGCCGTTTTTACGGCGGCGTCTTTGCCTGCGTAAGTTTTGCCCTCGAAAGCATAATCCGAAATTGCTTTCACATACTGCCCTGCCTGTTTGTCATCGAGATGTTTGATGACATTTGCATAGTTCTCGTTGAATTTGAAAAATTTGTTCTTCATAGTTTTTTCTCCTTGAAAATGATTTTTTATTTGTTTTCGTAATTTATTCGAGTGTATTTTATGTCGCCCTGAATTCCCTTTTTCAAATGAATCATTCCCACTTGAAAACCACTCTGCGGAAAATTCTTCGGCGTATCGAAAACGCATATTTCAGCAATTTGGAAACCTGCGTTTTCGATGTCTTTCAGCCGCGCTTTCGTCCATAAATGATTGATTGTAATAAGGAAGTAGACTTCGTTTGCTACATCCATCGAGTGCGCTAAAAATTTACGAATCTGACTCCACGGCGGGTTGGTAAATATGTAATCTACCCGTCCCTTGTAATCATAGAAATCTTGTCCCTTTTCAATTTCGCACCATTCGGCATTCGGTAAAAATTCTAAAATATTTCCGCACCCGGCGCATGGTTCAAGACCTTTCCCTTGCGGTTGAAAATGTTCGACCAAAGCCTTTGCCAAAGGTTTCGGCGTCATTACAACGTCGTTTGAAACGTAGCTTCTGTTCGCCTGATACTTCATCTTTTTGAATTGATACCGACTTTGCCTTTCGTCGCTCCCGAAGATACGGTTGCAGCCGTAACCGATTCTCTCATCCTTTGTATCGACTTCATACTCTCGTTTGCCATTTTCATATAATAGGCGTTCGGCTTGTCGTCGCGGAATTGTCCCGACGATTTGAATAAGCGAAGAAGTTGCTCTTCGTCGTTTCCGCAGAACATAGCAAGACGAAGCATTAAACCCGATTCGCTTTTTTCTTCGCTCGGCATAACTTTCTTACCGTTATACAAATTTGAAAATTTATCGTCTTTCGCAAAGTACCCCTCCGCTCTCGCAAGGACTTCTCTATCGCTCATCCGCGTAAGGCTCGCCTTACCTCTGCCGTCCATACTGACGGGCATTGCTCGCGCCGCGACTTCCGTCGCTACAAGTTCGGAAGGTCGTATGTATTCCGTTGACTTCTCTTGTTCTACTTTGCCCGTCGCGCCTTTTTCTTTGAGTTCGTCGATACTCACTTCTTCAAACGTCTTGTCTTTCCAAAGATCGAGTTCCTTGATTTTGTCAAGTTCTTTTTCGAGCGCGTCGCGGTCGGCAAAGCCGTAATTGATAAGCGGCTTTACTTTGCCTTCCTCATCGCAGATGTAACATCTGTAAACCTGTTCCGAATAAGCATTCGTTTCCTCAACAATCGCGTAAAACTGAATATCTTTGGTCTGCCTATATGCTTGTTCTTTCCCTGAAACGTATTTTGCGATTTTATCAGCATCTGTGATTGCCGTAAACAGCGCGTTCGGGTTTTCTTTGATTTCCTCTTTCCACGATTGAATATACGCCGCGTTGTTTTGCAATCGCCCCTCACTCGGCTCTATTTCCAAGTCCTGCTCCATAAAGATAGAAGCAATTTCAGCTCGCAATTCTTCCATTGCGTAGTCCTCGCTACCGAATCTGCCCGATAAATCTCGGTTAAGTCGGCTTTCGTGTCCCGTGCTGTGTCCGATTTCGTGCAATGCGGTCGAGTAAAATTCCTGCATACTCTTGAAGTCCGCGCGTTCGGGCAAATGCACTTCGTCCGTATCCGTTCGGTAGAAAGCCCGACTGCCGCCGTAGATGATTTTCGCTTCGTTTTTATCCCAATAATCAAGGATTGATTCTGCTCTATCGTTACGGTCGTTGACGTCGATTTGCGGTTTTTCTTTTACCGGCACGCCGTCCATCAGCGAACAGTTGAATACACGGTAGAATTTGCGTAGCCAATACACGTTTTTATCCATATACTCTTGCTGTTCGCTCGCCGTCATTCCGTCGAGAGCGCTTCTATCGAAACGTCTTTTCGTTTCTTTATCTCGCATTTCGTAATATTCAATGCTCGCGCCCTTTCCTTTGGCAAGGCTGTTGCCTTCCTCGTCTTTTTTGAACGTCCAACCCTTTTCTTCCATCTGCTTGAACGTCGCCCAACGGTTATCTCCGTAGTTTTCGCTCATTGCAATAAGCGACAGAAAAAGGTTGTTGATTCCACGATATTTTTTACCTGTAATTGCAGACTCCGGCGCGCCCGACGATACCCAACCCTGCGTCCAAAAGAGATTGCCTTTTTCAAGGTTTTCCATTACCTTATCAACGAGTTGCTTTCTCTGCGGCGTAAGTTTCTCATACGCCGCATTTTTCTCTTCATTGCTCAAAGACAACTTTCACCTCCTCTACCATTGCCGGCTCGCCGTTCTCGTACCCCTCGTCGTCGAAGTCCATCAGGTCGTCTATCTCATAACCTTTCGGAATTACGATTACGGGAGTATCTCGTATGTTGTTTTTCTTCATTTTTACCTCCTTTTATCTCTTTCCGTTGCCGCCTGTATTTTTCGGAATAGTCGGCGTATAGGTCGATTTAACGGGCATTGAGCGCAAGGCTTTGATTGCCGTTCCCTCGTAATAATCAGGCGATTTATTCGGTCTGAATAATCCGCTCGTTGCAAAGATACGAAGCATTTGCTCTTTATCGCCGTTGCACCAATAGGCAAGCAAGTTCATCAGCGACATATCCGAGTTCGAGTGATTCTTCTGCAAATCTTCCCCCGCATAAAGTCTTTTGAATTTATCCCCGTTCTTCGTCGCGCTCGCCTTTTCCACCACGTCTTTATCCGACATCGAAGAAAGTCCGTTTTCGCCCCTGCATACGCCTTTCCACTCGATACGCTTTTCGCATTTACTCTCTAAATACGGTTTCATTCCGCAAGTATCGAAGTTTACAAGGTCTTTCGTTTTTGCGCCGTCTCCCGTCATCGCTATAAACTGTTCCTTTTGGTAAAATTCCAAGTCGCCGTCTTTTGAGAAAGTGCGTAAATCCATACCGTTCGTCTTGCCGAAAATATGCAAGCCGTTACCGCTGACAGAGCGTTCCGCATAAGTTGCGCCGCTTTTTTTCAACGTTTCTTTTGCCGTTTCGGACAGTTCGCCGTTTTTATCGAAGCAGCGGTCAATATCCACGCAGGAAACCTTATCTTTGCCGTCAAGCGCATAAGCAATGGTCGTTCCGCCGTGTTCGCGAACGTATTCCAACGCTTTATCGAAAGTCGTCCACGTTTCGGGATTATCGCTTTCGGCGTAATTCCCCGTATTGCAATCGATCGGGCGTTTGCTGAGTTTGTCCTTTTCGGCACTCTTCCACGTTTTAACGGCAACCCAATTCTTACGCGCTTTCATTTCGTCCGGAACAAAGTCGCGCAACGCTTTTTCTCTTTCGGCAAAAGCGGTTTTCGCTTCCTCGCTCGGTCGTTTGTAGTCTGCGCCGTATGCGCCTGCGTCTTTCCCTCTGACTTCCTCGCAAAAATCCTTTGCCGAAAGTTCCGCCGTTTTCTTTTCCTCACCTTTATTGTTCGTAAGGCGCACCTTGTAATCGTTATGTAGACTTAAACGGATTGTGCCGATCTCTTCGTTATCTTTCACGCATTTATTCGGCAAATAGTAGGTGTAATCGCCGTATTCGCCGTCGGGCATTCTGAATAACGTGCTATCCTCGAAGGTCGCGATTCTCGCTTTTTCGGGAACGGAAACGTGATTCCATTCCGTTTCGTTTTCCGTAACGGTTTCGGTTTTCAGACGTTTATAGTCCTCGGCGGTTGTCTTATCCGTCAGTTTGCAAAAATCGTAGGCGGTAAGTTCAATCTTCTTCTCGCCGCCGCGCGTCTGCGCTTTTACCACAAAATCCTGCGGCAAGCGGATCTCGATTCGTCCGTCATCACTGTTTTTATCTTCCCCGACGAACACGCTCGGAATGAAATACGTCATACCGCCGAAATCGTCCTTATTTGGCAAAACGAACAGCATACTGTTGTCGTATTCTCTTCTGAACGCTTCCTGCGGAATGCTCGCAGCAAACCACTTCGTATCATCGTTTCTGCTTGTTTCGTAGTCCTTATTCGTCGTGCCGCCAACAGCCTTTTTGAACTCTTCCGCGGTAAGCGTAACGACTTCTTCGTCGTCGCCGCGGCGTTTGAAAATATCGATCGCCGCGTTATCTCTTACGGACAGTTCGTAACAGAGTTCCTGCGAATCGCTCTTTAAATCTGCAATCTGCCTCGACGGTTTGATTTTGTCGTTGAACATAAAGTAGGCAAAGCCCGCATACTCGCCATTTTCTGGCATTCTGAACACACTGCCCATGCCCGACCGTTTAATAAACGCGTCGCTCGCCACCTTGATTTTCGTATATCCGATTTTCGGTTTCGTATCTGCGGAATACTCTTTCTCTCGCCACTCTTCCGCCGCTTTCTGCGTTTCAAAACCGTATCTGCCTTGCTCCCAATCGCCCGTTTCGGTATGATAGCCGATCGCTACGGTATAATCTCCGTTTTCTCTCGCCGTGCGGTCGATGATTGCAATATCTCTGCCGTTGCCGTCTTTTGAGATATTGACCACTTTATCTCCCCTTGCGGTCACTTTCGTAAAATCGCTCAATGTTTTGTCCTCCTTGTCTAATTGTTCTTTGAATTCTTTAACGTATTTTCTATAAGCCGTAATAAATCCGTCGAGCAGCGCCGGGTGCGATGTAACATAAAATTTTCTTCTGTCCTCGTCGCTGTTATTGATAGAAATTCCCTTTGCCCACGCCTTATTATCCGGACTGAACCTACCGTCGCTCTCCGACATCTGCACGGTGTTTGCAAGAACGTAATTCATACGCTCTTCGCCGTATAACGCATACAGATTTGCGATAAAATCGGTATTTAAGTGCATACCGTCAAAGTGCGTCGAGATACCTTTTTCAATATCCGATCCGCAATTTCGGCTTATCATCGTCGCTTCGAGCGGTAATTTTTTGTTATACGCCGCTTTCATCGCAAACTTCGCTATCTCGTCGTTCACTTTCAGTTCCGCTTCATCGACGTCCCTGCCGAGTTTCAAAAAAGTAATATTCTTATCTTCCAAAGATTCCTGCGACATATACAAAACAGGCGCGGCAATGATATATTCGTCGGCTTGTTCCTTGATACGATTCAGATTATCAACGCTCAAACTGTCTTTGAAATAGTAGTAAGCCGTATTCTCTTCATCCGTTCCGAAATATGCAAAATTCTCTTCGCCGAGATACTCTTTCATAACGTCCGAATGATAATGCTCGCAATAATCTTTGATGAAGAAAATTGTATCTTCGCCCGTATTCACGCTTGCATTCTCCGAACTTATAAAGTCGTCGTAAAGCTGTTGCAAAATTCCGCCGTGATCCACTTCTTCATACAAAGCCCTGTAATATTCTTCACCGACATCTACATACTCGCCGCAAAGCGTATCGAAGAGTTCCGTTTTAATGTGAATCTCGTAGTTGCTTTGGAAAATTTCTTCCGCCGACTTACCCATAAGATTTGCTTTGAACTCTTCAAATTCTTTTTCGATACTGTTTACTACAAGCTCTTTGTAATTCGGCGATTCCACGGAAACAGGTTCGTTTATCGACTTATAGCCCGACTTTTTTAATTTTTCTTCAAGATAAGGTATAATCTTTTCTTCGGTAAAATCGTCGTACCATTCGTCATAGGGGTAACTATCGTCGCTCTTGTTAAAATACGAATCTTCAAACGACGGTTTCAGATCGCATATAATGTCGTCAAAACGTCCTTCGTCCTCGCCGTCGATCATATTGAGCCAATTTATCTCGTCAAGTTGCTCGTCGATAAACTCGTTAAGGTTTATTTCATACACAACGTCTATAGCATAATCTTTCAATTCCACGTCCGGGATATTTCTTGCCAAAGCCGAGTAAACGCTGTCGCTATCCCACCCGTAGTATTCAAGCAAAATATCCAACGGAAAACGCTTGTGATACCTTTCAAGAAGCGGCTTTATAAACGGTTTCGCCTCTTCGCTCGGCGCATATTCACCGTTAAGCACACGGTCTATCGCTATTCGTTCTTCATAAAATCCGTCCGAAATCGAATCTGCGTACATTCCGTCAAGATAACTCATTTTTTCGTTCACGACTTCACTCGCGCTTTCGACAATATTGTGCCAAGCAGTCAAATACGCTTTTCCCCTTTCGGAAGAAATAAACGCCTGCCATGCGGGCTTTTCAACACCGTATAAACTCTCGGTATCTTCAAACTCGCCGCTTTCTACTTTCCCTTCGGTATCGTCTTTGCCGAGCCTATAAAGTTCCACGCCTGCGCCGTAAAGCACTCTTGCCGTTCTGATTCTTACAGGCAGCATTCCATCCCAAGTGTAGCCGTATTCGTGCATTTGCTCCTGCGATACGGTGTAATCTGGAAGTATATCAACCTGCATTGCGGCAACCATGTCGCTCTCGTCGATAAACGTTTTCTCTTCTTCCGGTTCGTCGAACAATGCGATTTTCAAGCCCGCATTCATAAAGGCTTGCGCAAATTCCTGAAAGAGCGGTTCGTCTATCGTAAGCGTTTTTACTTCCTTTTCGCCAACCTTTAAATACGAAGGCGATAAACTCGACAACGCCGTGAGTTCTTCCGTCGTATCGTCGAAACAGGTATAATCTCCGTTCTTTACGGCAAACACCATCGCGCCGGGGTTCTTCTCTTCCGTCTGCTTATACGTTCGATATAAATTTTCTCTCAGCATAGTCTTTGTCTGTTTCCTTGTTTTTGTTTGTTTTTTCGGCAGTGCCGCGTAAACCTCTTCGGTTTCATTCGTTTCGCTATCCTCTTCGCCGTCGTCGATAACCACTTCTTCACGCTTGTTTAGGTCAAGTTCGGCATTGAGTTCGGAAAGTTCTGTGTTCAGCTCCATAATCTTGTCTTTATGCTCGAACGGCACTTTAACCTGTTCTTTCGCCACTTCAAAGTCTGCTTTTGTGGATTCCAAACGCTTTACCGCACGTTCTTCGCGGGCGGCAAATTCCTTTATGAAATTTTCCAAACGGGTAAGGTTTCCGCTTGCGCTCTCGCCTATATCCATTTTGTATTGTCCTGCGCCCGAAAGCGTAATGCTTCGTTCGTTTGATAGCAGTTCAATGGGATTCAACGAGATTTTGAAACCGCAATACTCGGCTACTGCCGTTCCCGTTTTGTTATGGAACAACGCGTCCATAAGGGCAAGTCCGCCGTTTTTCTTTCCGTCCTCTACGCTGTCCGCATAGACCGTTCCGCCGACATTGATTTCAAAGCGTTCGGGGTTGTACTTTTCCTTTACGAGTTCGACGTCTTTCCTTACCCTTTCAAGATAAAGTTCCTGACGTTGAATCTGTTCGGGAAATTCTTTTCGCACCTTGTCCTGTAAAGCAAACAGTTCCTTTTTGTAACGGCTCTCCAAATCACGAAGCCGAGCCATTTCCATATCAAGTTCCATTTTTCGCTTGATTTTCGGGTTGGCTGACGTGATTGCTTTGATTTCCGCATAAGACAGCGTTGCTTCGTCGATGTCATCGGCTTCGCGCACCGTCATATCGCCTTTTTCAACCTGTGAAATAAACCGCTGTTTGGTTTCAAGTATCTGATACGAATAACTATCAAACGTTCTCTCTTCCGCATAGGTGTAAATGCGGATACTCTTGTTCATATTACCCTGACGAATACCGCGCCCGTTACGTTGAATAAGGTCGCGCGGACGATACGGCGCGTCCAAATGATGTATCGCAATGAGCCGTTCCTGCACGTTTGTTCCCGCACCGCATTTTTCCGTACTACCTATAAGCACGCGCACCGTTCCCGCGTTGATTGCGTTGAAAAGATCCTGTTTTGCCTTATCCGTATTTGCGTCGTGGATAAAAGCGATCTCGTTTTCGGGAATGCCACGCTCGACGAGTTTATGTTTCAGGTCGTTATATGCGTCGAAATCCTTGCCGTAAACATACTCCGAATACGGTTTCTTCGGCGTAGACAAATCGCAGAACACAAGTTGCGTTCCCTTAATGTCCGCCGAGTTTTTCCATTCTTCGCAAACGTTGTCGGCGCAATAATTCAGTTTGCTTCCGCTTTCGTCGGAAAGCAACGGATCTATACACCTCGGATCGAGCGCGAGTTTCTTGCCGTCGCCCGTAACTTTGAGCATATTGTCGATATGCGGATCAACGCCACCCGCGTAAATCGCGTCTGCCCTTTTTGCTATTTCTTCGGTTAAGTCAATGACTGTATTGCTCGGCTTTAATGTAATTACCTTTCGCTCCACTTCCGGCACGTCAAGTTTTACATCCGTCTTTACGTCCGCGAACGAGTGATACAGCGTTAAAAGTTCGGGCAGATTCGTAAACTTTGCAAATCTCGTTCTCGCTCTATACCCTTTGCCTGATGGCGCAAGTTCGAGTGCCGTTACCGTTTCTCCAAAGTCTGCCGCCCACGCGTCGAAGTAGTCGATACCGAGTTTTTCAAGCGTGCGCTTCTGCAAGTACGTCTGCATTGTGTACATTTCCGTCATACTGTTGGAAATGGGCGTACCCGTCGCAAATACAACGCCTTTATCCCCGCCGTGCAGTTCGTTGATGTACTCAATTTTTAACTGCAAGTCGCTCGCTCTCGCGCTCGCCGCGTTGGAAATTCCCGCTACGTTGTTCATTTTCGTATACAGAAACAGATTTTTATACGCGTCCGCTTCGTCCACGAACAGATAGTCCACGCCGAGTTTTTCAAAGATTAAAACGTTGTCTTTTTTCGTTTCGTCGAGCAGTTTTTTGAGCTGCGCTTCTCTGCCTTTCTTGATACGTTCCAAGTTCTTTACCGAACCGGACGGCGCGCCGCTCTCTTCCCACTGCATTTCGATACTGCGTTCTATCGCTTGTATCTCTTCGCGAATTTTTGCTATCTGACGTTCGGGCGAAATGTTGATTTTTGCAAAACTCGATTGCGCTATGATAACGGAATCCCAATCGCCCATCGCTACTTTCGACACAAATTGTTCTCTGTGGTCTTTGTCCAAGTCGTCTTTCGTGGCAATCAGGAGTTTCGCCGTCGGGTAAAGAAACCGAAACGAGTTCGCCCATTGCTGCACCAAGTGATTCGGCACGGCGATCATCGGCTTTTTCGCCAAGCCGTATTGCCGAAGTTTCATCGCCGCCGCACAAATCGTATATGTTTTGCCGCTTCCCACGATATGATGAAGCAGCGTATTCCCACTCGTAATAATTCTGTGAACGGCGTCCTTTTGGTGCGGACGAAGTTCTATCGCAGGGTTCATTTCCGGAAACCTTAGATAACTTCCGTCGTATTTCGGCAAACGAATCTGATTGAACAGTCTGTTGTAGATTGTTTCAAGTTCGTCGCGCCTTTGCGGATCTTTGAATATCCAATCCTTGAACGCCTCGACGATTTTATTCTGCTTTTCCCTTGCTGCAACAGTTTCGGAATTATTCAGCACTCGTTTTTCCCTGCCGTCCGCGTCCAAAACAGTATCGTAAATCTGCGTAGAACGCTGATTCAGACAGTCCTCGAACAGGCGGTATGCGTTCGCCCTGCTTGTTCCGTAAACGCTCGTAACGTTCATTCCGCCGTAGTTTCGAGCATATCTTGTTCGGTCGATACGCCAGCTGCCGTCGTGCTTGTTGTAGTAAAGTTCCACACCGTCGCGGTAGTAATACGGCATTCCGATAAGTTCACAGAAAAACTCTTTGTATAGTTCCTTATCTATCCAACTCGTACCGACTCTGACCGCAATATCCGAAGCCTTGACGGGCGAAGGTTGCACTTCCCGTAAAGCCGAAATATTCTTGTCGTAGTCGATTAAATCGGGGTTACTTTGCTTCATTCTTTCGGCGGTTTGCAGTTTATCTACCACTCTGCCCGAAAGATACTCTTCTGCCGTTTCAAAGCCCGAATATTTATCTTCCGAGTTGACCGCTACGGGGTTACGAAATACTGCGTTACCGAGTTCGGTAAGCACGGTGTCGTAATCTTTCTTTGTGAGTTCTTCGATATACGAAATATCCACGCACCCGCGCTCATTTTTGCTTATCTGCAACGCCTCGAAACAATCGTCGGTGCTTGTTACCGCCGTGTACGGTCTTATGGTTCGTTTCGTGAACACGTCGGCTTTCGTTACCGTTTCTTCATCATCAGAAACGTTCTCGCAAGCAAACAGTAACGCGCTATCGCCGTCGGGCTTAAAAAGTCGCAGATTGTTCTTACTGTTGATATACCCGAAACGCTTGACGAACATATCGTATCTTGCGCCGAGTTGCCATTGCTCACGGGTTAAAACGTCGTCCGAACAGCCCTCTACCTGCAAATCCAAAACCTTACGCAGTTGTTTTCGGATAGCAATCATTTCCACGATTCTCTGATAAGCGTCTTTCGGGAACGACGGCACGGGTTGTTCCACCATACTATCGCCCACGCGCATATACAGTTTGCCGTTTACCGCTGTCAGATTCATCGGTTTGACGTCGTAATCAACCTCGACTTCTTCTCGGCTTTCCGTTTCTTCCGTATATTCGGGATTAACGTAAAAATCTTGCGGTAATCGACTTATAGCCCCGTTTATTGCTTCCGATAAATCCCTGCCGTCGGGTTTTACGGTTATATCTTCCGCGCCGTAAAGCCCCGTTTCTTTGGCAAGAGTTCCGAGTATCATTTCAGGGTGAGCGATATAATAGTTGTTTACCTCAAACCCTTCTTCGGTCTTGCCTGTTGAAAGCCATTCGGTGTTTTCGATAGTTGCGTTTATTCTTTCTTCCCGCTTACGAAAAAACAAAATATCCGTTACGACTTCGGTGTTTGCCGTCTGCTTGAACGCCGTATTCGGTAGTCTTACCGCGCCCACAAGTTCGGCTCTGTCCGCGATATACTTGCGGATAGACGGATTTTGCTTATCCATCGTGCCTTTACTTGTGATAACCGCCATCAAGCCATTCGGCTTGATTTCGTCGATACCTTTGGCAATAAAGTAGTCGTGAATATAAAAGTTATACTTGTTGTAGTCGGGATCGAAAACGGTATAACCGCCGAACGGAACGTTTGTAACCATAAGGTCGAACGAGTTGTCCTGAAACGACGTTTCTTCAAAGCCTTTAATCTGAATTTTCGCCTGCGGATACAGTTTCGTTGCGATTTTACCCGTAATCCTATCGAGTTCTACGCCGTAAAGTTTTGCGCCGCTTGCTATCTCTTGCGGCATAAAGCCGAAGAAATTGCCCGTTCCCATTGCCGGCTCTAATATGCGGTTATTGCCTTTTACGCCGAAACGAGTGAGCGCTTTATAAATACCGTCAATTACGGTTTTGCTTGTGTAGTGAGCGTTCAGAACGCTACCTTTTGCCGCCGCGTATTCTTCGTCATTCAGAACGTCTTTCAGTTCCTTATATTCGTTTTGCCACGCGGTGTTATGTTCGTCGAACGCTTGCGCCAAACCGCCCCAACCGACGTATTTTGCAAGCACTTTCTTTTCCTCGTCGGTTGCCTCTTTTTGTGAGATAATCAACCTATTGACCAGTTTTATGGCTTCGACGTTGTTTCTAAAACGCTGTTTTGCGCCGCCGAGTTCGCTCTGCGTAAACCCGATTTCCATCAGGTCTGTATTGCTTTCCTTTGTGGGTTCGTTTTGCCGCTCGATAGGTTTTATCTCGCCGCTTGCGATACGACTTTCCCCCTCCTCATCCTCTTCTTCGTCCAACTCCCGAACAGGCTGTTCATCGCCTTTTTCGTCCTTGTAATTCCAAAGATATTGAGTGTAGTAGTTGACGTCAAAGCCGTCGTCGGTCATTTCTACGTCGGAAACTTCTTCCCTTAAACACAGTTCGTCGGCTATTTCTTTTCTGTGGGCAATAACGAAATCTTTATCCGCCCCGAAATCTTCAAAGAAGGTTATGTAATTACCTTCCGTGCTTTCTTTTATACCCTCTGCAATAATGCCGTTCGCGATTTTTCTTATCTTTCCGCGTTCTTCCGGCGTTTGCTCTTTCCCTGCGATAAGCGATTCGATATACCGTCTGTCAAACGTTATTTCTATCTTTTGCATAGATAGATTTACGTCCTGCACACCCTTTTGCTTTAAGAAGTATTTGATAAAATCTTCGCGATTGTCTTTGAGAAACAAATACTCGCGGCTTGAAATATCATCCGGCGTTACGGTTAAAATAACGTTTTTGTCATAGGTCTGCCGATACTCGTCCGCACATTTCCGAGTAAACTTGTCTGCATACTCTTTTATGCGCTCGTCGCACTCTCTAAGTCGCGCTTCTTTCGCCTGCCACAACGGCCAATACGGAAGTTTGAACGATAGATTTGGCGAAGAATATGGATAAATATTGCCTTTACCCACGCTTTTTACTTCGTCGAATTTTATAAGCTCGGCGTTTACTTCTTCGTAGTGCTGCGTATAAAACGGCATGGCTTCGCCAAGAAAATGCGGGTATGCGCTGTATTTTTTGCCATAGGTATGCGAAGTGCCGTATTCCACGATTTGCCTTGCGATGATTTTTATAAGGTCGTCGTCGCTTTTAGCCGAACTTCTCTCTTCGCGAAATCTCACGAGGGTGTCGTATTCTTCCCTTTCCTCGTCATTTAAGTAGTTTTCTTCGTCGATAAGGTCTGCGATTTTAACCGCCGCTTGCTCCCATTTCAAGTTCACCGCGACTTCTGTTTCGCCCGTTTCCGTGTTCTTTTTGCTGAAACGAATGCCCTTGCCGTCGTGCATTTCGTCAATTCCGTCCGGACCGCCGCGACCGCCGATTCCGTATTCTTTGCTTAAAAAACGGACGAAATCTTTTTCATACGGATTCTTCAGATATTCGGTATAAATGCGGACCTTTCCTCCGCTCACACCGCTTCCGCCTTTGAGAATTTGTTCCGTCAGCTCTTGTTCCGGCGTTTTCGTTTCAAACGCGTCAAACAAGGATTTTTGCATACTCGGACGGTTGCGCCGCTCGAACATTCGCTTGCCCTTGTTTTCGAGCTTTTCCGCTTTTACAGGCTTTCTGCTCTCTTCGTAGTCGTAATCTTCCGAATCGCCATCGCCGTCGGTTTCTTCCGCTTCGGCTGCGGCAAACGCTTCTTCGATTTCTTCGTCGGTCGGTTCGTCATCCTCGGTTTCCGGCTCGGACTGTTCATCCGTTTCTTTTTCGGCAAACGCGCGCTCGAATTCTTCGCTTTCTTCTTTCGTCGCTTCCACAAAAGTATGTTCTACTCCCGCTTCCGCTCGCGATAAAATCTTGAACGGCTCCGCGTCCGGCTCGACGACTATTACGCTCGTCTTTTCTATGAGTTTTTCCAAGTATGTATCCGCAATGTGATAGGGATAACCGCACATCGGCACTCGTTCGGAAAGTCCTACGTTTCTGCCCGTCAGGGTTAATCCGAGAATTTCGGCGGCTTGTTCAGCCTTTTTGCCCATAATCTCGTAAAAGTCTCCCATGCGGTAAGTTACGATACAATCGGGGTTGTCCTTTTGTATCTCTGCATACCGTTGGTAAAACGGCGAAACGGTCGGCGTTTCAACTTTTTCTTCCTGTTTTGCAGGCTGTTCGTCCGCTTTCGGAAGCACGGGTTCGTCCGTAACGTAGTCTTCTTCGGTGTCATCGATTACGGCTACTTCGTTCTTCTTGTTGAAAACCGCGTCATTTATGTCCTGTTGCAGAATTTTCGTTACGCTCTGAATTTCACGAAACAGATCCGCGTTATCTCCCAAGCCGTAAGGATAGCCTTTCAGCGTAATTCCGCGCTCTTTCGGAAAACCGGTTGACGAATACAGCGAATACGCCACGCCCTCTGCGATGAGTCTGTTTCTTATCTCGTCGTTTTCGGTAAGAAAATCATTCTGTCCGAGATAAGTTACCACTCCCGAAAGCATAATGCGGTAATCCCCGCGGTTACTGTCCGCTATTTCCGTGCCGTTAAGAAGGTCGAGTCCGTCCAAAATCTTTTTCACGGGCTGTGCGGCGCGTCTGTAACGGTTTTCGCCGTGCGTATCGGTTACGTCGAATACGAAATACTTATTTCCGTCGCCGTCGTAATACGGAATACCCTTTCTGCCTTTCGTAACCCGTCTGCCTTGTGCGTTCCACTCTTCAAAGGAAAAGCATACGCTCGCACTCGGTCTTGAGATTACGATCTGACAGGCGTCGTGCAACGGGATATGCGGATTGTTTACGACGAAACGATAAAAACTTTTCAGTTTCTCCCCGTCCGTCATCATTGCCTGTATCGCTCTGTTTCTGTCCGCGTTTCTTATAATCTCGCTCACTTTTTCTTCCACCTCCTCCGCTTTCGGCATCTCATCTTCTTCCCGAATACGCAACGATAAACGTATTTACGGAATCTGAACGACGGAAAATATATTACGAAAAACGCGTCTTTAGCTCCCATAAGATAAATGAGAATCCTCAGTTCTCTTTCATTGAATTTTTCTCGTCGTCTTAGCCTTAATACAATGTCATCGGGAGTTGTTGCTAATCTTTCGGCTATGTATTCGAGGGTATATCCGCTTCGTCTGAGCCACGCAAAGAAAGCGTTGATTCGGAGCGAATACCCGTCGTGCGAAACGAGATTACTAAACTCTTCTTTATTCGGATAAATATCTTGCTTCAAAACACTTTCCTCCGTTAAAACTCTTCCGTTATTTCTCGGTATCGCTCTTGTTCATCGGACTCGAATTTAATAAAGTCCGCGGCATCCGACATACCAACTTCCCAACAAAATTGCGTGAACGTTTCTTTGCTTATGGGAACTTGTTTTTTATATCTTCTGTATGCATTGACATTGCCGCCCAAATAATCAAAAAGTTCTTCGGCGCTTTCATAGCCTTGCTCTTGCGCGTAGTTTTCAAATTCTTCTTTTAAGAGTTTCATTGATTCGTCTCCTTGATGAAGGCGTTTCAACTAACCCCTTCACTTAACCAAGGACACGAAATTTCAAAAGTTCGGGGTCTTAAAGAAAAATTTTTTAATTTTTTAGAAATTTTCTTAACGCCGCATAAATTCGATCCATTGCTTCACCCATAGAAGATTTTGCGATTCCATATTCCTTACGAACCTCTTCCTGCGTTTTTCCTTCAAAAAAAATCAATCGCACAAATTCCTGTTGCCTTAAAGTCAGTTTAGAAATTGCTTCGTATAATTTCTTTTTTTCTTCTTTTTGAGTTTCTTCTTCTATGTAACGATTCTCCACATCCTGTTGCGGGTCCGCCAAATCCACCCCGTCTTCCGCCATTCTGTCTAACGATAATTTGTTCCCAAGCGCATTATTCCCTGATTGATAATACGGACAAGTTTCGCAACGTTCATTGCAACGAACGTAATAACCGCCCGTTTTGCTTAATTTTGAACACTTCCATTCTCTGCGTTTTCTGCGCTGCTCGGCTCTTATAGGTCTGACGTATGCTCGATACACCTCTTCGTTTACTTCAACTTCTTTACCTTTGATTTTGATAATGTACTTATTTTCGTTGTTTTCTGCCATTTTTTTGAAATCCTCCGATTTTTGATTTTTGTGTTTGAAAATCGCAATCGGACAGATTTCTGCCCCAACGAAAAAAGCCCGACTGCAAGGTGTAAAATCCTCACAATCGGGCATAAAAAGACATCAAAAAAGAAGCCTGACAAATAGACTAACCCTATGCTTTCAGGATTTTACTATCTGTCAGGCTCCTCTTAACTTTTTAATAAGTCCAGCCTCATAACAAGATGTCAGAAAAGAAATACAACGGCACTTCTTTTCCCTCTATACTATTCAGTTTTTTAGTTTGAGTATTTAGGCGTGTTGTTTTAGTTTTGTCGGAACGTCCGGCGTCGTAAAGATCGGCTTTTTGCTGATATGTATGTCATCTTCTTCGATGATAACGGAAGCAAATTCTCCGCACTTCGGACACTCCATTTCCACTTTTGTTCCGTTCTCGCCCTTGCACAGGCGACGACCGCATTTCGGACACATTGCGTATTTCATTAAATACAACCTCCTTTCTCCCGAGTCTACAAACGATTTGAATTTATCTAACTGCTACGGTATGGTCGGGATAACTCCTATACAACAGTCAGACATCATTTGTAATCCAATTATATATCTTTGCGCTTTCGGGGCTAAAAACGCTTGATACCGATTTAATTATATATGTGGATACAGCTTACCAAAACACCCTGTATCTCACAGTCTTTGACGATAATATCTTTCATTTCTTTGTTTTCCGGATGAAGCACCACTTTCCCGTTCCTTTTATAAAAACGTTTCAATGTGGTTTCGCCGTTCATCATAGCGACTATTATATCTCCGTTCTCTGCCGTGTTCTGCTTTCTGATTACGACGAGATCGCCGTGCTTGATTCCGATGTCTATCATACTATCGCCGTGCGTATGAAGAATAAACAAGTCCCCACCGCCGAAAATCGCTCGCGGGAGCGTAACGCTTTCTTCTATCTGCTCCACCGCGTCAACAGGCTGTCCGCACGCAATTGAACCGACAATAGGCGTGATTGCCACTCCGCTCGGCTTCAGCTTCGGCAACATATCGATATTGCCGAGCCTTGTCCGCTCTATCCTGCCGCTGTTTTCAAGTGCAAGGATATACGTTCTTACAAGGTTAAGCGAACTCATATTCAATGCTTTCATTACCTCTCTGAAACTCGGCGATTTGCCTTTTCTCTTTTGGTAGTCGATAATGTAACTTTCCATATTGTCCAATGTTGTCGTGTTGAGCGTTCTCATTCGTAGTACCTCTTTTTACTAAACTGAACTTTGCGTTCAATTTAGATTGTAGCCGTATTATATCACAAAAGACTATCTATTTCAAATTTTCACTGCCCATAAACGGGCAATGAAATAATTTTTTTAAATATTGCGAGAATAAAAAATCAATAAGGCACTGAAACCTTATTGATCTTTTAAGTACTTCTACTCATTTTTTCATTTAACACTATAAATTTAAGGGACAAGAATTAGTTCGTATAATATATCTCGCTCAAAAGAATACTATTTACACTTATAAAATTGTAGAACGAAATATTGAAAACTCGTCAATATATGCTTTGCCAAATACTTTTTCAAAATCATAAGCCGAACAGCATTGTAAAACCTTATCAAGGCCATACTTGTCAATCAAATATTTCGTAAACACATAGGCTTCCGGATATGTTAGTTTATTCTCGTCTGTATGGGAACATTTATATGTCTGATATATTGAATTCGTGGCATAAGGAAATGTGATTTGCGATTTATATTGAGGATATAAAATTGTTGTCAATCCTATTGCTTCTTCCATAAGCGCAAAATTGAATGTTTCGACGCTATCAAAACTACCGCCCATATTCTCATATTTGTCATTTACCAAATCAACAAACTTCTTTAAATTTCCACTTAAACTCGTTGAGGTAAAAGAGTCATAAAATCTATAATTGATATCGCAGATTTTCGTAGAAACAGCGCGCGAAAAATATTCAGCCAATCCTTCACTCAACCATGCCTCATCTGTAGGATTATGTGATAGCGTAATTGCATGTATAGTTTCATGAACATATTCGCTCGGATCAAGTAAATAAATCTTTTGATTATTGGAATCGCAACATGTTCTTATTTCCCTATCAGAGATAAAATACTCTATTTGGTTTGTAAATCTTTCCAAAACTGAAGAATAGTTTTCATGTGCATTGTCTTTAATATAATTCAATACTCTTATGCTTTCGCTGTGCCCCTGTGATAAATGATATAAAACACGTTCAGCTGTATCAAACGAAGAACTAGGTCTTTTACTATAAAACGCGTCTAAATTATATATTCTGTCGCTTGTCGTGATTACTAACGGATATTGTAAAAATTTTTGAGAATACCGCGCGTTATCCAACCAAGATAAATCAAACGGAATATCAAACCTTTGAGCGCATTTTATGCTATCAAGCCATTCTTGTCTATAATCTGTCAAGTTCGACGATAGAAACTTATTTAAACCATAATTAGTTAAAACAAAATTTCCAAAACTAAACGATGTTTGTTTTGCCATATCAACAGTTTCAGAATCAGAAAAGTGTTCGTTAAAATATGCCGTAAAAAGTGTTAAAGACAAAAGATTCTCGTCGTTTGAATAATATGTTTGAAAATCCACATCTTTTGTATCCCATAAGGAAAATACACGCTGACAAGCAGAGTATTGTTTCCACGTTTCGGTTGTTTTTAAATACGCTGCCGTAAGAAACAATTTGTAACTGCCATCTCTTATCGTATCAAGATTGCAGATAACATTACCATTTACATATACTCCGCGGTTTATGCCAAAAATATAACTATCCTCAATAATGTATATATTTACTCTGTTTTTTTTATTCCAAGCATTCTGTAATTTATTGTAATCATTTTCGATAATGTCAAATAACTCTTCTATAACCTCTTTTGAAGTTTCGACCTTATTTTCTACGTGTAGTGAGATATTGTTCTTTGACAATACGTTTGATGTTATACTGCCATAGCCATCAATCGTTTCGTATCTTCCCTCAACATACGACGAATTATTATTACAAGCGGAAAATATACCCAATCCGGCAACTGTGACTAGTATTACAATCATCAAAGAAAATAAATTAAGTTTTATCCGTTTCATTATTACCTCCAAAGCATTAAATAACTTCAGTTAGTACTTCTCTTTTATCGTTTTTACGAACTCATTAAACTGTTCACAAATAGCCTGTGGCGAAAGTATACGCATTTTTCCTTGTGTTCCTACTACCCATGCGAAGAATGTTTTGCTAACTTGTATAGGTACTTTTAAACGATATGTGTTGCTGTCAACCTTCACGATAGTAACATCTTCCCCGAACTTGTCAAATACATCGTCAAGCATATCAGAAATAAATTGTAATTCTATCTCATGTTCTTCGCCGCTAAACATAGAAAACACCTTTTGCCTGTATTGCTCTACATCAAAGTCAGCAAGTTCTTTTCGATATGTACGTTCTGTAATTTCCTCATGTGCTTCCGTCATACGATCTATTCGGTATGTCACTGTTCTTTCGTGCTTATCATAGTAACAAACAAGATAATAATTATCCTTGTTCCATACGACCACAAGCGGATTTACGGTATATCTCTCGCCGCCTTTGCGATACACCTTATTCTTCTGATAATCAAGCGAATAATACTTGAACGACACCTGCTTATTGTTTGCTATGGCTTGTTTTAGCGTGTCAATGGTATAAATTATGCACCTATTATTACGTTTTGGCATTGTGCCAAACTGCGCAGCAGCAGTCAATTCCGTTGCTTGAAAATCGCCCATTGTCGTCATCAGTTTGTTCGTTAGTGTTTGCTTTTGATTTGCGCTTAATTTGGACGCTTGCACCGCATCCGCAAGGAACGCGATTTCCGCACTATCGAAATGACGGTTGACAACGTAATAATAATGATACTTTTTCTTGTAAGTCAGTATCTCATAGCCATACTCGTTCAGAAGAGCAATATCTTGTAAAAGTATTTTGCGCGACACCGCTATTTTCTTTTCGGCAAGCAAAGCGATAATCTCGTCCGTGTTAAGGGCGTGATCTTCGTCGGTGCGCCGACAAAGCAAGTCGTATAAAACCAATAATTTAATTTTTTGTTCAGTTGCGTGTGCCATTAGTTATATATTAATCCTTTTATCACAAAAAGAAAACAGTTCTGGTCTATGAGTTGCTATTATAATTGTTTTCTTCCCTTTTAGTTCTTCAATCATATTTAATACTATGCCTTGTGAAAGTTTATCTAACCCAGAAAGTGGCTCATCTAAAAGTAGTACTTGTGATGGCTTAAGAAAAGCACGAGCGAAAAGCAGTTTCTTCTTCTGTCCCAAAGATAAAGTTTTGTACTCAGACAACAGCGTATCAAATCCATCATCCAAATTGAAAATATCATCTAATATGCCAAGTCGCATACATATGTCTTGCAATGCTTCACTACTTACCTCATTTCCGTTTTTAAACGATAGAATATTATCCTTAATTGATTGATCAAACAAAATATCATCTTGCGTATAATATGTAATACTTTCTTGCATAGATTCATATGCAATATCGTTAATTGATATATCATTAAAATAAATGTTCCCCTTGCTAGTTATATTAAGAGCGGCTAAAATATTCAACAATGTCGTTTTTCCAGATCCATTTTTACCGATAATAATAGCACATTGTCCTCCCTCTACTTCTAAATTAAAGTCGATAAACACATCTTTATCGCCATAACTATAATCTATATGCTCGACTTTTATGCTATCCAACTTTTCGGGGAATACTTTATTTTTATTATTTAAATGATAATTAAGAAATGGCAATGCACGTTCTACAGAAACTATAGATTTTTGGACATTAACTATGTTTTTCAATGACGTATTACACAAAGAACTAAACATTTTGGAATAAGACAAAAATAACAATAGATTCGCCATTGTAATTACATTTAATGAGACAGCTTTCACGCCTAAATAATAAAGACATACTAAAACCGAGTATTCAAAAATGGTAATAACATACCCGATTAACCAGGCTAACCTTTCCTTGCCTATGCTCACCATTTTAACATTATCTAAATTATTTTCATATTTACTCAAATGACTATCTACCGAATTGCTCGTCTTAATTTGCCGCATATTTTGGATAATGTCGCGTATCAACTTAAAATGATAATCTGTACCAGTACGAAACGCAACTTCTTTTTCTTTAACTTTTCTTCTCATTATTATTGTGCAAATCAAAGAAATACATGTTGTAACTAACACTATCGAAGCAAACTTCCAGCTCAAAAAGAACAACATGGCTCCTAATAACATAGCAAATAAAACATTTATACCTAAATCAAAAACAATAAATAAAAGATTAATCACATTATTTACATCAGTATAAAGAATTTCGGTGATTTTAGAAGTATCCGTTTGAATCTCTTGATGTTCAAACAATTTTCTCATAAAAACTTTTTTAAGATATGTTCGAGCGTTCTTTTCTACATTTTGCCTTAAGAAAAATATTATTAAGTCTAAAAAGAGATATAAAATATAGGAGGCCCCTAAACCGGCAATCATAATCATGACTGAAGAAACCTCACTGCTCTTAAGATTCGCTATAACGTTTGATGTCGCATAAGCTGGCAGTAACGACACCATAAAAAATATGACTTTTAAAAAATTTAAAAACCAAAATTTTAGTTTTTGATTATAAAGATACTTGTAACATTTCTTATTAAGTTTAAATATGTTCATAATTTAACCCTAGCTTCTGTGCAATAGAACACCTCATCGATTCAGTAATTAAATTCATTGGTATTTTAACAAATTCATTCGGGACTAATGCCTGTTTCCGTGATTCCTTAATCTGATTAATGAATCTTAAATTTATATTCCTTATTATCAACGATGCATCCTGCAATGCGACACAAAAACTCACCAGATTCTCGAAGAATTCATCTATCGATTTAAATATGAATGAGCCTTTTTCTACTTTAAACCCATATGGATATCTACTTAACAAAATGTATTTGTCACTATTATCAACAGCAATTGTCACCTCACTTACTTGATTAATTGTTTTTCTTTTTTTAATAGTTGAAAGACATAAATTTAGTTTTTTTTGAAATTCACAAAACTCCTCTTGTACATCTTTCTCATACATCACATTATGAACCATAATGTCTGATAGCTCATTTTCAATTTCCTTGATGAAATTTCCCTCCCCCGAAATAAATAATACTCGCACACCATTGTTTTCTAAATAACGAGCAAAAAGCCCAACTTCACCCATAATTTCATTTTTTATTTTGCATTGTGTAATGTCTAAACGAAAGTTATGATCATGCTTTCCGCCGCTCCCTATCATACCATGAAATCCTATCATTATAGCAAAGCTATAGAAAGATAGATTAGATGATAGTTCGTTTAAATTTACTAATGAAGCCCTCTCTACTTCGGCTAACAATTTCAATGACTTGTCATATGCCATACCATTATTATGTATATTACAAATATATATGTCGCTAAAATTATAGCTGCGCAAAACTGTAATTGTCATTCGTAGCTCGGTTTCCAACAGCTGATTATTGTAACTAAAATCATTTAGCGACTCTAATCCTATAATTCCCTCTAAATCTGCAATAATCAATACTTTTTTATTTTGAAATTCGTTTTTTAAACAGGTTGGGAAGCACATTATACACCTCATTTAATATACTGCAATTAGATTTCATTACATCGCCATTCTCATCAATAATGGCATTCGCACAACCACCCCCACACAAAAATCTAAATTTGCAATTCTTACACTTCTCAAGGTTTTCAATATTCCTTGTAATCATACTGCTTTTTTTATATTCAATTACAGGGAAATATGTACCTATACTTGCGTTTTTGTTTTTTAATGCTAAAATACAAGAATATATATCACCCTCAGCGTCAAAGAATCTTCTGTTTGTCTCCGCATCGCAAAAAGTATATCGAGGCATAAATTTTCTATTATTCCTAATAAAAGAATCTAAAATTGGTGATACTGATATAGCCATTGTGTTGTAACTATTTATATTCTTTCTTTTACCTTGAGAATATACGAGTTCCTCGTTTAAAATATCTCTTGTCGTTGACGACAACTGGAAAATAGGTTGCAATTCAAAAACAAGTAAGCCCTGACTGAATTGATAATTATACTTATTTATTAATTCATCTCTCAAGTTTTCACACGCCGATTTGTTGTTCTCTGAGATATTCATTCGTATCTTCACTTTGATGTTTTTGTCAAGAAGTCTATCTATACCAAATATAATACGATCATACGTTCCATTAACATCAACATCATGTTTCAAAATACGCGTTTTGTTATGTATATCTTTAGGTCCATCAAGCGTTATCATAATATTATTAATATCGATTCTACTTAATATATCTATAAATTCTATAATATTATACCCGTTTGTTGTTATACTATATTTTGCATTTGGAGCTTTAGAAATAATATACTCGATTATTTCTTTATTCTGTAACAATAATGGCTCGCCTCCATAAAGTGCTATATTATCAATTTTATTGTTGTACATAGCAAAAACGGTATCAACCATTTCCCGTGTCATTACTTTCGTAGTATTTTCTTTGTTTCCACTTTCATAACAATACGGACAAGCGAAATTACAAGCATATGTTAAGACAAAAACCGCACTATTTATTTCTCTTTGCAATTTTTCATGATGTTCTCGGCTTTCCTTTAATACTTTGTCTGCAAGAATTCCTTCTTCTTCCTCTTTATCAACTAAAAAGCCTTTCTCCAATAGATGATTAAAGAATTCTTCCTCTTCCGATGTGTCGCATATAATATTAGACATCTTTGACCATTTACTAAGCATCTTGATCTCTTTCTTGCCAATTACATAAATTTCGCCGCAATATGGATGAATGAGAAAATTATCCTCACAATCCGTTCTAACATCAATATAGTTCTTAATTAGTTTCATAAGTAAACCTCCTCTTTTGAATTTAAGCATTTTAGTATGCCAAATTCTTCGTTTACTTTAAAATATTGAACATCATAAAACTGTGATAAATACCTTATATTACTCATACTTAATAGGCAGGAGTACCCACATATTTGCGCTATACTAATTTCACTAAAAGAAACCTTTTCATGATCTAAAAACTCATTTTCAAACGCTACAACTGTATTGGTTAATTTCAAATCTAAAAATCTATCTATAGTCATCACTTCTTCATTATTGAACAAATCGCAAGTATTATTTTTTATAGTTACCCATAACACTTTAAAATTAGATGTGATATTCCCTAATGTTTCCTTTATTGTATTCAACTTTTCGTTATCTAAACATAATGTTAATACGCAGAGTTTTTTACAATTTTCTGAATCAATATTTAAAACATTCCATTTCTTTAATATATCATTGACATCTTTTAGTTTATCTTTAGGAACTTGGAAAAAATCTTGCAACAATTTTTGATTCGGCAGATACGAATAGATGGTTGAATAATTTTTGAGATTGCCAAATAGATATGGAAAAGTGTAATTGTCCAAACATTTATAAATACTAAAATCATTAACTATTAATCTTGTCTCGATACAAAATCGATTCTTAATAAGTTCAACAAGCAAACTATTTTCTAACGTATCAGCATATAATATAAGATCAATAGTATAATTTTTTAAAATCTTGCATGCTAAACCCAAATAACTTTGTAACAAATCACCTCCAGAGCAACTTACTTGTATCGGATCCAAATAAAATCGCTTTTCAAATGGAAAATTTTCCGAAAGCGAATAAACATCTCCAACAAGTTCATTCTGCCTTATGCAGCACCACGCACTACTAAGCAATATTAACTTATAGCCTTCTCGGTTCAATCTTTCGGCAATAAGTTTATTTAAAACTGAATTAAAAGATATGTGCGGATAGTAATCACCAATAATCAATATTCTTTTCATTTTACCACCTCCTTAAATTCAAAATATTGTCAAAATATTTCAAGAAATTTTGCCTTTCCCATAATGAACAATCAAATCCACTCACCGATTTCGTTTTGCTTAGTGCGGTAATAGGACACCCTCCTTTACAAAAGACTTTGTATTTACATTTAATGCACTTATCATGTAAATCAAAACGTCGTGCTTGTAATAACTTTATTTTTTCTTTGTTTATTTCAATTTTTGGTGTGTATCTTCCGATTTCTGTTTGCGAGTCATTTGACATCATACAAAAATGAACCGTCCCATCTGGCAAAAAACAATAATCTGGTGAATATAGACACGAACACCTGTAACACTCATAACTATTTTCGCTTTTAGCCATTTTCAATGATGAAATCAAATTTATGCTACCCGGAAATAATTTGCGCGTGTCAACAAATTTGACTCTATTATCTAATCGGGCTAGTTCGAGATATGCTTCGATGATTTCTGTTACATTTGAAATATCATCACATCCGTATCCAATCTTTGGGATAAAAGCGATTTTTAAATTATCATTTTGTAACCAGCCCATTTTTTCCATTTGATTGAAAAATTTAGGATATTCATGCCAAAAACAAGGATGAAACACAGTTACTACTTGGATTTCGAAATTAATACCTAACAATAATCTCATTGCTTCGATAGTCTTTTCATAAGCATTGAATTCTTTTGTTTTTCTATACTTGTAATGCATCTCCTTAGTACCATCTAAAGATATCCTTATACTTGTTTTATTTGACTTAATAAAATCAATAAACTTATCCAAGTATGTCCCGTTCGTAGTAAATGTAAGTGTTGTGTTTGGCCATGTTTGCGCAATTGCTTCCAACGTATCTCTATTCTCTAATAAAAATGGTTCCCCTCCTAAAATATAGATTCCACCAAATTCTTCTTGAATGTTCATTTCATTACAATAACTGTCATAGAAAAATTTAATTTTCTCAACATCTTTCGCTTCTAATTTCCGTCGAGCTGCCTTCATGTCTCTTTGATAACAATAAGAGCAACTGTAATTACAATTAAAACTAGTAACAATGTGAGGATTAATTTTACTATTAACGATTACTGGATCAAGTCTTTTTAAAAACGAATCTTGTTGGGACAACTCCCTAACTAGTGGATTCAATTCCCCATTTTTGTGCAAGTCTTTTTTAGACAAAGCTATTATATTTAAACTATCAATATTTATTATAAAATAGCTATCATCTTTTTCTACAACGTATATATTATCGTTGTATAAATCATTGTTCATTGCGCACCGCCCTCCAACAGTTAGGATCTTCATGATAAAAATCACCTGTTGTTGCGTATTTTATTGCCGGACATCCTCTACAAAATTTAAATAACTCACAATTACAGCATCCATCATACTTTTCATATTGTCTGAACTGTTTAGTAACTTCATTATGAATAAATAACTCTCTAAAACTTTTTTCGGGAAATTTGCCCGCTGATTTTTCCATTCTTCTGCAAGGAAACATTGTTCCATCAGCTAAAACAGAGGTGGTTGCCGTTCCGCACATACACCCTGAAATGCATTTCTTGTTTTGCACATCTGGCAAAGGATCGGTTAATCCCATATCATATAAAAATGGTCGCCACATTTTATCTTCCATAGAAATATATAAACGTCGTCTTTTAGATACCATTTCAGAATATACATCAAAAAGAAATTTTCTATATTCCTCTGGTGTAAACATAGAATTTTTCATATGTTTACCATTGCCTGTTGGAACCAACCTATTAAAACCAAATATATCGACGTAATCAAGACTGTCTAAAAAATTATATAACGGTATTAAATCCTTGTAGTTCAATTTAGAAATAGTAAAGGAAACTATGGTTGAAATCCTTTCATTATGCAATGCTTGTAATGCCCTTAATGAATCATTAAAGCTCCCCGGCTTTCTCAAATAATCGTGAATTTTTTGAAGTCCATCAATACTCACTTGATAATATTTAACTCCATATTTTTTCATTCGTTTTGCACTATTGACATCAATATGATAAGGATTACCTAATACACCAACGACGCAAAATGTTGAATATTTTATATGTATGTATTCCAGAACATCCCAAAAGTATGGGCTTAATATCGGGTCCCCTCCTGAAAGCGCAATTTCCCCTTTACAATGATAATCATTAATAAACGTACAATATTCATCAATAAGACGAAATACCTCTTCTTTAGTCAATGGTTGTTTAATTTGTTTTTCATAAAATTCGGAGTCAAACATATAACAATGCTTGCATCTCTGGTCGCATTTCGCCGTGAGATGAAATTGCAAAGAAATACCTTGCAGCAAATTAGTATATTCTAATAGATTCGAGCCATATAAGCCATTTAAAACTAAATTAGCCATAATTAACCTCCAAAATAGTGGAGAGGTAGCACACTTGCTAAATTTCTACTTACAATTCGTACCTGGGAAGGTACAGATCGGACCACTGCCGCCACAAACAACAATACAACAAATCATTATACATTCTATTTGTATTCCGTTTGGATCAAGAGGGGGTGATGTATTATCAATTTCCATGGGATTCTCATCCCAAATGAGTTCACCTAACGTTTTCATTGAGTGTCTCCTTATTATATAAATTTTTGGTGTTTTATCAGACGTTATTTTTTTGTGTACTACCTCCCTAATGAAGTATAGCACATAATTCTTATTTTGTCAATAAAAATTGTGTGCTATAAATTGCTTGTTTTTTGTAGGATTACAATACATATGAGACAAAAGCAATAAAAAAAGATAGCGAAAAGATTTTCATTATGTTAAAGTTTAAGTGCAAACCAAATACTTTAAGGAAAATCTATCGCTATCATGAATACTTTAACACAAAAACTTCTATTTCGTCAATCGGTTGTACTTTATTCTCAAAGAAATTCCGTTTTTCCACGATTCGCAAATTCGGCGTTTCGCGAGCGACCGTTTATCGGTGGCGTAAAATGTACGACGGAACCCTTGATTCTCTTGCCGAACGTTCCCGCAGCCACCCTAATCAACACACGCCGGAAGAATTAAAACTCATTTCGGATATGCGTCGACGGAACCCCGAAGCCGGTCTCGTCGTGTTTTGGGTTAAACTTATGCAGCGCGGCTACAAGCGTTCAATTCCCTCTCTTTGGCGGGTATTAAAGCGTTTGACCTTACCGCCCGTTAAACCGCCTAACCCAAAATATATTGCTAAACCTTACGAACAAATGCTTTATCCCGGTCAAAGAGTTCAAATCGACGTTAAAGTCGTACCTAAATCCTGTATAGTTCCGAATGCCGGCGGTCTGATAGAACGATTTTATCAATATACGGCTATTGACGAGTACTCAAGATTTCGGTTTATTATGGCTTTTAAGGAACAATCCACTTATTCGTCCGTTCAGTTTCTTAACGCCCTGATTAAAGTATTTCCTTTCAAAATAGAATGTGTTCAGACGGACAACGGTTCGGAATTTATTAAATCGTTCAACGAGCGTAAAAAGGGCAGATTTTCGCTCTTTGAGGCTCGCCTCAAAGAGTTGGGAATAACACACAAACTAATTCGTCCGTTTACACCGAGACATAACGGCAAAGTTGAGCGGTCGCACAGAAAAGATAACGAATACTTCTATGCTACTCATAAATTTTACTCTTTTGACGACTTTTCAAAGCAACTTGCCGTACATCTGAAACGTTATAATTCTTTTCCTATGCGTCCTCTTGCCCGGAAGTCCCCTGAACAATACCTTTCAGACTGCTTAAATCTTGGACTTATACATAACTAATTTTTTTTCAAAATCAGTCTCATATGTTTGACAAACCTACATATTCACGCACGAAATGTAAAAGTCGCTACATACAGTAACGGCTTACTTATAATAAAAAGTCGGTAGTTTAACTCTCACTACCGACTTTACACTATCATTTGAAGGCTTTTTTGTGTTATTTTTGAGGTTTTTTGCGTATCCCTTTCCCTATTGATTGCACCTTCGCCGATTGTTGTTACGCTGTTCGGTATCGTTATGCTTGTTAGTCCGCTACAACCCTCGAATGCAGAATAACCGATAGTTGTTATGCTGTTCGGTATCGTTATGCTCGTAAGTCCGCTACAACCAGCGAACGCAGAACTGCGGATAGTTGTTACGCTATTCGGTATCGTTATGCTTGTTAGTCCGCTACAATTTTCAAACGCATAACTGCGGATAGTTGTTATAGTATTCGGTATAACAAGATTTGTAACAGGTTGGTTATTCAAATACAAATTATGCGCATAATATAACGGATTTGTAGTATCGTTACCGAACGAAATTTCACACCATTTTTCCAAATCGGTGATATATACGCCTTTCAGCCCGCTACAACCATAGAACGCACAATCAATAGGCACAGGGATTTTTCTTTCTTTTTAGATAGTGGCGCGGCTTTCATTGTCACGCCACTTCTATAATTTTTGTTTTGTCTGTTTTTACAGGCTCATTGTCGGTGTTCGGAACACTTACTGTTCCAACGCAGTTATAGACTATCTTCACTTTCTGCGTTTTTACACCGTCATTTTTTTCGGCTTCATAAACGATTATCTTCTCCACAAACGTTCTTATGATTTCGGCGTTCAGTTCCGTGATGTCGGAATACTTGTTTACCAACTTCATAAACCGATCCACGCTTTCGCCCTCTTCTCGAACGGCAGATATTTCATCTTTCAGCCTTTGAGCAGTTTGCTGTAATCCGTTCTGTTCCGTTTCATACGTTGCCGTCATCTTTGCAAATCGCTCGTCGCTTATTTTACCCGAAACGTTATCTTCATACAGTTTCTGAATAATTCCGTCTATTTCGGCAATGCGTCTGACGGCTTTGTCGAGCGACGCTTTGTTTTCGGCTCGCAATTTTTCGGTTTCTCTTAAAGAACGTTTCTTTGCCAAGTCTAAAAATTCGCTTTCGTGTTCTCTTGCAAATGCCGTTACTTGACGTAAATCCCGTAAAAGAATTTTCTCAATGTCCGCAAGTCTTATGAAGTGCGACGTGCAGAAATACTTGCGCTTCTTTCGATAAACCGAACACACAAAATAATCTTTTTGGTGCGGATCACGTTGTCTGCGTAAATACAGCCTATGTCCGCAATCTCCGCAAAACAACATTCCCGACAATGCGTTCGGTTCGCCAAGACTGTCAAGGCGGCGTTTCCCTTCTCGGATTTTCTGTACCGCCCAAAACGTTTCTTCGTCGATGATCGGCTCTTGTGTATCTTTGAATACTTGCCATTCATCGGAAGGTAGCAAGATAACCTTTTTCGACTTAAACGATTTTTTCTTCGTCTTAAAATTTACCGTCCACCCAAGATATTCCCAATAACCGAGTATCGCTCCAACCGTTTGGTCTGCCCACGCTTCGGGCATTTCGTTCGCTCTTATCGTAACCTTCCTGCCCATTTTCTTAGCGTGTATTTTCGGCGTATCGACACCTTCGTCCGTCAATATCCGTGAGATTTGCGTCGGACCGAAGCCCTGCATACAAAGTCCGAATATTCTTCTTACAACCGTTGCTGCTTCTTCGTCAATCAGCCACTTATTCTTATCATTCGGATCTTTTATATATCCGTAAGGCGGTAACGGATTTGTGTGTTTACCGGAATTGCCTTTTACCTTGATTGCCGACTTCATCTTCTTGCTGATGTCTTTCGCATACCATTCGTTCATTATGTTTCTGAACGGCGTGAAGTCGTTATCCGTTTGAACTTCGCTGTCCACGTTGTCGTTGACTGCGATAAACTGCACGTCGTATTCGGGGAAAATAACTTCCGTATAGTAACCGACTTCGAGATAGTTTCTGCCGAAACGAGACATATCTTTGACGATAACTCGTTTGATAAGTCCTGCTTCGACTCTTTCCATCATCCGCTTAAAATCAGGTCGATTAAAGTTTGTTCCCGAATACCCGTCGTCCACATAAACCTGAACGTTTGCATAGCCTTTACTTTTCGCATATTGCAAGAGTAATTCTCTTTGATTTTTTATACTGTTCGATTCGCCTGTCAACTCGTCATCTCTACTCAAACGAGTGTACAGTGCGGTTTCATCACCTTCTGTAAACGGTATTTTGTTGATTGCTGACTGATTCCTCATTTAATACTCCTTCTGAAAAATCAGCCTTCAAATGTAGCCTTTTGATTATTTAATCGGCGTCGTTCTTCGTTTACCAAACCGTCTATTCCCGCTTCTATCAATTTCTTGATTTTCTGCTCTGCGGTTTCGTGCGCCGCTTCCGATTCTTCCGTTTCCACAATAAAAATCGTATTGTCGATTTTTACCGTGTAACTTCTTTTCTTATTATTTTCCACGCTTATCGTTGTTTCCTCCTTGCGATGAAGCGTAAAAAATATTAAGTTGTCGTATCGGCATAACCACGATTACGCTCCATCAATTATTCATTGATTCGTTATCCGTGATTATGCCTTTACAGCTAATCAGTTATTTTTGTTTGATCTCTTTGTAGTTTCCCAAAAGCGTTACGTATCCTATGCGGATTAAGTCAACTTTCGGAATCCCGTGCTTTTTAAGAAATGCGACGATTTCCTCATACTCGTCACTCGGAAGTCTTGTATTAAACTGTTTCGTCGCTTGCTCGCGTTCTTCCTTGTGAACAACCTCGTATTTTTGTCTTGCCCGTTGTTTTGGAGTCATCGTTTTCGTCATAGTCTTACCTCACTTATAACAGCGTCCAGAAAGCCGCCGTATTCGCAATCGTATATTCTTATACCTTTTCCTTCCAAAGATTTTTTTGCTTTCAGGAACGTTGTAATATTTCTTGAAATTCTCGAAACGCCCCTTATAAGCAGTATATCATACTTTCCGAGTCCTGCATCCAACAGCATTTTACGGTAAGCGGGACGATTTTCATTCAATCCGCTATATCTTTCATCTTTGTAGATTTCCGTTACGGTCAAACCGTTTTGTTCCGCAAAAGATTTCAACCGTTCGACCGTTATCGATACGTTACCGGAACAACTGCGATCATAAATTGCAACTCTTTCCATCAACGCTCACCCCTGCGAAGTAATGGCACAAATCAACGCGCCGATGATGTTCATTACGAAATGCCCGATAATAAGCGCACCCGCTAATGCAAATCTGCCGATAGTTCCAACTACTTTTAACGCTTTCATATTCTGCCTCCTTATTTGACGTAAACGATTTCGTTTAAGATTTCCTCTTCGATAAGCCTTTGCATTTCCGTTTCCCGTTTCAGATTTTCCATAAAGTCCGCCGACTTTTTGAACCGCTCTTCTTTCGAGAATTTTTCGTACATCGTTTCGTACAGTTCATCGGCGGCTTTATCTACGCCGTGCAGATATTCGGGAATATTCGCAATCGTCCAATCGAGTCCTTTATCCTCCAAATACCGTTTAGCGAGAGTGCCGTATTTCCCGTAAACGTGTTTTACAGGCTTTACCGCCTTCTGATAAACCTTAATCTCCTTTACCGTCAAACCTTCGTCTGACTCAGCCTTTTTGATTACCTCTTCTACGTTCATAAAAGCACCTCCTTTGGTTTCTTCGTCTTTATTATATCGTGATAGCACGATATT